>WNEY01000313.1_pt1 | contig 28631 bp, 38 predicted proteins | sample 5400531 | NCBI WGS metagenome assembly WNEY01 (sample SAMN13153338, study PRJNA577476) | soil metagenome | isolation source: 200 cm saprolite under Douglas fir tree site 1 | place: USA:California | collected 2015-04-18
TCGCCGCGCTGCCGAAGCTGCCAAACAGAAGCTTCAGGCGAGGTCCTTGCCAAGTACAGTTCGCCCTGTCCGGGATTTCGCGATAATGGCTGTACGTCGCGAGGTACCCTTCAAGGAGCGAGATGAGGGCTTCCGCGACGCCGTCATATTCTGGTCGGTGCTTGATCACTCTGTTGGATTGGGGAAGAGACCTTCCATCTTAATTGCCCAGGACGAGAGCTTCAGCAGACCAGAGCTGATCACGAGCGCCAAGGATGCAGGCGTCAGGTTGCAGATCTTTCGGACCGTTCGCGACCTCGTCGACGATGTGCAGAGTCGGCTCGCGGCCTCGCTCCGGCGAAGTTTAGAGGAGGATCAAGAGCGAGCCCGCAGGGCGGTGCTGGAGATCAGAGAAGCGGTAGAAGCGTTCATCATCGAGAACCTCATCTTCTATGAGTACGATCTCGCCACACTCCTTGGCACGGTTCGAGGTATCAGTCGGATAGCTGTCAACGACATTCGCAGCGTCCGGACGTCGCTGGATATTCCGTTGCCAACCACCAAGGTAGAGGTCAAGATCTCGTTCGAGGCCGGCATTGATGTGCACATAACTGTGGAGCGCTACTCCATGCCCGCACCCCGCGCGGTCAGAGTTGGCGAAGAATTGCCCCCGGCTGAACTCGAGACGTTGGGTGCCGTGTTGGCCGGACCAGAGCGGGCCGAACAGACGTTCTCTAAGATAGTCGAAATGGAAGCGAGCGCTGTCAGGACTGAGGCGGGAAATTATATGAACATTCGGCTTGAGTCGGTACGCTTGCAGCGAAGCTTATCGGCTCTAGGACGGTAGGTCGCGCCCGGACGGCAGCGATGAACGGGGAGCTGAGGCTTCTCAGGCATATGAGCGGTCGGGGAGATAGGTAATCAAAAGAGTCCGGAGACATGGGTGACACCGGTGCCGTCCTCCGTCAGGCTCGAAATGACGGAGTCGCGTTCGTCAACGCTCCCCAGTGAGCGGTTCGAACGCCACGCCGTCAGATCCCGCGTCGGGTCCGCCAGGCCCGGATCTGTTCGGCGTGCTCGCGGTAGTGGTGGGCCGAGTTGCTGTCGACGATCTTCCACGTGGTCTTGCCGGGCTGCCAGCGCTCGGCCGGCACCCGGTCGGCGGCCCGCAAGAAGTATTCGTGTGACGCGTCGAGCTCGCGCAGCACGCCGGCCAGGCCGCCGCGGCGAAGCGCGCGTTCCAGCCGTCGACGTCGTCGTAGCTGACGCCGTCGGCGATCGGCTTCTCGCCGCGGGCCAGGCGCTCCAGCGCCGGACCCATCTCGCGGTGCCAGCCCGAGATGTGGGCGACGATGTCCTTCACGCTCCACGTGCCCAGCCAGACCTCGGACATCTGCGTTTCGCTGAGGCCGCGCAGCGTCTCCTGGAACGCCGTGTACTCGCGGGCGCCGTCGTTCAGCAATTCGTCCTTGGGCGTCATGGGAATCCTCCGGTCGGCCGTCAGGGATGCAGGCGCTTGTAGAACAGCAGCTCGCGATAGCCCTGGGGCAGGTTGTCGATGTAGCCCGACGGCGCGAATCCGAGGGCCGACAGCATCCGGATGGCGACGGCGTTCGTCTCCTCGGCCGACGCGTAGAGGCGCGGGCTGGGCGACATCTGCTCCACCGCTTTGACGAGCGCGCGCGCGGCGCCGCGCCGCCGGTAGCGCTCACTCACGCAGATCAGCGACACGAGGGTGCACTGGAACCAGTCCGTGCGATAGGCGACGACGCCGACCAGGTCGTCGCCGTCGTTGGCCACCAGCAGGTGGTGGCGCTCGACGTGCGATCGGATCACCGGGCCGGCGCGCTGGGGCCCGAGGATCGCCGTGGCCAGGTCCATCACCGCGTGGAGGTCCGAGGACAGCGCGTGACGAACCTCCATGCGGCGAGTGTACCAACTCTGGAGACGCCCTCAGTACGTGCCGGGCCGGATCTGCTTGTACAGCTCCTTCAGCTTGTCGGCGGAAAACTCGCGCGACTGGCACACCTCGATGATCTTCCGCTCATCGGCCTCCACGCGGCGCACGGCGTCGGCCACCTTGGGCACCAGATCGGCGGGGATGGTGACGGCGCCGTGCTGGTCGCAGTGGATCAGATCGCCCGGCTTCACCCAGAGGCCGCCGAGCTTCACGGGCAGGCCGAAGTCCACCATGTGGACGTACGCGTGGGAGACCGAGACGTGAGCGGCGGCGAACTGGAAGCCGAGCGCCCGCACTTCGTCGAGGTCGCGCACCGAGCCGTCGGTGATGGCGCCGACGGCGCCCAGCGCCTTGTGGATGTTTGCCTGCACTTCGCCCCACTGCGCGCCCTGGCCGCGCGGCTCGTCGAGATCGTGGACGACGATCACCCGCGGCGCGGGGATCGAGAGCACGTAGTCCCACCACCCGAAGGTGCTCGACCGGTGGCCTTCGAGCGGCTGGGGCTCGGCCCGGATGACCGCGGTGACGGCGTGCCCGATCAGCGGGCCCAGCTCGGGGAAGAGACAGCGGATCTCCGACGACATGAAGCCCTGGTTGCGCGGCCGCACGTTGAACGTCTCGATGGCGTTGGCGATGCTCGGACTCGAGATCTTCTTGAGCGTGTCGATCACAGCGACCTCCTGACGTGAGGGTCGAGAACCGCGAGAGAGCCGTCGGTCAGATGGCGTCCCGCCGCTGCTGGATGAGGAGCCGGCGCAGCATCTGGACGGCCTCCGCCACCGACTCGAGGTTGGGATTCACGGCCAGCGCGCGCTCGAAGTAGGTCAGCGCGCGTCCCGGCTCGTTGAGCTGCATGTAGATCATCCCGTAGCCACTCAGCGCGCCGAAGTGGTACGGATTGCGCTTCATCACCTCGTCGCAGTCGGCCAGCGACTTGGCGTACTCGCCGAGCAGGTAGTGTACGGTCGCGCGCTTGTTCCAGCCTTCGGCGAACTCGGGCTTGCGCCGGATGATCTCGCTGAAGGTCTGGACGGCGGTCGGCCCCTGCCGGTCGTTCATCTGCTCGACGCCGAGGGCGAAGAGGTGATCGACGTCGGGATCGCCGGAGCGGCTCCACACCTGCCACAGCGCGCGTTCGGTCAGTTGCCGCACGACGGGGTCGGCATCGCGCAGCGCCTGGGCCAGCCGGGGAACGTCCTCGGAGGTGCCCGTCGCGGCCAGCGCGGTGACGGCCTGGCGGCGTACCTCGGGGTCGGCCTGGCCGAGCGCCTGCAACGCGGCTTCCCTCGACATCTGCGCAAACGCCGGGGCCGCGAAGAGCAGGACGAGCGCGGCGGCGGCCATCAGGCGGAGCTTCACGGCACGTAGGCCTCGTTCACGTTGGTGGCGGCGAGGCCGGGCTCGCGCCCGCCGCCCGGGATGAAGACGCGGTCACCGACGACGGCGGCGCCGATGCCGTGGCGGGGCGTCGGCATCGGCGTCTTGGCGATCCACCGATTCCCCGCAGCTTCGTACATCTCTGTCGCGCTGAAGATGCGCAGCGGCGCCTCCCCACCGAAGACCAGGATACGGTCGGCCAGCGCGACCGCGGCGAGACCGCCACGCGCCGCCGGCAGCGACGGGGCCACGCGCCAGCTATCGGTCGCCGGATCGTAGACCTCGACGTTGGCGTACTGGGTGCCGAGGAACGATTCACGTCCTCCGAGCGCCCACACGCGATCCTGGAACGCCACCGCGGCCAGATGATCGCGGGCCGTGGGTAACGGATTCGCCGTCGACCAGCGGTCGGTCGCCGGATCGTAGACCTCGTGCGCGTTCGTCACGCGGTCACTGGTGCCGCCGAGCGCGTGGATGCGATTGCCGAGGCTGGCTGCGGCGAGCCCACCGCGCGGCGTCGGCATCAGCGCGCGCGTGGCCCAGGAGTCGCGCGCGGGATCGTACTCGTATGTGGTCTGGCTGACCGTCCAGCGCAGGCGCCCCCCGGTGTAGCCGCCGATGACGTAGAGCCGCCCGGCCACCACCACCGCGGCGGCGTGATGCGTGGGAGCTGGCAACGGGGCCCGCGTCTCCCACTGGTTCGCCGCCGGATCGTAGACGTTCACGGTGGCCACCGGCTCGCCGCTGCTCCCGAAGCCGCCGATCACGAACACACGACCTTCGAGCGCGGCGACGGCCACTTCCTGCCGGGGCGCCGGCAACGGGGCGAGCACCATCCACGTGCCCGCCATGCTCTGATCCACTGGAGCCTGAGAATCCGTCTTGAAGCCGAGACAGCCGGCCAGCAGCAGCGTGATGAGAACGATCGGGAGGCGTCTCATCGGCGTTGGAGCAGCTCGAGCAACTGGGGTTCGTCGAGGATGGCCACGCCCAGGCGCCGCGCGTCGTCGGCTTTGCTGCCCGGCGCGTCCCCGGCGACGACGTAGCTGGTCTTCTTGGAGACGGCGCTCATGACGCGTCCGCCGAGACGTTCGATCCGCTCGCGGGCGGCGTCGCGCGTGAGCGACGCGAGCGTGCCCGTGAGCACGAACGTCTGGCCGGCCAGCGGCCGCGGCGCGTCCGTCGCGAAGCCCGGCTGAGACATCGTGACGCCGGCCGCGGCGAGTTGGCGGATCACCTGGGCGTTGGTCTCGTCGTCGAAGAACTTTCGGACGGATTCGGCGATCTCTTCGCCGATGCCGCGGATCTCGTTCAGCTCGGCCACCGATGCCTCCTGTAGGCGCGTCATGCTCCCGAAGTGATTGGCCAGCAGCCCGGCCACCCGTTCGCCCACCATACGAATGCCCAGCGCGTTCAGGAGCCGGGCCAGGCCGCGGTCCTTCGAGCCCTGGATGGCGGCGACGAGATTATGCGCCGATTTCTCGGCCAGGCGCTCCAGCTCCACGAGGTCGTCCACCGCGAGCCGGTAGAGGTCGGCGAAGTTGCTGACCCGCCGCCGCTCGACGAGCTGCTCGATCACCGCTTCGCCCAGGTGCTCGATGTCCATGGCCCTTCGCGAGCCGAAGTGCCGGAGCCGCTCCTTGAGCTGGGCCGGGCACGCGCTGTTCGGGCACCTCCAGTACGCCTCGCCGGGGATCCGGATCACCTCGTGCTTGCACGACGGGCACTCGTGGGGGAACTCGAACTCTTTGCTGTCGGACGGGCGCTTGCCCGCGATGACCTGGACCACGTAGGGGATGACGTCGCCGGCGCGCTCGATCAGCACGGTGTCGCCGACGCGGATGTCCTTGCGGCGGATCTCGTCCTCGTTGTGGAGGCTGACGTTGCGAATGGTGACCCCGGCCAGCTCCACCGGCTCGAGCTTGGCCACCGGCGTGAGCGTGCCCGTCTTGCCGACGTGGACGTCGATCGATTGCACGCGCGTGGTCGCCTGCCGGGCGGCGAACTTGAACGCGATGGCCCAGCGCGGATGATGCGTGGTGGAGCCGAGCCGCCACTGCTGCTCGAGGGAGTCGACCTTGACCACGGCGCCGTCGGCGTCGTAGCCGAGCGCGTCGCGGTCGGCCTCGAGACGTGCGCAGTAGTCGATGACGGCGTCGAGCGTCGGGCAGGGCTCGGCGCGAGGATTGACCGTGAGGCCGGCCTCGCGCATGGCCTCGAGCGTCTCCCCATAGGTGGTGAAGCCCAGCTCGCGCGCTTCGCTCACGTGATAGAGGAAGATGTCGAGCGGCCGGCGCGCCGTGGCGGCGGGATCCTTCTGGCGGACGGCGCCGGCGGCGGCGTTGCGCGGGTTGGCGAACGTCGACTCGCCCGCCTCTTCCAGGCTCCGGTTGAGCTTCTCGAACTCGGCGCGGGGCATGAAGATCTCGCCGCGGATCTCCACCTCGGGAACATCGGCGAGCCGGCCGCGCAAGATCAGCGGCACGCTCTTCCTGCCGCCGACGTTGATGGCACGCAGGTTCTGCGTGATCTCCTCGCCGACCCTTCCGTCGCCGCGCGTGGCGCCCCGCACGAAGCGGCCGTGGCGATAGAGCAGCGCCACCCCCAGGCCGTCGATCTTCGGCTCGCACACGTAGCGGAAGCCGGCTCCGGGCAGGGCCCGTTGCAATCGTGCCTCGAACTCGCGGAGCTGGTCGGGCGTCGTCGCGTTGTCGAGCGAGAGCATGGCCACCGTGTGCTCGACGGGACGGAACGCGTCCACCGGCTGGCCCGCGACGCGCTGGGTGGGGCTGTCGGGGGTGACCAGCTCCGGGAACGCCGCCTCGAGGTCACTCAGCTCGCGTCTGAGCGCATCGTACTCGCCGTCCGCGACGCCCGGCCGCGCCTCGACGTAATAGGCGTAGTCGTGATGGCGGATCGCCTCGCGCAGCTCGGCCAGGCGCCGGGCGGCATCGGCCCGATTCATGGGGGAAGGATAGCACGCGACCCATCGTGCCTACTGATAGGCGAGCCGACGCTCAATATTTAATGCCGACAGCATATAATTATTAGGATCAACTCATCCTCACTGACCCACCACTACCGGCTCTGAGAGGCACATGGCACCAGCCGGTCGAGGGCTTGCGTGGCTTCTCGCAATCGATCGAGGGCAGCTCCGGCTCGGAGATCTCGCTGGAGCAGGCGTGGATGCAGTTCGCCCTGGCCAACTGGCTGCGCTTCCGGACCGGCATGATCCTGGTGCCGCTCGGCCGGTTCAACATCAACCACGACGACAACCGCTGGGACTTGCCGCGCCGATCGCTCGTCGACCGCGGAGTGTCCGTGCTGCCCGTCAAATCGGCCTGGTCGGAGGTCGGGATGGGCTTCACGGGCGATATCCCCACCGAGCGCTTCGGGAAATTCAGCTACCAGGCGTACGTCATGAACGGCGTCACCCTCGATTCCAGCCTCGAGACGTTCGCCCGCGCGAGCGGCGAGCTGGAGACGGAGGTCGAGATCCAGCCGCGCCGGGGTACCGCCAATCTCGACTTCAAGCGCGACAAGGCCGGCGCGTTCCGGCTGGCCTGGAGTCCCACCCTCGAGAGCGAGATCGGCGCCTCCGTGTATTAACGGCCGCTACACCCCGGACTTCCTCCCGTCGGAAGCGCTGTGCCGGGATCGACGGCAAGGCGACCTTCGGGGCCTTCGAGATCGAGGGTCAGTACATCCTGACCAAGTACAATGGGATTCAGAGGGTCGCCCGCGGATTCGCCAACGCGGTGCTCGAGCGCCAGCTCGAGAGTGGCACGGCGCCCCTCAACTCGACGATCGACTTCGAGCTGGCGGGACTGGCGTCGACCAAGCACGGCTACTGGCTGGATCTGCGCTATCGCTTCTTTCCCGATTTTCTTCGGAACTCCATCTTTGGCTGGAAGTTCGACAATCCTCAGTTCGTAGTTACCACCCGCATGGAACAGGTCTGGCTGGAGGGGCTGGTTCAAGAGGTGGACTTCACGGGCGGCGAGCTCACGAAGCTCACCCAGGAGAATCGCTTCGTGAATCGCGCCACGCTCGGTCTCACGTATCGGCCGGTTCCGCTCGTGGCCTTTCAACTGGCGTTCGAGCGGACGTGGACCGACAAAGGCAAGAGCCTGGCCGCGGTTACCAACTTCCTGCCGGCGCTGCGCACCGACGACACGGCCAACGCGGTCCTGTTCGGTGTCGCCTTCGGCTTCTGAGTGATCTCCCGGCGGCGATTCCTGGGGGCGCGGCGGGAGCCTGGCTGGTGCTCGGACCGGCCGGGCTCGCTGCGCAGGAGGGTGTCTTTCTGAAGCCCGAGGAGGCGCCTCGGCATCTGTTTCCCGAGGCGACCGAGGTCACCGAGCGGACCGAGGTCGCCACGCCGCTCATGCAGCACAAGATTCGGGATCTTCTCGGCCGCCCACCGAGCCTGTGGGAGCCGGCGTACCGCATCTTCACGGTCAGGCGTGGCGAGGCGGTCGCGGGCTATGTCGTCGTCAGGAGATCGGCAAGCACCGGCCCATCACGTATGCCGCGGGCATCAATCCGGACGGAACCGTGCACGACCTGGCCGTGCTCGCCTACCGCGAGGCCTACGGAGGCGAAGTCCGCGAGCGTCGTTTCCTCAAGCAATATGCCAGCAAGACCATCGCCGACCCGCTGTTGCCCTACCGGGACATCCGGAACATCTCGGGGGCGACACTGTCGGTGGAGGCCACCGGACGCGCCGCCCGGAAGGCCATCGCCGTGCTGAAGGTGACGGGCAGCCTCTCGTGACCGCCGTCGCGACGCGAACCTACGTTCGGCCGCGGATGGGGACGCTGCTGGCGGCGACCATGCCGGTCGGTGATCCCGATGTCGACGCCCGCCATCTCGACGTGATCTTCAGGACCGCGGCCATCTGCGAGGATGTGATGAGCCGTCATCGGCCGGACGCCGACGTCAGCCGGCTGAACCGGCGGGCCGGCGATCCCGATGGGATCGTGTCGCCCGAGCTGGCCAAGGTCCTCGGTCTGGCCCGCACACTCGCGGCCGCGACCGACGGCGCGTTCGATCCGACGCTGGCTCCCGTGTTCAATCTGTGGCGTCGCGCCGGCCGTCGCCGGCGTTCGCCGAGCGTTCGAAAGCTCCGGGAGGCGTTGGCCCTCGTCGGGTGGCGGAAGATCGACGTGCACGGCGCTCGGGTCAGCCTGGGACGGCCGGGCATGGCGGTGGACCTCGGTGGGTTGGGGAAGGGGCTCGCGCTCGATCGCATCACGGCCCGGCTCCGACGCGACGATTGCGGATCGGCCATGCTCAACTTCGGCGAGTCGAGTCTGGTCGCGATCGGCCGACCTCCTCGGGGCCAGTGGACGGTCCTCCTTCGTCATCCGGCCGGTGGATTCGTCGGCGAATTTTTTCTCGGGAGCCGCGCGTGCTCGACCTCGGCGACATTCGGCCAGACGCTGCGGGCGGGATCGCGGCGCGTCGGTCACGTCCTCGATCCGCGCACGGGCCGCCCGGTGCGGTCGGCCGCGCTGGTCACCGTCCTGGCGCGCTCGGCCGCCGTCGCGGAGGCGGCATCGACCGCGCTCCTCGTTCTCGGTCGATCGGCGGTCGATGCCATGGCGCGGCGGTTGAACATCGACGCCTGCTGGGTCGACCGGTCGGGCGTGTACACGACGCCCCGATTCCCGCTGTGAGGGAATTCGCGAAAGGCCCCTTCTTACTCAAGCGAGCGCCACGGAAGCTGCGCCTGATCTACTTCGGGTTTCTCGTGCTGGTCGCCGTCGGGTTCGCGACGCAGCTCGGGATTCAGATCGGGCGGATCGGACTCACGCCGCGCGCCATCGCCACGTACTATCGCGGGAGCGAGAGCGGCGACGTCATGGTCTTCCCCAAGACCGCCACCCAGTTGCTCGAGCTCACACACGCCCACGCGTTCACGATGGCCGTGGTCTTTCTGGTCCTCGCTCACCTCTTCGCGGCCACGTCGATTGGGGGAGCGGTCAAAGCGGCGGTGCTGGTGGTGGCGTTCGCCGGCACCGCCGGCAATCTCGTGCTGCTCGGGGTCAGCGGCTGGGAGTGCCTGATCGGTGAGGAGAACGGGTCATGATGCCGGTCGGGTAGGGTCACGCTATACTCGCTCGACATGAAGACGCCACGCGTCAAGGCCGTCAACAACACCGCCACCACGGCCTCCGTCCAGGATTACCTGGCCGCCATCTATGACCTGACCTCGAGCGGCAAGCCGGTGATCGGGGCCCGCCTCGCCAAGCACATGGCGATCTCGGCGCCGGCGGTGACGGAATCGATCCAGCGCCTCTCCCGGGTCGGCTACGTGAAGGTCGGCGCCGGCAAGGCGCTCATCCTCACCACGAAGGGCCGCGAGATCGCGGAAGTGATGGCCCGTCGCCACCGCCTGCTCGAGCGCTGGCTCACCGACTCGCTCGGCCTGAACTGGACCGACGCGCACGAAGAAGCGCATCGCCTCGAGCACGCGCTGTCGCCGCGGGTCGAAGAGCGGCTGGCCGAGATGCTCGGGATGCCGAGCACGTGTCCGCACGGCAATCCCATCCCGGGGATGGCCAAGCCGCGGAAGGTGGAGCCGTTTCCGCTCGCCCAGGCCAAGGAGGGTGTCACCGTCGTGGTGGAGCGCATCACGGAGGAGGCCGAGGCCGACAAGAAGCTCCTCGAGCACCTCTGGCGCAACGACGTGCGCCCGGGACGAAGGCTCACCATCGTCGAGGTGGCGCCGTGGGCCGGCACCATCACCGCCGCCAGCAACGGCCAGCAGATCACGCTCGGGCTGCCGGCCGCCGCCAAGATCTGGGTCTATATCGAGTGAAGGCGGTCGTCCTTGTCCTCCTCGCCCTCGCGTTCTTCTATGCGTTCTACTGCGGAGTGATGTCGATCTGGTCGTACTTCGCGATGGCGAGCATCGTCGATCAGGCGATACAGGAGCGCGGCAAGACGGCGGCGGCGGCCGTGCGTGAGTACATCATCAAGAACGCGGCCGAATCAGGGGTGCGCATCGACGACCGGAACGTCGTTGTGACGTCCGACGAGCGGCAGCTCAGCATCAATCTCAAGTGGACGTTTCCCGTGGTGACCTACCAGGGCGAAGACCGCGTCGAGATCCCGCTCTCGCTGGAGCGGGCGTTCGCCCGCTGACCGCTACTTCTTCGCCTTGGCCTCGGCCGTCGCCTGAGCGAGCACCTTCTCGACCTGCGCGCGTTCCTCGGGGGAAGGGGAGAGCGTCAGGAACTTCTCCCACGCCTTGATCGCACCCGCGACGTCCTGCTTGGCGTAGAGCACCTGTCCGCGGTAGAGGAACGCGGGCCCGTAGTTGGGGTCGATGCCGAGCGCGCGGTCGAAGGCCTGGAGCGCGCTGTCGGGATGGCCGCCGATGGCCACGATCACACCCATGTGCGTGATGGCGTCCACGTTCTTCGGCTCGCGCTTGAGGATGGCCTGGTAGGCGGCGATGGCCTCGCTGTAGCGTCCTTCGTTGAGGCTCGTCCGCGCCGCCTGGAGCATGCCGCGCAGCATCTCGGGTGTCACGGTGCGCGGGGCGCGCACGCCCGGGGCGGTGCCGGGGCCGGTCGCCGGCACTGGTGCCGGTGCCGGCGCTTCCACGCTGGCCAATGGCCGCGAGCCCGGCGCTGGCATCGGGGCGCTCGTCTCGGGCGTCATGTTGCGGGCGAGGCCGGAGCCGATCGCGATGCCGAAGGCGAGAAGCGCGAGGGCGGCGGTGCCCAGGGCGGCGGGATGACGCCAGCCCCGAGCGCGCGTGGGTGCCGACGCCGGCGCGGGTCGGGCTTCCCGCTCCTGGCGCACGCCCAGACGGTCGAGCGCGGTGAGGATCTCGCCGGCTTCGGTCTCGTAGCGTGCCTGGAGATCGGCGTAATCGTCGTCGCCGACGTGGCCGGCTTCGTGCTCGAAGTCCAGCTCCCGGAGGGCGGTGAGGATCTGGCGCTTGCGCTCCATCAGCTGCTCGCGCGGGTCAGGGGGCACGGCGAGGAAACTGCGGCCGCCGCTGCGCCGGATCAGCGGCCACACCGTGAACAGCAGAGCCGGAAGGCCGATGGCGAAGGCGATGCCGACTACCGTCATGCTCCGCGCTCCATCTCGCGGCGGATCCGTTCCCGCATGGCTTCCGTCGGCGGCGGTGCCACCGCCGAGGCCGGGCGCCGTCGCGTCCAGCGCCTGAGAAGGATTGCGACGATCATCAGCCCTACCGCGACCGCGATCCCGGGCACGGCCCAGACGAGGAGGTTGAATCCCTCGCGGCGGGGCGCGAGCAGGATCCACTCGCCGTACTTGTCGACGAAGTACTGGATCACTTGCTCCGGGCGCTCCCCGGCGGCGAGGCGCTCGCGGACGACGGCGCGCATCTGAGATGCCATCTCCGAGGGCGAATCGGCGACCGAGAGATTCTGGCAGACGACGCAGCGGAGCTGGGCCGCGACGTCGTGGACGGCCTGCTCGCCGACGTGGGTCGCCGGCTGCTGAGCGAGCGCCGGCGCCGAAGCGAGCAGGAGGACAGCAGCGACGCCGAGTAAGCCGCGGGACATCATCTTAGACTAGCATGCTGACCGTATTCTGAAGACGGGTTGGCTTCTTCCCCACCATGGGCGCTCCTCGCGTCGGGTCTCGACGGTCAGGAACCTTCGGCGGTCAGGCGCTCGACGTGCTTCCGGAAGACGTCCTCGGTGAGGGAGCCGACGTGCTTGGCACGGATGCGGCCCTGCTTGTCGATGAAGAACGTTTCGGGGACGCCGTAGATACCGTAATCGATGCTGACCTTTCCGGAGGGGTCGGGGGCGTTCGGAAAGCTCAGCCGGAAGTCCCGCACGAATTTCAGCGCCTTGTCGTCGGTGTCCTGGATGTCCACGCCCAGCACGACGACGTGGCGATCGCGCCACGCTTGCCAGCCACGCTCGAGCACCGGGGCCTCCTCGTAGCAGGCGGGATAACACCAGGACGCCCAGAAGTTCAGGACGACGACCTTGCCGCGCAGCTCATCGAGCGAGACCGGCTGCCCGGCGAACGTGTTCAGCGCGAAGGCGGGCGCCGGGCGGCCGACGAGCGGCGACGGCACCTCGCGCGGATTGAGGCGGAAGCCATAGGCCAGCAGCGCCAGGACGGGGATGGCCGCCAGCGGGATCAGCCAGCGCAGGACCCGGCTCACGCCACCTTCCGGCGCTCGGGCATCACGGACAGCAGCGTCCCCAGGGTGAGGATGACCCCCCCGATCCAGATCACCGAGACCAGACGGTTCACCTGGATCTTCACCGTCGCCTGCCGACCGTCACGCGTGAAGTCACCCAGCACGAGGTAGAGGTCTTCCTTGAGGCCGATCCAGTAGTCCACCCCGGCGATGGGACTCATCTCCTGCGGATAGTACTTCTTCGACGGTTGCATGACGGCGGGACGGCGGCTGCCGCCGACGGTGAACGTGCCGATGACCTTGGCGTGGTTGGATTCCTCGGCGGCATCCAGACGATCGAAGCGGACGTTATAACCACCGATGTTGGCGACCTCGCCCACTTTCAGGGTCGTCTCCGTCTGCACCGACCACGCCTGCGAGCCGGTCACACCGACGGCGATGACCAGGATGCCCAGGTGGACGACGAAGCCGCCGTAGCGCCGGTTGTGACGCGCGAGGAGGCCGGTCATCGCGGCCAGGACCGGCTCGCCCGCGCGCAGGCGCGCCCGGGTGGCGCGCCAGAAGTCCAGCCCGATGGTCGCCGCGACGAACACCGTGAGCGCGAGGGTGAGGACGGCGAGCGTCGAGCGCACGCCGACGAAATAGAAGACGGCCGCGGCTACGATCCCGATTGCGACCGGGCCCACGAAGTTGCGGCGCAGGTTGTCGGGCGACGCGCGCCGCCACGCGATGAGCGGCCCCACGCCCATCAGGAAGATCAACGCGAGGAAGAGAGGCACGTTGACGGCATTGAAGAAGGGCGCGCCCACGCTGACCTTGACCCCGCGCACGGCCTCCGAGAGAAGCGGAAACACGGTGCCGAAGAAGACGGTGAAGGCGGCGGCCACCAGCATGACGTTGTTGAGGAGGAACGCCGACTCCCGCGACACCACCGAGTCGAGCTCACCCTGGGCGCGCAGCGCGTCCCAGCGCCAGGCCAGCAGGCCGAGCGCCAGCAGCACGACAAGCGCGAGGAAGCCGAGGAACATGATGCCGATCGAGCCCTGGGTGAAGGCGTGCACGGACGCGATGACGCCCGAGCGCGTGAGGAACGTGCCGAACAGCGTCAGGCTGAACGTGAGGATCACGAGCGTGATGTTCCAGAGCTTCAGCATCCGCCGGCGCTCCTGGATCATCACGGAGTGCAGGAGGGCGGTGCCGGTGAGCCACGGCATGAAGGCCGCGTTCTCGACGGGATCCCAGGCCCAGTAGCCGCCCCAGCCGAGCACGTGGTAGCTCCACCAGCCCCCGATGAGCAGCCCGAGGGAGAGAAAGTACCAGGCCGTGATTGTCCACCGACGGGTGAGCGCGATCCACGTGTCGCTCAGGCGACCGGTGGCCAGCGCCGCCACCGCGAAGGCGAACGGCACCGTGAACCCGGTGAAGCCCAGGTAGAGCGCGATCGGGTGGGTGATCATCCCGGTGTCCTCGAGCAGCGGGTTGAGGCCGCGGCCGTCGGGAGGGATGGGACTGAGTCGCGAGAACGGCGGCGCCGCCACCGTCATGACGGTGAGGAAGAACGCGAGGACGCCGAGCATCACGCTGAGCGCCCACGGATAGAGCTCGCGGGCCCGCTCGCGGTGGCGCAGGATCACGATGAGCGTGTAGATCGACAGCATCCAGCCCCACAAGATGATCGAGCCTTCCAGGGCGCCCCACACGCCGGTGATGCGGAACCAGAACGGCGTGCCGAGGTTGGTGTTGGTCGCGACGTAGCGGACGGAGAAATCGAAGGTGAGGAACGCGTAGACGAGGAGCGCGAAGCTGCTCGAGATCAGCACGAAGACGCCGAGCGCGGCGTGCTGGGCGGACTCCACCAGCGCCGGCCGCCCCGTGCGACCGCCGGCGGCGGCCAGGACGGCGCCGCCCAGCGCCAGGGTCAGCGCGACCAGCAGCATGCCCTGGCCGACCTCGGGGATCACTGGTCCACCTTCCGCAGCGTCTTGATCAACTCCTTGTACCCGGACTCGCTCGTGTCGTGAGGCGCCTGGTAGTCCTCGGAGTGCTTGGCCAGGATCTGCGTCGCCTTGACGTACCCATCAGTCGTCAACGTACCCTCCACGACGGCGCCCCGGCCCTCGCCGAAGAGATCGGGCGCCGTTCCCTTGTGACGCACGGGGATGCTGGCCTGGCCATCGGTGAGGGTGAAGGCGAGGTCGAGCGTGCGCGCGTCCCAGGTCAGGGAGCCGCGCGCGACCAGACCGCCCAGGCGATAGGCCTTGCCGGTCACCGGTGCCGCCCGTAGCTCGGACGGCGTGACGAAGTACACCGCCGACTGGGTGACGCCGGCGTAGATCATGTAGCCGAGGGCCGCGAGAATGACGAGGCCGCCGACGATGAATTTAGGTTTCATGACTTCCCATCGAGCTCGCGCTCTTTTCTGATGAGGTGACGCCAGTAGCCGCCCAGGACGACGAGGGCCAGCCCGTAGGCGGCGGCCACGAAGGTCCAGTTGTCGGGCATCACGCCAGCGCCTCCTCTTCCCGCCGTAGTATGCGCACACGCTTGGCTACCAGATAGGCATACACGAGCGCGAAGGCGGCGATGTTGAGGAACAGCGCGACCAGGAACACCGTTGACGTCGTGCTCGGCCCTGGCTTGAGCATCGTGGGTGGCTGGTGCAGCGTGCGCCACCAGTACACGGAGAAATGGACGAGCGGCACGTTAAGCGCGGCCACGATTCCAACCACCGCTGAATAGCGCGCCGCGCGCTCGCGGTCCTCGATCATCCCGCGGAGAAGCAGGTACCCGAGGTACATGATGAACAGGATCGCTGCAGTCGTCAGCCGCGCATCCCACACCCACCAGGTGCCCCAGGTCGGCTTGCCCCAGATGGCGCCGGTGGCGATGGCGACGCCCATGAACACAACGCCGGCCTCGGCGGAGGCGTGGGCAAGCCGGTCGGCGCCGTCGGCCCGGCGCCAGAGATACACGATCGACGCGACGAACACGACGCCGAACGCGAGGTACTCAGCAACGACGACCGTCGGCACGTGCACGTACATGATGCGCTGCACGTTGCCCTGGGTCGCCTCGCGCGGCGCCACCCAGAAGCCCATGACGAGGCCGGCCACGAGGCCGATCACCACCAGCCATCCAAGCGCGCGATTCATCGGCTCACCCCTCGAGGATCGCGTCGAACGTGAGCACGCCGACGGCCACGTAGACGGCGTCGGCGGCGGCCAAGAGCTTCAGCCAGTGTGTGACGCCGCCCAGGCCTTCGCCGGCCAGCACCGCCTCGGTCGCCTTCACGGCGCCCAGGAGCACGGGGACGAGCACGGGCAGGAGCAGCACGGGGAAGAGCAGCTCACGCGCCCGCACCTGCGCCGTCATCGCCGCGAAGAGCGTGCCGACGGCGGCGAAGCCCACGGTGCCGAGCACGACGACGCCCGCCAGCGCCGGCAGATGTCGACCGAGATCGAGATTGAAGAACACGCCGAAGAGCACGAGCATGATCGCTTCGACGAGCAGCATGAGCAGCAGATTGCCGGCGAGCTTGCCGAGGTAGATGGCGGACTTGTCGCCGGGGCAGAGCAGGAGGCCCTCCCAGCAATCGTGATCGCGCTCGGTGAGGAAGGCGCGCCCCAGCCCAACCAGCCCGCTGAGGACGAAGCCGAGCCACAGGAGTCCGGGCAGTGCTCCGGCCAGCCGCTCGCGATCGCCGCCCAGCGTGAACTGGAAGATGAAGAGCAGCAGGAGCGCGAAGAAGAAGAGCGCGTTGAGCGCCTCCTTGGAGCGGCGCTCGGCCAGCGCATCCTTCCACAGCACGATCCAGGCGCGGCGGGCATAGATCACGTCGGGTCCTCGGCGTGGGCCTCGTAGAGGCGCCGCACGTCGTCGGGCGAGAGCGCGGCTGTCGGCGTGTCGAGGACGACACCGCCGCCGGCCAGGATGACGATGCGATCGGCGACGCCGAGGCCGCGGCCGAAGCTGTGCGTGGTCAGCAGCACGCAACCGCCGGCGGCTTTGAACGCGGCCAGGTACTCGTCGACCCACTTGCCGGCCTGCTGATCGAGCCCGGCGAACGGCTCGTCGAGCAGGATCACCTGCGGGCGACCCAGCGTCAGTCGGGCCAACGCGAGCCGTCGCTTCATCCCGACCGAGAACGTCCGCACCCGCGCGTGAACGAAGCGATCGAGATCCACGGCGGTCAGCGCGGTGCGCAGCGCCTCCTCGTCGGTGGGCCGACCACTCAACGTGGTCCAGAACGTGAGGTTCTCGAGCGCGGTGAGATCGTCATACACCCACGCGCCGTGGGCGACGAAGCCGACGCACTCACGCACCCGCTCGGCCTGCTTGACACAGTCGTGACCCGCGATGACCGCTTTGCCGCGCGACGGCCGGGAGAGCGTCGCCAGAATCCTCAGCAGCGTGGTCTTGCCGGCGCCGTTCGCGCCGAGGAGGGCGACCGCTTCACCGGGGCGGATGGCGAGGTTGACCTCGGAGAGGACGGGGCGCCCAGCATAGATCTTCTTCAGACCACTGACCTGAACAGCGAAATCGGCCGTCATAGTGTCAAACCGATCTATCTTCGCGCACTGCCCGGGGGGCAGTCAACGCGCGCGGACCGTCCCTGACCAGAATGCGCCAAACGACCAGCAGAATTGCGGTCATTTCCACACCGCTCCCCACGGCCCACATCACGACACCGCCCAGCCCCTGGTCGTCGAGAGCGTCGGGGGCCCCCGCGTAGGCGGCATAGAAAGGGCGCGTGGCCGAGGCAAACAGCACGCCCAGCCCGCCATTGGAGAGCGCCGACAGCACAAGGTACGCAAGGCGGGTACCGTCGGAGGGCGGGCGGCGCAGGCGAGGGGCGGGAGCGAGTACGGGCCACCAGAAGACGACGGCGGCCGCCACGAACGCGGCGTGCTGGACCAGGTGCCAGGCCTCGTTCTCGAGCGCGAGGTCGTAGAGGGCGGGGGCGTGCCAGAGCCACACCACGGTCGCGCTGAGGGCCCAGGCGATACCGGGCGCCACGATGGCAGCGGCGCAGCGGCGCAAAGGCGCCGCGCGCTTGAGAAGGCGACCGACGAAGCCCCGCCCGTGACGCGGCAGGGACCACATGACCGCCGGGAAGGGGTCCGCGAGCAGCAGGAGCGGCACCGCGATCATCACCATGAGCACGTGCTGGAGCATGTGAGCGGCGAATCGCTCGTGGGCGACCTCGGCCAGCGGTGAGACGGTGGCCAGCGCGAGGGTGCCGAGCCCGCCGGCGGCGGCGAGCGGCCGCCACGGCGCGACCGCGCCCGCCGAGCGTCGGGCCAGGCGCCGCCAGCCGATCGTGTAGGCCGCGGCGACGCTCGTGAGCACTACCAGGGCGAGCGTCCGGCTCATGTCGGCTGGCCCGACATCATTTCCGGAAGGCCAGGATCGCCACCCAGACGAAGAAGGCGACCGTCCCGCCCAGGAAGAGGCCGAAGGCCAGCGTTTCGGGCAGGCTCACCGGCCGATTCCCGCTGCCGTCACGAAGGCGAGCTCGAGGACCAGCACCGCGAGATTGAGGAGAGCGAGGAAGATCAAGATGCGCTCGACCTTCACGACGCCTTCCAGCAGGCGAAGAGATACCAGATGCCCCACACGGCGAGCACCGCATAGACTACGAGCAGCCAGCGATTGACGTGACCGGGGCGGACTTCGATTTCACCGCCGGCGTAGCGCTCGAGCGGCTCGGGGTCAGGCGCGCGGCGGCTCATCGCCCTCCACCTCGAGCACACGGTGCTTCGCGCCTTCCACGTTGCCCAGCGCGCCGCTGGTTGCGCCCCATACGAACGCGCTGAGCGCGGCCAGCACCATGAGCGCGGCCACGATGAACTCGCCGAGCGTGAGGTACTCGAGCACGGTTACTCCCTGGCTCCGCGCCGGGCCAGGTTGAGACGCTCGCCGGTGAGCGGATCGGTCCACGCCGACAGCGACAACACGTAATAGGCGAGCGCCCAGCGCTCGTCGTCGCTCAGCGAGTCGGCGAACGAGGGCATCGGCGTGCCGTCGAGGCCAACCGTCATGGCGCGAAAGACGTCCGGCGGAGTGGCGCCGGCCTTGAATTGGCCACGCGTGAAATCGGTCGGCCGGATCGGGAACTCGAAGTCGTCGCGCAACTGCTCGGCCGACGGCCCATCGCCGCGGCCCTGCTCGCCATGACACTCCCAGCACTTCGCCGAGCGGTAGACGTCGCGCCCACGCTCGAGCAGCGTCGCGGACACCGTGGGGGGAATCGCCGGCGGCCCGCCCGGCTCGGGCTTCTCGTCACGCCAGCGCCTGGAGAATGTCTTGATGAACGCGATGACCGCGCGGCGGTCGTCCACCGGCAGCTCATGCCACGTGGGCATGGCGGTCCCTCGCACGCCGCGCGTGACCGTGCGGTAGAGGTCGGCGTCGGTCGGAAGCGATCCTGACGGCGTCGAGCGAAACTTGAAGATGCCGGCCGTGAAGTCGTGCGGCCGCGGCGACAGGAATGTCGCGGCGTCCCCGTTGCCGTCGCCGTCGCGGCCGTGGCAGCCCGCGCAGCGCCGCGTGTAGACAGCGCGCCCGCGCTCCCGGGTGCCGGCGTCGGCGGCGATCTCGACGACGGGAGGCGTCATCATCTGGGGCGCGAAGACATCGCGCCAGACGCCCCGGCTGGTTCCGAGCCGCTGGAGATATCGCACGAGGGCGACGAGATCGGCGCCGGGAACGACGAGCCTCACCGAGGCCGGTGCGAACGGCCGGCCGCGGAACGCCGTGAGATCGAGGACGGGCGTTCCGTCGATCGGGAAGACGCCATCGGGGTGAGGGCGCACGAAAGCGAGCCCGCCGGCGTCGGGAAACAGTGGGATCGGCCGATCCGGACGCAGCGTGAAGTACCGTCCCAGCTCGCCGGTGACCTCGAGCGTCGCGCGCTCGCCTTCACGACGCACCGGCACGGTGAGGGCGACGAACAACCAGGGGAATCGCGGCATCAGCGAGTCGGGCACGGTGAGGCGCGGATTCCAGTGATGCGCGTAGTGCCAGTCGTCGCCGTACTTCAGGCCGACGCGGGAGAGATCGGGCCCGATCCGGCGCGTCGAGAGCAGGTGGGGGAGATCCCAGGCGTACTCGCCCGGCTCCGACACCGGGCCCCATCGCCGCTCCTCGCCGGCCACCGGCCGCACGTACTGGCTGTGGCAATACCAGCAGCCTTCGCGGATGTACACGGCGCGCCCGGCGCGTTCGAGCGCGGTGTAGTCGGACGTGGGGTAACGCAGCCAGGTGACGTCGCCGAGATCGGTGCGGACGGCGCGTGTGACTTCGCGCGCGCGCGACTCGGGGACGAGCGCGGGCAGCACGCCCTGCACGAAGAGGGCGAGGGTGACGAAGAAGAAGCCGGCGCCGGCGGCCAGCGTCGTGATCGACCTCATGGGCCGAGCGGCCGCCGCGCGCCGAGCGAGCCCCGCATCAGCGTGAGCACGAGCAGTGAGTTGCCGACGTCCATGGCCAGGCCGGTCAGCGTGCGTACCCACCACCACGGTCGCATGGCATCGACGGAGTCGAGCCACTCAGCGCCGCCCATCAGCATGAACCCCTGGAGCAGGCCCTGGGTGACGAGCACGACGAACATGGCCGAGATGCCGGCCGTGATCAGCCAGAAGGCGCCGTTGCCGAGCGCGAACGACCAGGGAGTGGAATCGGTGATGCGCGGCCACACGTAGACGGCGCCGGCCAGCGCCCACACCACGAACGTGCCGAAGATCGTGATGTGCGAGTGGCCGACGACGAAATCGGTGAAGTGGGTCGGTCGCTGGAGGACGCGCAGAGCCTCGATCGAGCCCTGGAAGCAGCCGACGAGGTACATGAGCGAGCCGGTGACGAGGAACTTGGCGGGCAGGTTCCGCCCGAGCTCACGCCAACGGTGGCCGACCGTCCCGAAGAAGTTCTGGATGACCGTCCACACCGGAATGATCAGCATCATCGACGACACGATGGCGATCGTCTGGGCCCACTCGGCGATCGGCGCGTAGAGGTAGTGATGGATGCCGACGAAGGGATAGAAGAAGGCGAGCGACCAGAAGCCGATCAACGAGAGCTTGTGGCTGTAGAGGGGCGCCCGCAGGCTGGCCGGCAGGAAGTAATAGATGATGACGTAGCCGGCCGGCGTGATCCACAGCCCCACGACGTAATGGATGAAGAGCCCGTGCCAGGCGGCATTGTTCACGCCGGCGATATGACTCGGTCCCAGCAGCAGCAGGACGAGGTTCACGTCCGTCCATACGAAGGCCGCGATGAGATACCAGAGCGACACGTAGAGCGGCGGCTCCGTGCGCCGGGCGATCGTCAGCAGGAACTGCGCGGTGAGGGCGAGGAGCACGCCGAGCGTCACCAGCACCGTCGCCAGCGGGAACTCACCGGCCTCCCAGCCGCGATTGGCGCCGAGGGCCAGCAGCACGACGCCGGCGGCGAGATTCACGTTCCAGATCCAGAGTAGCCCGGGCCCGAGGCGCGCCCAGGCCACTCGAACGCCGCAGAGGCGCGGGACCACATAGTGGGCGAGGCCGATGAAGAGCGTGGAGAACGCGCCCCAGATGACGCCGTTGACGTGGATCGGCCGCAGGCGCCCGAAGGACAGCCACGACACGTCGCCCAGGAAATCGGGATGGTTGAACTTGGCGGCCACCACGGCGCCGACGGTGGGAAAGATGAGCAGCCAGACGAATCCCCACGCGAGCCAGCGGCGGATGAGATCACGATCGAGGAGGGCGTCGTTGCGAACGACGACCGGGACTCCGGCAGCGGACATCCCGGCCATCATGCCACGCCGGGCGCGGTGGACAAAGGAACGGCGACGCTAGACGCGCATGGCCCGGAGCCGGGCGATCCGGTCCTCGATCGGCGGATGCGTCGAGAACAGGTTCATGAACGCCCGGCCGCTCAGCGGATTGACGATGAAGAGGTGCGCCGTGGCCGGATTGGCCTCCATGGGCGAGACCTGCTGGGCCATCTGGAGCTTCTCGAGGGCCTTGGCCAGGCCCCACGGCTTGCCGGCGACGCGGGCGCCGGTGGCGTCGGCCTGGTATTCGCGGGCGCGCGACACGGCCATCTGCACCAGCATCGCCGCGATCGGAGCCAGCACGGCCATCAGGATGACCGCGAACGGGTTACCCCCACCCTCCTCGTCATCGCGCCGCCCGCCGAACATGGCCGCCCACTGCGCCATGTGGGCCAGGTAGGTGATGGCGCCGGCCAGCGTGGCCGCGATCGTGGAGATCAGCACGTCACGGTTCTTCACGTGGGAGAGCTCGTGGGCGAGCACACCTTCCAGCTCGTCCTCGTCGAGGATGCGCATGATGCCCTCGGTCACGGCGACGGCCGCGTGCTCGGGGCTGCGGCCGGTGGCGAAGGCGTTGGGCGTGTCGGTCGGAATCAGGTACACGCGCGGCATCGGAATCTGCGCGCGCAGGGTCAGCCGGCGAAGGATCGCGTAGAGCCGGGGCGCCTGGGCCTCGTCGATCGGCTGCGCTCCGTACATCGACAGCACGATCTTGTCGGAGAACCAGTAGCTGAAGAAGTTCATGGCGATGGCGAAGACGAACGCGACCATCATGCCTTGCCGGCCACCGATGGCGCCCCCGATCAGGATGAGCATCGCGGTGAGGACCGCGAGAAGTAGGCCGGTCTTGAACATGTTGGACATGAGTCCCTCCTCGACGTTGAAACAGAAGCGGAAATTCCGCCCAGAGGGTAGCAGACGGGTCCAGGGGGGTCAAATTCCTTGACTTGCCCGGACCCCGTCGATACACTGAACCGGCTTCGTAAAAAAACTTACTAACGACAACAACTTACACAGGGTTTTGCCTCCGGAGCTGATGTCGATGATCATTCGCGTTTCCGACATCCCGGACGACGGCCTTACCGTCGCCAATGCCGGCGAGTTCGTCGCGCCCTACACCGATCGCTCGTGGCGGCTCGATCGCGTCCACTTGCTCGTGACGCGCGACGGCGATGACGTCGTCGTCACCGGCGAGCTGACGGCGACGCTGCCGCTCACGTGCGGCCGTTGCCTCGAGGAGTTCCCGGTCACCATCGAGGTCCCAATCGACGTGCGCCACCTGCCCCGCCCGGTCGTGGCCGACGATGCCGAGCTCGGCGCCGACGACCTCGATCTCGACTTCTACGACAACGACGAGCTGAACCTGGGCGCGCTCGCCGAGACGGAAACGACGCTGGCCGTCCCGATGAAACCGCTGTGCCGGCCCGAGTGTCGCGGGCTGTGCGCCGTCTGCGGAACCAACCGCAATACCACCGCCTGCTCGTGCGACGCGAGGCCCGCCGACCCCCGACTGTCCCCGCTCGGCGATCTCGCGAGCCGGCTTCACCACTGAGGAGAGGAAGGGCCTCCCGATGCCGCTGCCGAAACGACGCCATAGCAAGACGCGGGGCCGCAAGCGCCGCACGCACTACAAGCTCGCGGTCCCGACGCGGTCGGTCTGCCCGCAGTGTCGGGAGCCGAAGCTGCCCCACCGCATCTGCCCGCACTGCGGCTACTACAAGGGCCGCGAAATCGTTTCGGTCGAAGGAGCCTAGCGCCACGCCGGGGCGCCTGCGCCCGGACGACCCGCCCGCATGAAGATCGCCGTCGACGCCATGGGTGGGGACTACGGCCCGGCCGTGGTCGTGGAGGGCGCCGCTGCCGCCGCCCGCGAGTTCGGTGCCGTCGTGATCCTCGTTGGCGACCGGGCCGCCATCGAGCGTGAAGTCGCGCGGGTGGGCGCGGGCTCGCTCGGGCTCGAAATCCGTCACGCCTCCCAGGTCGTCAGCATGGGCGAGAGCGCGTCGCAGGCGTTGCGCCGCAAGCGCGATTCGTCCCTGCGCGTCGCCGCCCAGCTCGTCAAGGACGGCGAAGCGTCCGCCTTCGTGTCGGCCGGCAATACCGGAGCCGCCATGGCCATCGCCATGTTCGTCATCGGCGTGCTGCCCGGTGTGGATCGTCCCGCCATCGCGGCGGTGGTTCCCAACCTCAAGCGCTTCACCGTCCTCCTCGACGTCGGCGCCAACGTCGATCCCAAGCCCGCGCACCTGATGCAGTTCGCGGTGATGGGCCACGTGTACGCGCGCGACATCCTCGGCTTCGACAATCCGCGGGTGGGCCTGCTCTCCGTCGGTGAAGAAGAAGGGAAGGGCAACGAGCTGACCAAGGAGGCCTACGAGCAGTTGAAGGAGTCGTCGCTGAACTTCTCGGGCAACGTCGAGGGCCGCGACATCTACAACGGCCGCTGCGACGTGGTCGTGACCGACGGCTTCACCGGCAACGTCGCGCTCAAGATCTCCGAGAGCCTGGCCGAGATGTTCGGAGCCATGATCCGCCAGGAGCTCACCCGCGACGTGCGCTCCAAGGTGGGCGCGGCCCTGTCCGGGCCGGCCTTCCAGCGCTTCAAGCGGCGCATCGACTACACGGAGATGGGGGGCGCGCCGCTCCTGGGGATCGACGGCGCCGCCATCATCTGCCACGGGGCCTCACCGGTGAAGGCGATCAAGAACGCGGTGCGGGTGGCCCGCGACTGGGCGAAGGCGGGCCTCAACGAGCACATCAAAGCCGCGCTGGAGGCCGAGGTGGCGCGGGGCGCGAAAGAGGGGGACCGCGAATGACGCGGGCCAGGATCACCGGGATGGGCGCCTACGCACCGAAGCGTGTGCTGAGCAACGCCGACCTCGAAAAGATGGTGGAGACCAGCGACGAGTGGATCGTGCAGCGCAGCGGCATCCGCGAGCGGCGGATCGTCGACGAGGGCGAGGCCACCTCCGACCTGGCCGTGCGAGCCGCTCACCAGGCGCTCGAGCGCGCGAACCTCGTGCCCGAGGACGTCGACTTCATCGTCGTCGGGACCACCACGCCCGACATGTTCTTCCCCAGCACCGGCAACATCGTCCAGCATCGCCTCGGCTGCCGGCGGGTGGGCTCGGTCGACGTCCTGGCCGCCTGCGCCGCGTCCATCTACAGCCTGATCATCGGCGCGCGCTTCATCGAGGTGGGCAAGTACCGGCGCGTGCTCTGCATCGGCGCCGAGACGCTGTCCCGCATCACCGACTTCACCGACCGCGGCACCTGCGTGCTGCTGGCCGACGCCGCCGGCGCCGCGGTGCTGGAAGCGACCGAGGACGGCTCGGGATTGCTCGATGGCGATCTCTACTCCGATGGTAAGTACTGGGACCTGCTCTACATGCCGGGAGGCGGCTCCCGCCTGCCCGCCACCGCGGAGACCGTCGCCCAGCGTCAGCACTACGCCAAGATGAAGGGCAGCGAGGTCTTCAAGGCCGCCGTGCGCATGTTCGTCGAGTCCACTTCGGCGCTGCTCGCGCGGCACGGCGTGACGGCCCAGGACGTCGATCTCTTCATTCCCCACCAGGCGAACCTGCGCATCATCGAGGCGGCGGCCAAGCGCGTCGGCCTGCCCATGGAGAAGGTGTTCGTCAACGTGGACCGCTACGGGAACACGGGGGCCGCGTCGGTGTACGTCGCGCTCGAGGAGGCGGTGGCCGCCGGCCGCGTGAAGCGCGGCGACCTGCTGCTGATCGCGGCGTTCGGCGGCGGCTTCGCCTGGGGCGCCGCCTTGATGCGTTGGTAGACACCCTCCGCATGATCGCGTTTCTGTTTCCCGGTCAGGGGTCGCAGGCTGTCGGCATGGGCCGCGGCTTCTACGACGCGTCGCCCGCGGCCCGGGCGATCTTCGCGGAGGCCAACGACACCCTCGGCTTCGATCTGGCCCGTCTCGTCTTCGAGGGCCCCGAGACCGAGCTGGCGCTCACGGCGAACACGCAGCCGGCGGTGCTGACGGTGAGCGTGGCAGCCGCGGCGGTCGCGGCCGAGCGCGGGCTGGCGCCGGCGCTGGCCAGCGGGCACAGCCTCGGCGAGTACTCGGCGCTGGTGGTGGCCGGCGCGCTCGCGTTCAGCGACGCCGTGAGCATCGTGCGCCGCCGCGGCGAATTCATGCAGGACGCGGTGCCGGTGGGTACGGGCGCCATGGCCGCCATCATGGGTCTCGAGCTGGCTCAGGTGGAGACGCTGTGCGCGGAGGCGGCCCAGGGCGAGGTGGTGGACGTGGCCAACGTGAACTCGTCCCAGCAGATCGTGATCGCCGGCCATCGCGCCGCCGTCGAGCGCGCGGTCGCCCTGGCCGCCGACCGGGGCGGCAAGAAGAGCGTGCTGCTGCCGGTGAGCGCTCCCTTCCACTGCGCGCTCATGCGCCCGGCCGCCGAGCGACTGGCCGCGGTGCTGGCCGACGTCACCGTGCTCCATCCGAAGATCCCCGTCGTTCGCAACGTCGACGCCGGCATCAGTCGCACGGGCGCCGAGGTGAAGGACGCGCTTCTGCGTCAGGTGTGGAGCCCGGTCCGCTGGACCGCGTGCGTGCAGCGCCTGGCCGCCGACGGCGCCACGGCGTTCGTCGAGGTCGGGCCCGGCCGCGTGTTGACCGCGCTCCTCAAGCGCATCGTCGACGGCGCCCGCGGCACCGCCGTCGAGGATCCGGCCGGCCTCGACAAGACGCTTGGCGCGGCGGGGACGGCCGCGTGAGCGACCAGCCGTTGTCCGGCCGCGTGGCCGTCGTGACCGGTGGTAGTCGCGGAATCGGCGCCACCATCGCCGCATCCTTGGGCGAGGGCGGAGCGGCCGTGGTAGTCTCGGGCCGCGACGCCGACCGGCTCGAGCGCACCGCCAAGGATCTCGAAGCGACGGGCGTTACCGTCGCCGCCGTCGTGGCCGATGTCGCCCGGCGCGAGGACTGCGAGCGGCTCGTCGACACGGCCCGGCAACGCTTCGGGCGTCTGGACGTCCTCGTGAACAACGCCGGCATCACCCGCGACGGTCTCCTCGTGCGCATGAAGGACGAGGATTGGGATCGCGTGATGGAGGTCAACCTGCGCGGCGCCTTCCTGATGACGCGGGCGGCCGCCAAGGTGATGATGCGACAGAAGGCCGGCCGCATCATCAACATCGCGTCGGTGGCCGGGGCCATGGGCAACGCCGGCCAGGCCAACTACGCGGCGGCGAAGGCCGGGCTCATCGGCTTGACCAAATCGACCGCGCGCGAGCTCGCCCACTGGTCCATTCTGGTGAACGCGGTGGCGCCCGGGCTCATCGAGACCGACATGAGCGCGGCGATCCCGGAGGCCGCGCGCCAAGCGCTGCTGGGCCAGGTGCCCCTGGGCCGGATCGGGACCGCACGGGAGGTGGCCGAGGTGGTACGATTCCTGGCCGGAGACGGGGCCACCTACATCACGGGCCAGGTATTCCACGTGAACGGCGGACTGTACATCTAAAGGAAGATATTCCTGCCGGGAGGAACGCGCTGATGGCGAAGTCAGTGGAAGACAAGGTGAAGGAGATCATCGTCGAGCAACTCGGCGTGGAAGAGGACGACGTGGCGCCGAACGCCAAGTTCATCGAGGACCTCGGGGCCGACTCGCTCGACACGGTCGAGCTCGTCATGGCGCTCGAGGAGCACTTCGACATCCAGATCCCGGATGAGGATGCCGAGAAGATCGTGACCGTGGGCGACGCCATCCAGTACATCAAGGACAACTCCTGATCGTGGAGCGCCGGCGCGTCGTCGTCACCGGGCTGGGGGCGCTCACACCGCTCGGCAACACGGCGGAGGAATTCTGGACGGCGCTCGTCCAGGCTCGTTCCGGTATCGGGCCCATCACCAAGTTCGACGCCCACGCCAAGGACGGGAACGGGGCCTACCGCTACCCGACGCGCATCGCCGGCGAGGTCCGCAATTTCGATCCGCTGAACTTCGTCGACAAGAAGGAAGCGCGGCGGCTCGATCCCTACCTCCAGTACGCGGTGGCCTGCGCCGCCATGGCCGTCCAGGACGCCGGGCTCGACCTCGCGAAGATCGACGGCGCCCGCTTCGGCACGATCGTCGGCTCCGGCATCGGCGGCATCACCACGCTGCTGGAGGGCGAGCACATCCTGCAGGAGAAGGGCCCCGAGCGCGTCTCCCCGTTCCTCATCCCGATGCTGATCGTCAACATGGCGTCCGGTCTCATCTCCATGCGCTTCGGGGCCAAGGGTCCGAACACCTCGGTGGTGACGGCGTGTGCGACCGGCAACCACGCCATCGGCGACGCCTTCAAGGTGATCGAGCGCGGCGACGCCGACCTGATGATCGCGGGCGGCGCCGAAGCGATCATCGTGCCGCTCACCATGGCCGGGTTCTGCGCCATGAAGGCCATGACCAACCGCAACGACGAGCCGCTCCGCGCGTCGCGCCCGTTCGACGCCGACCGTGACGGCTTCGTTCCCAGCGAGGGCGGCGGCATCGTCATCCTCGAGGCGCTCGAGCACGCTCGGCGCCGCGACGCCCGCATCTACGCCGAGATCATCGGGTACGGCATGTCGGCCGACGCGCACCACATGACGGCGCCCGATCCCGCCGGCGACGGGGCCCTGCGCGCCATGGCGAGCGCGCTGCGCGATGCCGGACTCGACCCGACGGCGATCGGCTACATCAACGCCCACGGCACCTCGACGCCCTACAACGACAAGTTCGAGACCATCGCCATCAAGCGGCTGTTCGGCGAGCACGCGGGGCGCCTGGCCGTTTCGTCCACCAAGTCGATGACGGGCCATCTCCTGGGGGCGGCCGGAGGCGTCGAGGCCATCGCCACCGCGCTGGCGCTCCATCACGGCATCCTGCCGCCGACCATCAACTACGAGACGCTGGATCCCGACTGCGACCTCGACTACATCCCCAATCAGGCCCGCAAGCAGGACGTCGAGGTGGCCTTGTCGAACGCCTTCGGATTCGGCGGCACCAACGCCACGCTCGCCTTCAAAAAGTATCGAGCCTAGCGCCGTCGCGGTGGATCCGGCGCGCCTCGCCGAGCTCCAGCAGCGCCTCGCCTACCGCTTCCGTGATCCCGATCTCCTGGCCCGCGCCCTGACCCACGCGTCGTACGCCAACGAGCACCCGCCGCTCGATCACAACGAAGCGCTCGCCTTCGTCGGCGACGCGGCGCTCGGCCTGGTGGTGGCCGAGCGCTTGTGCGCGGACGATCCGACCGCGCCGGTCGGCGTGCTCACGCCGCGACGAGCCGAGCTGGTCTCGGGCGCCGCGCTGGCCCGCTGGGCGGCCGCGCTCGACGTCGGTGGACTCGTGCGGCTGGGCCGCG
>WNEY01000497.1_pt1 | contig 28631 bp, 17 predicted proteins | sample 5400531 | NCBI WGS metagenome assembly WNEY01 (sample SAMN13153338, study PRJNA577476) | soil metagenome | isolation source: 200 cm saprolite under Douglas fir tree site 1 | place: USA:California | collected 2015-04-18
CAGGTCGAACGTCGTCGCGCCCGCCGACTGCCAGCTGAGCGTCGGCGCGACGGTGACCGACACCGCGCCGTTCACCGCAACCGTCGTCGGCACGGCCGGCAGCGCCCCCGTCGGCGCAGGCGGTGGCGGGCTCGACGCGTTGACCACATTGATCGACGTGACGTTGAAGCCCGCGGTATCGAACAACAGCGTCAACTGCTGCTGCCCGACGCCAAGCGTGATTGGCACGGTGACCGTGGTCCAGTTCTGCCAGCCGCCGGTTGGCGGGACCGACACCGCCGTCCAGACGCTGCTCGCCGCATTGAACCCCAGATGCAGCGATCCGCCGCCGCCTGGCGAGGCGACGCGCAGTTGCGCCGTGTAGTTGCCGGCGCTGGCCACGTTCACGGTGTAATTCACCCATTCACCGGCCGCGATCCACCCGATGTCGTAGCCACCGTCCGCGCTCGGCTCGAGATCGACGTCGGTTGAGCGATACGCGCCGCCGCTGTTGCCGGCGGTCGTGTCGTGGTACGCCACCCCTTCGCCGCCGTGGTCGAAGTCGCTGGCCAGGATCGTTCCGGGCAGCGACGCCGGCGAGCCTGAAAACGGCGTCGACGCCGCCGGGGTGGAAACCACTGTGACCGGTTTGGGGACGATGGTGGCGTCGTTGGTGACCTGACCGGGCGCGCTTGTCAAGTACGTCGACGCGCTGACAACGATCTGGTCGATCTGCACGCCGTCTTCACGAGTCTGAACGCGGATCGTATGGGGGCCACTCGACGGGAATTGAACCGTCGACTGCTGGGTCATCCAGTACGCCTTGTCCTGCCACCCCCATCCTGAATCGCCGCACGCGTAGCAGTTCTCGAGATTGACGAGCAGGGCGCTGGTCGAGGAGATCCGGTAGATGGCGGACCCATTCACGTCGGTCGCATCGTTGAACTGCACCCATACCGAGTCGTTGTACTTCGAGTTCGCCGCCGCGCGAAGACGCAGCCACACGTGATAGGGCGTGTTGGCGCTCGCGTTGAACATCATCTCGAAATAATCGGTCGGCGAAGCCAATGGTGCTCCGATCGCTGACCATCCCATGTCGGCGCTCGCGAGATACTGCCCTCCGGCCGCCGCGCCTGACGTCGAGGTCCAGTTCCCATGAGTCGATGTGACGTCGGACGTATACAGCACGATGTCAGGAGTGGCGGCGGTTACTGGAGCGAGCATGCACAGCACCAGAGCCAGCGCCGCCGGCGCAGACCATTGCCATACAACGTGCGGTCTCTTCATCTGGCGTCCTCCACACGCTGGCCACACTCGGCAGTTCGGAGCGAGTTGGCCGGCGTACGGCGCACAGTTCCGTCAGGCGCCGTGTCTGGCGGCTGTGATTTGGATTTTCAAAAGCGACGTGAGATACGTGCGGCCGAGCCGCGGCCGACGCTGCGGCGCAAGGCAAGCAGGTCGCCACTCGAGGTGGGTGAAGAATTGCTCAGTGTTTTGATGAGTTCGGTACACCTCTGCAGTGGAGTGTGCAGAAATCCAACTGAGCAGTATGGAAAAATTTACACGGCGGCGGGCGCTACTGACGAAATTGTTAGTAGAAACAGCGGAGGTGCGAAACTGATGAGTTGTGAATTCATGCAGTCTCCCGGGAACTGCGCGAACATGAATGACGTTTCTGTCATACGTGTCTGGAAACGTTGCAGATTTGAGGGGCTGACTTACGAGTCCCTGTCGGTCTGACTGGCTATCTCAGCACCTCAGCACACCGCTTTATCCCCAGCCGATCGTCTAGTTCCGCCACGGGCTGGTCCGTATGCCGTCAAAGGTCGTGTCCCGAAAGGCGACGCAGACGGCGTTAAGGATGAGTTCGTGATGGTACGGTCAATCCGAAAACTCCGTTCGCGCGCCGGACGTGACCGCCAGATGGCAGAGCCGCCGACGGATCAACTCGGAGGAGGTCCAGAGCGAATGGCAGAAATGGAGGAGATGCTCCCGCTGCAGACAGAGCGTCTCGCGCGCTTTGCCTGACACAGCGTCACGCGTTGCGCACGGTGCTCCCGCAGCGCGCGTTGGCGTTGGACTCAAGCAGCCGCTATTCCGGAAAGGCGTGATCAGAATTTCCGGGGCCGCACAAGGCGACCAGCGCTCATCCTTTCTTCGCGCAGCCACAAATGTGAAAGACCCGCCGCCGCATCTGTAATTCGCGGCCGGATCGCTGCGCGCGAGCACACCGGGGTGCTCGTGTCCGCATGACGAAAATCGCTCACGAAAAACGGCTCGATTGATCACTTCTGCAATCGTGAGTCGTTGCTGGTACTGCCGTTGCCCTGCTAGCCCGCAGTCAGGTTCGCCGCCGCGGACTTTCTGACTCCTCTTCTCAAACGCTAGGAGCGCAGGAGCAATGATCAAAAGAGCCCTCATGGGCCTGTGGGCGACGTGTGTCTTGTTGACGCTCAATTCGAATGCAACGAGTGCGTCGACGTCAGACGTCGTCCTGTATGCCTCGGACGCGATTAATCTCCATGGAAACTGGACTCTCGTCGCTGATGCAACGGCGGCAGACGGACGCCTCATGTCCAGCGTCGACAAAGCGTTTGCGTCGACTGGATCCGCACTCGCGGCGCCGGCGGACTACTTTGAATTCACCTTCAATGCTGTCGCGAATACGCCGTATCACGTGTGGGTACGCGAGCGCGCGGCCGCGAATTCGAAGTACAACGATTCGGTGTACGTGCAGTTCTCCGACGCCGTGGATGCGAATGGTGCGAGGCTGTATACGATCGGCACGGCGAGCGCGCTCGATGTGAACCTCGCGACCGATGCCGGCGCGAGCAGCCTGAACGGGTGGGGCTGGCAGGACGGCGCATACTGGCTCCCGCAGGCGACGACGATCAGGTTTGCAACAACCGGCACCCACACGCTCCGCATCCAGACCCGGGAAGACGGCGTCGGGATCGATCAAGTGGTGCTCAGCGCCTCTACGTATCTCACGATGGCACCAGGTTCGGTCACCCACGACACCAAGATCGTTCCGAAACCGATCCCGACGTCGACGCCGTACACGGGCAGTGCGTTCTCGCTCCCTGGAACGATCGAGGCCGAGGATTTCGACAGCGGCGGTGAAGCCGTCGCCTTCCACGACCTGACGGCTGGCAACGCCGGCGGCGCGTATCGCCAGACGGACGTCGACCTCGAGGCGGCAACCGAAGGCGGATATGACGTCGGTTGGATCGCCGCCGGCGAGTGGTTGAAGTACTCGGTGAACGTCGCGGCCGCCGGAAATTACATCCTGGACGCGCGCGTCGCCGCGTCGGGGCAGGGCGGCAGTTTCCACGTCGAATTTGGCGGCAAGGATGTTACCGGCACGATGACGATTCCCGACACGGGCGGATGGCAGAACTGGACGACGCTCTCGACGAGCGTGGCGCTGACGGCGGGCCCGCAGGTCATGCGCGTGGTGTTCGATACGCCTGGCACGAATGCGGTTGGCAACTTGAACTGGGTGCGACTTTCATCGCCGACGTCCTCGCCGTTCACCGGCACCGCGATCTCCGTGCCCGGAACGCTGCGCGCAGAGAACTTCGATGACGGCGGCGAAGGGATCGGCTACCACGATCTGACGCCGGGCAATTCGGGTGGACAGTACCGCGCAACGGACGTCGACATCGAGGTAAGCGCTCTCGGCGGGTACGACGTCGGCTGGATGGACGCAGGCGAGTGGCTGGCCTACACAGTGAACGTGACGGCTGCAGGCGCATACACGCTGCAGTTCCAGGTCGCATCCGCCGTTGGCGGCGGCCAACTCCACGCGGGCTTCGGTTCCACGAATACGACGATGTTAGCCGTGCCCAACACGGGCGGTTGGCAGAGCTGGACGACGGTGAGCACCACGGCCAATCTTGTGGCCGGCCGGCAAGTGATAAGACTCGTGGTCGATGCCGGCGGTATGAACGTCGCGGGCATCACCTTGTCGCTGATGGCGCCTCCGCCGCCGCCGGCCGCTCTGCCTGCGGTGCCGACGACGGTCGCGGTGAATGGAGCAGTTGAGGTGACCGTCACACCCACGCTCAGCTGGCAATCGGCGGGCGCCACGGCGTTCGACGTGCGATTCGGGATGACCAATCCGCCCGCGCTCTTCGCCTATTACTGGCAGGTTGTGGCCAAAAACGCCGCCGGATCGGTCAGCGGTCCCGTGTGGTCGTTCACGACCGAAAAGGCCTCGACCCCGCCACCGCCGCCGCCGCCGCCGCCGCCCGCGGGCGTTGGTACGCCGCTGACCTACAATGCGATCATCGATCGTGTGTCGCGGCCGAAACCGGCACTCCCGGCGCTCGGTCCGGCCGGATATTCATTCATCGATCCTTCGTTTGGTTCGAAGATCGTGCGTGTCACCGACGCGAACACTAGGCCGAACCGCGTCAACATGTCGTATCGCACGCCGTCGGCCGGACATACGGTCGGCTGGAACGCCACATCGACCATGTTCTACGTCACGAGCACCGACGGCACAATCGTTCCCTATGCGCTCGATGCAGGCAACGTCGCGGCCGCCAGGATGCCCGGCAGCGGAGACGGCGGGCTGACGCTGACCTTCATCAACGATCCCGAATTCAGCGCGACGAACTCGAACGTGATTTACGGCGTGACGAGCATCATTCACACCGTATCGCAGTACGACTTCGCAACCCGCGCCTACTCGGCGGTGATCGACCTCGAAACGATCGTGAGCGGCCTCACCGGCTACGTCGGCGGACAGGCCGCGGGCGGCACCACGTCCGACAACCTGATGGTGTTCTTCGGAGGACCGACCCAGGACCTGCATCACTACGCACTGTGGTTCCCGGTCGGCAACATCGCGGCAAAGAAGCTCCTCGACACCGCGACGTCGACCGTGAACGGTGTCCCGACGAACGTCGCGTTGAACTTCAACCTGCACTCGGCGTCGATCGACCGGAGCGGACGCTACGTGCTGCTCTACCCGACCGCGGTCGATCAGGCCGCGCCGCGCTATGCGTCGCAGGAGTACATCTGGGATACAACCACCGACGTGTTTATCGCGTTGACGTCAGGCGGCAAGGACGGTGGACCGGATGTACACCCGTGGGGCCACGACGCATCCGGGTTTGCGCACAACATCAACAAGGATTGCTGCACGAGCTCGTCGTGGGATGCGGGCCAGTGGCAGGTCCGTTCGCTGGCAGATCCGCTGGTGACGTCGGACCTCATCAACCCGGTGCTGACGCCCAAAGAGGTGTATATGGCCGATCACACCTCATGGAACAATGCGCAGCCGAACGTGCTCGTGCCGGTCATCACCGGAACGTATCGCGCTCCGGATAACATCGATACGACGCCGTGGCGTGCCTGGGACGACGAGATCATGGCCATTGAAACGGGCGCTCCTGCCGGAACCGGCGCGACCGTCTGGCGGTTCGCTCATCATCGCAGCCTGATCACGTCCGACTCGCCGACGACAAGCACGAACACGTTCTGGTATACGGCCCGGCCCAACGTGTCGCGAAACGGCCGATGGGTCGTCTTCACGTCTAATTGGGAGAAAACGCTCGGCTCCGAACCGCCGCCAGGCGTCTTCCGCCAGGATGTCTTTCTGATTCAGCTTCAATAACCTCTCAACTCGCTCGCAACTGATCAGCCGGACGATTGACGTCCGGCTGATTTCGTTTTTCCGCCAGTCCTCACCTTTTCAAACCAGCTGCGCCGTGGAATGCAGGTACGCCTCATGCTTCCATTAGGACGGATCGTCTGGACCGATGTCTTTCTTGTCCTCGCCGAACAGCAGCCTCACAGTGCGCACGTCCTGGCTGGTGGCGGCGAAAACCATGGCTCTCGCCTTCACGATTGCCATCCCGCTGCTGCTCGTTCGCCGAATGCCGCAGCACGACTTCGGACTCTATAAGCAGATCTTTCTCGTGGTTGGCACAGCCGTCGACCTGCTGCCGCTCGGGTTCGGTCTGACCGCTTATTACTTCCTGCCGCGGGATGAGCACCATCGCAATCACACCGTCCTCAACGTGGTTGTGTTCACGACCGCGGTTGCGACGCTGTTCGCCGCTGTGTTGTCGTTGCTCCCGTCGCTCCTCATTCTCGTGTTCAGCGAGCCGGCCGCGGCCAGATTTGCGCCCTGGGTCGGCGCGATCATCGTGCTGTGGGTGCTCGGCTCGTTCCTCGAAATCGTCACCATTGCCGAGCAGGATTTCAAAATCGCCACCTTCGCGATCCTGGCGATCCAGGCGACGCGCGCTGCCTTTTTTCTCACGGCGGCGGTCTTCGGCGGAACTGTCGGCGCGCTCGTGTTCGCCGCCGTGGCTCAGGGCCTGGTTCAGGTCGGCGCGCTCATGGCCTACCTCTGCATCAGATTCCCCGGATTCTGGCGCGCATTCGATCGTTCGTTTTTCCGCCATCAATTTGCGTATGCCCTCCCGTTTGGCGTCGCCGGTACGCTGTGGACGCTGCAATTGGACCTCCACAGCTACTTCGTCTCGCACCAGTTCGGCGCCGCGGCATACGCTGTCTACGCGATCGGATGCTTCCAGCTGCCTGTCGTCGCGATCGTGGGCGATTCAGTAGGTTCGGTGATGATCCCCAGAATCAGTCTGTTTCAACACGAGCAACGCACGCGCGAGATCCTGCTCCTGACGGCGCGCGTGATGCGCAAGCTGGCAGCCGTTCATTTTCCGGCGTACGCCTTTCTGCTCGTCATGCGCCGCGAGTTCATCGTGGGACTGTTCACCGATCGATACGTCGCGAGCATTCCGGTATTTGCCGTCAATCTGACGCTCATCCCGCTTGCGATCCTGCTGGTCGATCCCATCATGCGCGCCTACGCCGAGCATCGCCACTTTCTCGTGAAGCTGCACGGTCTGCTGTTTGCGGGCCTCACGGTGGCGTTGTACTTTTCCGTGAAGCGATTCGGTCTCGTCGGCGCCATCACACTGATGGTGGTCTCGAACTGCGCCGGCCGCATCGTGACCGCGGCGCGAGTCGTGCGGATTCTGAAGGTCGAGCCGCGCGACATCGCGCTGTTCACCGACGTGGGAAAGATCGGTGTCGCCGCCGCTGCGGCCGGACTCTTGACAGCTATCGCGCGCACGTTGGTGGCGGGCGCGCCGCCGCTCGTGGCGCTCGCCGTGTGCGGTGTCTGGTTCAGCATCGTCTACGCGGCGGCGATTCTCGCGAGCCGCGTGATAACCCCCGACGAGTGGCGGTTCGTTCAAAGCGTCCTGTCGCCCGGCAGCGGCCGCTCTTCGCGCGCAACGATGAAAATCGCCACGTCCATTCAAGACTGAAGGGCCCGGTGACAGCTCCGGCTGGGGTCGGTATGCAGTATGCTTTGCGACCCTCGAGGTCATGCTGAAGGATCCAAGAACGGCAATTGGGAACCGATCGGGTGCCGGGATGGCGATTCTGAACCTCTGCCGCGGCCTCGAACATTCCATTTATGTGGACTCATTTTCCAATCTCAACCGACTGATTGGGCACGTGCGTTCGCCGTCCCCACCCGCCTCAACCGCTCGCAGCATCTCAACCCTGGGCAGCCGCTCGCTGCCGTCGCCGGAGCGTGTGTGAACGCCGCTCCAGCCATCAGCGTCATTACGCCGGCGTACAACGCGTCGGAGTTCCTCTCGCAAACCGTTGCTTCAGCTCTGGCTCAAACCTGGCGCGATTTCGAGCTGCTGATCGTCGACGACGGGTCGACTGACGACACGCGCGCAATTGCCCTGGCGTGGGAGCGGACCGATCCGCGCATCCGCGTCCTGACCCGTCGACACGGTGGTCCGTCGGCCGCCCGAAATACCGCCATGGCGCAGGCGCGTGGCCAGTATTTCGCGCTGCTCGACAGCGACGACCTCTGGCATCCGACCTTCCTTGATTCGCAGATGAGGATTCTGGAAGGACGGCGCACCATCGACGTGGTGACCGGCAACGCGTACAACCTGGGCGGGGTTCGCGACGGAGAGCCAGTCAATCCCGCCGGCAAATCGTGCCGCGAGATTTCGCTGCGCGAGATCCTCGAGCGTGAGAACTCCGTGTTCATCATGTCGGTGTTCCGGCGGACGGTCGTCGACACGATCACCGGCTTCGACGAACGGCTGCCGCTCAACGAGGACTACGACTTCTGGATCCGCGCTGCGCACGCCGGCTTCGTCTTCGTACACAACCCGGCTCCACTGGGACATTACCGGCGGCGGCCCGACAGCATTTCGGCGAATGAGATTCAGATGGTCACCGGCATCCTGCGCGTCTTCCGGAACGCGCGCGAGCTGTGCGCGGACCGCCCGCGCGAGCTGGCGGTGATTCACAAGCAACTCGCGCGATTCGAGGAGGAACGATTGCTGGCCAGCGCCAAGGCGAACCTCGTGGGACGCAATTTTGCGGCCGCTACCAACGACTTCAATTCGTGGTTCGACGTCAGACGCGATTTCGCGAGCGCCGCGATCGCGCGGATGAGCCGACATGTTCCGGCCATGCTCTTGTGGGCCTACCGCATGAAGTGCGCGCTGAACGGACGCGCCCCGGCCCGGAATTCGTCGGTGGCCTCCGCCGCGACACATGCATGGCATTCCGCAGAGGTCAACCATGATCACCGCGCCTGAGGTGCGCACGCCCTCGGCCGCCGGTGAGCTGCATCGCCAGGCGGGCACGGCTCTCGAATCGGACCGATTCGCATTCGGGCGGAACTGGCTGCGCTTCCTGACCGTGCTCGACGAAGAACGCATTCAACGGGCCGAAATCTCGCTGCTGTCGATGCTGAAGGAACCGACCCTCGAAGGCCGCCGGTTCCTCGATATCGGCAGCGGGTCGGGGCTTTTCAGCCTGGCCGCACGGCGACTCGGCGCGTACGTCCATTCATTCGACCTCGATCCGGAATCGGTTCGCTGCGCGCACGAGCTGCGCCGCCGATATTTTCCGGCCGAGGGGAACTGGCGCATCGAGCAGGGATCGGCGCTCGACCGCGACTACCTCGCGTCGCTCGGACCGTTCGACGTGGTCTACTCTTGGGGCGTCCTGCACCACACCGGCAAGATGTACGAAGCGCTCGAGAATGCAATCGTCCCGGTCGCGCCACGGGGCAAGCTGTTCGTCGCGATTTACAACGACCTCGGCACGCGGACGGAGCGGTGGCGCCTCATCAAGCGCACGTACAACAGGCTGCCGCGCGGGCTTCGGCCGGCATTCACCGCGATGGCTGCGGCTCCCAACGAACTGAGAGCGTTCGCAAGCGCGTGCCTGCGAGGCGACGGCCTCGGTTACCTCCGCACGTGGACTGCCGCCGGAGAGCGCGGTATGAGCCGGTGGCGCGACATCGTGGACTGGGTCGGTGGCTATCCGTACGAGGCGGCCACACCGGAGCAGATCTTCGATTTCTACGAGGCCCGGGGCTTCCGCCTCGTCACGCTGAAGTGCGGCGGTGTTGGCCTGGGGTGCAACGAGTTCGTCTTCGTTCGTGAGGCGGCGTGAGCAGTCGGCAGCGTCGGGTGGCCGATGGTTGCCATCGCCGCGTCTTCGGTCGTCACATGATCGGACAGCTCGCGCAATTGGGCAGGGCTGCGGCCCTGCTGATCGTGTTCGTCCCTGCGTCCCTGTCCTCCGCCGCCACGATCGTCGTCCCGGCCGGTGGCGACCTTCACGCGGCGCTCAACAATGCGCGGCCCGGTGACACGATCACGCTCGCGCGCGGCGAGACCTACATCGGCAACTTCACGCTGCCGCAGAAAGAGGGCGCGCAGTTCATCACCATCAGAACGGCCGGTGCGGACGATGTCCCCGAGAACGGACGCATGACGCCGGACGCGGCTCTGCCGCTCGCGAAGCTGCGATCGCCCAACAGCGAGCCGGTCATTCAGACAGCGCCTGGCGCACACCATTGGCGACTGATGCTGCTGGAGCTGCAGAGCACGACGAGTGGCAACGGCAACGATGAAATCCTGGCGCTCGGCACCGTGAGCGCCGCACAGAGCTCGCTGTCGCTTGTTCCGCACGACATCGTGGTCGACCGGTGCTACATCCACGGTGACCATGCCGTCGGCACGAAACGATGTGTCGGGCTGGACAGCGCCGCGACGACCGTGACCGGGTCCTACATCTCGGAGTGCAAACGGATCGGTCAGGACGCACAGGCGATTGCCGGGTTCAACGGGCCCGGCCCGTTCACAATCACCAACAACTACCTGGAGGGGTCCGGCGAAAACATCATGTTCGGCGGCGCCGATCCGCCGATCCGGGATCTCGTACCGAGCGACATCCGCATCACCGGCAATCTGATCTCCAAGCCGGCGAGTTGGCGTACCGAGAGGTGGACCGTCAAGAACCTGGTGGAGTTGAAGAATGCACGGCGCGTCACGATTAGCCACAACGTGATTCAGTTCAACTGGTCCGGGGCGCAGTCGGGATTCGGCGTCCTGTTCACCGTTCGCAACCAGGATGGTGCCTGCCCGTGGTGTCAGGTCGAGGACGTCGTGTTCGAAAACAACATTTTGCAGCACTCGGGGGGAGGCATATCCATTCTCGGTTTCGACGACAACCACCCCAGCCGGCAGACGCGGAACATCACGATTCGCAACAACGTGTTGACCGACATCGACGAGAGGAACTGGGGAGGCAATGGCTACGCGTTCCTTCTGGTCGGAGGTGCGCGCGACATCGTCATCGATCACAACACGATCGTGCAGGAGCACGCACACGGGCTCGTGCTGGCGGACGGGCCTCCGGTGCTTGGGTTCTCGTTCACGAACAACATCGCGCGTCACAACGATTACGGCATCATGGGCAGCGATCACTCGCCTGGTCTCGACACGATTTCGGCGTATTTCCCGGCATCGGAGATCATCGCGAATGTGATCGCGGACGGCGTCCCCGCGCGGTATCCACGCGGCAACCGCTTTCCCTCCTCCGCCGAACTCCGTGCACAGTTCGTGTCGTACGAGTCTGGCGACTACCGTCTGCTCACGTCGAGCCCCTGGAAGCACGCCGGCACCGACGGAAACGATCTCGGAGCCGACACCGCCGTCATGCGGGCGGGCCCGCCCAAGGATCCGCGCGATCCGCGGGCGGAGCGCTGAGATAGCAGGAGCGGAGATTGCGGAGCGCGCGCATATTGGACGCACCGGGTCGGCTCGTCCTTTGCCACGCGCGCCAAACGGTTCGCCTCGGGGTCGACTGAGAGGTATTCAAGTGTCCGGCGTAAGCAAGCTCCGCGTCGCAATCGTCGCCCCCTCGCTCGGCATACTGGGCGGACAGGCGGTCCAGGCGCACAGGCTCGTACGCGGCTGGCAGAACGATCCGGATGTCGCCGCATGGCTGGTGCCCGTCAACCCGCAGCCGCCACGCCTGCTGCAATGGTCGACGCGCGTCAAGTTCCTTCGCACCATCGTCACGGAACTGAGTTACGGTCGGCGGCTCGCGGGTGAACTCGCGCGCGCCGATGTCGTGCATGTGTTCTCGGCGTCGTATGCCTCGTTCCTGCTCGCACCGCTGCCGGCGATGCTCGTCGCCCGCGCGCTCGGCAAACCCGTCGTTCTCAACTATCGCAGCGGCGAAGCGCCGGATCATTTGCGGCGGTCGGCCGTTGCCCGAAGAGCGGTGGCCGCCGTCGACAGAAACATCGTGCCCTCACGTTTTCTGGTCGACGTCTTCCGCACCTTTGGCATCGAAGCGTCCATCATTCCCAACATCGTCGATCTCGAGCGCTTCAAATTCCGGGAGCGCGATCCCCTGCGTCCGCGCCTCCTGTCGACGCGCAACTTCGACGTGCTCTATAACGTCGCGTCGACGATCCGCGCGTTCCACATGGTGCAACGGCGTCGGGCACATGCGACGCTGACGCTGGTCGGCGGCGGACCGCAGGAAGCGCAGCTTCGGGCGCTCGTGGCCGACCTGAAGCTGCGGAACGTCACCTTCGCCGGGCGCGTGAAGCCGGACGAGATCGCCGGCTACTATGCGGCGAACGACATCTACATCCAGAGCCCCGACATCGACAACATGCCGACGTCGGTGATTGAAGCGTTCGCCAGCGGCCTGCCGGTCGTCTCGACCGAAGCCGGCGGCGTGCCGGCGATCCTCACGCACGGGCAACACGGCCTGCTGGCCGCGGTCGCCGACGACGAGGCGCTTGCGGCGTGCGTGCTGCGCCTCCTCGACGAGCCCGACTACGCGCGTCAGCTTGCCCGCGCCGCGTATGCGACATGCCAGGGGTGCACCTGGCCGGCCGTTCGCGACCAGTGGCTGCGGGCGTATCGGAGCGTGCTGCGCGCGCCGTCCGGGCTGCGGTTGCCGGGTCGCGAAACTGTTGCGGCGCAGGCCTTCGGTCCCGCGGATCGCGGGGGTGACCGCGCCGCGCCCCACAAAGCCTCATGATGCGCCGCACCGTCAGCCGCCTCGCGCGCATGGATGGCGCGGAGATCGCCTGGCGCGGCGCCGCCGCCGCCCGCACGATCGTCGATCGCGCCCGCGCGCGGATCGCCGCGTCGCGCTGGCGCCGTGACGATCTGCGGAGCGTGCTCGCACCGCTTCCGGATCTCGCGGCAGCGCGGGAAGCGTTGTCCGCGCAGCGCTGGGACGCTGCGCAGCGCGAGCTGACGCGCCATTTCGCAGCGGCGCCGCAGCGATTCGTCATCGGCGCGGTGAACAAGACCACGGTCGCCGGGCGCATCGGCGCTGAATTCCTGAACGCGGCGACGCAGGCCGCCGAGCGCGCGGATCGAATCGTGGCGGGTCAATACGATCTGCTCGGGTACCGCGGGCTGCGCTTTCGGCGATCGGACCGGCCGGCCCGACCTGCCGCAATCGCGCAACCTGCCCTTCCTGCCCTGGTCGCCTCACCCGCCCCGCCGGAGGCAGGCGCCCTGCCCGACTGGCATCTCGATCCGGTCCTGAATCGCCGTCCGCCGATGGCGTTCTGGGCGGATGTCCCCTATCTGGACGTGAGCTGCGGGGATCACAAAGTGATCTGGGAGCTCAATCGCCATCAGCATTGGATAGCGCTCGGACGCGCGTACTGGCTGACGGGCGAAGCGAAGTACCGCGACCGCTGTCTGGCGGAGCTCACAAGCTGGCTCGATGCGAACCCGCCGCTGATGGGGATCAACTGGGCGAGCATGCTCGAGCTCGCGCTTCGATCGCTGTCGTGGATCTGGGCGATCAATTTTTTTGTCGACGGCCGCGACGGCCCGGCCACGGTCGGACATCGCGCGACCGGCCCGTGGCTCGTGGATCTGCTCGTCGCGCTCGATCGGCAGCTCACGCACATCGATCGGAACCTCTCCTACTACTTCAGCCCGAACACGCACCTGCTCGGCGAAGCGCTCGCGCTGTATGTCGCCGGACGCGCGCTGCCGGAGCTGGCCGCCAGCTCACGGCGCCAGGCGATCGGGCGCCGGATTCTGCTCGCCGAATTCGATCGGCAAATCGCGGCCGACGGTGGACACCGCGAGCAATCGACGCACTATCACCGCTACGCGCTCGATTTCTATACGCTCGCGCTGATCGTCGCGCGGGTGACGGAAGACAACGACGCGATCGGTCGCTTCGAGCAGGCCGTCGCGCGGCTCGCATTTGCCGCGCGGCTGCTCGCCGACGACTGCGGCCGCGTGCCGCACTTCGGAGACGACGACGGCGGCGTGCTGGTGCCGATGACCGGACGCGCGGCCGACGATCTGCGCGACAGCCTCGCAATCGCCGCGGCGCTCGTGCAGTGTCCGGACCTGCAGATCGACCGTGCGCCGGAAGAAGCCGTCTGGATGCTCAGCGGTCTTTCCGTCGAATCGGTCATTCCTCATCTCAAATCCCTGCCGTCGGCCGCTCTGCCGGAGACGGGTTACTACGTGTCGCGGTCGCCGATGGCCGCCCACCTCGTCATAGACGGCGGCCCGCACGGGTATCAGAACAGCGGACACGCGCACGCGGACGCGCTGTCGCTCACGCTGTCGGTTCGCGGCCTCTCCCTGCTGATCGATCCGGGCACGGCGTGCTACACGACCGATCGCGCGCTGCGCGATCGCATGCGCTCAACGGCCCTGCACAACACGCTGACGCTCGACGAGCGGCCGCAGTCGCTGCCGCGCGGACCGTTTCACTGGTCGGAGGTCGCGAATGCGCGGGTCGACGCGTGGCGCACCAATGACGGCTTCGACTACTTCGACGGCAGCCACGACGGATACGCGCCGGCCGAGCATCGACGCCGCGTCCTCGCGCTCCACGGCGATCTCGTGATCGTCGCTGATCTCGTGGGCGGCGCCGGGAGGCATGCCGCCGCGCTGCATTGGCACATCGATCCGCGCTGGACCGTCGAAGCGCGCGGACGGCGAATCACGTTCACCCGCACGGGCGAGCGCGTCCGCCTCGTCGTGCCACAGGGGCTCGTCGAGCGCTTCATCGGCGACGCCGACACCGGCCTCGGGTGGTACTCGCCCGCGTACGGGTCCCTCGATCGCACCACCACGATCCGGATCAGCCGCGACGGCGCCGCGCCGTTCTGGCTGGCGAGCGTCTTCGAGTGCAACCCGCAGAATCCCGTCGCCGACGTCGACTGGGTGCCGGTATGGGCCGAGGCCGGCGCGGTCGCGCACGCGGCGGCGCTGCGCATCACGCGTGCGGCGTCGGTCGACTACGTGCTGTTCGCGGACCCTCGGCTGACCGCCGAGAACGCGAACAACACCGCTGGCTCCGCGGACTCCGCGGTCACACGCGACCACACCTGGCGCGTCGGCGACTTCGAAACCGATGCGCGGATGCTGTTCGTCCGCGTCGGCGGCGATCGTCCTGTCGCGCGGCTGGCGATGGTGGACGGCTCATTGGTGCGCACCGCGGGACGGCGAGGCTTTCAGCTCGCGGTGCCGCGCGCCGTGCCGCATCTGCATCTCGATTTCAGCGCCCACGCGCGCATCGCCGGGCCCGCGTTCGGCGCGCGCCTCGTCGTCGGCGGCCTCGAGCAGCCTGTCGAGCCCGATCGGCGTTCGATGCCAAGGACATAGACCATGTGCGGCATAGCAGGATTCGTCGAAGCGTCCAGCACTGCATCGCCGTTCGGACCGGACACGAGCCGCGCGCTCGTGCATCGGATGTGCGACGTCATCCGCCATCGCGGTCCGGACGACGAGGGGATCTGGCTGGACGACGCCGTGGCGCTGGGGATGCGCCGCCTGAGCATCATCGACCTGTCGACCGGCCATCAGCCGATTCACAACGAGGATCGCTCGGTGTGGATCGTGTTCAACGGGGAGATCTACAACTTTCAGGAGCTGCGGCGCGAGCTCGAAGCCGCCGGCCACCGCTTCTACACGTCCACCGACACCGAAGCGATCGTGCACGCCTACGAGCAATGGGGCGCCGGCGCGATCGGCCGGCTGCGTGGGATGTTCGGCCTCGCGATCTGGGACACGCGATCGAAGTCGCTGCTGGTCGCGCGCGATCGCATCGGCATCAAGCCGATGTACTACGCCGACGCGAACGGCCGCCTCTATTTCGGATCGGAGCTCAAGTCGCTGCTCGCCGCGCCCGATGTGCCGCGCGATCTCGATCCGGACGCGCTCGATCACTATCTGTCGTTCCTCTACACGCCGCGCGGCGGATCGATCTTCAAGAGCGTGCGGAAGCTCCCGCCCGGTCACCTGCTGACGTGGCACGACGGCCGGATCGCGATCGAGCGGTACTGGCAGATGCCGGCGCGCGAGACATTCAGCGGCAGCGAGACCGACGCGGTGCGGGAGCTCCGCGCCGTCCTGACCGACGCGGTCCGCTCGCACCTGGTCAGCGATGTCCCGCTCGGCGCCTTTCTCTCCGGCGGCATCGACTCGAGCCTCGTCGTCGGCCTGATGGCGGAGACCTCGGGGGCGCGCGTCAAGACGTTCTCGATTGGCTTCGACGAGCCGGCGTTCGACGAGCTCGAGCACGCGCGCCGCGTGGCGCAGCATTTCGGCACCGACCACCACGAGTTCGTGGTGAAGCCGGACGCGATCGGCATCCTCGACTCCCTGGTCTCGCACTTCGACGAGCCGTTCGCCGACTCATCGGCGATTCCGACGTGGTACGTGTCGGAGATGGCGCGCCGTCACGTGACGGTCGTTCTCTCGGGCGACGGCGGCGACGAGTTGTTCGGCGGCTACGATCGCTACGTGCCGCACCCGCGCGTCGTCGCCTTCGATCGCTACAGCCCGCGCGCGCTGCGGCACGTCGCGGCAATCGCGGCCGCCCGCCTCCCGCACGGCGCGCGCGGCAAGAACTTTCTGCGCCACGTCGCGCGAGATGAGCAGGGTCGATATCTGGACTCGATTCGCTTCTTCGGAGCCGACGAGAAGCCCGACCTGCTCACGCCTGACGTGCGGCGGCAGCTCCAGGATTGCGATCCCGAGACGCGGCTGGCGCGGCATTTCGAGCGCTTCGCCGGGCTGCCCTGGTGCAGCCAGATGATGCGGTTCGACGCTGAAACGTATCTGCCGGAAGACGTGCTCACGAAAGTCGATCGGATGAGCATGGCGCACTCGATCGAATCGCGGGTGCCGCTGCTCGACAACGACGTGGTGACGTTCGCGTCGACCCTGCCCGCCTCGGTCAAGATCAAGAATGGCCGGCGAAAGCACGTGCTGAAGGAAGTGGCGGCGACGCTGCTGCCGCGCGAAGTCGTCGACCGCCGAAAACAGGGCTTCGGCGTGCCGCTCGGCACCTGGTTCCGCGGCGACCTGCGCGAGTTGTTCGCCGACACGCTGCTGTCCCCGGCCAGCCTGCAGCGCGGATATTTTCAGCCCTCGTTCGTGCGACAGATCGTCGGGGAGCATCTGTCGGGCAAACGCGATCACACGCTGCGGCTGTGGCAGCTCGTCGTCTTCGAAAAATGGCACCAGCAGTACCTCGACCGCGCCGCCCCTGGAAATCCGTTTCCACTCTCTTCACCCGTGTTTCCTCCGCCGGCTGCCGAACATCGCGCCGAGGGAACTTCCGGCCGCATTTTCTGAACTCGGCTGGCACCTGCCTTGCTCAGATTGGGACATGCCGCCTGCGGCCCCGGTTCCAATCGCCGTCATGATGACCAGCTTCGAGCCGGGCGGCACCGAGCGTCAGATGGTTGAGCTGGTGCGACGGCTCGACCCGTCGCGCTGGACCGTGCACATCGCCTGCTTTCGCCGCCGCGGCAGTTGGTTTCCTCGTGCGGCCGAAGCAGCCAGGTCGGTCGCCGAGTTCCCGGTCTCGAGCTTGAAGCGTCCGTCGATGCTGCGGCAGATGTGGAGCTTTGCCGAATGGTGCCGCGCGAAGCGCATCGCTCTCGTGCACACGGCGGACATCTACGCGAACATCTTCGGCCTTCCCGCCGCAGCGCTCGCGAGCGTCCCGGCGCGCATCGGCAATCGTCGCGGGCAGATCCAGCCACCCGACACGCCGCCGGCGCAGATCGCGATGCAGCGTGCCGCCTACGGGTTCGCGCACAAAGTCGTCGCCAACTCGCGCGCCGCAGCGAACCGCTTGATCTTCGAGCGCGTCCCGTCGCGCAAGATCGCCGTCGTCCCCAACGGCCTCGACTGCGATCGCGTGCCGCCCCGGCAGCCGCGCGCGACGCTCCGCAAGGTGGTGGTCGTCGCGAACCTGCGGCCGGAAAAGGGTCACGACGTGCTGATCGACGCCGCCGTCGACGTGCTGCGCCGGTTCCCTGACGCCAGGTTCGAGATCGTCGGCGGCGGTCCTGACCTCGCACCGCTGCTCGCCCGCGCCGAGGCGCGACGCGTCCTCCACGCGTTCACGTTCCTCGGTCAGCGCGACGATGTGGCGGCGCGGCTGGCGGCGGCGGACATCTTCGTGCTGCCGTCGCGATCGGAAGCGTTTCCGAATGCGGTCCTCGAAGCGATGGCGGCCGGCCTGCCGATCGTCGCATCGAGGGTCGGTGGGCTGTGCGAGCTGATCGACGAGGGGACAACCGGACTGCTCGTGCCGCCTGGCGACCCGCAGCCGCTCGCGGATCGGATGTGCCGGCTGATCGCGGATCCGCCCCATGCCGCGCGCATGGGCAGCGCGGCGCGAACCGCAGTGCACGCGCGCTACTCATTCGAACGCATGGTGGAGTCGTTCGAGTCGATCTACCTCACCGAGCTCACCAGGCGCGGTCTGGCCGTGGTGGACGAACCCCAGCTGGCGGCCTCCTGACATGTGCGGCATCGCAGGGAAATTCAATTTCGATCCGACCAGACCGATCGATCGGGAACGGCTCGCAGCGATGACCGCGGTGATCGCGCATCGAGGTCCCGACGCAAATGGCTTCTACGTCGGCGACGGCATCGGCCTCGGTCATCGCCGCCTGAGCATCATCGATCTCTCGACCGGCGATCAGCCGCTCGCCAATGAGGACCGCACGGTCTGGGTGGTGTTCAACGGCGAGATCTACAACTTTGCCGAGATTCGCGCCGAGCTCGAAACCGTTGGCCACCGGTTCCGCACGCATTCGGACACCGAAGTGATCGTGCACGCCTACGAGCAGTGGGGCGACCGTGCGGTCGATCGGTTCCGCGGCATGTTTGCCTTCGCGCTGTGGGACGAGCCGAACCGCCGTCTCCTCCTCGTGCGTGATCGCCTCGGCGTCAAGCCCCTGTATTACTGTGTCACCTCGTCCGGCGTGTTGTTCGGCTCTGAAATCAAGGCGCTCCTCGAAGATCCCGAAGTCCCGCGCGACTGGAGCGCGGATGCCCTCGACGCGTACCTCGCGCTCACCTACGTCCCGTGCCCGCAGACGATATATCGCGCGGTGTCGAAGCTGCCGGCGGCGCATCTGCTTGTCGCCGAGCGGGGACGCGTATCGGTCCGGCCCTACTGGGACCTCCAGTTCAGTGGCGGCGGCAATCCCGCCCGTGAAGAGGAGTACCTCGAGCAGCTCGACGCGCTGGTGAGCGAATCGGTCCGCCTGCGTCTGATCAGCGACGTGCCGCTGGGCGCGTTTCTCTCGGGCGGCATCGATTCGAGTGCGGTGGTCGCAGCGATGGCCGGGACGTGCGCGGGCCGCGTCGTCACGACGTCGGTCGGCTTCAACGAGCACGCGTTCAACGAGTTGAAGTACGCGCGTACGGTGGCGCAGCACCTGGGCGTCGAACAGCACGAGAAGATCGTCCACCCCGACATCGCCGATCTGCTGCCGAGGCTGGCATGGCATCTCGACGAGCCATTTGCCGATTCCTCCGCCGTGCCCACGTACTACGTGTCACAGGCGGCGCGTGAGCACGTGACCGTCGCGCTCTCGGGTGACGGCGGCGACGAGCTATGGGCCGGGTACGCGCGGCACCGCGTCGAGCAGTGGGAGCTGACCGCGCGGCAGTGGCTCGGGCCCGTGGGAGCGATGGCCGGCCGGATCGGAGCGCTGCTTCCGCTCACACTGAAAGGCGCGCGGTCGCTGCGACATCTTGCCTTGTCACCTGCCGAGGCGTGCGCGCGCAAGCACGCGTACGGCCAGTTCGAGTCGGGCAGCCGCGGCGCGTTGTACTCCACCGATTTCGCGAACAGTGTCCGGAGCGCGGATCCGTTCGCAGGCTTCCGCGCCGCGTACGAGGCGTGTGGGTCGCCCGACCCGCTCGACCGCGCGCTGTATGTCGATGTGAAGACCTACCTGGTCGACGACATCATGACCAAGGTCGACAAGATGAGCATGGCGGTGTCGCTCGAATCGCGCGAGCCGCTGCTCGATCACAAGCTGCTCGAGTTCGCGGCGACCGTGCCGGCGGCGCTGAAGTTGAAGAACGGGCAAAGCAAGTATCTGCTGCGGCGGCTCCTCGAGCGGCGCGTTCCGAAGGCGATCGTCGATCGGCCGAAGCACGGCTTCGAGGCACCCACCGGCCAATGGCTGCGCGGTCCGCTCGCGCCGATGGTCGACGGTCTGCTGCTCGACGGCCGGCTGCGCGACCGCGGCGTTTTCGATCACCGCGCCGTTGCGGGTCTGTGGCGTGAGCATCGCGAAGGACGGCAGGACCACCGCCATCGCCTGTGGAGCCTGGTGATGCTCGAGTTGTGGTTCAGGCAGTTCGTGGATCGCGGGGGAGCGCGGGTCGCGGATGGCACGCGAGCTTTTCCGCCTTCGCTTGAAGCTGCGGCGGACCGCCGTGCCCCTGGCGTAAGCGGAGAGGCGAGCGGCGCAGACGAGGCAGCGTAATCATGTGCGGGATTGCGGGAATCGTGGCAGTCGATGCGCTTGATCAGGACGCTGCGGCGCGCGCCGTGCGCATGCGCGACATCATCACGCACCGGGGGCCCGACGCCGCGGGTCTCCACGTGGATGCATGGACGGTGCTCGCGCACCGGCGCCTCAGCATCGTCGATTTGAGCACCGGGCAGCAGCCGCTGTCGAATGAGGACGGCAGCGTCTGGATCGTTTTCAACGGCGAGATCTACAACCACGCCGATGTGCGCAAGGAGCTCGAGGGGCGCGGCCACAAGTATCGCACCAGGTCCGACACCGAAACGATCGTCCACGGCTACGAGCAGTGGGGCGACGACTGTGTGCATCGGTTCCGCGGCATGTTCGCGTTCGCGATCTGGGACGCTCCGAAGCGCCGGCTGCTGCTCGTCCGCGATCGGCTCGGTATCAAGCCTCTGTACTGGAGCCGCACGAACGACGCGCTGCTCTTCGGATCGGAGATCAAAGCGATCCTGGCGAGCGATCTGGTGGAGGCCGAGGCCAACTACGCCGTGCTGCCGGAGGTTCTGAGCACGCGTTATACGTCTGGGAGCGACACCCTCTTCAGAGGCATCCACAAGCTGCTGCCCGGCCATCTGCTCGTCTTCGAGCGCGGTGAGATCCGGACGCGCCAGTACTGGGATCTCCCGCGGCGACAGCATCCGGACCTTGGAGCAGTGGGCTCAGGAGGCATTGGCAGCGCGACGGCCTCAGCCATTGGCGCGAGCGCTTCCGTCTCCAGCGCGAAGGCCCCGGCTCGCGGCGCGAAGGCTTCAGCCGAGCCAGACGTGGTCGCGCGATTCCGCGAGCTGCTCGAAGAATCGATTCGCCTGCGCCTGATGAGCGATGTTCCCCTCGGCATGTTCCTGTCGGGCGGGATTGACAGCAGCGCGATTGCAGCGCTCATGGCACGGATGGTCGATCGGCCGCTGCAGACCTTCTCGGTCGCGTTCAAGGAGCGCTCGTTCAACGAGCTCGAATACGCGCGCGACATCGCGCGCGCGATCAAGGCCGACTCGCACGAGATCGTCATCGATGACCGCGATTTCTTCGGCGCGCTGCCGAAGCTGGTCTGGCATGAGGACGAGCCGATCGCGCATCCGTCGAGCGTACCGCTCTATTTCGTTTCCGCGCTCGCCCGCCAGCACGTCACCGTCGTCCTGACCGGCGAGGGCAGCGACGAGGTGCTCGCGGGCTACGGAAAGTATCCGCGCGTGGCATGGAACTGGACGGCCGGCACGATCTACGAGCGCGTCATGCCCGAGGCCGTTCGCGCGTCGATCGCGAACGGCGTCGTCCCGTGGCTGCCCGGAAAGCTGGCGCGCTATGCGAAGCGCTCGTTCCTCGCGATGGATCGCTCTCCCGAGGCGATGTTCTTCGACAACTTCGCGTCGATCCGGCTTGCCGACCAGCAGCGTCTGCTCGCGCCTGCCGTGCGCGGCGCCGCCACGCGAGCCGTCGCCTACGGCGCGTCGCTCGACTACTTCAACACGCTGAACGGCACGAGCACTTTCCTCGATCGCCTGCTTTATACGGACATCAAAACGTATCTCGTCGAGCTGCTGATGAAGCAGGACCAGATGAGCATGGCGGCATCCATCGAAAGCCGCGTGCCCTTCCTCGATCACAAGCTCGTGGAGTTTGCTGCGACACTGCCGGATGTATGGAAGCTCCAAGGCTGGACGACCAAACGTGTGCTGCGCGAGGCGATGAAAGGTCTGCTGCCGGAGTCGATCCTCAATCGTCCGAAGATGGGCTTCCCCGTGCCGTTCGCGGCATGGACACGCGGTTCCTGGAATGCGCTGACGCGCGAGATTCTGCTCGATCGCCGCACCCGCGAGCGAGGGCTGTTCGATGCGGCCGCCGTCGACGGGCTTCTCCGCTCCCACGCCGCGGGTCGCACCGACGGCGGCGATCGCATCTGGAGCCTGCTGAACCTCGAGCTCTGGCACCGCACGTTCATCGACGGCGAGGGAATTCAATCGCTGCCGGAACCAGCCACGGTTCGCTTCAACGCGCTCGGCGCGGGGGTCGAGTTCACCCGGCCCGGAGCTGCGTGATGCGCATTCTGTGGCTGAAATCGGATCTGCTGCTGCCGCTTGATAAAGGCGGCAAGCTGCGGACGTGGCATCTGATGCGGCACCTCGCGCGTCGTCACGAGATCACGTATCTCGCGTTCGCAGAGCCGGGCATTCCGTCGGCCGACGTCGAGGGCATGAAGGAAGTCGCCGCGCGCGTGGAAACGATTGCGCGCTCCGAGCCGGCGAAGGGGACGCTGCGCTTCTACGCCGGCGCGACGATGCATCTTGTCGATCCGCTGCCGTACGCTGTCGGCAAGTACCGCTCAGCGGCATTCACACGGCGGCTGAACGAGCTCCTCGCCGAAGCATGGTTCGACCTCATCGTCTGCGACTTCCTGTTTCCCGCGGTGAACCTGCGGAAGCGGCTCCCCTGTCCGGCGGTGATGTTTACGCACAACGTGGAATCAGAAATCTGGCGGCGACATGCCGAGATGAAAACCGGACTCGCCGGCCGCCTGCTCTACGGCGCGCAGTACCGCCGCATGCTCCGATACGAAGAGCGGACGCTGCGGCGCTTCGACGGCGTGCTCGCGGTGTCCGATGCCGACCGCGAGACGTTCGCGCGCCTCTATCCCAACGCGATCGCCCAGCCGGTCCACGTCGTGCCGACGGGCGTCGATACCGACTACTTCGCTCCGCCAATCAGCAATCAGCCATCGCCAATCAGCAATTCAGCGTTGATCTTCACCGGTTCGATGGATTGGCTGCCGAACGAAGACGCGATGCTGTTCTTCTGCCGCGAGGTGCTGCCGATCATCCACACCGAAGCGCCCGGCGCCACGCTCACCATCGTCGGCCGCGCGCCGACGCCGGCGGTGAAGAGGCTCGCTGAGGAGCACGCCGGCGTCAACGTCACCGGACGCGTGGAGGACGTGCGGCCGCATATGCGGGATGCGGCGGTCTACATCGTGCCGCTGCGAATCGGCGGCGGTACACGCCTCAAAATTTTCGAAGCGATGGCGATGGGCAAGGCGGTCGTCTCCACGACCGTCGGCGCCGAAGGGCTGCCGGTCACAAACGGCGAACACATCGTGCTCGCCGACGAGCCGCGCGCGTTCGCGCGCGCCGTCGTGGGCCTCATCCGCGACCGAGATCGTCGCGCCGCGCTCGAGGCTGCCGCGCGGATGCTTGTTGTCGAGCGCTACGATTGGTCGGCGGTCGCCGGCCAACTGGAAGACGCGCTCGTTCGCTTCGCCGCCCGCGGCACCGCCCGGGCGGTGCCGTACCCCACTCCTGTTTCAACCGTAGGTTTATCGCCATGAGAGTTTCAGTTTTCGGTCTCGGGTATGTCGGAAGCGTGTCGGCGGCGTCGTTTGCCGCTGACGGTCATCAGGTGGTCGGCGTCGACGTGAACGCCGATAAGGTTGCGGCGATCAACGCCGGCCGGAGCCCGGTCGTCGAGCCGGGGCTCGACGAGCTGCTCGCGCGGAATGCCGGCGAGGGCCGGCTGCGCGCCACCACCAACGCCGCAGAGGCGATCGATGAGACCGAGGTGTCGCTCCTCTGCGTGGGCACACCAAGCCGCAGGAACGGCAGCCTCGACCTCACCTATCTCGCGCGGGTCAGCGAGGAGGTCGGCGCCGCGCTCGGGGACAAGTCGGCCTATCACGTGGTCGTCGTCCGCAGCACGGTCCTGCCGGGCACCACGCACAGCGTCGTCATCCCGACGCTCGAGCGGACGTCGGGAAAGAAATACGGAGAAGGCTTCGGCGTTTCGGTGAACCCGGAGTTCCTGCGCGAAGGGACCGCATTGAAAGACTTCCGGAAGCCGCCCTTGACGCTCGTCGGTCACAACCACGCCGCCGACGCGAGCGGCACGATCGCGCTGTATCAGGCGATCGACGCGCCGCTCGTCAGCACCAGCATCCGCGTCGCCGAGATGATGAAGTACACGAGCAACACCTGGCACGCCCTGAAAGTGGTGTTCGCGAACGAGATCGGCAACCTGTGCAAGAAGCTGAACGTCGACAGCCACGAGGTGATGGACATCTTCTGCCGCGACGAGAAGCTGAACATCTCCTCGTGCTACCTGAAGCCGGGATTCGCGTTTGGCGGATCGTGCCTCCCGAAAGACGTCCGCGCGCTGCACTATCGAGCGAAGGAGGTCGACGTCGAGCTGCCGCTCATCTCGCAGATTCTGCCGAGCAACCGCCAGCAGATTCAGATCGCGCTCGAGCAGGTCCTCGAGACCGGAAAGAAGAAGGTAGGACTCCTCGGCTTCAGTTTCAAGGCCGGCACCGACGATCTGCGCGAGAGCCCGATCGTCATCCTCGCCGAGGCGCTGCTCGGCAAAGGCGTGTCGCTGAAGATCTACGACAAGAACGTGTCGCTCGCGAAGCTCGTGGGCGCAAACAAGGAATACATCGAGAACCAGATCCCCCATCTGTCGTCGCTGCTGTGCAACACGATCGACGAGGTGATCGACGGCTCGGAGGTGATCGTCGTCGGCAACAAGGCGCCGGAGTTCGCCGACGCGCTGATGAAAGCGCGCAAGGACCAGATCGTCGTCGATCTGGTGCGGCTGCCGATCTACGGGTCGCTGCTGCAGGCCGATTACCGGGGCATCTGCTGGTAGAGGACAGCGAGTGTGCGGAGCACCGAGATGATTGGCCGCGGAGACACTGAGACACAGAGCGAGTTTCTCTCCGTGTCTTTATTTCTCTGTGTGCGATCCCTCCGTGTGCTCTGCCCTCTCTAAAGTCGGTAAACATGCGAACTCTGCTCATCTGCCACGAGCGCGCCGATCTCGACCGCGAGGGTGTGGCGCGCTGGTGTGCCTCCTTCTCCACCTTCGCCGGCGCCGTCGTCATCCGCGAGCGCGGCGGCCGCACGCGTACGCGCATCGCGCGCGAAATCGGGCGCGTCGGCGTCTGGCGGTTTCTCGACGTCCTCGCGTTTCGCCTTTACTACCGGCTGGCGCAGGCGGCCGGCGATCGTGCGTGGGAACGGCACGAGCTGCAACGTCTGCGCGCATGGTTCCCCGACCGCCCGGACGCGCCGGAGGTGGTCGTGCCGTCGCCGAACGCGGCTGAAGCGGAAGTGTTCATCCGCACACAGCAGCCGGATCTCGTGATTGCGCGGTGCAAAACGCTGCTCGCCGAGCGCATCTTCTCCATTCCGCGTCTGGGCACGTTCGTGATGCATCCTGGCGTCTGCCCGGAGTACCGCAACGCGCACGGCTGCTTCTGGGCGATGGCGACCGGCGATCGCGCCAACGTCGGCATGACGCTGCTCCGGATCGATAAAGGCGTCGACACGGGGCCGGTGTTCGGCTACTTCCGCGTCGATGCCGATCCCGCCGAGTCGCACGTCGTGACGCAGCAACGCGTCGTGCTCGACCATCTCGACGCGATCCGCGACAAGCTGCTCGAGATCGAAGCCGGCACGGCGACGCCGATCGACACGGCAGGACGGAAATCGGCGGCGTGGGGGCAGCCATGGCTGAGCGCCCTCCTCAAAATGCGCGCGCGCGCGAAAGTCAGAAGTCAGAAGTCCGAAGCCAGCACGACCTCAGACTTCAACCTTCATACTTCAGACTTCTCGTGAACTTGTCATGACCTTCTCATGAATGCGTTGATGTATCACGACGTCGTCGCGGCCGGCGCCGAGGACACGAGCGGCTTTCCCGGGCGTGATGCGGCACTCTACAAGGTGACGCCGGAGCGCTTCGGGGCGCACCTCGACGCGATCAGGGAATTCGTCCGCGCCGAGCGTCCCGCCCGTCCTGCCCCTCACTCCCTTCTTGTCTCTCAAGCTCCGCCTGCCCCGCCCACCCCTCCTGCCCCCGTGATCACGCTCGACGATGGTGGTGTGAGCGCGATGCGGGCAGCGGAGGCGCTCGAGGCGCGCGGGTTGGTCGGGCGGTTCTTCATCACCGCGAACTACATCGGGGCACGCGGATTCGTGACTGACCGGGACGTCCGCGATCTCACCTCCCGCGGACACATCGTCGGCAGCCACTCGTGTTCCCACCCGTTGCGCATGGCGCGCTGCTCCTGGTCGCAGCTGCTCGACGAGTGGACGCGGAGCTGCGACATTCTCGGCGAGATCCTCGGCGAGAAGGTTCGCGTCGCATCCGTGCCGGGTGGCGATTTCGCACCGCAGGTCGCCGAAGCGGCGGCGAGAGCAGGCATCACGACGCTGTTCACGTCGGAGCCGACCGGCGGGTCGCGACACGCGTTCGGGCTGGCGCTCGTCGGCCGATTCGCGATTCAGAAACGGACCGGCGCGGCGACGGCGGCTGCGCTCGCCGCGGGGGACTGGCTGCCGTGCGCCAGGCAGGCGATCGTCTGGAACGCAAAGAAAGTATCGAAGCGCCTCGGCGGCGAAAAGTATCTGCAGCTGCGCAAGCTCCTGATCGGCCACGGCAGCGAGGTCCGCTGGGGCGACCAACCATAGCAGCCCGTGGTGAAAGTCTGGCGTCGCACCGAGACGGGCGAGGCGCCCCGCCGGCAAGGCGCGACGACCGAGAATACCGGGAGTATTTGAGCGAGGAACAACGCAGCCGGCGGGGATGCATCGCCCGTCGAATGCAGCCAGACTTTCGCCACGGGCTGGCAGTGAAGCTTCGCCTCACACCGCCAAGTAAGACTCGCGCTCCATTGAGAGCCTGGTGAGGATCGCGGGAGCTCGGCTGCTGCGTGAGTCCGGCGAACCTTCGGATGGCGGCCGCTGCGCGGCCGTTGGGGAAACAGAGGATGTTGGGACCGGTGAAAAGACCGGCGTGCTCCAGCTGGAGTACCTTCATCGGACTTCTGGCTAAGGAGGTCTCGATGACGCCCAACATCGCCGACATTATCCGTCACCATGTGTCGCTCGAGGTCCGGTGTATTGACCGTGTGTATTTGCACGCCTACATGCCCAAGCTCCAGACCTCCGGCGGCCTGTGCTATTTCCTCCACGACTATCTCGGTCACCCCGTGCCGTCTCCTGCTCTGATCAAGCCGCGACACGATCGCTTCCTCGCCGCCGTCCATGCGTTCGCCGAGCGCCATCGCATTCCGCTCGTCCCGTTCGAGCGCGGCGAGAGCAAGGACGAGTTCGCCGCGCCTTACCGTACTCGGTTCACCGCCCGTGAGGGCGTCGTCTTCATCGGCGTGGCGCAAGAAAAGATGCGGTCCTTCAAAGCGCACAAACGGCAGGGCCGCGGCCACACGCCGGTGTTCGACTTCTCGCGCCAATCGGTCGCCGTCAATCACTACTATTTCTACGTCCAGGACCGTGACTGGGGCCCGGCCTTTCTCAAGATCGGGACCTACCTCCCGTATCCGGTGAAGCTGTGTCTCAATGGCCACGAGTGGGTGAAGCAACGCCTCCGCCGTGATCGCATCCGCTTCGAAAGTCTCGACAACGGGTTCTTATCCTGTGCTGACGCCGCCGCGCTCCAAGCGGCGTGTGATGCGCTCGGTCCAGCCGACGTGCAGGCCGTCTTCGACCGCTGGTCACATTGCCTGCCGTGGCCGATGACCCCCGCGGAGCGCGTGGCCGGATACGACCATCGCCTGGCCATATGTCAGCTCGAAGTCAGTCTGACCCAGGTCTTCGATCGTCCGGTGCAGGGCCGTCATTTCTTCGAAGCGGTGATCCGCGACAATCTCGACCTGGGACGACCGGACCGCGTTCGCTTGCTGTTTCCGTTGCGCCTCACACGCGCCACCCCGCCGCCGGCGTTTGGCTATCGCACGCGCGTCATCACGGATGGCGTCCAGCCGAGCCTCCACGTGGAGTACAAGTCGTCGCATGTGAAGCAATATTTCAAAGAGCAGCACGCGCTCCGGACCGAAACGACCATCAACAACCCGAAGGACTTCTACGTCAACAAGGGCGTTGAGAATCTGCCGTTCCTCCGCGAACTGGGCCACCAGGTCAATCGGAAACTGCTCGAGGTAGAACGCATCAGTCATCACTGCGTCCTGACCCAAGAGGCGCTCGACCGTCTGCAGCTCCCGACCATCGAGACTGGTCAACGCGTCTCAGCGCTGCGCTTCGGCGACCCGCGGGTCATGGCGCTCTTCCAAGCCCTCTGTGCGTTTACGCATCTGCCACGCGGCTTTCGCAACCACGACCTGCGTCCTTCCGTCGAAGCGCTCCTCGGTCGCCCCTACACCGCCGCCCAGATGACTTACGATCTGCGGCGGCTGCGCCTCAAGGGTCTGATTCATCGGATTCCCAAGACCCACCGCTATACCGTGACCAGCTACGGCCTCACAGTCGCTTTCTTCTACGCCAAGCTCCATCTTCGAATCTTTCGGCCCAACTGGGCCGCCCTGCTTCCCGACCCCGATGGCTTGCCGCGCTCTCTTCGCGCCGCCCTCGACCAACTCGACGTCGAAATCCAGAAACTCCACGAGGAGGCCGCCATTGCCGCCTGAAAAACTTGCTTCAACACGTAAGATGTCACGCTTAGAAAGTGT
>WNEY01000335.1_pt1 | contig 28626 bp, 21 predicted proteins | sample 5400531 | NCBI WGS metagenome assembly WNEY01 (sample SAMN13153338, study PRJNA577476) | soil metagenome | isolation source: 200 cm saprolite under Douglas fir tree site 1 | place: USA:California | collected 2015-04-18
CTTTGGCTCAGGCGATTTGCCCACTGTTCCTCACTGCCGTATGGAGTTTTCCTCCATACGACTCAGAAGCGCGTCAGGTACTCCTTGATCTCCCAGGGGGTGACCTGCTCGTGGTAGCGGTTCCACTCCTCCTGCTTCACCCGGATGAAGTAGTCGACATAGTCCTCGTTTCTCGCCTCCCCGAGCGCCTTGCGGATCACCTCGTCACGCTCGAGCTCCATCGTCGCCTGCAGGAGGTTGCTGGGCAGCGTCTCGAGACCTCGCGCCCGCAGCTCGTCGTGCGGGATCGAGTACAGGTTGTCCGAGTTCGGCTCGCCGGGGTCGATCTTGTTCTCGATTCCGTCGATGCCCGCCGCGAGGATCACGGTGGCCGCCAGGTACGGATTCGTGGATCCGTCCACGGTCCGGTCCTCGACGCGGCCGGGAGCAGGAATCCGGAGCATCTGCGTGCGGTTGTTGTAGCCGTAGCTGATCCAGACCGGCGACCAGGTGGCGCCGCTCGAGGTCGAGCCGAGCTTGAGCCGCTTGTAGGAGTTGACCGTCGGCGCGGTCACCGCGCTGTAGGCCTTCGCGTGCTTCTTCAGCCCTCCGATGAAGTGGTACGCGGTCTCGGAGAGGCCAAGGCCGCGCGCGTCGTCTTCGTCGAGGAACAGGTTCGTGTCCCCGTCCCAGAGCGACATGTGGAAGTGGCAGCCGTTACCGGTGAGCTCGGTGAACGGCTTCGGCATGAACGTCGCGAGCAAGCCCTGCTGCTGAGCGAGCGTATGGACCATGTAGCGGAAGAAAATTGCCCGGTCGCAGCTGGTGAGGGCGTCGCTGTAGGTGAAGTTCTGCTCGAACTGCCCGTTCGCGTCTTCGTGATCGTTGGCGTAGTTCCCCCACCCCATGCCGTTGACGTAGTTCGACACGCGGCGGAGGAACTCGTAGTTGCGCGTCAAGCCCCTGAGGTCGTAGCAAGGCTTCTCGAGGTCGTCGAGCGCGTCGGCGATCTGGATGCCGCCGTTCCCGTCGCTCTTGAGCAGGAAGTACTCGAGCTCCAGCCCCATGTTGAACTCGTACCCTTTGGTCCGCGCCTTCTCGAGCTGCCGGCGCAGGATCGTCCTCGGGTCGTACGGCCACTCCTCGCCGTCGACCGTGACGTTGCACGCGAAACGTGCGAGCGACGGCTCCCAGGGCACGGGCGTAAAGCTGTTCAGGTCGGGAATCGCCGCGATGTCCGGGTCGCTCGGTAGCTGGCCGATCTCCCCTGCCGCAAAGCCGGCGAAGCCTGCTCCGTCGGAGACGAGATCGTCGAGGTACTCGGCGGGCACGAGCTTCGCGCTCGGGCGCCCGTACATGTCGACGAACTGTGCGAAGTAGAACTCGACCCCGAGGTCTTCCGACCTGGAACGAATGTCCTCGACTGTGGGCTCAGTGATCGTTGCCATTGCTCTCCCTTCGGTTCCCCCAAGCCGCTTATACGCCGTCCGCAGCGGCAAGGGAAGGGAGAGTTCCTACATTCGTTCGGGCGCGGAGATGTTCTTTTCCGAGTCGAGGACCCGCTCCAGCGCGGCGAGCTTGACCCCGATCTCCACCATCAACCAGTCCTCGCGCCGGAGATCGAGGCCCGTGAGCTCCATGATGCGGCGCAGCCGCTGCCTGAGGGTGTTCGGGTGGATGTAGAGGGCCCCTGCGGTCGCGCTGATCGTGCCGCGCCTGGCCAGGAACTCCTCGAGCGTCGGCAGCAGTGAGGTGCGGTGGGCCTCGTCGTAGTCGGCAAGCTTGGCGATCGCCTCGCGGTGCTTGTCGCGCTCTCCCGCGTCCCGCGACATACGCAGCAGGTACTTGTAGACACCGAGGTCGTCGTATGTCAGCACGCGTGGGCGAGTGCGGAGCACGCCGGTGCCGAGCAGCGCGTGTGCGGCCTCATCGAAGCCGGCCGCGAAACTGTCTACTCCTTCGCAGGGATTCGAGATGCCGATGGCAACCTCCGGCGCGACCTCCGCATGGACGCGGCGCACAGCGTCGACGAGGCTCCCCAACCCCGCGGCCGGGATGCGGAGCAGCGCACGCGACGAGTTGTCCTGCCGGTCGAACACGGACCGCGGTGCGATCCTGGCGAGCGCGCGTTCCAACCCGTCGCTGGCGGGCACCGCGGCAAGCACGACGTGCGGCTCGTCGAGATCGACCGCCAGCCGCTCTGCCCGGACTGCGACGTCGCCGAGCACCGCGCCGCCCGCAAGCTGCTGGAAGAAGTCCTTGATCAGGTTCTTCTCCGCGAGGCGCTCGATCACCTCGATCTTCTTGACAGCGACCGCGACCTGGTTCGCGACGGTGCGCGCGAGATCGAGCTTCGTCGTGCCATGCGCGACGAGAGCGCCAAGTAGCTCTCCACCTGCGACGAGCGAGACCGACACGCGCGCGCGCCGTCCACGACGCCCGAGCTCCCCACCGAGCTCGCTCAGCCCGAGCTCCTGCGGCGCGTCAGCACCTTGCGGCGCCGACCAGCGCAGGAACAGCCGCTCGCCGTCCTGCTCCGCGAGATAGAGGTGCGCGGCGGACGCGCCGAGCAGGTCGAGCGCGCGGCGAACTGCGAGCGGACCCAGTTCGTCTAGCGTCTCGGCCGCGGCGATCTCCTCGCCGAGCTCGGTCAGATGTTCGAGCTCGAGGACGCGCTCGCCCATCTGTTCGTAGAGCCGGGCGTTCTCGATCGCGCCGGCGACCAGCGCAGCACTCGAAGCGAGGAAGTCCGCTTCGGCCTCGGTGAATTCCCGGGGCGCCTCTGTGTGGAGGCTGATGACGCCGATCGGATTCCCGGCTCGGCCAAGTAGGGGCACCGAGACGAACGACTGGAACCGTTCCTCCTCCATTTCCGGCACGTGGTGGAAGCGCGGGTCGTCGAGCGCGTTCTCGCGGATGAACGCCGACTCGCGACGTTCGAGCGCCCACCACGCGAGGCCCTGTCCGCGCGTCAGGCTGATCCGGCCGGCCAGGTCCTGGTACGGGTCAGACGCAGCGTGGAGATCGAGACGGTCACCATCGGCGGAGAGGAGGTAGACGAAGCAGGCATGAACGGCGCTCGCATCTGAGAGCAGGCGCACGACCGAGTCGAGCACCTCCTCGAGGTCGAGCGAGGACGCCACCGTCGAGATGATCTCGGCGAGGAATCGCTCCTCGCCCCCTTGCACGTCGTCTGCCGCGGCTATGTGAGGAATCGTACTCGGGGAAGTGTGGAAAACCTACACGGCTCCCCGAAGGACGGGGACTCTCCTTGACAGGACACGCGCGCTAGGCAGAAGCGGCAAGTAGCGCCTCGCCCTGCTGGATGTAGCTGGTCGCGCCGACCTTGCGGTAGAACGCGAGCGCCTTCTGGAGCTCGGCTTCGCCCGCGGCTCTCTGCCCTGCTTCGATCAGCTCCTCGGCCGCGCAGAGGCGAGCCTCGGCTTCGAGCGTCGGTGAGCCGAAGCCGGCGAACAGGTCGGCGGCCCGGCCGAAGTCTCCGCCGGCTCCCGCAAGGGTGACGTCCTTCCAGGGGCCCTCTGACACCTTCTCTATCAGCTGGCGCACTTCCTGCTGAAGCCCGAGTTGCCGGGCGACGGGATTGAAGAAAGCGAGGATGACGGCCTGCTCGACGTGCTCTGTGAGGAGCCCGAAGGCTTCTGCGGCGAGCGCTCGCGCCTCGTCGATCTTGCCGAGCAGCGCGAGGATGCGCGCGGATTGGAGCAGAGTGGGCAGCAGCACTTGCGGGTCCTTGATCTGTCGTGCGAGCTCGAGCCCTCGGTAGATGTCGTCGAGAGCGCCGTCGCGGTCGCCGCGAGCGTGACGCAGGTAAGCCCGAATATCGCGGGCAGAGGCTTCGAGATAGTGCGGCGAGGATGCGCACTCCGCGATGAACTCGTCGGCGGCTCGGCTTGCTTCGTCCCAACGCCCGAGTGCCCACGAGGTCCAGATCCGGTCGCCGCGGCTGAAGCGAGCTGTGGCTCGATCGCCGAAGCGCTCGGCCGTCTCGAAGGCCTCGCCGAAGAGCTCGTGCTCCCGGCGCAGGTCGCCGCGAAGGGACGCCTCGACGGCGAGGTTGATCAAGATCGTCGCCGCCTCCCGCGAGCTCGCGGCGACCGCGATCTCCAGACCCCGGTCCAGGTAGCTCTGCGCATTCGGCTCGTGCAGATGCACCTTCGCCGTCCCGATCGTGGCGAGGGCATGCGCCTCGAGCTCGGCGAGCTCGAGGCGCCCCGCCAGCTCGAGCGCTTCCTCGGCGAGACGCATTCCCTCCCGCAGCTCGCCGGCGAGCGTTCGCTGCCGGGCCGAGGTCGTGAGCACGCGCGCCTTCGAGGCCGACGCGGGCGTAGCCGCCACCAGCTCCTCGGCGCTCGCCAGGTGGGAAAAAGCCTCATCGCGCTCGCCGCGGTACCAGGCGGCGCGCGCGAGAAACGCGGCGGCCTCGCCGGCCGTTTCGCGGTTTCCGGCCGCGATCAGCGCGTCGCGAGCCTCCTCGAGCGCTGGCTCACGGCGCTCGTCTCCGGCCAGGTGGAGCGTGTGCGCCCGCCGGAAGAGTAGGTCAGGCCACTCTCCGTGGTCGGGTGGCCAAAGCGCGAGCGCTTCCCCGTAATAGCCCTCGGCCGCGTCGTAGGCGTTGAGCTTGAAGGCGCGGTCGCCGGCCTCGCGCAGGGCGAGGCGTGTGTGCTCGATCAGGTCGCCGGCGTCCCGGCCTGCCGCGCGCGCGAGTTCGAGCGCGGCGCGCCAGTGATGGGCGAGCATCTCCCCGTGGTCCTCGGGGCGGCCCAGCGACTCGATCCACTCGGCGACTAGCCGGTGCTTCTCGGCGCGCTCGCCTCGGGGGATCTGTCCGTAGGCGACGTCGCGCAGGAGCATGTGGGCGAAGGCCCACTCACCCTCACTCTCGACCGAGGAGCGGCGTTGGCGCGTCAAGAATCCATTGCGCTCGAGTCCGTGCAGGAGTTTGTTCGCCTCCTGTTCGTCTCTCCGCAACGCACCGGTCCAGAAGACCTTGCCGATGACTGCTGCATCCTGGAGCAGGGTCTTCGCGTCGGCTGAGAGGCCGTCCAAGCGCGCAGCCAGGATGCCCTGCAGGGTCTCGGGAAGAGGCATGTCCTCTGCCGAGCCGCGTTCAAGGTAGAGCTGTGCGAACTGCTCGGCATAGAGAGGATTACCTTCTGCCCGTTCCAGCAGCGCCTGCTGGATCTCGGCCGGAAGCAGCGCACGCTCGAGCACGTGCGAGATCAAGACGGCTGTCTGCTGCTGGGAAAGCGGGGAAAGCCCGAGCGTCGAGGCATTCAACTTCCCGCCGCCCCAACCCTGACGACGCTCGAGCAGCTCCGGCCTCGCGCTGCAGACAACGAGGAGAGCTACGCCGCTCAGCCATTCGACCAGCTCGTCGACGAAGTCGAGCAGACCCTCGTCGGCCCAGTGGAGATCCTCGAACACGAGCACGAGCGGCCGCTGCTCGGCAAGCGCCTCGAGATACCGTCGCCATGCCGCGAAGGCCTCGCCACGACGGTCACCGCCGAGCACTGTGTCGCTCTCGAGTCCAACGAGGGGGCGAAGGTGCGACGCGACCCACCGGGCGTCGCTCGGGTCGTCGATGGCATCGACGACCGCCACTCGCAGCTTCTCCTCCACCCCCTCCTCGCTGTCCCGCTCGAGGATCCCGGCCTGCGCCTTCACGACTTCCGCGAGCGCCCAGAACGCGACGCCGTCGCCGTAGGCGACACAGCGGCCCTGGCGCCACGTGATCAACTCCGGGTCGGCGTCGACGATCCGCCAGAGCTCGTACACGAGCCGGCTCTTGCCCATCCCTGGGACGGCGACGAGGGTGACCAGCTGTGGGATCCGCTCGTGCCGCGCGCGATCGAGCGCGTCGCGAAGAACGGAGAGCTCGCGCTCGCGACCCACGAGCTCGGCGCGCGCGTGGTGGCTGACGTCGACGCCGAAGCGGGCGCGCGCCTCGCACGCCTCCCAGACCTGAATCTGATCGGCCTTGCCCTTGGCTTCGACAGACTCGACCTCGCGATAGTCGATCGCGTTCCTCGTCGCTCGATACGTCGTTTCGTCGACGAGCACGCCGTTGACGGGAGCGACGGCCTGTAGACGTGCAGCGGTGTTGACGACGTCGCCTGTCGCAACCGTCTCACCCTGCTCGGGTTTAGCCGAGAGCCGGACGAGCGCCTCTCCGGTCGTGATTCCGATCCGAAGCTCGATCCCCTCTTCTCCCGCGTACTGGCGGATCGCAAGGGCGGCGCGCACCGACCGTTCGGGATCGTCCTCATGCGCCACCGGCGCACCGAACAGCGCCATGACGGCGTCGCCGATGAACTTCTCCACCGTGCCGCCGTGGCGCTCGAGCTCGCGTCGCAGCCGTTCGTGGTAGGGCTGCAGGATCGCCTCGACGTCCTCCGGGTCGAGCTTCTCCGCCCGCGACGTGAAGCCGACCAGGTCGGCGAAGAGGACGGTGACGACTTTACGCTCCCGGCGCGGATCCACCATGACGTGAGTGTAGGAGGTGAGGCCGATGAGTTTCGCGTCGGCGTGCGGTCTAACAATCGAAAACCAACCGAGAGATGGGAGTAGCCGTGGGAAGGATCGTCGTAACCGAGTTCGTCTCGCTGGACGGCGTCATGGAGGACCCAGGCGGCGCCGAGAACTTCAAGCACGGAGGCTGGAGCTTTGAGATCAGCCGCGGCGAGGAGGGCGACAAGTTCAAGCTCGACGAAGCGTTCTCGTCTGAGGCACTACTGCTGGGCCGGGTGACCTACGAAGGCTTTGCGGAGGCTTGGCCAGCGCGGGAAGGCGAGTTCGCCGACAAGTTCAACAGCATGCCCAAGTACGTCGTCTCGTCAACCCTGGACGAGCCGGAGTGGAACAGCTCGACGGTGCTGAAGGGCGACGTCTCGGAGGAGGTCGCGAAGCTGAAGCAGGAGCAGGATGGCGACATCGTCGTCCACGGCAGCGCCCGCCTCGTGCAAACGCTCGTTGAGCATGACCTCGTCGATGAGTTCCGGCTGATGGTGTACCCGGTTGTGCTGGGAAGCGGCAAGCGCCTCTTCGGCGAGACGAGCGACAAGAAGCCTCTCCGGCTGGTCGACTCGAAGGTGGTCGGCGACGGTGTGGCCATTCTCATCTACGAGCCGGTGGGCGAGGACTCGAAGGGGTCGGGCTCCGACTAGCCGAGGCCAGAGTCCAGTGCGAGCACGGTGGCCGTGTGCGCACCGCTACGGGAGAATGAGCGCGTGCGCCTCGCGCCGCGTCTGTTTGCCTGGGGCTTTGCGCTTTCGGCTGTCGCCGTGAGCGCAGGCGGGCTACTGCTCGATCACATCGCTGCTGCGAAGCACGTTTCCGGATCTGGCACGGTGTGGCTCTACCCCTTTCTCTTCGGCTCGGTGTCGGTGCCGGCAGTTGTCGGCGCCCTGATTGCGACACGGCGGCCGCGCAACTCAATCGGATGGATTCTCGTCCTGGGCGCGCTGTCGCTTGCGCCCGTGCTTGCGGCGTCGCCCTACGCTTGGGTGACTCTGCGGGCAAATCCCGGATCGCTTCCCGGCGGTTCGTGGGCGGCGCTGCTCTCGTCGCTGTGGCCTGCTTTCTTCGCCTGGCCACTAGCGGTTGCGTTCGTGTTCCCGGACGGCCGACTGCCATCGCCACGCTGGCGTCCATACGCGCTCTTCGCGGTCGGTTCATTCGCGCTCCTCTTGCTCGTACTCGTAACTGCGAAACGACTCGAGCACCCGTTCTCCGATGTGCCGAATCCGTTTCCTGTTCGCCTGCCTGATGCCCTTGCCTTGCTGCGCACCTTCGCCTGGCTGGCGATGTTCGCGAGCCTCTTCGCAGGCACTGCGGCTGTACGAAGCCGTTACAGGCGTTCCGCGGGGATCAAGCGGCTGCAGATGCTCTGGTTGGCATACGCGGCGTTGCTGATTCCCTTGGGGGTCGTCTGCTTCCTGCTCTGGGGTCTCCTGTTCGGTGAGCCTGGCGAGGCCGTTGTTGCGTTTCTGCTTGGAATGCAGGCGGCCGTTGCGCTCGCCGTCGGAATCGCAGTGACGCGCTACCGGTTGTACGAGATCGATCGGCTGATCAACCGGACGCTCGTCTACGCCGTCGTAACTGCCGCGCTCGGTCTCGTCTACGGCGTCGTCTCGGTTGTGGCAGGCGTCCTCGTCGGCCGAGGTTCGGCGTGGGCGACGGCACTCGGCGCGATCTTCGTCGCACTTGCCTTCAGGCCGCTGCGGACTCGAGCGCAAGCCGTGGTGGACTGGCGATTCGCCCGCCCGCGGTACGAGGGTCTGCGACGCGTCCGCTCGTTCGTCGACGACGTACGCGACGGGCGGCGAGAACCGGAGGAGATCGGAACTGTGCTCGCCGCGGCCCTACGCGATCCGAGCGCGGAGCTTCTCTTTCGGCTCCCGGCGAGCGACACATACGCCAACAGCGCGGGCCACGTGGTCGCGGAGCCGCCCGACCGTGAGGGTGCACTGACACCGGTCGAGCATCGAGGGCAGGAGATCGGGCTGCTTCGGCACAGGCGCGACCTGCTCGACCGTCCCGATCTCCTCCACAGCATTCTCGATGCAGCGAGTCTGGCGATCGAGATCGCCAGACTCCGAGTGGAGGTGAGGTTGCAGCTCGTGGAGGTCGACGAGTCGCGAGCCCGGATCGTTCAGGCGGGCTACGAGGAACGGCGGCGCCTCGAGCGCGATCTTCACGACGGAGCCCAACAGCGGCTTGTGACGCTTGGGATCGTGCTGCGACGGTTGCAGCGCTCGCTTCCGCACGAAGCGCAGGTGCTTCGGCCGGCGCTCGACTCGGCCGTCGACGAGATCGGGCGCGCGATCGCGGATCTGCGAACGATCGCCGCAGGCGTGCGGCCCCCACGACTGGACGACGGGCTCGCAGCGGCCTTGGCCGACCTCGCGCGCAGCGCGCCGCTCCCAGTCGATGTCGAGGCAACCGAGGAGAGGCTTCCTCCTCACGTCGAAGCGGCCGCGTACTTCGTCGTCTGCGAAGCGGTCACGAACGCGGTCAAGCATGCGTCGCCGTCACGCGTCCGCGTAGAAGCGATGCTCGCTGACGGAGGGCTGCGGCTGCTCGTCGCCGACGACGGCGTCGGCGGGGCGAACACAGCTCGAGGAACGGGGCTCGTCGGGTTGGCCGACCGGGTCGAAGCCCAGGGCGGGACGCTCGTCATTCAGAGCCCACCCGGCGGGGGCACTCGAATCGAAGCGGAGTTCCCGTGCGAATCGTGATCGCCGAAGACACCGTCTTGCTACGCGAAGGACTCGCGGGACTGCTCGAGGATGCTGGGCACGAAGTCGTGGCACGTGTTGGCGATGCCGAAGCGCTGCTCGCCGTCGTCTCCGAGCACGAGCCGGATCTTGCTGTCGTCGACGTGCGGATGCCGCCCGATTACGAAGACGAAGGTATGCGTGCGGCGGCCGTCATCCGCCAGGAGCACCCAGACACCGCCGTGCTCGTACTCTCGCAACACGTGGAGACGCGCCACGCGCTCGAGCTCGTCGGCGCCGGAGGTGGCTTCGGCTACCTGCTCAAGGACCGTGTGCTCGACGTCGACGACTTCCTCGACGCAGCACGGCGCGTGAGCGAAGGAGGCTCCGCGCTCGATCCGGAGGTCGTCGCCATGCTCATCTCGCCGAAGCGGCAGGAGGACACGCTCGGCGAACTGACGCCCCGCGAGGAGGAGGTGCTCGCGCTGATGGCCGAGGGGAGAACGAACGCAGCGATCGCGAAGCGGCTCTGGCTCACTGAGAGGACTGTCGAGACGCACGTCCGGTCCATCCTCGGCAAGCTCGGCCTCCCGGTCAGCGGGGACGACCACCGACGCGTGCTCGCCGTCTTGACCTACCTGCGTGCTTCCACCGCCTGACAGCTCGGCGCTGGCACCGAGGCACGTTCAGTGCCCGCGACGATCCGCGGCCCGTGGCGACCTAACGTCCTACGGCAAGGACGACATGCGCCCACCGACAAGGAGGTCGTTACGTGTCCGCGATCGCAGTCGAGAGTCCAGGGGTGAGCCCTGCCAAAGCACCCGAACGTCCGCAACGTTTCTTGCCGATCGCCGGGATCCTCTTCGGCATCCTGCTCGCGCTCGCGCTCTGGCTGACCTCGAAAGAGCCAAGCGACACGGCGTCGGCCAAGCAAGTGTTCGCATACTGGAGCAACCACGGGGGCGGAAAGATGTGGCTGACGATCCTCGGCCTCGAGCTCGCCGCGGTTCTCCTCCTCTCGTTCGGCGCGGCATTGCGCGCAGCGATTCGCTCGGGTGAGGGAGCGATGGCGACCTACTCGTCGTTGGTTTTCGGCGGCGCAATCCTGACCGCCATGGGCTTTGCGACAACCTCGATCTTGCCGGCGGCCGCCGGCCGAGCCGCCGCTGACAAGGCTGCTGAACCGGGCGCTCAGACAGCGGTCTACGCAATCGAGCAACTGCGTTCGTGGGACTGGCTGATGTGGACCCCGGGACTCACGGTGATGCTAGTCGCCGCCGGCCTCGGTGGACTGCGGGCACATGCACTACCAAGGTCGCTGTCTTGGGTCGCGATCGTCCTCGGCGTCGCCTTCTTCACGCCGCTGGGTTTCTTCGCGTTCTTCATCCTCCCGCCTTGGATGATCGTGACCGGAGTCGTGCTCTATCGACGGCAGCGAGCAGTTGTGGTGACTTCCGCTTAGGTCAGCGTCACGACGATCTTTGCGTTGGCGCCGTTGGCCTGCCGCTCCCAGGCCTCCGCGACGTGCTCGAAAGGGTAGGTCTTGTTGTCGAAGACGATCTCGCCCGCGGCCGCGTGGCCGACGAGCCGCAGGTACTGCTCGCGGAACTCGTCCTCGGCGACGGCGAAGTCGTTGTAGCCGTACAGCTCGCCCATCTTGCCGCGGATCCCCGCCGAGGCCAGCGGCGCCTCCGCGTCCGCGGACTGGCCGATCTGGACGAGGCGCCAGCCGGGTGCGGCGGCCTGGGTCGCGGCGACCGCCGGCGCGCCCCAGAGCGTGTCGACGATGTACCTCGGGCCGTCGCCGCCTGCCGCCTCCTTGAACGCGCCGACAAGGTCGTCTTCCTCGAGACTCACGGTCGCGTCGGCCCCGAGCACGGCCGCACGCTTCAGACGCTCGGGATTACGGCCGACCGCAACGACACGCTTGGCGCCGAGGAGCTTCGCCGCCTGCGTGGCGACGAGCCCGACCGTGCCGGTCGCGCCGAGCACGAGCACGCAGTCGTCGTTCCGCGCGGGCGCGCGCCACGCGACGGGCATCCAGCCGGCCATTCCGGCAATGCCACACGAAGCCGCGACTTCGTCAGAGACCGCGTCCGAGAGGGGGATGCCGAGGTCGGCCGGCGCCGCGGCGCGCTCCGCCAGCAGTCCGTCGCGGGAATCGCTGATCAACGCAGCTCTCACTGAACTCCTGTCTTAATATCAACTACACGCCACGGTCAGCGGGTTGGACGTGGGTGTCGACCTCATAGTGGGTCGAGCTGAGATCGCGCTCGACAAGGAACCGCTCGTCCTCGGGGTAGAAGACGGCGTTCTCATACTCGTCGCCGGCGAAGGCTTTGACGGCGGCAAGCGAGTCCCAAAGGGTGAACATCATGAACTCGGTTCTCTCATCGACATCGCGGCGGAGCATCCAGACGCCCCGGTTGCCAGGGGTCTTCGCGTAGCCGGCCACACCGGTTTCCTGCATGTACTCCGAATACGCGTCACTGTCCTCTCTGCGAACAGCGCCCTTCCACACTCGAGCGATCATCGGTCCTCCTTGGTGAGCCGAACAGTTCGAGTCCTGCTCCATTACACACAGGCGCGCGAGCGACGCCTCAATCGGGGGATGAATGTCCCCGGGCGGCTTCGCCGAAGACTGGGTAACTGATGCCGAACCGCGCTTCCTTCCCGACTGTGCTCATCGTGTTCGTCCTGGCCGCTGCCGCTCTCGGCTGGTCGCAGGGTGCCCGGGGCGCCGGAAGTTCGGCCGCCGGTCCGACTGCGCGGCTCGACGCCGCGCCGACTGTGCTGGCATACAGCGGCCTCGCCCGCCGTGGCTTTCCCGTCTACTTCGCCTTCCGCGTGCAAGATGACGGCCCGGTCACCGTGCGTGCGACCGTGCGCCTGAAGAGTAGGCTCGCGCTCAGCGGCACGCTGAAGCGCGACGTCCCGAACTGGGCGACCCGCGACATCTGGAAGCCGAAACCAATCAGCAAGGGCTTTCCTGCCGGCCGCTACACATTTTGTGTCGTCGCCACCGACGGCGCCGGCAACCGCGCGCAGAGCTGCGTCCCTTACCGCGTCGTGTAGGCCCGCGTGGCTCGAGCTGACCGGTGACCGGAGCGTCTACGAGGCCGCCTCCGCCGACTAGCCCGGAATGAACCTCGAGGTCCTCGACCCCCCGCGGCCACGAAGGCGTTGGACCTACGGGGCCGAAACGGCCGCGGTATACACGTCGAGCTGGTGGAGCGTGCCGTCCGGGTTGTTTCCGGTGCTGTTCGAGTTGTCCGCCCACGCCGGGTGCGCGATCCCGCCATAGAACGACAGGCCGCCGTAATCGCCGTAGTCGATGCCGTTATGCGCGTCGTGCGAGTTCGAGCCCGCACTGATCTGGACGTTGCTGCTGAACGTCTGCCCGTCGCTGCTGAACGCACACCAGTACTGAGCATCGTCGTTCGGTACATGGTCGGTGTCACCCGCGCCTCCTATGCCGAGGTCGTTTCGAGAGTCGTACCAGCCAACCGCGATGTGCCCGGTAGCTGGATCGAGCGAGATCTTCGGGAGGAACTGACTGTTCACGGTGCTGTCGTCGTTCACCCGTACGGGTGCGCTCCACGTAGCGCCCGCGTCGTCGGAGTAGCGGACGAAGACGTCTGTGTTGTCGCTTTCGTTCTTCTGCTCGAGTGTGTAGACGAGGTAGACGCGACCATTGTGTGGACCGCCGGTACGGTCCCACGCAAGGCCGGGTTCCGCGTCGACCGAGCGATCCGGCTGCGGAGGGATGAAGTCGAACCCGCCGACGTGCGTGTGCGTGACGAAGACCCGATCGCCGAACCCGGCCGTGCCGAGTCCGTCCGGATCGACGTTCACGAACAGCTTGCCGCCACCTTGTCCCGACTCGGTGAGGGTGCAGACGTTCATGACCTCGCCGTCTGGGCCGATGGCAACGTCCCCGTAGGTGCAGTTGTTCGTGCCGGGCACGACCTCCGCGGTCGAGAAGTCCCCGACCTCGCCCAGGCCGTCGACCTTTGCCCCGAACGCGCCCATCGGCCCCCCGACGTTCACGACGGCCCAGACCTCCCCCTCGGCTGCCGTGATGGTGGGTTGATCAACGAAGTGGAACAGCCCCTTCTCCCCGGCGCCCTTACCGTTGCGCTTCGCGATCCCAGGGATGTTCGCGATCAGACGGAAAGAGAGGCCTCCATCGGTCGACAAGGCGATCGGCAGCGTGTCCTCCACGTTGAACAGGTAGGTGAGGAAGAGGTTCCCATAGTTGTCGAAGGACAGGCTCGGGTCGCAGCAGGCGTCGCCGAGGTTGTCGTTGTTTCCGATTAGCGTCGTCGTCCACGTCTGCCCGCCGTCAAAGCTCACGCCCTCCAACATCCCGGCGGCCGGAAAGTCGACGTTGGAGACCATGACGATGTTCTGGGGATTCGTCGGGTTAACTGCGATGGCTTCTTCGGACTCGTTCGTATGCCGCTGGCTGATGTCGATGTTCGGCGGCGTTGCAGACTGCAGGGGCTCACCGGCGCCTGTCGGGGCGACGACGAGCGAGGCGATCAGGACAGACGAAAAGACCGCGGCTGCAGAGAGGCCCGGGCGCATTACTCTCCCCTTCCTCGAGCGGAACGGATAGCGCGAGGCTACATCCGTCCCTGCCCGCAAGCAACTGTATGTAACTACAGGTGTGAGGTGAGGCCGGCGCCGGTGGCGTCGCCGTCGACCGCGGCTTCCGCCCCCGCGACATCCGATGAGTTCTCGTACCAGGAGTACGCGTACTTTCCGTCGTCCAGATCCTTGGCGAACTTCGAGAGCTTCAAGGGGTGAACGTGTCGCACATCACGGCCAACTCGGACGTCTCGTGCATGCCGATCGATTTCTCGGCGAGACCGGGCTGCGGGCCGTGCGGCAGGCCCGACGGATGCAAGTTGATCGAGCCGACGTCGACGCCCTTCCGCGAGCCGAACTTGCCGGAGACGTAATAGATCATCTCCTCCGACTGCAGATTCGAGTGGTGGTACGGGATCGGCACAGGCCTGATGACCTTGCGGTAGCTGTCGCGTTTTGGCGGAAAGGCGACAAGAACCTCTGGTGTCGTGGGGGTCCTGTCGGACGAGGTTTTGAGGTTTCGCGGGGAGAGGGTCGGGCGGCGCACTGTCGCGCTCAGATTGCCCGCAAGCCAGTCCTAGAGCCAAATCAGGGGTGCTCGTGAAACCGAACTTCGAGAGCCTCAATCGGGCCGTTTTTTGAGGCCAGCGCATGGCCAGATATTGGACACCTGTGATCGACAACGTTTAAGCATTCACGCCGCCGGCGGTGGGGGTGCTGCGGCTAGTTGCGGAAGGAATCCGTGGTTTACCCAAGCCTTTAACTCGGCGTCCCGCCGTGAGACCATTTGCCCGGAGGATGTTCAAAAGAGTCGTCGCCCTGCTCGTGCTCACCTTGGCGTTCGCGGTGACGCCTCTGTCGCCCGCAGCGCCAAGAGCCCAAGGGACGTTTCGGGTCGCCGAGCCGGCCACGTACATCGATTCGATCGACGGGGCGCTGGCGGGGAATGCCGGCGATGTGCCGCTCTTGGCCGCCGTTTGCGCGAGCTTGATGCGGCCTGCGGACAAGCCGCTCCCAGCCGGATTTCGTGTCGTCCCCGAGCTCGCGGCCGGCTTCCCGAAGATCTCCCGGGACGAAAAGACCTACGTGTTCACGCTGCGAAGGGGTCTTCGCTTCAACACCGGGGCGCCGGTTACTGCGGCGGACGTTGCGTACACGATCAACCGGTTGCTGATGCTCCATGGCTCGTTCGCGAGCCCGGCGTTCACGCAGGTCGTTGGCGCGCAAGCAGTCCTGGCTGGTAAGGCGACGCAAACTTCGGGAATCGTCGCATCGGGACGGAAACTGTCGTTCAGGCTCACCCAACCGGTGGCCGATTTCCTCGAGAACGCCGCCTCGAGTCTGTGCGTCCTTCCCGCCGGCCACCCGATCGAGCCTGGTGGCGTCACGCCGCCGGTTCCGAGCGCCGCCCCGTATTACGTCTCGGAGTATGTGCCGGGCGAGCGGATCGTGCTCACGCGCAACGTCTACTACCGAGGACCACGGCCGCACCACGTCGACGGCTTCGTCTTCGACCTGACCGTCGACGATACCCAGGCCATCGACGACGTCATCAACGGCGCAGCCGACTACGCGTTCGTTCCGAACCTCATCTTCTCAGCACACGCGCCCGATCTTGCACAGCGGTTCGGGGTGAACAAGAAGCAGTTCTTCGTCAAGCCGTCGACCTTCCTGCGCATGTTCGTGCTCAACACCTCGCGGCCGCTGCTTCGCAATAACGCTCCGCTCAGGCGGGCGATCAACTTCGCGCTCGACCGGCCGGCGCTGGTACGCCAATTCGGCTCGTACGCCGAAACGCCCGTCGATCACTACATACCCCCGATCATCCCCGGCTATCGAAACACGCACATCTATCCGCTGCGAAAGCCCGACCTAGCGAAGGCGAGAGCGCTTGCGCGCGGCCACACCCGCAGCGGCAAGCTCGTCCTCTACGTCACCACCCGTGCCCCGGTCCTAGCGCAGGCGCAGATCGTCAAACAGGACCTCAAGCGAATCGGTCTCGACGTCCAGATCGTGAGCTTTCCGCCTGGCCTGTACTTCCAGAAGCTGGCGAACCCGAAGGAGCCGTTCGACATGGGCTGGGTCGGCTGGCTCTTCACCGAACCCGACCCGGGCGCCGTCCTGAACTTGCTCTTCGACGGCAGCACGATCGGCAAGCCCGGCAATGCGAACTGGTCGTACTTCAACTCGCCAAGTTGGAACAGCGCACTGAGGCGGGCGTCGCGGCTGACGGGCGAAGCCCGTTACCGCGCGTATGGTCGACTCGACGTGGAGCTCGCCCGCGATGAGGCTCCGGCGGTCGCGTACGGCGTCGACAGCGCGCTGACGCTCGTCTCCGCACGCACGGGTTGCGTGATCGTCAACCCGTACCTCGACCTCGCGGCCGTCTGCCTCAAGTAGTCGCCTGGACCGAGACCCAGACGCGACCGTTGGCGGTCACGACACCGGTGGGCCGATTGCCGACGCGGATCGTGGCCACGACGCGCCGCAGCGCCGGGTCGATCTTCATGATCGTGCCGTCGTCGGAGTTCGCGACCCACACGGCGCCATCCCCGACCGCGATTCCCGTGGGTCCGTGGCCCACAGGGATCGTCGCCTCGGAACGGGAGGCGAGATCGATACGTGTGACCGTGTTGTCGCCCTCGTCGGCGACCCAGACCGCTCCTTCCCCGACAGAGATGCCGCTCGGGTGACGCCCGACACTCTGCGTCGCGAACGCGCTCACCGTTGTCGGCAGGATCCGCGAGACGGTGTTGTCAAGTGAGTTCGCCACCCAGACTGAGCCGGCGCCGAACGCGATCGCCGTCGGAGTCGTGCCCGCGAAGCCGGTCGCGAGCACGCGGCCCGCGGTCGGATCGACGCGAGCGATCAGCGCGTTGCTGTACACCACCCAGACTGAACCTGCGCCGACAGTGGCGGATCCACCGGCGGACCCCTGCGTTACGCCCTTCGTCGCCACCACCTGGTCGCTGCCGGGATCGACACGCGAGATGTTGCCCGCAGTCCCGTTCAGTACCCAGACCGAACCGAACCCAATTGCGAGCCCGGTCGGCGTCGACGTGAGCGAAATATTCCGCTGCAGCGAGAGCGTCTGCGGATCGACACGTGACACGGTCTTGTCGTCGAGGTTCGCGACCCAGATCGAATCCTCGCCCGTGGCGACGGCCGAGGGACGCACGCCGACCGCTACCGCGCCGACGACTCTGTTCGAATGAGCATCGATAACGGCGAGCGAGTTCGGAGCCACATTGGCCCCCGAGCCCGAGCCGCCTTGGCCTAGCGCGAATATCGGGATCGCAACCGCGGCGGCGAGTACGCCGATCAGCGCCGAGCCGGCGTACATGAGCCGCCGCCGGCGGCGTAGCTCCTCGTCGAGGGTCTTGAGCCGTGCGAAGTCGCTCTGCAGACCGTCGATCACCAGCTGCGAGAGGCGCTCGGGACGGTCCAGATCCTTCAGTCGACGCTCGCCGAGGTCGCGAATCGTCACGCCGGTCGGCAACTCGTCCTCGACCAGTTCGCGCGTAGTCCGCGAAAGCAACACCTGCCCGCCATGACCGGCTGCCGCGATTCGCGCAGCCTTGTGCACGCCGAGACCGACATAACGCTCACCGCCAACGCGCGGCTCGCCGGTATGTAGGCCCATGCGCACTCTGACAGCCCCGCCCTCGGGCCAGGCGTGGGCGGCAAGATCGCGCTGCGCGTCGACGGCTGCGGCGACCGCCTCCTTCGCCCGCCCGAACGCGACGAAGAAGGAATCCCCCTGCGTGTCCACCTCGCGACCGCCATGGGCGGCGAACGAGGCCCGCAGGATGCGCTGATGCTCGGCGAGCGCATCGCCGTAGAGCGGACCGAGCTCCTTCAACAGACGTGTCGAACCCTCGATGTCTGTGAACAGAAACGTGACGGTGCCACTCGGCAGCTCGACCACGATCACTCAAGCTTGCCGCAGGCCAAACGAAAACGGAAGCGGAGGGCGCCGGTCTGCCCAAGATCGGAAAGTGGGCAGAACCAGACATTGCGCAAACCACGCTGTGCTCCTGGCCAAGCCGCTCTCGATTGTCTGATAACGGCCGTTAGCGTCCGCGACTCGTGGTTCTGCTTGCCACAGGCGGTCAGCATCAGGATCGGGATCCGGCGCTAGTCGACGATGCGGCGTGCGGCCGAGATCGTCTCGGCGTCGGCGGTGAGGATCCGCGGGTTCACCCGCTGTCGGCTACGCGCGGTCGACGAAGTCGGCGAGCAGGTCGCGATCGCCAACAACCAACGGTTGCCGCCGCCGGCTGCCCGTCACACCCTCGCTCGTTCCGGAGACAGAGGCCAGATTCCTCCGCAGAGCCAGATTCCTCCGCAGAGTAAGCCCTCGTCTACCAGCGTCTCGACGCGCCGACCCTGGGATCTTCGGAGCATCCCCGTTGTGGCGCGGACTTGGTACGCCTAGGCTTGGTCGACCAGATGACGGGAGTGGTCGTGGGCAGGGAGCGGGAGCTCGCAGATCTCGACGAGTTCCTTGACACAGTCCTTGCGGGCACTGCGACGCTCGTGATCGAGGGCGAACCGGGGATCGGGAAGACGACGATCTGGCAAGCCGGGATTGCGGGCGCGCGCGAGCGCTCTTGGCGGGTCCTCGAGTCTCGGCCGGTCGAGAGCGAGGCAAAGCTCTCGTACGCGGCGCTGGGCGACCTCCTCGAGGCTGAACTCGAGGCGACGCTTCCGTCTCTGCCCGGCCCGCAACGGCGGGCTCTTTCGATCGCGCTCCTCCAGGAGGAGCCGAGGGGGCCGCGGCCCGAGCAGCGGGCGATCGCCATCGCAGTGCTCGGCGCCCTGCGGACGTTGTCCGAGGCGGGCCCGGTGGTACTCGCGGTCGACGACGTGCAGTGGCTCGATACCGCCTCTCAGGCGGTGCTCGAGTTCGCCTTGCGGCGTCTTCGCGACGAGCGGGTGGGAGTGCTGCTCGCCTGGCGGGTCGAGGGGCCGGGGCCGCTCCCGCTTGGCCTCGAGCGGGGGCTCTCCGGAAGGCTGCGCCGGATGCGTGCCGGTCCGCTCAGCCTGGGCGCGATTCACGAGGTCGTCCTCGCGGAGCTGGGAGTCGCTTTCGACAGGCCGATCCTGCGCCGGATCCACGAGACCTCCGCCGGGAATCCCTTCTTCGCCCTGGAGCTCGCACGCGCACTCGAGCGGCAGGGGGTCCCCACGGGGCCGGGGGACATGCTCTCGATACCCGATGAGCTGCATGCGCTCGTGAGCGCGCGGTTTGCCGGTCTTCCCGCCACGACGCGAGAGGCCCTCCTTGTCGTGGCCGCGCTCTCCGAGCCTTCCCTGCCGCTGCTGGCAACAGCAATCGGAGCGGACCCGGAGAGCAAACTCGGGCCGGCCCGCGAGGCCAAGATCGTACGAGTGGAGGGCGAGACGGTTAGATTCGCTCATCCGCTGCTTGCCTCCGCCGCCTACTCGCAGGCGTCTCCGCCGCGACGGCGCGACGTCCATCGCCGCCTCGCTGCCCTGGTCTCGGACGGCGAGGAGCGGGCGCGGCATCTCGCCCTCTCGACGGAAGGACCCGACGAGGAGGTCGCGCTCTCGCTCGAGGAGGCGGCCCGGAGTGCGTTCCTTCGCGGCGCGACGCACGCCGCCGTCGAGCTGTCTGAGCGGGCTCGGGGGCGAACGCCTGGGGACAGGCTCGAGGACCTCCTCCGACGCAGCGCGGCGGAGGCCGAGTACCGCATCCAGGCGGGCGACTCCGTCGGAGCGCGGGACCTCCTCGAGGACGTCCTCGAGACCTGCCCGAGCGGGGCCGCCCGCGCCGAGCTGCTCAGCCGGCTCGCGGATACGCACTTCTTCGGTGTCGATTGGCGCTCGGCCGCCAACCTACACCGGCAGGCGCTCGCCGAGCCGGGCGGAGACGACGTCGTACGGGCGAGGAGTGAGCTCGGCCTCTCGCTTGCTTTGTACTTTCTCCAGGCCTCTGCGCCTGAGATGGCGGCCCATGCCCGAGCCGCTGTCCGCCTGGCTGAGCGCCTGGGCGATCGAGCTCTCCTCGGCCAGGCGCTCGCCGATGAGGCCTGGAGCGAGCTGTTGCTCGGGCGCGGGCTCCAGGCGGCTCTCGTGGAGCGTGCTTGCGCCCTCGAGCGTTGGATGGAGGGCGTCCCCGTCGTCATGCGCCCGAGCAGCTATCTGGCGCTAATGCTCGGCCAGGTCGACGATCTGAATGGAGCGCTCGCGGGATACGAGGAGCTTCGGCGGCAAGCGCTCGAGCAGGGCGATGAATTCTCGCTTGCCATCATGCTCGGCCGTACAGGCCAGTTCGAGTGTCTCGCGGGAGCGTGGGGGGAAGCGCTCGCCCACATCGAGGCGGGCGAGGAGGTCCTCTTACAGGCGGGACAGCTCTCCAATCACGCCTTCCTTCTCGCCGTGCAAGCCCTGGTCGAGGCCCACTTGGGTCGCGTGCGGTCGGCGCGCCAAGCGGGGGAGCGTGCGCTCGAGCTGGCCGCGAGCGTGGATGCAGCGCTCGTTCGGAGCATCGCGTCCTGGGCGCTCGGCTTCCTCGAGCTGTCGCTCGGGCGGGCGGCGGAGGCCGATGATCGCCTCGCGCCCCTCGTCGCCGCGACGAGGGAGGCCGGGGTTCAGGAGCCGGGCGAGATGCGCTTCGTCCCCGACGAGATCGAGGCGCTGATCGGCCTTGGCCGGTTCGAGGAGGCGGAGGAGCTGCTCGAGTGGTTCGAGGGGCGCGGTGTCGCCCTCGACCGGCCGTCCGCGCGGGGGGCCGCCGCCCGCTGCCGGGGCTTGATGGCGGCGGCGGCAGGCGACCTCGAGGGCGCCGTGAGCTCCTTCGAGGAGGCCCTCGTTCAGTACGAGCGGGTTCCGATGCCGTTCGAGCGTGCGCGGACCCTCCTCCCGCTCGGCTCGGCGCGGCGGCGAGCGAGGGAGAGGCGAGGGGCTCGCGAATGCCTCCAGCAGGCGCTCGCGATCTTTGAGCAGCTTGGCGCAGCAATCTGGGCGCAGAGATCGCGAGCCGAACTGGCACGCATCGCCGGCCGCGCTCCCGGCTCGGGACAGCTGACCGCTGCCGAGCGGCGGGTCGCCGAGCTCGTGGCCGAGGGCCGCACCAACAAAGAGGTCGCAGCCGAGCTCGTCGTGTCGGTCCGCACGGTCGAGTCGACCCTCACGAAGGTGTATGCCAAGCTGGGCGTGCGTTCGCGCACCGAGCTCACCAGCTGCCTCGGCACGTCACGCGCCTCAGAACTCTCGTAGTCCCTCGCCTAAAGCGTGTGGATCTCCACGTTTCGGGCTCCCATGCCGCCCGCCTACCTTCAGGTCGATGGGCGACGCAGCTTGTCGAAACGGAACACACCGTCGCGTAGCCCGACTGGGGCTAGCGCCGCTCGTCGTTGCCGCCTTCGCGCTCTCCCTCGCCGTCGTACCGATCTCGACAGGCGCGCGGGCAGGCGTTGGCGCACTCTGGCAAGGGACGATTCTCTGCACGACGAAGGTCATGTCCGGCTACCGCTCGCTCGCCGTCGACGAGCAGGGCCGGCTGGCCGACTTGACGCTTCGGTCGGCTGTGGCGCCCGGCCTACGAGTGGAGCTCGAGGGCGCCTCGATCTCGCGCGACGGACGGTCGCTCGCGGCGCGCACGGCGGGCTCCCTGCGCGTTCTCCGCCCGACACGACAGCCGTTCGTCGTCCGAAACAGGCTGATCGAGAACGGCTACTCGCACTACCGCTTCTACCGAAATGGCCGCCCCTGGGGCTGCCGCGTCGCCTTCACTGATGCGGCCGCCGTCTCGGTCGCCAAGCTCATCCTCTCCGGCCGGACCGCTGCGGTCACGCTCTCGCTAAAGGACGGCCGGCTCGTCCACCTTCTCCCGCAGCAACTGCCGCTCGCGGCACCGATCCGTCAGGCGGAGGCGAGAGCCGACATCAAGGGCTTCCTCGCCCTCGTTGCCCGCGGCAAGTCGATCGAGGCCTGCGCAACGTTGTCGAGCGACGCGCTCCTCATCCACGGCGGGCGCGACGGCTGCGTCATGGCCTTCGAGAGCGCCAAGTTCATGTACCGGGATCGCTATATCGGAGCCTTCGTCGAACGAGTGGCTCTTTTTGACCTTGACGGCGATTCGTATGCACTCGCGACAATCAAGCGGAGCCACAACTCGGTGCGTGCCTTCTTCATCCTCGAGCGCGGAAAGTACCGGTACCTCGGCGACCTCGAGCTCTCCCCGATCGAGCTGTGGTAGCGCAGAGCAGCCCTGATCGTAATGGGAGCGGCCGGCTGCGGAGCTGGGTGGAAGAACAGCGAGGGTCGCGGGTGAAGGGTGTCAAAACTCGGATTCGGGGCTGAACCTAGGTTTTGACACCCTTCGCCCGTCCTAAAGCGAGATGGGGGCCTGTCGATACGGGAGGTCGAGGTCCTGCAGTTGATCTCGGACGGCCTCGTGAACCGCGAGATCGGCACCCGGCTCTTCCTGTCGGAGGAGACGGTGAAGTCGCACGTGCGCCACCTGCTCGCCGAGCTGCAGGCGCGATCGCGCGCGCATGCCGTGGCCGCCGGCTTCCGCCGCGGCATCATCGCTTAAGTTCACTGGGACCGGACGTGCGTGGCGGCCACGGCGTGAGCGCTTCCGCGAGCGGCCTCCTCATCGAGTTGTATACGCCACCGCCGCTCCGTTCGTCACCCGCGAGTCGCGTCCGTCGCCCCCAGCGGGGTTGCGCAACGTTTGTCCGGTAGAGGGGGCGTGTCGCACTTCCGCCAAAGAGCGACAGCTGGCCGAGATCGGCGTAGTTGATCGTCCCGCCGCGCGAGACTGACGGGGTCGGGGATTGCGCGGATTAGGTGTGCCCTGTTTTAGTGCCTTCCGGCCGCGTGGGGAATCCATCCACTGGCCCTTTTGGGAATGCCGTTCGCTCCGGCGCTGATGCCCAACCGATCGGTGTCGGCGATCCCAGCCGCGGACCGGGGAGCGGACAGGTCAGGCCTTGCGCCCGAAGCGCTTAGCGCAAGGCCTGACCCCGTTCGATCGTCGCGTCGGTCAGACTCGTAGGACGAGCGGCCGGGGACGCGGGACGCTGGGTTTCCGCCCTTTTCCGTTTCCGAGCGGTGCCGGCGGGTCGATCGGCAGCGTCGGTAGGAACTGCGGCTTGATTCTCGCGTGGGTCGCGGCTTCGAACCCGGAGGCGAGCTTGATCAGCTTCGGCTCGCTGAATGCAGTGCCGACGAAGCTCATGCCGACCGGCAGGCCGAAGATGTTGCCCATAGGGACGTTGATGATCGGGTAGCCAGCGATCGCAGCCGGCGACGACGTTCCGAAGACGAAGTGGTCGCCGAGGACGAGGTCGGTCGTCCACGCCGGGGAGTCGGTCGGCATGATCAGCGCGTCGAGGTTGCTGGCGGCGAGCACCGCGTCGATGCCGTTCGCGCCGCCTTCGGCCCGCTCGTTTGCCAATGCCGTGGCGTAGTCGGAGGCGCTGAACAGGTCCGCCTGCGCGAGCTCGAACAGCTCCTGTCCGAACCACTTCAGCTCCTGCGCTGCGTGCGCCTGGTTGAACGCGATCGCGTCGGCGAGCGTGTGAATTGGCACGCCGGTGCGCGTCGCGAGGTAGGCGTTGAGGTCGCGCTTGAACTCGAACAGCAGAACCGTGATCTCATCGTTGCCACTGTTGATTGCACCGATCGACGCCGGGGGGAAGTCCGCCGGATCGACGATCGTCGCCCCCGCGGCTTGCATCGCGGTCACCGCCGCGTCGAAGACGTTCGACACCTCGCTGGGGATGAAGTCGAAGACGCCGGCGCGTGGAATGCCGATCCGCGCACCGCGAAGCCCGTTCGCGTCGACGAACGCCGTGTAGTCACCCGGGATCAGGTTCCGGTTACCGCTCGTTGCGGGATCGCGCGGATCAGCCGTCCTGCTGACGATCGCCGTCAGGACTGCGGCGGCGTCCGCGACCGTGCGCGCGTGCGGGCCGACCGTGTCCTGGCTGTGGGAGATCGGCACGACACCGGCGCGGCTCGTCAGCCCAACGGTCGGCTTGATCCCGACGACGCCGTTCTCGTTCGCCGGGCAGACGATCGAGCCGTCAGTCTCCGTCCCCAACGAGGCCGCGCACAGGTTCGCCGACGCGGATGCGGCCGAACCGGAGCTCGAGCCGCACGCGTTGCGGTCGAGCACGTACGGGTTGTGCGTCAGCCCGCCCGCGCCCGACCAGCCGCTCGTCGAGTTGAACCCGCGGAAGTTCGCCCACTCGCTGAGGTTCGTCTTCCCGAGGATCACCGCGCCCGCCGCGCGAAGATTCGCGGCGACGGTGGAGTCCTGCGAGGCCGGAGTGCCGGTGAGCGCGAGCGAGCCAGCGTTCGTCTGCATCTTGTCGCCCGTATCGATGTTCCCCTTGAGCAGGATTGGGATGCCGTGCAACGGCCCGCGCACGTGTCCCGCCTTCCGCTCCGCGTCGAGCAGCTTCGCGATCGACTCGGCTTCGGAATTCAACTCCAAAATCGCGTTGACGCTCTTGTCGAGCACGTTGATCCGCGCCTGGTACTTCTGCACGAGTGAGAGCGCCGTTAGCGCTCCCGACGACATCGCGGCCTGCAGCTGCGCAATCGTCGCCTCCTCCAGATCGGGTACGGGCGCCGCAGCGTGCGCGCTGGCTGCGCGTGCCAGAGACAACACGGCCGGCGTCGACGCGGCGGCCGCCGACATGCCAAGGAACTTCTTCCGGTCAAGCGTCTGCCCCGAAAGGATGGACGAATCGTCGCTCATGCTGCCTCCCTCTCCCTGAATGACAACGACGTTCTCGTCCGCCGGGGCAGCAACTCCCACGACTCCCGCCCGCCCCGTCGAAAGACCGGTCGGCTGCGGCGGCGGCGTCGTGCGATCAATACACCTCGAGCGGCTGGATTGCAACTCCCACGAAGCCGCAGTTCTGATCGAACACCACGCTCGGCTACGCCCAGACCCGGGACACGCGATGAAAATGCGTGCACATAGAGATGTCCTGTGCCAGGCGCGTTACCGGTGTACTGGTCGCAGTGCTCAGCTGTCGCACTTTGGGGGAACTGCGACACGCTCGTCTAGTTGGAAGGCGGAGCTCGTGCACGTCAGCGGGAACATCTCCGGATGTATCGCGAGCTCTCGATAGGCGCGCTCCTTCTGACCGGTGCATGACCGGCGTCGGCAGGCGAATGGAAGGGAGCACGGCGCATACGTCGACGTCGAGGTTTATGCGCTGATCTGCGGCGGCCGTGAAGCGGGTTGGCGGGCCTGTGACCCGCCAATCCGCTCACTCAGTGTCGATCGTCGCTACGGCGTCGTGCCGCCGTAGATGTTCTGGTCGAGTCCGCCGTCGAACGGGCACGTGTCGCGCCCGAAGGTCCCGTCGGGGTTCTGGGCGCGGCACTGCAAGACGTCGGCGCCGTCGGCGTCGCCGTCTCCGCCCTCACGCGGATCCGCACCGGCGACGACATCGCGCCAGTCGGTCCAGACACCGTACGAGAACGTCCCGGCCGAGCTGATGTAGAGATAGTCGCCGCCGAAGGGAGACGTGCGGCCGCCGAACTGCTCCCAGTTCGGATTGCTCGTGACCTCGCTGAGGCGCGATGCCGACGACCATGAGAGCGTCGCCGTCGACCCGGACGCGGCGAACGCATCGAGCGACGGGACCGTGCTTCGGTCGGCGCAGTTGCCGACCGGCCGCTGCGGGCTGTAGCACGGGTCGTTGCGGCTGTCCCACCAGAGAGCGTGCATGCTGCCCGCGTCGACGGAGATATCCGGGAATCGCTGCAGTCCGCCGCCCGTCCGTGGGTCGTCGATCAGCACCGGCGTCGTGTGCGCGCCGGTAGCGCCGTCCAGCCGCAAGAAGTAGATACCGGACTGGCTGCCGACATTCTGGTGGTACTTTGTCGGCAGGTCCTCGGAGGTGACGGAGCCGTAGGTCGTTCCGCTCGCGACCTCCGTGCCTGGGATCGATGGGTCATAGACGACGTAGAGGTAGTCGTGCGACTTGTCCTGTTGATCCGCGGTCGACCGCACTTGCGTCCCGCCGCGCATGAACGTGTAGCCGGAGGCGCACTCGGAAACGGAGTCGCCACAGCTGCCGGCGAGACCGCCCCCCACGCTGATGTCGGTTGGATCGTACGGCTCGAAGGACTGCACAACCCGCGGTGCCGAGAAGCTCCCACCGCAGTCGGTGGAGGCGTTGTACACGATCGCGTCGACGGTCGAGTTGCTGCGCACGTCGGCGAACTGGCGGTACGTGACGTAGACATGGCCGTCGCCGGTCACTGCGATATCCGGAAACTGGATGTCGTGGACCGTCTGGCTCAGCTTCAGGGGCGCCGAAAACGTCCGCCCGTGGTCAGTCGAGCGGACGAAGTAAACGCTCGAGTTGAACCCACTCGGGCCGTCGCCCGTAAACCGCGCCCAAGCGAAGTAGACATTCCCGTCGCAGGCGCCGCCGCCGCGGTCGACCTCGATTGCGGTCTTGTCGTGGAACACACCCAGCAGGTTCGGGGCCGCTGATCCCTGCGCGACGTCGATCGAACGGACGAACTCCTTGCCGTCGTTCGTCGTAGCGCCGCTCGTACCATTCGAGTTCTCATAGGTTGCGACCCACACGTCGCCGAACGTCTTCGCCGTGCCTTCCGGATCGCTCGAACTCTCTGAGCCGGCGAAAAGGCGTCCGCCGTTGTCCCAAGCGAGCACAGGATCGCCCGAATCAGCAGTTCGCACCTGCGCACGTGGGGCGTACGGCGACTGATCGCCCTGGTACCCGGGGACGAGCGAACTGTCGAAGCTTGCACCCCCGTCCTGCGAACGGTAGTAGCCGAGCCAAACGTCCCCCAGCCCGATGAACGTTCCGTTCGCGTGGAAGACGCCGCAGTAGTCGTTCGAACTGCCAACGATGACCTGCGGATTCCGCGGGTCGACCGCGACGGCCGGCTCGTTCTGCCGCCCGCGACTCTGCGAGCAAGCAGCCAACACGTCATCCGTGTACGGGTTTCCTGTGACGAGCGTGTAATCGCTCACGTACCCGCCCGAGGCGGGATCATCGTTCGTCAACCGTGCATTCCCGGGGCTCGCCTGCGCAGCCGGAATGGCGATGACGCAGACAAATACAAGTGCAGCCGCCGTTACAAACCGTCGCCCTGCAGCCATCAGTCTCCCCTCCTCTAGCCGCTATCTAGCAGCGGGACCCTACGCCCACACGAGGCGAAAAGCCAGTCCACATCCAGGTCCCTGGACTGCTCGTACCGGATGAAGGACACGCTCTAGGGGCGGGCTGTGACACCTCGGTCGCGTTTTGGCCGAGGAGCGACAGAGCCGGTCGACCTCGACGTGCGTTGGGTCCCGATGTTGTCTAGCGTCGGGAGCAGCAGTCGCGGAGTCGACGACTCGTGCGACTCGACGGTACATCCTCGTCCGTGTGCACGCCCCTGCCCGAGGGGCGCTCGCCGCGAAGCAGGCAGCAGCCTCCCTTCGCACACTCCGAAGTGGCGACGTACCATCGCCGGGTCGTGCACGACGCCACGAAAGGCGAACGGCGAGCAGCGCGCGAGCGCGTTTCCCGCTATTACGAGTCCGAGCTCGCGAAGCTCATCGGCCGGGTCGCGGAGGCACTCACGCGCTACCGCGACGGCGAGATCGACGCGCACGAGGTCGACGACCTGATCCACCGCTACTCGAAGGCGACACGTGCACTTTGGAGGTTCTGCTGGTCGACCGGCTCGGGCTCGCAGGTCATCCTTGTTGCCCGGACGCTCGAGCACTGGGCCGCCGACTCCGACGCCATCGACTGGTGGGACGAGGCAGAACGACCGCGCCGCCGGCGCCGGTAAGCACGCTCCTGCGTCCCGCCCACCGTCGCGAGGTCCAGAGCAACTGAGAGCTCCGGAGCCGAGCTGTCTGTCGCCTTTCGGCGGCAACGCTCGCGCCAACCGACGTTCGTCAAGGGGACGGTCGCGCAACCTCGCGCGCGCGTAGCTATTGCGGCGCGACGCCGAGCAGGCCAACTGAGGTCTCGTATGCAGCGCCTGCACACCTGCATCGCTTCCGTAGTTAGACGCGGCCTGAGGTTGTCGCGGATCGGCTCAACTGCGACCACCGACCCCTGCCCTCTTCTTGGCAGACACGACAAGCGCCTGGCAAGGGCTCCCCCCGGTCGCGATCACTGCTCGCGGGCCCCGCTCGCTGGAACTACCCGAGACGGTCCAGAGCTTCGACGAGCGCGTGTGAAGCTGCGCGCCAACGCTCAAGCCGCGCCGCGTACTCCGCCTGCTCGTCCGCTCGCCAGTCTGGGTGCATGGGCCTCTCGCTCCTGCACCGCTTAAGAACAGACTCAAGCCAGGACTTGAACTTGCACCGGATTCGAATTTCCCTCTTTTCGGCGCTACTGCGGTACGCCGCGCCGCCCATCACCCAACCCGGCTGCGAGGTGACCGACCAAGGCGCACGCAGTCCGGTGTTGACGCTCTGCCGCCCGGCGGTACGGCTAGAAACGTCCGACGGCGATGCCCGAACGTCGTCTTTCCGCCAAAAAGCGACGGCGGGCGTCCGACGAGGATCTCGGCGGGACGCTCCCCTCGCCCATTAAGGCCGGCCGCTCCTGTTGAGGGATCGTCTCGACCGGTCAGGCCACCGACAGACGAAGTAACGCCCTGCGGCGATGTTCATTCGAGTCAGCGACCCCACTCTCGTCATCAGCTCGTTCAGCACCGCGAGCCAGAACTTGGCGCCCTCCGAGCGTTGGAACCAGAGCCCGAGCACGTCCCGCTCGCCGTCGAGGTTGACGCCGATCGCGACGTAGCAGGCGAGGTTGCGGACGGCGCCTGCGTCGCG
>WNEY01000315.1_pt1 | contig 28604 bp, 22 predicted proteins | sample 5400531 | NCBI WGS metagenome assembly WNEY01 (sample SAMN13153338, study PRJNA577476) | soil metagenome | isolation source: 200 cm saprolite under Douglas fir tree site 1 | place: USA:California | collected 2015-04-18
CGTCGTCGGGCGTTGCTGCTCGATGCGCAGCCGGAGCGTCGGCGGCACGACGCGACCAGGCATCGGCAGCTTCTGTGCGTGCGGCGGCGGCCCGCCCGCAACGGGCGCCGCGGCGGAGGGCGCTTGAGGCGCGGCGGACGGCCGTGGCGGCGCAGGCTCGGCTGTCTCGCCCTTCGACGACGTCGGAGCGACCTGAGCTTGACGCGCATCGACGTGTGCTTCAGCGGCTCCTGAGGCTTCGGCCGCGGCAAGCGCCTCGGCGCGCGGCGAGCTCGGGGCGACCCGAGCCGGCTGCGGCGCCTCGATTACAGGGGCGGCGACGGCCGGCTCCGGTTCGGCCTTTTCGGGCTCGGCGACGGGCACGGCGGCGGGCTTCGCCGTCTTCACGAGCCGCGGCGGCGGGAGCGCCGGCGCCACGGGCTTCGGAGGCTCGGCGGCTTTCTTCGCCGGCGTGCCTTTCTTGCCTTTGATGACCGGTGTCTCGGCGAACATATGGGCGGCCGGCAGCGAGATGTTGCGCTGCTTCGCCAGGCGCTCGACGAACTGGCGCGCGACGACTTCCTCGATGGTGCTCGAGGCGCTCTTCACCTCGATGCCGTGATCGCGCTTGAGGAGCGCCGTCACTTCCTGGCTCGTCGTGCCCAGGAGCTCCGCGATCTTGAAAATCCGAACGGTTGCCAAACTGAGCACCTCATGTCGTTACACGTGTCGCTGACGGACGTAGGACCTTACAGACCCGATCGGCGACGCTACAAGTGCCGGCCTGCGCGACCCACCCTACGCCTCATCAGCCGGCGCCTCGCCGCGCGCCGCAGCCAGTATCTTCTCCGCCGTCTTGCCGCCGATACCGGGGATTGCGGACAGCTGCTCGACGGTCGCGGTGGCAAGCGCCTCGGGCGTCGCGAAGCCGCCCTCGACCAGCTTCCGAACGGTTTTCTCGCCGATGCCGCTGATGGCGTACGGAACGGGGACGTCGGACACGGGCGCCTCCCCGGCGGGCGCAGCTTCAGTCTCAACGGAGGTCTCGTCAGCTTCCGCTCTCGCGGGCGCGCCTTCGGTCCGGCCGGCTTCGGCGGACAGGTCGGCCGACGAATCGGTGGCCGCATCGCCGGCCTCGCCGCTGGTCTCGGTCGCCGCCGCCTCGAGCTCGCCGAACTGCGCTTCGACCTCGCGTCGCTTTTCTTCCTCGCTCTTGATGTCGATGCGCCAGCCCGTGAGCTTCGCGGCCAGGCGCACGTTCTGGCCCTTCTTCCCGATGGCGAGCGACAGCTGCTTGTCCTCGACGATCACTTCCATCACGCGCTCGCGGTCGTCCACGATCGACACGCGCTGCACCTTCGCCGGGCTGAGCGCGTTGGTGACGAAGGCGATCGCGTCCTCCGACCACTCGACGATGTCGATCTTCTCGCCGCGGAGCTCGCGGATGATCGACTGTACGCGGGTGCCCTTCATGCCGACGCAGGCACCGACCGGGTCGACGTCGCGCTCGCGCGAGAACACCGCGACCTTCGCGCGGTCGCCGGCCTCGCGGACCGCGCCGCGGATCATGACCGTGCCGTCGTAGATCTCCGGCACTTCCTGCTCGAACAGCTTGATGAGCAACGCCGGGTCGGTGCGCGACAGGACGATCTGCGGGCCTTTCGCGCTGCGGTTGACGCCCTTGATGACCGTCCGCACACGGTCGGAGGGCGTGTAACTCTCGGCGCGCGACTGTTCCTTGCGCGGCAGCACCGCTTCGATGCGGCCGATTTCGAGGATGATGTCGCCGTTCTCGAATCGCTTCACCGTCCCGTTCACCACTTCGCCGATCCGCTCGTTGTACTCGGCGAATACATGCTCGCGCTCGGCCTCGCGGACCTTCTGAAAGATCACCTGCTTGGCCGTCTGCGCGGCGATGCGCCCCAGCACCTCGGTCGGCTTCGGGAACTCCATCTCGTCGCCCAGCTCGATGCTGTTGGCGACGTCGTCTCCGTAGAGCGGCCGGTACATGTCGCGCGCTTCGTTGATGGAGATCTCGGTGGCCGGGGTCGTGACTTCCTCGACGACGGTCTTCAGCGCGAAGAGGTCCACCTGTCCGGTCTCGGTGTTGAACCGCGTCTTCAGGTTTTCGCCGGTCTTGTAGTACTTGCGTGACGCCGTCGCGACAGCTTCCTCGATGGCGCTGATCACGACGTCGGGCTCGATGCCTTTTTCCTTGGCGAGCGCTTCAATCGTCTGCTGCAACGGATTCGACATTTTAGAATTCCACTTCGAGATTCGCGCGCGTAATCACTTCGAGCGGTACGCGATGCGTCTTCCGATCGTCGGCTTCAATCAGCACGTCCGTGCCGTCGAGGCCGCCGAGCTTGCCTCTGAAAAAACCCTGCCCGTCCACCCGCTGTCGCATCACGATCTTCGCCATCCGCCCCGCGAAGCGGCGGTAGTCGTCCGCGCGGCGCAGCGGCCGGTCCAGTCCGGGCGACGACACCTCCAACGTGTACGCCGTCGGCAGCACGTCCTCGACGTCGAGAATCGCGCTGAGCTCCCGGCTCATATGCGCGCAGTCTTCCACGCTGACGCTCTCCTCGGCGGTCGCGGCCGGGCCGGGGCGGTCGATCTGTACCCGAAGCACCATCCCGGGCGCTTCGCGGCGGAACTGCACGTCGAAAATCTCCAGCCCGCGACCCGCCGCCACGCGGCCGGCCAGAGCCCGCACCCGTTCGACGACCGTTTCCGCGGCCATTTGCGTTTCGCAGCCGACTTCAGCCGGACGCACCCGTTTCCCGTCCGCAGCGTCCGGCTTCCGCCGGACACAACACGCCCGTCTCCGTCCGCAGCATCCGGCGTCAGCCGGACGCAACACGCCCTTAAACTAAAAAAGTGGGCACACGCCCACTTCGGTCCTACCCTAAGGCTCCGAATTTGTAATTATAGCACGTCGGTCGCGGCGACGCGGCGGGGGCTGTCAGGCTCGATGAAGCGGCCGGGCGACCAGGTCGTAGTCGCGGGCGCCCACAATCTCTACCTCGGCAAAATCGCCCGGTCGAAAGCTGGACGGGTCGCATTCGGTCAAATACACCGACGCGTCGATCTCCGGGGCCTGGGTCGACAGCCGGGCTTTCAGCACCAGGTCGTGATCGGCCGATGGCCCATCCACGACCACCCGGGCCCGCTCGCCGACGCGCGCCCGCTGCCGCTTCTGGATCAGCCGCTTCTGCAGCCCCATTACCCGCGACCGGCGCGCGCCCTTCACCCCGGCCGGCACATCGTCGTCGAGGTGATACGCCGATGTCCCTTCCTCATGGGAGTAGGTGAACACGCCGACGTGATCGAAGGCATGGTCGCCGATGAAGGCACGGAGCGCCTCGACGTCCGCGTCGGTCTCGCCCGGGAAGCCGACGATGAACGTGGTGCGGAGGGCGACGCCCGGTACGCGGTCGCGGATCCGCGCCAGCAGGCGGTCGTAGGTCTGCCGCGTGCCCGGCCGCTTCATGCGTTTCAGGACCGGATCCGATGCGTGCTGCAGCGGCAGGTCGATGTACTTGCAGACCTTGCCGCAGTCGGCCATGGCGGCGAGCGTGTCCTCGTCTATCGTCGTGGGATACAGATACAGGAGACGGATCCACTCGACGCCCTCCACCGCGTTCAACTGTCGCAGCAGACGCGCGAGCGCGCCGCGCTCGTGCCGGTCGATGCCGTAAAACGTGGTGTCCTGCGAGACGAGCAGCAGCTCTTTCACGCCACGCGCCGCCAGGGCGCGTGCCTCGCGGACCACTGATTCTTCGGGGCGGCTGCGATACGCGCCACGGAGCGTCGGGATGATGCAGAACGCGCACTTGTAGTCGCAGCCCTCTGCGATCTTTACGTACGCATAGTGCCTCGGTGTGGCGAAGACGCGCGGCGTACTCGCGTCATAGAGATAGGTGGGCCGCGCGCGATGGGATTCGGGATTAGGGATTAGGGATTCGCCCGAACGCAAGAACCGAAGCGGCGCGGCACCGCCTGCGATCGCGCCGACGATCTCGGCGACCTGACCCGTGCCGAGGACAGCGTCGATCTCGGGGATCTCGTGCTTCAGCTCGTCGCGATAGCGCTCCGCCATGCAGCCCGTGACGATGAGCCGCCGGCACGCCCCGTTCTTCTTGTGCTGCGCCATCTCGAGGATCGTGTCGATCGACTCCTGTTTTGCGGAGTCGATGAACGCGCACGTGTTGACGACGAGCACGTCCGCGCCCGCGGCATCCTGCGTGAGCTCGTGCCCCGCCTGCTGCGCGAGGCCGAGCATCACCTCGGAGTCGACCAGGTTTTTGGGGCAGCCCAACGAGACGAGACCTATCTTCATGATTTTCAGCGGCCCCTACGGATACAACCTGTACAACATACGCGGATACGGAATCGTCTCGCGCACGTGGTCGAGCTTGCAGATCCACGACACGACGCGCTCGATGCCCATGCCGAAGCCGCCATGTGGCACGGAGCCGTAGCGGCGCAAGTCGAGGTACCACTCGAATGCTTCCTGCGGCAGATTGTGTTCCTTGATCCGCTCGAGCAGGAGATCGAGATCGGCCAGACGCTCGCCGCCCCCGATGATTTCGCCGTAGCCTTCGGGCGCGAGCACGTCGACGCCGAGCGCCAGGTCGGCGCGCTCCGGATCCGGCTTCATGTAGAAGGCCTTCACGGCCGCGGGATACCGGTGCACCATCAACGGGCGGTCGTAGGCTTCCGAGAGTGCCGTCTCATCCGGGCCGCCGAAGTCGCCGCCCCACTCGATCGGCAGCCCCTTGGCCTGCAGCGTCTTCACGGCATCGTCGTACGAGAGGCGCGGAAACGGCTTCTGGACCGCTTCGAGCTTCGAGGTATCGCGCTCGATGATCGTCAGCTCGCGCCGCCGCTTGTCGAGCACACGCGCGACGACCGATACGACGAGATCCTCGGCGAGCGCCATCACGTCGTTCAGATCGGCGTACGCCATCTCCGGTTCGACCATCCAGAACTCGGTCAGGTGCCGGCGCGTCTTGGATTTCTCGGCGCGAAACGTCGGCCCGAAGCAGTACACGCGGCCGAGCGCCATGGCGTTGGCTTCGTTGTAGAGCTGACCGCTCTGCGTCAGATAGGCCGTCTGCTCCTCGAAGTACTGCGCGGGAAACAGCGTGGTCGTGCCCTCGCACGCGGCGGGCGTGAAGATGGGCGTGTCGGCAAGGATGAACCCGCGGGCGTTGAAGAAGTCGCGGACGGCGTTGATGATCTCGTGGCGGATCCGGAGAATCGCCTGCTGTCGCTCGCTGCGGATCCACAGGTGACGGCGGTCGAGCAGGTAGTCGACTCCGTGTTCCTTCGGCGTGATGGGGTAATCGTGCGACGCGCCGACGACCTCGAGCTGCTTCACGTCGATCTCGTAGCCGCTCGGCGCGCGCGCGTCGGCGCGCGCGGTCCCCGTCACGATGACCGACGTCTCCTGCGACAGGTGGTCGGCCGCCTTGAAGAGCTCGTCGCCGACGGCCGCCTTCGACATCACCGCCTGGATGAAACCGGTGCCGTCGCGCAGAATCAGGAAGTGGATCTTCCCGCTCGATCGGCGGTTCTGCAGCCACCCTTTGATGGTGACCTCTTCGCCTTCGTGCCTGCCGATATCCTCGATGTAAACGTGCGCCATGAGCCCCTTAGCCATCAGCGATCAGCCATTTCAAGTCGCGAGCAGCCGCTCGATCTTTTCCCGGACGTGACGGGCGCGCGCGAGCGTGTCTTTCGTCGAGCCCTGCGGGACGACCTCGAAGATGAACGGGCCGTCGAAGCCGACCTTCTGCACCGCCGTGATCGCCGCCGGCCAGTCGATCGTGCCCTCGAAGGGCAAAAGATGATCGTCGGAGCGCCCGTTATTGTCGTGCAGGTGCGTCGCGACGAAATGCTCCGACACGATTTCCACGGCGTCGACGACGTCGCCGTCGATATGCGCGTGGCCGAAGTCGAGGCAGATGCCGATGTCGAGACCTTCCAGCTCCGCCTCGACGAAGTGCACGAGGGATCCCGCGCGCGACAGCTCGTTCGGTATCACCTCGACGACGATGCGCACGCCGAGCGGCCGGGCGATGCGCTGCAGTTCCTCGATGCTGCGCCGCGCCGCCGCCCGCGTGTCGCTCGGCCCGACGTCCGCATCCCGGGGCTGCACGCGCGGGATACCGAGATGCGTCACCAACACGGGCACAGGAATCCGACGCGCGATGTGCAGCGCGCGCTCGGTTTCGCCGACCGCGCGGGCGCGCGCCTCAGGGTCGACGCTCGCCAGCGACAGCGAGCCGCCCCAGCGCCCCCCGGTGAAGCTCTCCGCCGTCGGCGCGTGGATGCGCTTCAGCTCGATGCCGGCTTCGGCGAGCCATTGCTGCAGATCCGCGACCGCCGACGGGTTGTGGTAGTCGAAATGCGTGCGCGTGGCGTAGACCTCGAGCGTCTCGAACCCGAACGCTGCGACCTCGAGCAGGTGATCGCGGCACAGGCGCTGGTCGTGATAGAGGTGCGTCGACACCCCGAACTGTCGCTTGGCCACAGGCAGAATTCTCTATGTTACGCCAACTCTTCGATGTGCGCCGCGAGCAGGCCGCGCAGCCGCTCGAAGCGGGGATATTTCTCGAGGTTGCGGCGGGCATAGCGCAGGGTGCGTGGCATGTACTGGATGTAGACGGGGTTGTGGCGCGTGATCGTCTGATAACCGAAGGTGCCGAGGGCTTTCAGGTTCCGCTGCAGCGCCATCAAGTCGAAGCGGCGGCGGAATTCCAGCGGATGGGAGTCGGCCTGATTCACGCCGACTCCCGACCCTTTGCCGAGCGCCAGGGAGTCGGTCTGGTTGACAACTCCCGTTCCCTGTCTGAGCGCCAGGAAGTACGCGATCAGCTCCTCGAGCTCACGGTCGGTGATGTCGACGTACGAGTCGCGCAAGAGCGACACCAGATCGTAGGTGTCGGGCCCCATTCGCGCGTCCTGGAAATCGATGATGTAGAGGCTGCCCTCGCGCAGCATCAGGTTGCGGCTGTGATAGTCGCGATGACACAGGACCGGCGGCTCCGCCGCCAGCTCCGTCGCGATCACCGCCCATTCGTCCGCGAGCGCCGACCGCTCGGTGTCGGTCAGGACGACCCCGCGATAGCCGCAGACGAAATGTCGGATGAAGAACTCGAGCTCCCAGGTCAGCTTCTCGACGTCGAACGCAATCCGGTAGGGCGGGTATCGGTCCGATCGCAGCTCCGCGCCGCGCCGCTGGAGGATCTCGACGAGCGCCACCGCTTGTCGGTACAGCGCCGCGTGCTCGGCGGGCGTCGCGGCGCCCAGATGCGCCTGCAGCGTCACGTCGCCAAGGTCCTGCAGCGCGAGGATCCCGAGCTCGTCCGAGTGCCCGAGGATGCCCGGCACCGGCAAGGGGATCTGCTGCAGCAGCGCGCTCACGCTGGCAAACGGGAGCGTCGCGAAGTCGATCGCGCCCGCGTGCAGCGCCAGGACAATCGACGGCCCATCCGGCGCGATGATCCGAAAGTAGCGGCGGTCCGACGCGTCGCCGGTCAGCGGCACGGCGCGCGCGTTGCGGCCCGCGAGGCCGCTCTCGCGCAGGTAGCGGTGGATCCGCTCGCGAAGCTGCACGCCGTCGGCGGTCCGCTGCTCGGGCATCAGGGGCTCCCGTTCACACGCTCAAGGGCCGGGGTCAAGGTTCAATGGCGAGACGAGCGGCTGGTCGTCGGCTCCGCGAATCAGGACCGCGCGCCGATAGGTCGCGCCGGCAGGCACGATGACCTCATCGGTGACGATGCATTCGTCGATCACCGCATCCGGCCCCACCTCCACATCGTCCCACAGAATGGAGCGCATGACGCGCGCCGCCGGATCGATTCGCGCGCGGCGCCCAATGCTCGGGCTGGCGGCGCCCTCTTTTGCGAGAAAGGCATTCGATGTGCGCCAGTAATCCGCCGGCGTGCCGACGTCCCAGAACTCGGCGCCGGTGACCACGCCTCGAACGGCTTCAGGCCGCGACGCGATTAACGCGTCGTACACGCCACCGATCGAGCTGGCCGCTTCGCCCGGCTGGACTCCGTCGAACACCCGCCCGGCGGCGATCTGCACGCCGATGTAATGAAAGGAGCCGGCAGAGGATGGGCCGCGGCGCACGAACCCGGCCACCCGGCCGCCGGGATCCATGCGCACGCCGCCGTATCGCATGAACTCGCGATTGGGCACGAGCGCAAGCGTCACGAGCGCGCCCGACGCGTCGTGGGCATCGACGAGCTGCGAGAGGTTGACGTCGGTCAGCGTGTCGCCGTTGACGATCAGGAACGTGTCGGCGCCGATGATCGGCCGCGCGAGCCTCGGGCCGCCCGCGCTGCCGAGCACACGCGGGTGCTCCCACGAGTAGCGCACGCGCGCTCCCAGATCGCGGCCGTCCCCGACGACGGCGGTCAGCGTCTCCGGGCCGTGATGCAGGTTCAGCACGAGATCGTCGACCCCTTGAGACACCAGCCCGCAGATGATGCGGCGGATCAGCGGTTCGCCGGCCACCGGCATCGCCGGCTTGGCGCGAACGTCGGTGAGGGGCCGCAGGCGCGTGCCGAGCCCGGCCGTGAGCACGAGGGCGTGTCGCATCGTCACAGCGCGATTGCGCGGCCGCCGCGCGTGAACACGAGGCGGACGAAGACGTACATGGTGAAGCACTCGAGCGCGAACGCGGGGAAGCCCAGATAGCCGGGTACCGGCATCTCGAAAACCTTCAGGTGCTCCATGATCGGCACGGAGTAGTGCCACTTGGCGCGCGACCAGTAATTCCAGAATTCCCACAGCACGCCGCAGAGGATGCCGCTGAGCGAGAGGTTGATCACCCGGTCGGCGCGTCCGGCGCGCCAATCGCGCCACAGCGACTCGCCGCCCAGCCGCGCGTTGATCGGATCGAGGAGCAGGATGAATCCGAGCCACACCGGGGCGGCCAGATAGCGCGCGACAGATGGCGACGTCAGAAACGGTGACGCCAACATGAGCGCGCCCGCTGCCACGGACAGCAGGGCAGGTAGGGCGGGCAGGGCAGACGCACGCGCCTCATCTGACCCACTTGACTCACCTGCCCTGCCTGATCCACCTGCGCCACGCGCCACGGCCACAAGTTCCGCGCCGATAAAAATCGCGGGCCAGATTGTCGCGAATGACCAGGCGTAGCCGAAATACCGCAACGCCGCGCTCTCGGGCAACCCTGTGTAGTACCAGTTGCGGATGATCAGATTGAAACCCTCGAACACGACCCAGAGGAGGATGGACGCCGCCGCGAGCGCGATGAACTCGCGCGGCGCTGAACGGATCCACGAATGCCCTCGCGCACGCCACACGATGGCGTCGGCGAAGATGATGAAGCCGCTCCAGGCGATCGGCGTATTCCACGACCAGAACGGCTCGGTGTGCGTGAGCGTGGCCGCCTGGGAGACGATCATGATCGCGAGGCCAAGGCAACTTGCTTTGTGTTGGATCATCATGTGACGCGCACCCGGAACGAACACCCGAGCAGCGCCGGCGTGCCCACACCCTTGCCGAGGATGAGCACCTTGTGCGTGCTGCCGAGCCCGCCCGGCACGATGAGCGTTTTGAATTGCGGATTGCGGAGGGCGGATTGCGGATCGGCGAGGACGGGCAGCAGGCCCATCAGAAAGTACGTCTGATCGAGAAAGGCGATCGTCGTCAGCCCTTCGGCTTCGGCGGCGTCGCGCACGCTCGTGAAATCGACGTGCGCCGTGATGTCGCGCTCACCTGGCTGCTGCAGCCACGCCGGCGTGTCGGCGCCCGACTCCGGACCGGCGCTCCGATGACCGGCAAAGGTCGTCAGCGTTCCCTCCGCGTGCGTCGGCGAATAGAGCTCGCGCGCCTCATGACCGTAATCGATGAGGATGATGAAGCCGCGGCGTAGCCGCCGCGCCACGCCGCGCACCCACTCAACCGCGCGCAGATTGATTTCGACGCGCCATCCCGGCTCGAGCGTGATACCCAGCCTGTCGAGATAACCCTGCAGCGCCGGTGTCGACGGAGGCCCTTCGAGCACACGCAGGGCGACCCTCTCAGGGTCGCCGATCACGTACACCTCTTTCAACCCGCCTTCCCGCATCACGACCTGATGCACCGGCATCGCGTCGAGCAGCTCGTTCGCGATCAGCGCGCCTTCGAAGGCGGCGGGGAGCTGCGGGCCGGATGACGCGAGCCGATCCCCGGCTTCTCCGAGCGTCCCGGCCTGTGCCGCGCGCGCCGCGCCGCTCGCTTCAACGAGATGAAGACGGATCGCGTCGTAGAATGCCGGGTCGACTTCTCTCGCAGCGCGCAGGATGTCGGCGGACAGACGGCCGTTGCCTGCGCCGGCCTCGACGAGATCGAAACGGGATTCGGGATTCGGGATTCGGGATTCGGCCGGGATTCGGGATTCGGCCGGGATTTGGGATTCGCCCCGGAGGATGGCCGCCATCTCCGCGAGCTGTGCTTCCAACAGCGCGCCAAACAGCGGGCCGACGTCGACGCTGGTAAAAAAATCGCCCGCGCGGCCCGATCGCTGAACCGCGCGGGCGTAGTACCCGTGCACGGAATCGTAGAGCGCGAGATCCATGAACGCGGCCACGGTGAGCGGACCACGATCACGGACCAGGTCCGCGAGATCGGATTCGGGATTCGGGATTCGGGATTCGACCGCCTCATCGTCAACGAATCCCAAATCCCGAACCCCGAATCCCGGCCGCGCTAGTCTTTCTTCACCGTGACGAACACTTCGCCATCGCCGCGCCAGACGAGGATCTGCGCGATGCGCCCCGACTGCACCTGCTGGAGCTCGCGGGCCGCCTCCGCCGCGCTCGACACCCGCCTGCGGTTGACCGACAGGATGACGTCGCCCGCGCGCAGCGCGCCAGCCGACGCGCCGTCGGGATCGACCTCGGTGATCACGGCGCCGGTCTGGCCCGACGGCAGCCGCAACCGGCGCGACATTGCCGCCGTCACGTTGTCGAGCGTCAGCCCGAAGCCGCCGGCACCCTGCTGGTCGTTCTGCTGCTGTTGATCAGAGGGGGGCGCCCGGCGTCCGCTGCTCTGCTCGGCCTCGAGATCGAGCTCGTCGACCGTGACGTTGAGCGTCTTCTCCTGCTTGTTGCGCATCACCTTCACCGACACGGTGGTGCCCGGCTTGGTGGCCACGACCATCTTCACCAGCTCGTCGCTGTTGCCCACGGCGCGGCCGTTGTACTGCACGATGATGTCGCCCGGCTCGATGCCCGCCTTCGCCGCCGCGCCGCCCGACGGGACCGAGGCGACCAGCGCCCCTTTGCGCTCCTTGAGGCCGAAGTCCTCCAGCGCCTCGCGCGGAATCGGCAGCACGGAGACGCCGATGCGGCCGCGCGTGATCTTGCCCTGCCGGAGCTGCGGCAGCAGATCGCGGACCGTGTTGCTCGGCACCGCGAAGCCGATCCCGATGTTTCCCTCGTTGCGCGCGTTGGTGATGATCGCGGTGTTGATGCCGATCACTTCGCCGCGCAGGTTGAGCAGCGGCCCGCCCGAGTTCCCGGGATTGATCGCCGCGTCGGTCTGCAGCATGTCGTTCGAACGGCCGTCCGTGACGCGGAACGCCCGCGACGTGGCGCTGATCACCCCCACGGTCACCGTGTGGTCGTACCCGAACGGGTTGCCGATCGCCATCACCCAGTCGCCGGCTTCGACCTGCGAGGAATCGCCGAACTTCGCTTCCGGCAGCGGGCGGCTTGGTTTTTCGGTGAGCTGAATCAGCGCGCTGTCGGTGAGCGGGTCACGCCCGATGACCTTCGCCTGGTAGCTGATGTCCGAGTCGTCGCCGTAGAGCACGACCTCGATTTTCGTCGCATCCTCGACCACGTGGTTGTTCGTGAGGATGAAGCCGTCCCTGCTGATGATGAACCCGGTCCCCGCAGCGCGCGTCGTCTGCTCGCGCGGAGTCTTGCGTCCGGGGCCGTTGCCCCGGCCGCGTGGCGCCGGCTGCTGGTCGTCGTCCTGCTGGCCCGGGTTGCCGAAGAAGCGATGGAAGAGGTCGTCCGGCGATCCGCCGCCGCCGAAGAAATCGGTGAGATCGTTGCCCCTCGCTTTCATCTCGGTCCGGATGTTGACGACGATGGGCGTCGCCATTTTCGCGACGTTCCGGAACGTCTGCGCGTCGAGCGAGCCGGTGACCGGAGCGCTGTTCATTGGCGGGACCACGATGGTCTGCGCCGAGGACGCCGGCGTGAGATCGAGCCGCGACGCGATCACCATGCCGACAAATAGGGAGGCAACCATCAGGAGCAGTCCGTAGAACACCGTGGTCTTGCGGGTTGACATCGTCACGACCTCCGAGCGGGCCCGACCGGACCCGCCTTACTCGAGTGTCAGAATCTCGCTCTGCAGCGGTCCGGTCACCGCTGCGTCGCGCGCGGATACGATCATGTTGATCTCGGTCCGGACGCCGAAATCATCGAAGTAGACGCCAGGTTCAATCGTAAAGCCGCTGCCCGGGAGCAGCCGGCGATCGTCGTGTGTCTCGTAATCGTCCATGTTGACGCCGTTGCCGTGCACGTTCTCGCCGAGGCTGTGTCCGGTGCGATGCAGGATCTTATCGGCATAACCGGCGTCGCGTAATACGGACGACGCCGCCCGATCCACTTCCCAGCCGCGCAGCTCGCGCCCCGCGCGCACTGCGCCCTGCACCAGGCTCACGGCCGCGTCGCGCGCGCGGCGGATCGCCGCGAACGCCTGCGAAACGCGATCGGGCACGCGGCGGCCGGTGTAACCCATCCATGTGATGTCAGCAAAGACCGCGCCCGGGCGATCAAGCTTACCCCAGAGGTCCAGCAGGACGATCTCGTCCCGGTTGATGGCGCGGTGGACGCCGGCTGTGGGCAGGTAGTGCGGATTGCCGGAGTTTTCCGCCGCCGAGACCATGGGCTCCGCGTCGGACACCAGCCCGGCGTCACGAAACCACCCGGACATGAGCTGCTGGATGTCGTATTCGGTCGTCGCGACGCCGTCGCGCAGGCGCTGCGCAATCGCGTCAAAGGCCCGGTCCTTCACGCTGTGGAGATGGTCGGATGCCTGCCGATGCGTCGCGATCGCCGGCGCATCCCATACCGTCGAGAAGCGCTGGACCAGATCGCCCGACGAGACGACCTCCACACCCTGCTGCCGGACGAGCTCGATCGTCCCGGCATCGACCCGCGCGATGTAAGGAATCGCGCAGCCCGGTGAGTACTCCATCGCCACGCGCCGCACGCCGCTCAAGAGCACGCGCAGCGCGGCTTCGAGTTGCTGCCGTCCGGCGTAGCGCGTGGTCGCACCCGGAAGATGCGCCAGCGAATTCTTCTCGATGGCGTGGACCAGGCCGCGGGGCTCGCCGGTCGCCGGAATCAGGTAGTACCAGCGCCGCGTCGCCAGATGTCCACCCTGGCGGTTGACCGCGGTAACGTCCGCGGCCAGCGGATTCAGGCCGCGAAAGTCGTACAAAAGCCAGCCATCGAGCCCATCGGCGCGCAGCGCGCCCTGCACGGCGCCGATGTCCAGCCCGACTGCCGCCTGCGATGGAGACATCCCGTCCAGTATAGCCCGCAGCTATAATCGAAACGAGAGTCATACCATGCATAAACGGATACGTCTGATCGCGCTGACTGTGTTCCTGACCGGCTCGGCGCTGACGGCTGGCCAGACACCGGCTCCACAGCCGCCACCACCGCCGCCGCAAGCGTCGACGCCACAGACGCCGACCTTCAGAGTTCGCGTCGATTATGTCGAGGTCGACGTCGTCGTCACCGACCGCCAGGGCAATCTCGTCCGCGATCTGAAGAAGGAAGATTTCCAGGTTCTCGAGGATGGGAAGAACCAGAGCATCAACACGTTCACATTCGTCGATATTCCGGTCGAGCGGGCGGACCGGCCGTTGTTCGCGGCGCTGCCCATCGAGCCGGACGTGAAGACCAACGAGAAGCCGTTCGATGGCCGCGTGTACGTCATGGTCGTCGACGATCTCCATACGCGCTTCGGGCGATCGCAGCGGGTGAAGGGGGCCGCCAAGCAGTTCATCGAGCGCCGGCTGGGCGCGAACGATTTGATGGCCGTCGTGCATACGGCCGGCTCGAACGACGCCAACCAGGAATTCACCAGCAACAAGCGTCTGCTGCTCGCCGCGGTGGACAGGACGAACGGCCGGAAGCTCGACTCGGCCACGGCGGGGAAAACCGAAGAGTACAACCGGACGCGCGACCTGCGTCAGCAGGGCGATCCGCTGAACGATCCCAACGAGATGGAGCGTCAGTACAACGCGCGCGCGACGCTCGACACGCTGCGGAACATCTCCGAATGGTTCGGCTCGGTCCACGGCCGGCGCAAGGCGATCCTCTTCGTCAGCGAAGGGATCGACTACGACATCTACGACATGATCGCGGGCACCGGGTCCACGCACACCGGCGCGTCGATGATCCTGGACGCGACGCGGGACGCCATCGCGTCGGCGACGCGATCGAACGTCGCGATCTATGGCATCGACCCGCGCGGGCTGACCGACCTTGGCGACGAGTCGATCGAGATCGGGTCGTTCCCCGACGACACGTCGCTCGGCATTGGTACGGGATCGCTGCAGAACGAGCTCCGCCTCTCGCAGGACAGCCTGCGGACGTTGTCGGAAGAAACCGGCGGCTTCGCGGTCGTCAACAAGAACGATTTCGCCACGGCGTTTCAGCGCATCGTCGAGGACAACAGCTCGTACTACGTGCTGGCGTATTACCCGCCGGACGCGCGTCCCGGACGGTTCCACAAGATCGATGTCCGCGTGACGCGTCCGGGGCTGACGGTACGCGGCCGCAAAGGCTACGTCACGCCGAAAAAGATCGACGCCGTCACGACGGCGAACAGCAAGAACCCGTCGACGCCCGAGCTGCGCGAAGCGCTCGACAGCCCGCTGCCGGTCAGCGGCCTGACGATGCACGTGTTCGCGGCGCCGTTCAAGGGCGCCGCGCCGAACGCGTCAGTACTGTTCGGTGTGGAGATGCGCGGCAGGGATCTGCAGCTGAATCAGAACACCAAGCTGCTGCTGTCTTATCTCGCGATCGACGCCAGCGGGAAGGTGAAGGGCGGCAACACCGATTCGCTGACGATGACGAACATGCGTCCCGAGACGAAGTCGCGGATCGAGCAGACGGGCCTGCGCCTGCTCAACCGGATCGATCTGCCGCCGGGGAAGTATCAGCTCCGCGTGGCGGCGCACGATTCGGGCGGCGGCAGCGTCGGCTCGGTGCAGTACGATCTGAACGTGCCGGATTTCCAGAAAACATCGTTCAGCATCAGCGGGCTCGTGCTGACGTCTGGCGCCGGCTCCTCGCTGCCGACGGCGCGCGCCGACGAGCAGTTGAAGGCGGTCCTTCCCGGCCCGCCGATTTCGCTGCGGAGCTTTCCGCAGAACGATGAGATCACATTGTTCGCGGAGGTATACGACAACGACGGCGCGAAGCCGCACAAAGTCGACATCACCGCGACGGTGACGACCGACGAGGGCAAAGTGATGTTCAAGACCGATGAGGTGAGGGATTCGACCGACCTCGGCGGCGCGCGCGGCGGGTACGGCTACACGACGAAGATTCCGATGAAGGATCTCGCGCCCGGCCGCTACGTGCTGAAGGTCGAGGCGAAGACGCGGCTCGGGAACGCGACACCGGTCGCGCGCGAAGTGCAGTTCAGCGTCGAGCCGCCGCGAACGGCGCCCGCTCGATGACCGCGCTGGTGATCCCGCTGGCGACTGTCCTGATGACGCCGGTGACGACGGCGTATCACGAAGACGTTCTTCGCGATCTTCGTGGTTCTTCGTCGCTTCGCGATGGGCCGTCCATGCAGAATGTTGCCTCTCCGCGAACGATCGAGAAGGGTGATCAGAGCAATATCGAGGACGCCAAGCAGGTGCTCGTGCGCACCGAGGCCGAGTGGATGCGCCTCTGGCAGCAGCATTCGCCGGATCGGCCGCGCCCGGCGGTCGACTTCTCACGCGAGATGGTGGTCGCGATCTTCATGGGAAGCCGGCCGAACGCCGGCTTCAGCACCGCCGTCCTGAGCACCACGGCGGCCAACGGCGCGTTGATTGTGCGCTACACCGAGACGCTGCCAAAGCCGGGCACCCTCAGCGCGCAGATCCTCACGTTTCCGTATCACCTTGTCGCAATGCCAAAAGCCGACGTGAAGGATGTGAAGTTCGAGAAGATACAGCAGTAACGACGATCGACGAGAGAGCCCCGCAAAGCTCGTAGAGATACGGTTATCCGGCGCGAAAATGAAAAAAGGCGGGCTCGAAAGGCCCGCCTTCTTGCGATTCCCGAATCCCGAATCCCTACTGCCTACTCCCGAATCCCTAACCGAATCCCGAATCCCCTAACCGAATCCCGAATCCCTTAACCGAATCCCGAATCCTTAACCGAATCCCGAATCCTTAACCGAATCCCGAATCCCGAATCCCAAATCACTTCTTCTTCGCCGACGTCTTGGCAGGCGTCTTTGAGGCCCCTGCCTGTTTCGCCGCCGGCTCTTTCGCGTCGCCGGCCGCGACCAGCTTCTCCACCCGATGCGGCTTGACTTGGCCGTTCGCGTGGCTGAAGTTGTAGTTGTTCGCGCTCATCTTGGCGTTGTACGGCGTCTCGATCTTGACCGTCCCCACCTCGCCCGGTTCGAGGCGGTTCAGGACGCCTTTGCCGCCTGTCACGAGCCCGCCGGCTTTGTCGTACCAGGTCTCGTCGATCGTGAGCCGGAGGAGCGGCGCGTTGGTGTTGTTCTTCACCATGACGGTCGTGACGACCATGTCCCTCTCTTTTTTGGTGACCGGCTTGGTGAAATCGACTTCCGCCAGGCCCTTGAAAGGAGGAGTGAACTTCTTGCCCGAGAGCACCGACGTCATCGGCGGGGCTTGGGTCTGAGCGAGAGCGGCGGCGGCGATGAAGCTGGCGCCGAAGAGCGTCGCGGCTACAGTCAGACGCGCGCGATTCATAAAGTCCCTCCCCGGAAATAGGTGAGAAAACGCAGCCGGGATTATAACGACTTACATCTCGCCGTTCCAGTCCTCAGGCTCGGGGGCGATCGACCGGAAAATCTCCATGTGCCACTTGCCGCCGCCCCACGGTTCGATGACTTCGGCGGCGACGACGTCCACGAGGATTTCCGAGAACAGCCGGCCTTCCGGATCACCTTCGAGGTGATACGCCGGCTCGTCCCAGCCGAAATTGGGGTAGAGCATCAGCGTCAAAAACAGGTCGTACCCGTCGTCGACGACGATGAGCTGACCGCAGGGGCGCTTCTGCGTGGAATGGTAGATGAGGTATTTCTCCGCGCTGTGCGCGCGGATGTAGCGTTTCAGGGCGAACTCGCGCGCGACGATTTCCTCGACGGCGATTTTCTTGTCCCAGCAGTCGCGGCAGTACTTCTCTTCGCCGCGCGGCTCGGAGACCTCTTTGGCGCCGCACAACGCGCATCGCGTCTTGACGACCGACTTGCGTGGCATATGATGAAGTCTAGCATCATGGAACGACCGACGCACGCAGGGCTGCGTCACCTCGCGCTCAACGTCCGCGATCTCGCGGCCATGAAGCGCTTCTACGTCGACGTGTTGGGGTTCACGGTGGAGTGGGAACCCGATCCGGACAACGTGTATCTGTCGTCAGGGATCGACAACCTGGCGCTGCATCGCGCGGCCGACGGCGAACACACGGGTCCGCCGCCGCAGGCGCGGGCCGGCGGCGACCGGGCAAGATCAGACGAGGTCGGGGCCGCCCCCCGTGCTGGCCCGAGCGGAGCGCTCGATCATCTCGGCTTGATTGTCCGCGCGGCGGACGATGTCGATCGGTGGGCGGCGTTTCTCGAGAGCCGCGGCGTGACGCTGAAGGCGAAACCGAAAACGCACCGCGACGGCGCGCGGTCGCTCTATTTCCAGGATCCAGACGGGAACAGCGTCCAGATTATTCACCATCCGCCTATCAGTCTGAAAACCTGAGGGGCCTTGGTGGCGCAGCGCCCCCGAGCGCGCCGAATCGCGCCGAGGGTTGCAGAAACGGCCTCTGCTGTTTTGCCGACGCGAGAAGTGCGCTAGCGGCGTACGACGGTCGTGCGATCCAGGGCCGGCACGTACATTCGCTGCACGTATTCCTTGACCATGCGTCGCGCTGAGAAACGCGGGGCAACCGTTCTGATCGCTTCCTTCACGATGGCGACCCAGCGGTGCGGGACGTTCGAGCGATCGCGATCGCGATCGTAGAACGCCGGCACGACCTGTTCTTCCAGCAGCCGGTACAGCGCGTTGGCGTCGGCGGCATCCTGGGCGTCCGCGTTGTCGCTGATGGTGCCTCCGTCGATCACCCAGCCGTTGCTGCCCGTGAAGCCTTCCGCCCACCAGCCGTCGCCGATGCTCATGTGCGGCACGCCGTTGATGGCGGCCTTCATCCCGCTGGTGCCGCTCGCCTCGAGCGGCTTGCGCGGGGTGTTCAGCCACACGTCGCACCCCTGCACCAGGAAGTGCGCGACGTGCAAATCGTAGTCGTCGACGAACGCGATGCGCCCGCCGAACAGCGGGTCGAGCGCGCGCTTGTAGACGCGCTGCAGATGGTGCTTCCCGATGTCGTCGGCCGGATGCGACTTGCCGGCGAAGATGATCTGCACGGGACGGCCCGCCCGGTTCAGGATCCGCGCGAGCCGCTCCGGTTCGTGAAACACGAGCTCCGGCCGCTTGTAGCCGGTGAAGCGCCGCGCGAAGCCGAGCGTCAGCGCTTCGGGCTCGAGCAGCGTGCCGGCGGCGACGATGCGGGGGATGCCGATGCGGTCTTCCATCCACCGCTGACGCGCGCGCTCGCGGATGAACGTGAAGAGGTACCGCCTCAGCGACAGGCGGACCGCCCAGAGCGCCTCGTCGGGAATCGCCAGCACGCCTTCCCAGAGCGCCGGGTCGTCGTGCCGCTCGGCCCAGTCGGCGCCCAGGTGCTTCGTGAAAAGATCGGCGAGATCGCTCGCGATCCACGTGGGGACGTGCACTCCGTTGGTGACCGACGACACCGGCCGGTCCGCCTCCGGCAGCTCCGGCCACATCGGCGCAAACATCCCGCGCGTCACCTGGCCGTGCAGCTGGCTCACCGCGTTGGTGGAACCGGAGGAGCGGATCGCCAGCGCCGTCATGTTGAACTGCGGACCGCTGCCGTTGTCGTACGCGCCGAGCGCGAGGAAGCGATCGCGGTTCGATCCGAGCGTTCCCCAGCACCCGGCCAGATGTTTCTCGATCAGGTGGAACGGAAACGCGTCGTGTCCGGCCGGCACCGGCGTGTGCGTCGTGAATATGGTCGTCCGCCGGATCTCTTCGAGCGCGTGATCGAACGTCGATCCGTGCTCGATCAGATCGCGGATGCGCTGCAGCACGACGAAGCCCGCGTGACCTTCGTTCAGGTGAAACGCGCCCGGCTCGTACCCGAGCAGTTTCAGCGTGCGCACGCCGCCGATGCCGAGGATGATCTCCTGCTGAATCCTCGTCTCGCGATCGCCGCCGTACAGACGCGCCGACAGCTCGCGGTCCCACGGCGCGTTCTCCTCGAGATCGGTGTCGAGGAGGTACAGCTTCACGCGCCCCATGCGGACGAGCCAGACGTCGACGAGCACCGAGCGATCGCCGAGCGGTACCGCGGTGATGCAGGGCTTGCCGTCCGGCGTCAGGGCCTGCTCGATCGGGGCGTCGGCCCAGTTCAGCCGCTCGTAGCTCTCCTCCTGCCATCCTTCCGCCGTGATGTGCTGGTGGAAGTAGCCCTGGGGATACATGAAGCCGACGCCGATCAGCGGCACGCCCAGATCGCTGGCCTCCTTGCAGTGATCGCCGGCAAGCACGCCGAGGCCGCCAGCGTAAATCGGCAGCGACTGATGCAGAGCGAACTCCGCGGAGAAATACGCAAGCGTCTGTCCGCCCAGGTGTGGAAACGTCCGCGACCACCACGTGTTGCGCGCCGAGCGCGCGCTGTCGAGCCCGGCAATCGCCCGGTCGTAGAGCTGGAGGAACGCCGGATCGGCCGCCGCCTCCTCGAGCCGGTCGCGCGAGGTCAGCCACAGCATGCGGACCGGATTATGGGCGGTGGCGCGCCAGAGCCCGTAGTCGAGGCGGCGGAAGACCCCACGCGCTTCGGCGTGCCAGCTCCACCAGAGATCAACGGCGAGTTCCTCGAGACGGGCGACGCGTGCAGGAAGGGGCGGTATGTTCGTGTATCGGGTCATTTGTCACATGCGCCGACGAGCGCGGCGAACTTCACGAGATCGATGTTGCCTCCGGAGATCACGGCGACAATCTTGCCGGTGCCCGCACGGCCGCTGAACGCCGCGGCGATCGCGCAGCCGGCCGCTCCTTCGGCGATGACATGAGCGCGCTCTGCCACGAGCTTCATCCCGCGCGCGACCTCGTCGAGCGTCACCACGATCGATCCCGAGAGCTGCGAGAGAAGCGGCCACATCGTCGGCAGGACCGACTTGCCGCCGGCCCCGTCCACGAACGACGCCTGCCAGTTGTCGAAGTATATCGGTCGGCCTGCGGCGAGCGACGCGGCCAGCGGAGCCGCGGTCTCCGGTTCGGCGGCGTACACTCGCGTGCCGGGCTTCAGCTCGCGGACGGCGGCCGCGATCCCCGAGAGGAGACCGCCGCCACCGAGCGGCGCGACGATCGCGTCGACGTCCGGCAGATCTTCGAGGATCTCGAGAGCGGCCGTCGCGTTGCCGGCGATGAAGCGGTCGTCGTCGAACGGGTGGACGAATTGGCCGCTCATCCGATCGGAGCCGTGGGCTTCGACCGTGCGCCAGCACTCATCGTAGGTCGCGCGGACGATCGACGCGCCGAGCCGTTCGATGGCGCGGATCTTCGTGTCGGGCGCCGTGTCGATCACCATCACGGAACAGCGCGCGCCCACCTTGCGCGCGGCGAGCGCCACGCCCTGCGCGGCGTTGCCGGCGCTGACGGTCCACACGCCGTCGTGCAGCTCCGCAGGCGTCAGCTGCCGGACGACGTTGTAGGCGCCGCGGATCTTGAAGGAGCCGATCGGCTGGAGCGCTTCGAGCTTGAGGTAGATGTCCGGGTGCGGGCCGGGTGCTGCGGACCCCGCGGGATCGAGACGGACGAGCGGGGTGCGGACGGCCGCGCCGTAGACCGCGGTGGCCGCGTCGCGGATGGCAGAGAGCGGAATGCGGCGGCTGGACACCGTGATCGGCAAGACGCCTGAGATCGTAGCCGCCTGAGCTGATGAGCGTCAATGCCGGGGAGCGGACTGAAGAGCTGGGACCTGCCGTATTCGCGCGGCGCCACGTTCAACGCGGCTGTCCCGCCGGCGTCGCGAACTGCTCGTCGAGGAACGCGGCCAGCTCGTCGATCGAGGCGTACGCGAACGTGCGGCACGATGCGTCGTCGTTCCCGGTAATCAGACGCGAGATCGCGTGGCGCCGGCCGCGGTCGTACACGAGCACAACGCGCTGGCCCGTCTGCGGCGCGCGGCCGAGGACGTAGCCGACCTCGAAACCGACGCCGTAACTCGACCCGGACGCTTCGGCGACGAGCACGTCGCAGCTCGTGAGCCATTCCAGATCGCGGCGGAACACGTCGCCCTCTGTGAGCTGCGACTCGGCGGACTCGACATCGTCTGCGAGCAGGTGCGTAGTCAGGACCTCGTGGCCGTGGCGCTGCAAGCGCTCGCAGATCGCGCGCCCCGCGAGCACGCCTTGGCGATCGCCACGCACGGTGCAGGCCAGGTAGATCTTCACTTTTTCAACAGCTCGCGGACGCGGTCGACCGGGATCGCTTCGGCGCTGCCGTTCGCGGAGCGCACGGTCGTTGCCTGGAACATTGAGTTGTAGACCGCTTCTTCGGTCGCCTCGAGCGCCGCCTCGAACAGCGGCGACGTGGCGTCGGTGGGCAGGATCCTCCGAGCCTGCGCCGCCTCCGCGTTGAAGCGGCTGCGCAGCTCGGGTGACGTGGTGAACGCGATCGCGAAGTCGCCGCTGCCGTTGCTGTACGACGATCCCGTACGCGCCAGGCCGAACACCGCGCGCGCCGCGAGCCGGCGCAGATCGCGGGCGTCGATCGGCGCATCGGTGGCGACGACCAGCATGCAGGACCCGTCCCCCGACGCGCGCGCATCGACGCCTTCGGCGCGCGCGACGGCGGAGCCGCGGCGGGGCGGCTGCAGCGACTTGAAGATCGGCACGCCGGCGATCGTCAGGTTCCCGCCGAAGTTGGTCTGCGCGAGCACGCCGACGGTGTACCCGCCGCGATCGGCTCCAAGCTTTCGCGATGAGGTGCCGATCCCGCCTTTCCATCCGTAGCAGACTGTGCCGGTACCCGCGCCGACCGTGCCCTCGGCGACCGCGCCGCTCTTCGCGTTGACGATCGCCTCGAGCACGTGCTGCCGCGTGACGTGCAGGCCGCGGATGTCGTTCAGCCCGCCGTCGTTGGTTTCGCCGACCAGCGCGTTGACCGATCGCACCTGCTCGTTGCCCGCCTGCCCGATCGTGTAGCGCACGACGGCGTCCATCGCCGCGCCCACGCTGAGAGTGTTGGTCAGCACGATCGGCGTCTCGATGGTGCCCAGCTCGTTGACCTGCGTCGATCCCGCCAGCTTGCCGAAGGCATTGCCGACGAAGACGGCGCCCGCCACCTTGTCCTGAAACACGTTGCCGCCATGCGGAACGATCGCCGTCACTCCCGTCCGCACGCGGTCGCCCTCGATGACAGTCGTGTGCCCGACGCGGACGCCGTCAACGTCGGTGATCGCGTTGAGCGCGCCGGCCGGGTAGACGCCCGGCGCGATGCCCAGGTCGCGCGCATGCGGCCGTGTCTGTGCCGGCGTGACGACGATCCACGCGGAAATCGCGGTCACCGCGGAACAAAGTCTCCAAAACGATCGCTTGTTTCGCATGGCGGGCATTATCGCGCTGCTCTGATGCCCGGCGCCATGGCGCCCGTACTCGGTGCTCGTCGCGGCCGATCACCTCGTCGAGTGGCGAAGACGCGCGACTGAACGTCCGCTGCCGGCGGTTCGAGGCGCGACACGGGCCGGATTAGGCCAGCTGGCGCGAGGCCGCCCTGCCGCCGAGAAGCCATGGGGCGAATCTGCTGCGAAAGCCATCGAGCGTTTGAAAGACATAAGCTTCTGGTTCTCTCGTGGCGTTTTTTTTGCTATGGTTAGCTCGGCTGTAGACCAAACGATTCCTTAATGGTTCACGTCGTCGTTTCCCCCGCGACGATCCGGCGGTCGGCCATTGGGTTCACGGCGCTAATACTGGCCGTCACGACCACGGCAATCCTCACACGGGCGCAGTCGTCGCCCGAAAGCTCGAACACTGTACCTGGCGCGCTCACCGACGGCACGATGTTGCTGCCGAACGGATGGCGCCTCTCGCCGGCAGGGCGCCACCTCAGAGTGGGAACACTTCCACTCAACGTGGTGATTTCGCCGGACGGCCGGTACGCGGTCGTGACCAACAACGGCGTGAACAAGCCCTCGTTCAGCGTCATCGACATCGCGAGCTGGACCGTGAAGAGCACGATGTTGATCGACGCCGCATGGTATGGCCTGGTGTGGAGTCCCGACGGCGCCCGGCTTTATTCATCCGGCGCCGGGCAGAACAACGTCCAGGAGTTCGCGTTCGCCGACGGCGTGATCACCCGGCTGCGGACTTTCGCGCTTCCGTCGATGAGCGGCGAGACGTTTGCGGGCGGGCTCTCGATCTCCGGTGACGGGCGCACGCTGTTCGTCACCCGGCTGTTCGCGATGACGCTGTCGACGATCGACGTGGCAAGCGGCGTCGTCACGAGGACCGTCCAGCTGCCGTCGGAGCCATATGCCACGATTGCGTCGGCCGACGGCCGCTTCGTGTACGTGTCGCTGTGGGGCGGCTCCGCGGTGCGCGCCTACATGGCGGACTCGCTGGCGTGGCTTTACGACATGCCCACGGGCGAGCATCCGAACGCGATGGCGCTCTCGGTCGACGGCAAACGGTTGTTCGTGGCGTGCGGCAACAGTTCCGCAGTGTGGGTGCTCGACACATTCTCGGGTGACGCCATCGAGCAGATTTCGACGAGCCTCTTTCCCGAGGCGCCGCCGACCTCGACGCCCAACTCGGTGGCGGTGTCGCCCGACGGCCGGACGCTGCTCGTTGCGAACGCCGACACGAACACCGTTACGGTCATCGACATCAGCAACGGCGGCCGCAGTCTCGTGAACGGCTTCATCCCGACCGGGTGGTACCCGACCGGCGCGGTGTTCACGCGCGATGGCCGCCAGATTCTGATTCTCAACGGCAAGGGGCTGTCGTCGGCTGCCAATCCGCTGACCGGCGGCATGGAGACGCGGCTGCTCGGCCACGTGTCGATTGTTCCCACGCCGGATCGCACGACGCTCGCCGAGTTCACGCGGAAGGTCTACGCGCTGACGCCGTACACCGATGCGTCCCGGCTGAACCCGGTCGGCGTGCCGATCGGATCGCCGATCCCGGGAACCGTCGGCGGGAGCTCGCCGATCAAGCACGTGTTCTACGTGATCCGCGAGAACCGCACGTACGATCAGGTGCTCGGCGATCTCACCGAAGGCAACGGCAGCGCGCGACTCGCGATCTTCGGGAAGGACGTCACGCCGAACGCGCACTCGCTCGCGCAGAGCTTCTCCGTCTTCGACAATTTCTACGTGGACGCCGACGTCAGCTACAACGGCCACGCGTATTCGACCGCGGCGTACGCCACGGACTTCATCGAGAAGATATGGCAGACGACGGCCGGGAATCGCGGCGGCTTGTTCCTGGGCGAGGGCGGCGGGTTTATGCGCAACCCGTTCGGCAACATCTCGGCGCCGATGCGGGGTTACCTCTGGGACTTCGCCCAGCGCGCGAACGTCAGCGTCCGCAGCTACGGCGAGTTCGTGACGCATGCATCGCGATCCGCCACCGGCGACGTCGTGGCGGTCGAAACGATCCCAGGTCTTCGCGGGCTCGTCGCGCCGGCCTTCGCCGGGTGGGACCTCGACATCCCCGATGGCACTAGGGTGGACAACTGGTTGCAGGAATTCCGCCAATACGAGCTCAACGGCAACCTGCCGCGGCTCTCGATCATCCGCCTGCCCAACGATCACACGGCGGGCACCCGCGCGGGCGCGCTGACGCCGCGCGCGATGGTCGCCGAAAACGATCTCGCGCTCGGCCGGCTCGTCGAGGCGATTTCGACCAGCGTGTACTGGAAGGACTCGGCGGTGTTCGTCGTGGAAGACGACGCGCAGAGCGGGCCGGATCACGTGGACTCCCACCGATCGGTGCTGCTCGTGGCGAGCCCGTTCACCAAGCGGGCGATCGCCGACCACACGTTCTACACGACCTCCGGGGTCCTGCGCACGATCGAGCTGATCCTGGGGCTGCCGCCGATGAGCTATTACGACGCGGCGGCCACGCCGCTCTACAACGCGTTCACCGGCACATCCAACCTGGCGGTCTACCACAAGCTCGATGCGCGCGTGCCGATCGGCGAACGGAACCTCTCTACGGCATTCGGCTCGGCGCTGTCGCGCGACATGGACTTTTCGGTGGAGGATCGCGCGCCCGAAGTCCTGCTCAACGAGATTCTCTGGCGCTCGGTTCGCGGCGCGAATTCGCCGATGCCGCCGCCGCGGCGCAGCGTCTTCGTCACGCCCGCCTCGCGCGCTGCCGACGATGACGACGACGAACGGTAAATTGGGTGATTGGCGAATCTGGTAATCTGGTAATCGATTACTAAACGACTCGATCACCCGGTCACTCGATTCGCGCTGTTCGTGGCGGTTGTTGCAGCGGCCGCGTGCGCGCCGGTTCCGTCGCCGCCGTATTCACTCGCCTTTGCCGTCGAGGCGCTTTCTCCGCGCGTCCTCGAGACCTCCCAGGAAATCACCGTCCCGCTCGCGATCTCGAACGCGGGTGAGCGCGCGTGGGACCCGGCGCGGATTCACGTGTCGTATCACTGGCTGTGGATCGTCCCGCGCGAGCTCGCGCGGCGCTCGCGCACCGTGCCGTATCACGATGGCATTCGCACCGAGCTCGGCGGAGAGGCGGTCGCCCCGGGCGCGCGGCTCACGGTGCAGGCGCGTCTGCTCGCGCCGACGCTCCCCGGCCTCTACTGGCTGCAGTGGGACATGGTGGAGGAGGGCGTCATCTGGTTCACACAGGTGTCGCCGCGGCAGCCGCGAACGCTCGTGGTGGTGGTGCCGCCGCCGGCGTGGATCGTTGCGCCGCTGCCGCTGCTCATCGCGCTCGCCGGGCTGTATGCGCTTCGCCGCCCGCGTGTCCCGCATCTCTTCAGGCCCGCATTCATCTCTGATGTCTTCTGGTGCATGGCTACGCTGGCCACGAAGCCGCTGATCCTCGCGCACGATGCGCTCCTCGAGCCGAACGCCGTCGCGTACTGGCTCGTCCTCGCCGTCGCGTGTCTCGTGCCGGTCGTCGCGCTGCTCGTCCTGCCGCGCCGCGTGCGACCCTGGTTCCTGCTCGGCGTCGGCATCTTCGCATCCCTCCTGATCCTCGGCGACGTCGTGTACTACCGGTTCTTCGGCGACCTGCTGTCGATGCCGGCGCTGCTGGCCGCGCGGCAGACCGGCCATGTGTGGGGGACGATTGGCAGCCTCTTCACGCCGGGCCTGGCGTGGCTGGTGCTCGATTGGCCGTTGGCCGGCTGGCTCGCGGCGCGCATCGCACGGCAGCAGGACGCGGAACTGCCGGTGCGGGCGCGACTGGTGGCGGCGGTGACCACGCTCGCGGCGATCGTCGCGGCCGGCGGGGCCGTGTCCGCGCCTCGCGTGCTCGCGTCGTCGCCGATCGATCAGATGTTTCGTGCCCGGTCGGTGGTCGAGCAGCTCGGTCCATTCGGGTACCACGCGTACGACGCGTGGAACTATGCGCGAACGACGTGGCTGCGGCCGCCGGCCACGGATGCGCAGGTGGAGGAGGCGCTCGCCTGGTTCCGCGACCGCGCGGCAGTCCGCGCGGCTGGGCCCGCGTTCGCCGCCGCGCGCGGACACAACCTCATCGTCGTGCAGGTGGAGTCGCTCCAGGATTTCGCCGTCGACTTTCGCGTCGGCAGCCAGGAGGTCATGCCGCATCTCCGCCGGTGGATCGGCGACAGCCTCCGCTTCACCAACGTCACCGACGAGACGAGCGAAGGCCGCACGTCGGACGCGGAGTTCTCGACGCTGGCCTCGCTGCTGCCGCTGGATCACGGGGCGGTGGCGTTCCGTTTTCCCGCCAATCACTACGTCGCGCTTCCGCGCGTGCTGACCGAGCACGGCTACACGACGCTGTCGGCGGTGCCGTTCGAGCCGGGATTCTGGAACCGGCAGGTGATGCACCCTGCCTACGGCTTTCAGCAGAGCCTCTTCGAGCCGGACTTCCAGATGACCGAACAGATCGGCTGGGGTCTGAACGACCGCGACTTCCTGCAGCAGATGGTGCCGCGACTCGAGCGGCTGCCGCGTCCGTTCGCGGCGTGGATGATCACGCTGTCGCTGCACCATCCCTTCGACGCGTTTCCGAACGCGCACAAGGTGCTCCGGCTCGGCACGCTCGAGGGCACGTCGTTCGGCAACTACCTGCACACGATGCGGTTCTTCGATCAGGCGCTCGAGGATTTCAGGGTGGCGCTCGCGCGCGATGGCCTGCTCGATCGGAGCGTGGTGGTGGTCTTCGGCGATCATGACGCCGGCTTTGCGCGCAGCGCGGACCTGGCACGCACGCTCGGCATCGGTGACGACGACCCGGCGTGGACGTTGAACGACCGCGTGCCGATCTTCATCCGCGTCGGCCGCGCGGCCGGCTCGGCGCTCGGCCTCTCCGGCGATCGCGCGCAGCCCGCCGGCCAGACCGACCTTGCGCCCACGCTGCTGCCGCTGCTCGGCATCGATGCGGCGCCGCTGCCGTATCTCGGACGCAACCTGCTCGGCGTGGCCACCGACGCGCCGGTGCCGCGCCCGTACGGTGACTGGCTCGACGCGCGCCACCTGTTTCTCGCGCACGGCGCCACGCCGGTGTGCTACGAGCTGCGGACGCAATCCGCGTCCGCGCCGGCCGATTGCGCCCGCGGCGACGCTGCCGCGCGGCGCGCCCGCGATCTCTCGCGCTTCGTCGTCGCCAGCGATCTACAGCAGCGGCTGCGCGGGCGCCTCGACGCGATCCGATGACGAGTACAATCCGAATCGTTCGCATGCGTGTCCTCGTCGCGTCGCTCGTCCTGCTGATGGTGGTCCTGGCGATCCGTCCGGCGAGCGCGCAGGATCCGCCGCCGCGCATTGGCCTCTTCGTGATCGACCTCCACGCCTCGGTCCCGACCTTTCCCACCGACGACGCGCAGCTCGTCTCGAGCCGCGGATTGTCGTCCTTCGCGGAGCTGCCCGGCGTCGGCATCGGCGTCCAGGCGGCCGCGCATCTGTACCTGCTGAAGGTGAAGGCGGTGACCTTCGGGATCGGCGCCGAGTTCGCCGCGAGCCGCGCGCGGCAGTCGCCGGCGGCGGGCGCCAGCACAACGGCCGGCATCGCGCTGCGTCCGGTCGAGGAGCGGTTCTCGACCTTCTCGCCGCAGTTCTCGCTGAATTTTGGCACCG
>WNEY01001310.1_pt1 | contig 28590 bp, 22 predicted proteins | sample 5400531 | NCBI WGS metagenome assembly WNEY01 (sample SAMN13153338, study PRJNA577476) | soil metagenome | isolation source: 200 cm saprolite under Douglas fir tree site 1 | place: USA:California | collected 2015-04-18
CGCGCGATGTAGGCCTCGTTGACGTCCACCTCGACCTCGAGCGTCGCGAGGTCGGCCATCGTCACGACCGCGCCGCGGGTGAGGCCACCGCCGACAGAAGGCGCCACGACTTCACCGACCTCCGCTTCCTTGCGCAGCACGGTGCCGCTGAATGGCGCGCGGATGTAGGTGTTCTCGAGATTCGCCTGGGCGACGCGAAGCGCCGCCGCCGCCGCATCCACGCGGGACTGCTGCGCGCTCACGCGCGCCTCCGCCTGGCGGGCCTTGCTGTCGGCGTTTTCGACGTCCTGCGGCGAAACGAGATTGGGATTCTGGGCGCGGATGTCGCGTACCCGAACGAAATCGCGCTGCAGCTGATCGCGATCGGCCTGCGTCTCGATCAGCGTGGCCTTGGTGCTCGCGAGCTGTGCCTCGGCCTGACCCACCGCCGCCGCGTAGTCGGCGTTATCGAGCCGCGCGATCACGTCACCCTTCTGGACCTGGGAGCCCTCGCTGACGTTCAACATCGCCAGCCGGCCCGGGATCTTCGCGGAGACCGCCGCTTTGGTCCGTGCGACAACGTAACCGTTCGCTACGACTGCGATCGCCCCAACGCCGCCGCCGTTCCTCGCCGCCCCTGCGGCGCCCGACGTAGCGACCGTCACTACCTGCACAGGAACCGCGCCGCGCCGCACCACGGCGACGAGCACGACGAACACGACGACCGCGGCGGCGGTCAACCACAAGACGCGACGCAGTGCCCGCTTGACGGCGGGCGGCGGGTCGTCGCGATTGATCCGAAGCTTGGAAAGGTCTGCGGCTGGGGGAGAGGCCGTCACGCCCCGGCAGGCTCAGGCGGCGGATTGCGCAGGATCCCTCCCGACGGGCGCTCGCCTCTCGCCTTTTCCTTCTCCGGCTCTCCACCCTCGGCGCGCGCCGGTGGAGCCGGCGGTACGTAGGGCGGCAGCGGCTGGCCGGCGATCACCATCTCGACCTGCTCACGCTCGAGCGTCTCGCGCTCCAGCAGCGCCGCCGCCAGACGATCGAGCGCGGCGCGCCGCTCGCTGACGATCCGCGCCGCCTCGGCGTAGGCACGCGTGAGGATGTTCTTCACTTCCTCGTCCACGATCTGCGCCGTGCGATCGGAAATCTCGCGGCGCTGCACCACTTCACGGCCCAGGAAGATCTCCTGCTCGCGGTCGCCTACGGCGATCGGGCCGATGACGGCGCTCATGCCAAACTGCGTCACCATGCGCCGCGCGATGTTGGTCGCCTGCTGAATGTCCTGCGCGGCGCCCGTCGTCACCTTCTCCGGCCCGAACACCAGCTCCTCGGCGACGCGGCCGCCGTACGCCATCGCGAGCCGTGACTCGATCGAGCGCTTGGTGTACTTGTGCAGCTCCTCCTCCGGCAGATACGCCGTGAGGCCCAGCGCCCGTCCGCGCGGAATGATCGTGACCTTGTGCAACGGATCCGCGTCCGGAACGGTGAGGCCCACGAGGGCGTGGCCGGCCTCGTGATACGCCACGAGCCGCCGCTCCTCGTCCGACAGCACGCGGCTCTTGCGCTCGAGGCCCAGCATCACCTTGTCCTTCGCGTCCTCGAAATCCTGGCCGTCCACGTGCGCCTTGTTGCGGCGCGCGGCGAGCAGCGCGGCTTCGTTGACGATGTTCGCGAGCTCGGCACCGGCGAGACCCGGCGTGCCGCGCGCGATCCGCTCGAGGTTCACACCCGGCGCCATCGGAATCTTGCGCACATGCACGCGCAGGATCTGCTCCCGACCCTTGAGATCGGGCATGTCCACCACGATCTGGCGATCGAAGCGGCCGGGCCGCAGCAGCGCGGGATCGAGGATGTCGGGCCGGTTCGTGGCGGCGAGCAGGATCACACCTTCATTGGATTCAAAGCCATCCATTTCGACCAGCAGCTGGTTCAGTGTCTGCTCGCGCTCATCGTGCCCGCCGCCGAGCCCGGCTCCGCGGTGGCGGCCGACGGCATCGATTTCGTCTATGAAGATGATGCAGGGCGCGTGCGCTTTCCCTTGCTCGAACAGATCGCGCACGCGCGAGGCGCCGACGCCGACGAACATCTCGACGAAGTCGGAGCCCGACATCGAGAAGAACGGCCGGCCCGCCTCGCCGGCGACCGCTTTGGCGAGCAGCGTCTTGCCGGTCCCCGGCGGCCCCACGAGCAGCGCGCCCTTGGGCAGCCGGCCGCCCAGCCGCTGGAACTTCTGCGGGTCCTTCAGGAAATCGATGATCTCCTCGAGCTCCTGCTTCGCCTCATCGCAGCCGGCGACGTCGGCGAACGTGACTTTGGGCGTGTCGCCCGCGAGCAGCTTCGCTTTGGACTTGCCGAACGCAAAGGCCCGGTTTCCGCCCTGCTGCATCTGCCGCAGCATGAAGATCACGAGGCCGAAGATGAGCAGGTACGGCAGGAACGTCAGCAGCACGACACCAAACGACTGGCCCGGCTCGCGTGCCCGCACGTCGACGCCCTTGGTCATGAGCGTCTGGATCCAGGCGTTGTCCGGGTCGGCGGCGAGCATCAGCGTGAAGCGCTCGACCGTCTGCCGTTTCACGACGACCGGACGCTGGAACGCGCCGCGGACTTTCTTCTCGGAGATTTCGACCGAGGCGATGTTGCCGGCGTTCAGCTCTTCGGTGAACTGCGAAATGGTGATTTCGGCTTCTTCACGCCGGCGGCTCGACGCGAGCTGCACCAGCGCGATCGTCCCGACGATGAGGAGCGCCCAGAACGAGAGCGTCCGCAGCATCCGGGCCCAGTTGAATTCCCGCGGGGGCGGGGGCAGTCGATTAGTGTTCAGCCACATGTTTGTGCAACAGCGCACAGATCTCCAGACTTCTCGGACGGCGCTGCCTGAGCAGCGCGACCAGCTTGTTCAACGTCTTGCCGGTGTCGATGATGTCCTCGACCAGCAGGATGTGCTTCCCGGCCAGCTCCGTCTCGGGGTCATACACCAGCCGCACGTTCCCGCTCGACACCGTTCCTTCGCCGTAGCTCGAGGCCACGATAAAATCCACCTGCAGCGGCCGATCGATGCGCCGGACGAGATCACTCAAGAAGATGAAGCTACCCTTGAGGAGACCCAGGACCAGCAAATCGCCGTCGGGGTAGGCCGCGGTGATCTCGCGCCCCAGGGCTTGGACTCGCTCCGCGATCGTCTCCTCGTCGAAGACGATGCGCTTGAGCTCACGCCCCCCCGTCTGCTTCGGCCAAGCCGCACTCGATAACATCCAGCCTCACCGCTCGAGTTCCTGGGGCCGGGACGCCTTCCGCACTGCGACAGATGCCGGGCACCCACAGAATGGTCGCCCCTCTACTGACCACGGGGTAGCGCGGCCGCACGCTGCGCGGCACCCGCGCTTCCATTAATAAGCGCCGCAGCGGCCGATGTCCGACGCCGCCCAGCGGCACGAGCGAATCGCCGCGCGCCGGCCGCCGCACTTGCCACGCGCTGCTGTCCAGCCACGTCGTCCACGTCGCGCGCTCGATCTGGGCGGGGGCTGAGGCAGGCGACCACGTAATCTCGAACTCGCCAAATCGCGCCGAGCCCCGCTCTCCGGCAGGCCAGACCCGCTCGAGCGCGCAATCGATCGCGTCGCCCACTTCGCGAGTTACCCGCAACCGATCGAACGCGACTTCGGCCCACCACCTATCGCCTAACGACAAACGGCGGCCCGAGGGGCGTTGCGCCAATGTCACAAGTTGGCGCGCTCGCGTCGGCCCAAGCACCAGCCCTACTCTCCGAGCCGCCGCGCGCAAGAGCGCGACAGACAATGCGTTATCATAGCCGCACACACTCGCGCGGGCAACGGTAAAGCACTCACCCTGCACCGTGAGCGCTAAGTCGGGGACAAGGTCCAGCATGCGATCCCATGCCCGGCGGTCGTTTGCGGCATGGCGGCCCTGCGCCAGCAAATCGCTGCGCAGCCGCGGGCCGAGGCGCTCGGTCAGTAACGGGAGGAGAGTCGCTCGGACCCAGGAGCGCATGTGTCGCGGGTCGCGGTTGGCCGGATCCTCGTAGACCGGCAGTCCGCGCTCGGCAACGTATGCGAGTAGCTCGCGGCGCGTGAACGGCAACAACGGCCGTACCATGCCGCCGCGTCCGCGCGCGGCGATTCCGGCGAGACCGGCGGGCGCGCTGCCGCGCAGCGACCGCAGCACAATCGTCTCGACTTGATCGTCCTCGTGATGCGCCGTCACGATGTATTTCGCGCCGCGGCGGCGTTGCACTTCTCGGAGCCACGCGTACCGTGCGCGGCGCGCTTCGGTCTCCGTCGTGTCCGGTGCGAGGTTCAACTCGGTGAACTCGAATGGCCGTCCGTATTTCTCGGCGAGCTGTTTGACCGTCCGGCCGACCGGCCGTCCGGCCGGCAGGATTCCATGATCCACATGCGCCACCACGAGTTCGAGCCGGAGCTCTTCGGCGACCGCGTTCAGCAGATCAAGCAGCGCGACTGAATCCGCGCCGCCGGAAACGGCGACGAGCGCCTCACCGGGCTCGCGAAAGAGCCGATGCTCTCGAATGTGCGCCAGCACGCGCGCCGGCAGCGGGGCACCAGTGGTCATGTATCTTGAAGTATGCTTGAGCCCGCCCTCACATACCAACTGCTCCGCAATCTCACGTCCCCCGTGGTCGCGATCACGGCGGAACGCCACGGCAAGGAGAACGGCATGATCTCCGATGCGGCGGTGCGAGCCTCGATCGTACCGTCGGTGCCGCGGCTGTCCGTCTACATCCACAAATTCAACTACAGCCATGACATGATCTTCGAGGCGGGGCGGTTCGGGCTGCACCTGCTCCACACGAAGCAATTCGACATCGTGCGTCGGTTGGGTTTTTTCAGTGGGCGCGATCAAGACAAGCTGGTGGAGATCCCGCACCATCGCGGCGTGCTCGGCGTGCCGGTGCTCGATGACTGCTTCGCGCACTTCGAGTGCAGCGTCGCCAACGTGATGGATACGGGCAGCTCGACGCTGTTCCTCGGCGACGTCGTCGCGGTCGGCAGCGGGAGCGCCGCCGGTTTCGAGCCGCGCGGCGAGCTGCTGACGGCGACGTATTTCCGCGCCAACATGCCCGGCGAGTGGCGCCAGGAGTACGAGGCGAAGCTCAAGGAGGCGCAGCAGGTCGCGGCTGAGATGTCGCGGAAGATCAAGCCGGTGGTGTGGAAGGCTCGGTGAGGGCTTTCGCTAACCCGGGCCGCCGGCCGGGGGTCAGCCGATGCAACTCCTCCCGTGTGTCAGCGATTGATTAGCGCGCTGACGCCGAACCCCACTCCCCAATTGCCGTTGAAGCTGATGAGGTAGGACTTGTTCGCGGAATTCGGCATGAAATCCGCGTGTCCGTCCAGCCGTATGGCGAGCATCTTGCCGAACCGCTGTCGTACGCCGACCAGTCCGGCAACACCACTGTCCTTGGCGTCGTAGCTGCCGGTGTACGTATTCCGCACGTATCCGATCCCCGCGAAGATCTCGGCGCGACTGGTGGGCGGCACGTCATAGACGAGCCAGACGTGCAGCGGCCGATGGCTGGCCCCGTTCTTCGAGGCATGCGCGACGTCCACCTCGACCGACAGGAACGAGAAGGGGTTCACACCCACCCGCCCACCGAATCCGAGCGCATTGCCAACGGGGAGGGAGTTGTCGGCGTTGAGATAGGCGGCGAATGCGCCGATTTCGAACGAGCCTCGCTTTTGGGCTCGCGCGGGCAATGCGGCGGTACACGCAGCTCCGACGACGACCACTAGGACGCGGAAGGTCATGACGGCCCCCTTTTGGGGTAGATGACAGGTTGAGAATTTGGCGTGCCGCCGTGACGCGCGATAGACCGGTTTCAGCGCAGATCCATGAGCGCGATTTTCGTCGCGCCCCCGAAGCTGTTGACGACGACGAGCGTGTTCCCGTCGGGCGAGAAGCGCAAGTATCCCGAGGCCGCGAAGGGCGTGGACAGCCGATCCACGGCCGCTCCATCGCCGGTGCGAGTGCGCCCGACGCCGCGGAACCCCAGGGCATGGTAGAGCAACGCCCCGTCCTTCGATAGGGCGGAGCCGGGCATGGCGTCGCCGCCATAGAGCGACGCAACACGCCGGAGGAAATCGAGATTCCCGTCATATACGTCGAGACCGAGCGTCACGCGCGCCCCAGTGCCGTCCACACGCAGCGGACCATAGAAGGTTCTGGGCGTGTGAACCGGGGTCAACGCATTAGCGGGGACATCGTAACGCTGCAGCAGATCGGTCCCCCGCTGGAAGACGAGCGCGGTTCGGTCGAAGGAGCGTTCGAAGCGCGCGCCCGCGATGTTCGTCGTTCCTGGAATCAAGCGCTCCGCGTGAGTGATGAGGTCCACCTCGAGGAGACCGGATGGGGCGCCGGAGGGTCCCTCCAGGATCACGTATGCTTTGTCGTTTGCACCGACGCGAACCTGCCACGGCGCCTCTTGTGTGGTGGTGTCGATCGACTGGATCGGCACCGCCGTGACGGTCTTCGGCGATTTCGTCAGATCGACGATGCCGAGCGCGCGCTCGTACGGCAGGGCGAGGATGAGTGAATCGCCGCCCGGTGTGAGGTCCAGATCGGAAGCGCCCGTTCGCTCGGGGATGCTTTCGGTAAGAGACAGACTCGCAAGTGAGAAGACCCCGATCCGCACGTAGCCCTCCGCCTGCACAAGGTAGAGCGCGCCGCGCTTGTCATCGAACGCGAGATCTTCGACATCCCCGGAGATCGTCGCCCATTGCGTGGGTTTCTGCACCGTCGGGTAGATGGGCAGTCCAGCAGTCGGCGCGACCAGGGTGTCGCTGACGAGACCGCTCGCGTCGCGCGCAAAGAATCGGAGCTGGATGGTAGCCCCGGCCCACTGCGGCCGGATCGGGATACTGATGTACTGGCCCCCTGCGCCGCTGAGCGAATCGCGGACGCCGCCGGGTTGGACCTCCCAAATCACCCATCGCACCGCGTTGTTGTCGAACCCACCGACGAACGGCCGCAACGTATCGCCGACGAAATAGAAATCCGTCGCCGCGGGCAGATATTGGGCGAACACCTGCGGAGGTGTGTGATCCACGACGGTCAACCGCTGTGGTGATCGGAGCGTCGCACTCTGCAGCGCGGCATTAGTCGCGATCACCGCGACTGTCAGCCCTCCGCCCACGGTGCAGGCGGTGGGGACCACGAGCGCGAACGTCCGTTCGCTGCTTTTCTGCAAGTGCTCGTTGAAAGTCTGTTCGAGCGAGCAGGCGCCCGAGACCTGAATGGTCGACGTCCAAAGGTCGAGGTCACTCCGCGCGACGTAATGGACGATCAGTGTATCGCCTGTTCCGACCGTCGCTGACGGTTGGATTGTCAGGTTCGTAATTGAGGGAGGCTGCGGAAACGCCGGCACGTCGGGTCCGCACGTAAAGGGGACCCGCGTCGCTTGGACATTGCCGGCGGGCGAGTGGTACCGATACACCAGAGCGGCGCCGAATGGAACTGCCGCGGAAATCCGCCATCCCGACTGCTCCGACTCGCCCGGCCCGATGTCTGCCGCTCCCCAGGCGGTCTGGATCTGGCTCGCTGGGATGCTTGTGGAATCGACGACCTTCGCGCGGTTGGTGCCTGCGTAGAAGAACAGAGTCGCGTCACTCCATGTAGCGCGCGCGGTGCCGCGTGCGGACGCGCTCAAGGCAACGTCACATTCGACGAGCTGCTGGCCGGGTGACACGTCGGAGACGGTCGGACCGGTCAGCTGAGCCACGTTGACCGTCACGATAACGTCGGGCGATGGCGCGGTCGAATCACTGCAGGCCGCAAGGGAAAGGACTGCGACCTCGCCGAGGAGAACCAGGACCGTACGGAACTGGCAGCCGGGCACGAATTTCGTACCCCAACAATCGGCAAAAGGGACTAATGCGGTGGAAATAGCAGGGGTGGGATTCGAACCCACGACCCCGGCATTATGAGTGCCGTGCTCTCACCAGGCTGAGCTACCCTGCCACGATTCGTTCGCTAGTTGACGCCAACCCTGCCCTGGACCGAGGCAATCAATTTGGCAGAATCGTAGCCGACGCCGTCCTTAAAAACAATCGTGGGACTGCGAATCACCGACGGATCGGCCGTCAGGTCGCCGTGCAGCACCACCAGGTCCGCGAGCTTTCCGGTCTCCACGGTCCCGAGTGTCTGCGCCACACCGAGGATCTTCGCGCCGTTCGCGGTCATGATCTGGATGGCTTGCGCGGGCGCGAACCCCGCTTCGATGAACAACTCGTAGTTGCGCTGATCGCCGAATCCCGCGAGCGCGCCGCCGATGCCCGTCGGGTCCACGCCGGCCGCCAACAGGCCGCCGGCGTCGACGAACGCCCGCTCGAACGCCATCGCGTTCTTGAACGCCTGCTGTGAGACCCAGCCGCCGGCGCTCGTGTCGATCTGCTGGCGCATCTTCATGTAGCTGTCGCGCACTTCCGGATCCATCGCCTGCAGCACGCGCTCGTCCTTGGTCGGACGATTGGCCACGAACGGCTCGTACACCGCCAGGGTCGACGTCATGGACACGTGGTGCTGGACGAGCGAACGAATCGTGGCCTGCCCGGCATCGCCCTTGGGATCCGACGCGCTGATTTGCGTCATCAGATTGACCGGGCACACGTCCGCCTGTTTCCCCGTCGTGAAATCGGAGGCGGTCAGCATCCCGTGCTCGAGATTGTCGATGCCGAGCGCGACCGCTTCCTGGAAACTCACCGAGCACAGGTGGCCGGTGACTTTGATCCCGCGCTTGTGCGCTTCCTGAATCGCGGCGCCCAGCTCGGCGCGGCGGATGTCGGTGTAGGCCTTGATCCAGGTCGCCCCCTCCGCCGCCCAATAGGCGACGAAGCGGCGGGCGGCTTCTGGAGAGTTCAGGATCGCCATCGCGCCGCCGCCATGCTCCCCGGTGATGTACGGCGCGGTCAGGTGGATGCGCGGTCCCGGAGAAAAGCCGTGGTCGATCGCGTCCTTCAAGTTGATCTCGGCGTACGGCGCTCGACTTCCCGTCGTGCGAATCGTCGTGACACCGGAGCCGAGGTACAGGCGCGGGCCGGTGTAGCCCATCTGCACGGCCCGGCCTCCGGCCGCTGTATAGAAGAGGTGGTCGTGCATGCCGATGACGCCGGGGATGACGGTCGATCCGTTCATATCCATGACGCGCGCGCCCGCCGGAATCTGGACGGACGCCGTGGGACCAACCGCCGCGATCCGGCCGGCGCGAATGACGACCGTCTGATCGCTCTTCGGAGCGGCGCCCGTCCCATCGACGAGCAGCACATGCGTCAACGCAACCACGGAAGTATCGACGGCGATGTACTCACGCACGCCGGCCGCGAATGAGTCGGGGCGCTGCGTGACCAGCGTGAGCAGGAGGGTGAGCGCGTGCATGAGGGGTCCTCGCTAATTCACGGTGAACTGCATCATCATCCCGGCCGAGAGGTGCTCGGCGATGTGACAGTGGAGCATCCAGTTACCGGGGTTCGCGGTATCGAGCAGAATATCCACCACCCCACCGGCCGGCACCAGCACGGTGTCTTTCCACGCCAGGTCTGCGTTGGGGACACCATTCACCGCCAGCACGAGAAAGCGCTGGCCGTGCAGATGGATCGGATGTTGCATGCCGTGAAACGCGCGCCGCTCATTGACCAGACGAATCTTCACCGGATCGCCACGGTGAAAGTGCCACGCGATGTCCATGTTTTCGAGACCCGTGGCGGGATCTTTCAAGACCCAGCGGACCTGCTCGCCGGTGGAGGCCCAATTCATCATGGGCATGGTCCCCGCCCATTCGACCGGCGCAAAGTAGATCGAGTCGAGCTGCATCAGCCGCTCGGTCACGAACGGCAAGCCGTGTGTCTGGAGCGTGAGCACTAGCGTTTGGTCTGGCGCCTTGTCGACAAAGCGACGGTATGGTTCGAGCGTGCGTGTCGTCGCGCGGTTACGTCGCAGCGTCGCGAAGCGTGCGCCGAGATCGCGGCGGACAGGATCGCGTGAGGCGGTGACGACACCGAGCGTATCGACGAGGGGGAAGAACCGGCCGAAGAGGTGGTCCAGACCGCGGACTTGATTCACCAGCGGAACGGCTCCCGCCCGGTCGAATCGCACGTCCAAGACGTAGCGCTCGGCCGGCGCGAGGACCACGCTTTCAACCCAGGCTTCGCGCTCGAACGGTCCTGCGTCAGTGGCCACCACCTTCATCCGCGCTCCGGGAAACGAGAGATTCAGCGTCCGCGCACTCGACGCGTTGGTCAGATAGAAGCGCACCACTTCACCGCGACGCACGGACAGCCGATAGCCTGGCTGCCCGTTCACCAGAAACACATTTCCAAACCGCCCCATCAACGCGTGGGTGGGTGATTCCCGCCCAAACGGAATGAGATCTGGATCGCCGACCAGAAGATCCTGCAGCATCAGGATCTGTTCTCGATTGGCGGGGATCTTCGCGCCCGGCTGCCGCACGAGGATGTTGCCGTACAGGCCGAGCGCCTGTTGGATGTCTTCGCGAATGTGCGGATGGTACCAGAAGATCCCCGCATCGGGGAACCGCAGCATGTATGTGAACGCGTCGCTGACCTCGTCGACTCCGTCGAACGCGTTCTCGAGCCGTATGCCATGCCAATGAATGCTCGTTGCGTCCGCAAGGTGATTCGTGAACCGCACCATGATCTCGGATCCACGCGAGACTTCGATCAGTGGTCCCGGATACTGCCCGTTATAGCTGTACATCGTGTAGGTCTGACCGTTGATCGTTCGGCGGACGAGCTCGGCATCGAGATCAATGATCTCGCCGTCCTCCGGACGAAGCACCTCGTGGGAGTCCGCTTTGGGGAGAGGCTCGTCCATCGGGGGAAGAAAGGGAGTCACCTCAGGTCGCAGCGCCATCTCCGACGGCAGCATCGTCACTCCACGAGGCGACGGCACCATTGGCCAGCCGGACTTCCCGTGCTCGCCATGGTCCATCGCGTCCCCGGACCGCGCGGCTCCCAGCGAGAATTCGAGCAAATCGGGCGGAAACGGCCGCGTACTAGGTGACTGGCCGCGCAGGACGATGCGACCGTGCGGCTCGCGCACGCGCGCGCTGCGCTCCGAGGAGATGAGAAAGTTGAACTTGTCGAAGTCAATCGGCCGCAGCGTCACGCGACCGTTCTTCACTTCACCGAGCCTGATGAGCGAATCCATCTGCGGCGTCGCAGCCCACGCGACGTAAGTCCCTCCCTTGGTGGCCGGGAGGCCGGTGAGAAATGCGACGGGGATGCATCGCGAATGGCCGTCGGCCGTGACGGCGACGGTAAAGGGACCCGGAGGGATGGCCAGCTCGACGCGTCCCGACACTCCGGCGACACCCGGGGCCGGCACGAGCTCGATGCAATACAGATCGTGACTGGGGCCGAGCGGGGTGGCCGGGTCACACGGCCGCACCGCTCCGCTCTGCGCCTGACTGATCCCCGCCGTGAGAGCGAGGAGTGCTAGTGCTTCGAGCGCCTTGGCAATCCGGCGGCTCCCCACCACTCGCGCGCGGCGTGGCTCGGCGCCAAGGCCCGACCATTGAGTGTGGTGGTGGTATCCACGGAGAATGTGTACGGTCCAGTTTGCCCCGCCACGCTCGTGCCAATGATGACGTCGTAGAGGTTCGAGGTGTCCACGGTGAACCGGATGAACGCGTTCGGGTTACCCGCGGAGCTGTCGTCGTTCGACGCCACCAGGCGGCGGACATAGTTGCTGTCCGGGACGACCTTGTACAACGCGAGCGACGCATTGATCGACGTGGATCGCTCCGCGATCGACAGCACGGTGCCGGCGTACACGGCGATTCGGGCGACGTCATAGTAGTGCGGCGACACGGCGGAATCGGCGCAATCGGACAATCTGATCGAATCGGAGACCGTGACGCCGCGCGTCACCCAGACCTCCCGGCAGCCGTTCATCTCGGCGGGGCGAGTCGCCGCCTTCAGCGAGTACGCACCAGTCGTGAATCTGCCGAACGAACTTGCGCCGATGATGTAATCGCCGCCCGGAAGGATGACGTCGATCTGCGAGTTCTGCGCCACTCCGGGGACACTATCGTCATCGAACGCGACGAACGGACCAGCCGCGCTCCAGAAATCGAGCCACGTGTCAAACGCGGAGTGCATCGAGATCCGGATGCTCTGCTGTCCCGCCGGAAGGGTGAGGCCGTGATAGTCGTAGTAAAAGCCAAAATTGCCGCGGTTGCAGTCCGTGGTCGACAGGACCGCATTGACCGTCTGTCCAAACGTGTATGGCGCGAGATAGGTGCACGGATCGACGACCGTCGCGTGATATAGGACGTCGGGCACACCGGGAACCGCGGCGTGGATGGTCACCCCGCCAATCAGCGTCCCGACGGTCACGTTTGTCGCGGCTGCGCCGTTGACGTCGGTCGTCGCTGTCGCGGGGTTAAACGATGCCGAGCCGGTCGGCGTCACCGTCCAGGTCACATGGACGCCCTGGACGGGCTGCCCACTCGACCCGAGTGCCACCAGACTGAGAGGGAAAGTGAGTGCCGCACCGGTGGGCGCGGTTTGACTGTCTCCAGCGATTCCCGTAACCGAAGCCGCCTGCGGACCGGTTCCGGTGCTATCGCCACCGCACGCCGCTAATGCGCCGAAGACGAAGACGGCGAGGACAAGGGTTTTCATGATGCCTCCTCTATTTGGGCACGACGCGGTAGAGTACCTCGCCGTCTCGGATCATGCCGAACTGCTCCCGCGCCACGCGCTCCTGCACCGCAGGATTCGTCTCCAGGTCGTGCGCCAGCTTGGCCAGTGAATCCAGCTCCATACGCAGCGCCGCCACCCTGGTGCGCTCTTCCGCGAGCTGCCGCCGGATCGTGATCCAGTCGGCGGTGCCGTACTCGCCGCCCCACACCGCGAAGCCGAGCAACGCCACGCCACCCGCGATGCCCGCGATGCGGGTGCGTGTCATAAGCCGTACAGATGGCGGCCGGGATAGTGCGCCACGTCGCCGAGCTCCTCGGCGATGCGTAACAGTTGATTGTACTTCGCGACACGCTCACTGCGCGACGCGCTGCCGGTCTTGATCTGGCCGACGCCGGTCGCCACCGCGAGGTCCGCGATGAACGTGTCTTCGGTCTCACCCGAGCGGTGCGAGATCACCGAGCCGTAGCCGTTGCCCCGCGCCAGCTCGATGCACTGCAGCGTCTCCGTGAGTGTGCCGATTTGGTTCACCTTGATGAGGATGGCGTTCGCGACGCTCTCTTCGATGCCCCGGGCCAGGCGCTCGACGTTGGTGCAGAAGAGATCGTCGCCCACAAGTTGCACGCGTTCCTGCAGACTCTCTGTGAGCTTTGCCCAACCCGTCCAGTCGTCTTCTGCCAGACCGTCCTCGATGGACACGATCGGATAGCGATCGATCCACCCTTTATATAGCGCAATCATCTCCTCGGCGGTCTTTTGGCCACCTTTGCTCTTCTTGAACGTGTACGTACCGTCCGCATACAGCTCGGATGCGGCTACGTCGAGCGCAATGGCGATGTCCTTCCCCGCCTCGAAGCCCGCGGCCTCTATCGCCGCCATGATCGCTTCCAGCGCCGCCTCATCGTTCGGCAGGTCCGGCGCAAAGCCTCCCTCGTCGCCCACAGCCGTCGAGAGCCCCCGCCTGGCCAGGACCTTTTTCAGCGCATGGAACACCTCCACCCCCATGCGCAGGCCTTCCGGGAATGTCTCGGCGCCGATCGGCACGACCATGAATTCCTGGGAGTCCACGGTATTCGCCGCGTGCGCGCCACCGTTCAGAATGTTCATCATCGGGACCGGCAGCACGTGGGCAATGGGACCGCCCAGGTAGCGATACAGCGGCAGGCCGGCATCCTGCGCGGCCGCGCGGGCGACCGCGAGCGAAACGGAGAGAATAGCATTCGCGCCGAGATGGCCCTTGTTCGGGGTGCCATCGAGGTCGAGCATGGCGTAATCCAGCGCAATCTGATCCTCGGCGGACAGGCCTTCGAGCCGCGGCCCGATGACTTCGTTCACGTTCTTCACCGCCTCGAGCACGCCTTTGCCACCGAAGCGTTTGTTGTCGCCGTCGCGCAGCTCGACCGCCTCGTGCTCGCCCGTCGACGCGCCGCTGGGCACGGCCGCCGTGCCGCTCGCGCCGCTCGCCAGGGTGACGTCGGTCTCGACCGTGGGATTGCCCCGGCTGTCGAGAATCTCCCGGGCATGGACGGAGATGACCGTGCTCATCGTGGAACCAACCCTACCGCGCCTTTGACTGAAGAGCAACCATCGCCGCCCGCACTTCGTCCCGCAGCCGCTCGCGATCTTCCGGACACAGCCCGGTCGTGGAAATGGGAGGCGCGACGAGCAGCTGGATGGGACGGGGACGAAGCCGCCAGGCACCCTTCGGCAGAATCTCAAAAGTGTGGTGAACGTAAACGGGAACGACAGGAACTTGAGCGGCAATCGCGAGGCCAAACGGCGCATTCTTGAAGGGCAACAGCGCGCCGGTGCGGCTGCGCGTCCCTTCCGGAAAAACGCCGATGGAGGAGGTCCCGCGCTGTATCGTCCGCGCGGCCTCATCGTACGCCTCGAACGCCTTCTTGCGGGCGGCACGATCGATCGGGATATGGCCGGCGGCCTGCATCGCGCGTCCCAGCAGCGGGATCTTGAAGAGCTCCTGCTTGGCGACGAAGCGCACCGATCCGGGCAGCGTCGCAAACAGCGCCCAGATGTCGAACATCGAAGAGTGATTCGAGGCATACATCACCGGCCGGTCGCGCGGGATGTTCTCGAGGCCCTCGGCGACCACCGGCGTCCCGGCCGCCCGGAGTATATCCCGCGACCAGTCCGTACACGCCCAGTCATACACGCCGCCGACCCGGTTGCGGACGCGAAACAGCCCGGCCCCGACGGCAACGACTGCATGAACGAGTGTCGAAACGACGAGAACTACATAGTACCAGAGGGTGCGGACACTCACGCGAAGTGATCGTATCCGGGAGGCAAGGGGACCGGATCGTTGTGGTCGAGCAGCCGCACGCCACCGCGACGTCCGCCTGCTCCACGCAGGCAGGAGCCAATCCGACTCAGCTGTAAACCGGTCTCTGCGCGGAATGCGGACACGCTGGCATCACCGAAGGTCGGGGGCATCGTGCATAGTAACTCGAATTCCTCGCCGCTGGCGACCGCTGCCATCGCGTCCACATCCTCCCAGCGCGGGATCTGTTCGAGGTTGATTTCGATGCCCACTTCGGACGCGGCGGCGAGATGCTGTGCGTCGGCTGCGAGACCATCCGAGATATCGATCATCGCGCTGGCGCCATGACCGGCCAGCCACCGGCCGGCTTGGATGCGTGGCTCGGGACAGGCGTAGCGGTTGCGCAAGGCGGTCGGCATAGGCTTGCCCGCGCGAAACTGCGCGAGCGCCAGCGCGGCACCTCCCAGATACCCGGTGACCCAGAGTCCGTCACCTTCGCGCGCACCGGAGCGGCGCACCGGCCGCTCGACCTCGCCGATGACGCACACATCGACGATGTATCGCTCCGAGCGCGTCAAATCCCCGCCCAGCACCCTCGCTGCGAGATTGTGCGCCACGGTGGCGACGCCCGCCATGATGTCGGCGGCGGCATCGGTCCCGTGCCTGCCGTCCGGCGGGACGCCCAGCGACACGAGCACACCCAGCGGCGTTGCACCCTCGGCAGCAAGATCCGACATGGCGGAGCCGGCAGCCCGAAAACCGATCTCTTTGAAGTCGAGCCAATCGGTCCGGAAATGCACGTTCTCGAGGGAATTGTCGATGCTGATCGCCAGCGTCGTCGGCCCCAGCGGAATCAGGGCGCAGTCGTCGCCGACATCCGGGACCTCGCCCGTGATCTCGGCGATCCGCGCCATGATGCCGCGGACGCGATCGAACTCTTTGCCGGGGCCGAGATTCATCGGGATGCCTTGTATTACAACACGTCGGGGGCTTCAAGTTCCGCGAGCACCGGGGGTCGGGCTGGCTTCACGTCTTTCCACGCTCTCCACACGTCCGGAAGCGCGGCGAGCACGTCGGCCGGGCGCAGGCTGCGCGCGGTCCACTGCCGTGCGCCCTGCTCCGCGGCTCGACCGAGGGCGTGCGCGCCGAGCGCGGCGGCCTCGGCGGGCGCCGTCCCCCGCGCCAGAAACGCGCCGATGAATCCCGCGAGGAGATCACCGCTGCCGCCGGTCGCGAGGCCGGGGTTGCCGCTCGCCACGACGTGCTCGGGACCACGGAGATCGGCGATGACGGTCGGAACACCCTTCAACAGAACGGTGCACTTGAGCTTCGTCGCGGCGCGCGCCGCCGCCGACCAGCGATCGTTCGCCGCTTCGTCCGCCAACGCGTCTCCGGCGAGCGCGCGAAACTCCCCTAGATGCGGCGTCAAAACCAGGTGTCGGGTGCCTGGTGTCAGGTTTGCATCCGAAAGGACATGGAGTGCGTCCGCATCAACAACCGTCGGCACGGGACGTCGCGACAGAACGTCCGCGACAAAGCTCCTTCGCGCTGCGCGCGGCTCACGACCGAGGCCCGGCCCCAGTACCACGGCATCCGCCCAATCGACTGCTTCCGCGACGGCGGCCTCGAGAGTTTCGCCGAGCGCGGACTCGACGGTCAGGACGTCGGGGAGACTGGCCTGCGCCGCCGCGATCGTCTCGCGCGCCGCGACCAGCTTCACCAGTCCAGCGCCAGCGGCAAGGGCGGCACGGGCGGCATGGAGTGCAGCACCACTCATGCCGTCGGACCCGCCCACCACACACACGCGGCCGCGATCGCCTTTGTGCATCTGCGGCGCCAACCGCGGTAGGCGCTCCGCGGCCCAGGTGTCGGTTACGAAGAGAGGCCACGCAGTGTCGGGCGGCGGGAATCCGATGTCGACGACGACCACCTTGCCGCACCATTCGCGCGCGAGCAGATGGCCGCGCCGTGGCCCACCGAACGTCACGGTGATCCGCGCATGCACGGGACCGTGCGCTTCGCCGCTGGTGAGATCGAGGCCGGTCGGCCCATCCACCGCCAGAATCGGCGCACCGTAAGCGGCTAAACGCTCGGCGAGTGCGAGAACGTCGCCCTTGGCGGGGCCGGCGGCACCGGTACCGAGCAGCGCATCCACGGCGACGCTGGCCTTGGGCCACGCTTCTTCGCGGCCCAACTCGCGCACGCCGTCGAGGCGCGCGAGCGCGCGATTGTCGATTGCGTCGTCTGTTTTCGGATCGACGGCAGCGACCCAGACGGGAATGCCGGCGGCGTGCAACGCGCGCGCGATCACCCAGCCGTCACCGCCGTTATTTCCGGCGCCCGCCGCGACGAGCACGCCTCCTGTGATTGCATCGGGCGTCTCGGCGAGCAGCACCTGGACGGTGGCGCGCCCCGCGGTTTCCATCAGCACACGGCTCGGCACGCGGTACTGGGTGCGCGCCGCCGCATCCCATGCCGCCGCTTCGCTCGCCGAGAGCACCGGAATCGGATTCACGGAATCACCACCCCCGCGTATCCCACGACCCGCGCAGTGTCGCCGGAGACCCAACCAGAGTGGCGATAGTCTACCACCTCGGCTCGCGTCGCGCCCAGCGCCGTGGCGGCGGCGATGACGACGGCCGCCGGCCCGCGCCCACACATCGAGATCTGCTCGCGCTTGCAGCGGGCGAGCAGCTCCGCGCCGTCGAGGGCGCGTATCGCGTCGAGGGCCTGGGCATCCTTCTGTTCCGAAACGAGCGCCGGCTCGTAGTGATTCAAGTCGCTCGAGGCGAGCAGCAACACAGGCTCCCCTGCCGCGTCGACCAGCCGCGCGAGCATTTCCCCCAACAGGCGCGCGGCGTCCCAGCCGTCCCATGCAATCACGAGCGGCACGATGCGCACATCGGCACGGAGCAGCTGGAGAAACGGCAGCTCGACTTCGACCGCGTGCTCGGCCCGATGGGCGTCGTGGTCCACACCCACGACCCCGCGGGAGACCTCGAGGAGCGCCTGCGCCATTTCCGCATCGATCGGGACATCGCCGAGCGGAGTGCGAAACGCGCCCGCCTCCCAGAGGGAGACTCCTCCTTCGACGTCGCACACACCGGTATGGTTGGGTGCAAGGATGATGACGAGACCGGGAATGGTTACGCGCGCGAAGGTTTTCGCGGCGGTACGGCCGGAATAGATGTAGCCGGCATGTGGGACGATGATAGCGCGAGCAGCGACGGCATTTATGCGAGCGTCGGCGAGCAGAGTCGCGACTGTCGCTCTCAGTTCCACGGGATCAGCGGGATAGAACCGTCCGCTGACTGCGGGGGGCCGGACCACTATCCCGAAGAGGAGACTCCGGGCCAGCGATAGCCGGCTCCCGCCTTGAAGACCTCGGCGAAATCGTACACGTGCTCGAAGTCCTCGAGGCGATCGGTGGGCTGGCGCGCCAGCAACCCCACATCGATCAGCATGAACACGATCTGCCCAAAGTCCTCGGTGGTGTGGATGCCCCAATGCGTCAGCACGGCCGACGCCAGCATGCCGAATTGCTCCAGCGCAAAGTCGCGGCACGCCCACGCCAGCTCGCCACCGCTCAAGTGGCGGCGCGCCGGCAGGCGCGTCTGGGCGAATTCCAGCGCCGCGAGCACGAAGACGTAGGCGCGCTCATTGTACTTGCCGTCGCGGCGGCGGATCTCCGCGAGCGCGGCTTCGAGGGTCAAGACGTCACTCATCGCCGAGCCTGCCCGGGAGTCGGGGGCGCTGGAGGCGCCGGCGGCGCCGTGGAGGTCACGACGCGAATGCCGCCTGAGCGGCGTTCGGGCGGCGGGTCGAGCAGCGCCAACCTGAGCACATCGTCGATCGTTTCCACGAGCTTGATATCGAGCAACTTCTGTACCTCTTCAGGCAAGTCAATGAGGTCGTTCTTGTTGCGCTCGGGAACGAGCACGGACGTGACTCCAGCCCGCGCCGCAGCCGTCAGCTTCTCCTTCAGACCGCCGATGGGAAGCACCCTGCCCCGCAGGGTCAGCTCGCCCGTCATCGCCACGTCGTGGCGCGCCGGCCTGCGGCACAAGAGCGATGCGAGCGCCGCCGCGATGGTGATGCCTGCCGAGGGACCGTCCTTGGGGACGCCACCGGCTGGGACGTGCAGATGCACATCCGACTGCGTGAACGCGTCGAGCGGGATGCCGAGCGCGCTGGCGCGGGCCCGCAGGAGACTCCAGGCCGCCTGCGCCGATTCCTTCATCACGTCACCGAGCTGGCCGGTCAGGGTGATCTGGCCCTTGCCCGGCATCCGGATCGCCTCGATGAACATGATGTCGCCGCCCACCGGCGTCCACGCGAGCCCGGTCGCGACCCCGATCTCCGGCGCGCGCCCCGCGACCTCGCTCTGCACCTTCGGCTGACCGGCATATTTCTCGAGGTTTTTCGACGACACCCTCACCATCGTTGACTTCCCCTCGACAACTTCCAGCGCGGCTTTTCTCAGCACTCCCTGAATTTCACGCTCGAGCTGCCGGACGCCGGCTTCCCGCGTGTACTCGCCGATCAACCGCTCGAGGGCGCCATCCGCGATATGGGCCCGCTCGGCTTCTTTGCCCTTACCCAACCCCGTCTCTTTCATCTGGCGCGGCATGAGGTAGCGCTTGGCGATCTGCAGCTTCTCCGACGGCGTGTAGCCCAGCAGCGTCAGTTGCTCCATGCGGTCCAGCAGCGGGTCGGGAATCGGCACGGTGCTGTTCGCCGTCGCGATGAACATCACGCCCGAGAGGTCAAACGGCACCTCGAGGTAGTGGTCCACGAACGTCGAGTTCTGGGCGGGATCGAGCACCTCGAGCAGCGCGGCCGTCGGGTCACCGCGTACGTCGGAGCCCATCTTGTCCACTTCGTCGAGCATCAGGACGGGGGTGCGCGTCTCGCAGCGCTGCAGTGCATGGATGATGCGGCCGGGGATCGCGCCCAGCGACGTCTTGCCCACGCCGGGCGGTCCCACAAAGCAGAGGATCGAGCCCTTCGCGTCGGGATTCAGCGTCCGGACCGCGAGGTACTCGAGAATCCGCTCCTTCACCGTCTTCAGGTCGTAGTGATCGCGGTCGAGGATTTCGCGCGCCGCCTTGAGGTCGAGCCGATCCTGGGTCACGCGGCTCCACGGCAGCGCGGCAAACACGTCGAGGTAGGTGCGCGCCACCTGGTATTCGGCGGACTGCGGCGACATCTGGCGCAGCCGTTTGAGCTCACGGTCAGAGACCTTTTTTGCTTCGGCCGAGAGCTGCGCGTCTTCCAAACGTTTGGCCAGCTCTTCGAGCTCGTCGTCGCCCTCGCCTTCGCCCAGCTCCTGACGGATGACCTGCAGCTGCTCGCGCAGCACGTATTCGCGCTGATTCTGATCGAGCCGCGTCTTCACCTTTTCCTGGATCTGCGTGCCGACTTCCAGGACCTGCAGCTCCTGCATCAGGAACTCGCCCAGGCGCTCGAGCCGGTGCGTCACGTCGTCGATCGCGAGCAGCTCGGCCTTCGCCGGCAACGCGAGATCGAGGTTCGCGGCGATGAAGTCGGCGAGTTTCCCGGCCTCGGTGATGCCGGCGAGCACCTCGTGCAGCTCGGCGCCGAGGTAGGGCGCGATGTCGATCACGCGCGAGAATTGCGCGATGACGGTTCGCTTCAACGCTTCAGTGCGCGAGTCCTCGAGCAGGTTCTCCTGCAGCGGCTCGGCCTCCGCCATCAGCCACTTCTCGCCTTGCGCGATGTCTTTGAGCCGGGCGCGCTCCAATCCCTGCACCATGACGCGCACCGAGCCGTCGCCCAGCTTGAGCATCCGCACGATCGTGCCGAGCGTGCCGACGTCGTAGAGCTGGTGGGGCAGCGTGTTCATCACGGCGCCTTCGGGCGGCTCCATCCCCCCCATCGACTTCACGACGCCGAGCAATAGGCGCTTCTCGCCCTGGATGATCTCGTCGATCAGCTGAACGGCTTTGGGATCTGTGAGGGCCAACGGTAAGACGACGTGGGGATAAACGACGAGCTGGCCCAGGGGAAGGACCGGCAGGCGTTCCATTAGGTCACTCGCACCGACTGCGCGCCCGACGAGCGTGGCGGTTGTTTGGCGAGCCGGATCTCGAGAAAGCCGTGCTCGTAAGTGGCGCGGATCGACGCGGGATCGACGACGACGGGCAGCCGGAAGCGACGCTCGAACGGCCCGATCTGCACTTCCATCGCGTGATAGTGCCGCCTGCCCTGCTGCCGGGGGATGCGCTCACCCGCAATCTTCAGAATCCCGTCGTTCAACTCCACGCTGAAGTCCGCGGCCACCATCCCGGCGATGTCCATGTGGACGATCAACTCCTCGTCGGTCTCGTACACGTCGGTGCGCGGCTTCCATTTCGGAGACGCGACGAAGCCGACGGGGCGGCCGTGGGCGACTTCATTGAAATAGACGTCGAGCTCGTCGGCGAGGTGAACCGTGAGAGAACCCGACCCGCGGGACGGACGATTGGGAATACCGCTATCTGCCATGCGCGACTAAGATAATGCGCTCCAGCGCGGAGCGCGTGGCCCTAGGTCACCGATTTCAGCCTCATTGGGGGCTCCAGGGCGGCCCGAACGCCGGTGGTGCGGCGTGGTCGCCACTGGGCTTGCGAATCGACAGGTCATCGAACAGCAAGGATGGCACGACATACGTCCCCATTTCGGGAACAAAGCCGCCGCGGAACCTGCCCGGGATCATGGCCATCAGGGCAAACATCCCGCCTCCTCGTCGTCCGCTGCCGGTCAGCGTGGCGACGGTGCGTGACCGGGACGCCGCTACGATGTCCTTGAAGGAGGCGACCGTGACCCCGGCCAGCATGGCACCGCGGATGGGCTCTTCATGCCCGTCGGCAAAGACCTTCACTGCCTCGGCGAGCGGAATCGCTCCTCCCCCCTCGCCTGACCGCATTGCAGCCATGAGAGCCGCGAAACCTTTCGGCCCGCCTCCGGCGCCGCCCAATCGCCGCACGACAATCGCGTAGTCGCTGCCGCTCTGCTTGGCGAGAGCCAACGCCCGCTGACGCAGCTCTATGTCGCCGAGACCGCTGTCGCTCGTGACGAACACGTGCGTGACCGCGGCTCCAGAACTGCGCCGGCTCCCGGTGCTGCGGGGAATCCCCGCGACCGGAACACGGGTCGTGAGCAGGGTGCGGAGCACACCATGATCGACGAGCTTCGTCTCGCGGGTCCGCACGCCTTCGTCATCAACCAGCGTGCCGCCGATCGGCTTTCCCTCGTACGACCGTGCCGCCGGGTTCTCGATCACACTGAACGGCCGCGGCAGTACTCGCGACCCGATCTGGTCCAGCATGCCGATTCCCCGCGCAGCAAACTCCTGAAACATCGGGTTGTCCGACTCCGGCATCCGGTTTGCCGAGAGCCCCGCGCCGAAAATCGCAGCGAACAACTCCGCCGCAGCCCCGCCCTCGAACAGCACCGGCCCGTTGTACGACTGAGCCGGAGCAGTTTCGCGCAGCCGCGTCACCCGTGTGGCGAAATCTTGAACACGCCGTGTCAGCGCGTCCCGCGTGGGGAGATCCTCCGGTGAGGCCGCGTAGATCGCCAGCGCATCGTCCAACGTCATGCCGTCGGACGTCTGCGTCGACGCGCTGACATGGACTGAGCCCCATGGAGTGGTCCGCGTGAACGCGCTGCCTTCGCTGTTCACATACCAGGAGCGAACGCCGCCGCCGGACCAGCTGACGTACGACTCATAGATCTCCGGTGCGCCGCGGAAGGCGGCGGACGCCCCGCGGACCAGTTCTTCCGCTCCTGCCTGGTCGAGCCGCGGCAGCGGGGCGTCGTCCGTCAAGGTGACCGGATCTTCGCGCGTGAAATCGGGCAGCTGGTCTCGTCGCGTGCGATTCGCGAGTGCGGTGCGCTTCTGTGCCAATGTCGCCACGGCAAATTTGTACGCGCGATCGGTGGCCAGCCACAGCTGGCGTCGTATCACCGCGTAATCGTCGTCGAGCGGCAGCTCGCCCATGCCCGGCTCAAAGTCGTCCATGATCATCGAGAAATTCCTGGGCATGCCGAGGAAGTTCGTGTTGTCGAACGCGTAATCGCCGACGCGCAGCTCGAGCGACAGCCGCCGACTGTGTCCAGCGTCGCTGCTGGTCAGGCTGCCGCGCGATCCGGAGGCGTGGACATTCCGGATCTCATCGATGTTGTAAGACAGGAAATACGGGCGCGGCATCGTGTCGAGCCGGAGCTCCGCCATCGAGCGGGCCAGCTCGTCACGCATGGCGCGGACCACTACATCGCCGGTGTCATGCCCTGCGGTGATCGGCGGTGGGGGCAGGATCGGCGCGCGCTCCGAGGATTTCTGCTTCTTTTGCACCTCGATTTGCGAGACGAGCACGGACGGTGATATCGCGGAGACCGGAACCAGGCCCGATTCCGCGCCGCACATGCCATTGAAGACCGCGATCTGATCGTCACCCGCCGTGACCCTGCTGAACACGGTGAGCGGTGTGCCGATCAGATCCACGCCACGGACCAGTTCCTCGCGGCCATCCGGAAACACGCGATACACCATCACCGGGATGACCTCAAAGGCGTTGGGAGTCCCTCGCTGCGTGATCGTAAAGCCGCCTTCGATATCGTCGAAGAACAATCCAAAGGGCTTGTGCTGCCGGCGGATCTGATCGAGGAGCTGCTGCTTCAGCTGCGCGTGTGTTCGAGGAGCCGCCACCTGCACGATCAGGTTTGACTGCCGGGCGACGGGAGAGAACCCGACCTGACGTCGCCCATGACCGTTCGAGTTCGAGAATCCCTCGATGGGCATGCGCGACATGAGGAATGTCTTCAGCACGCCACGCTCGATGACGGCGACGCGACGGGCCCGGACGCCTTCGTCATCGAACCGATAGTATCCTGCAAGGTCGGTATTCCCGAGGCGCTGCAACGTCGGATCGAAGTACACCGAAAACCCGGCTGGCAGCACGGCATCGGTGATGCGGCGCGTGAAGGTTTGTCCTTCGTCTTCGTTCTTCTGCCGGTGTCCCTCGAGACGATGGCCGAGGATCTCGTGGAAGAACACCGCGCTCGCGCGCCCCGACAGGATCGCGGGGCCGGTATAGGGATCGATGACGGGTGCTCGCCGCAACGCCTGGAGATCGGCGATCATGCGGTCGACGGCCTTCAACACGATCTGATCGTCGGGAAGGCCCTCGGGCGTGGCCGCGTAGAATGACTCGTACCGCGGCAGCTCCATGCCATCGTCCGCCTTGCTAAAGGCGGCGATCAGGAGCCGATAGCGGGGCTGTGATGTCTGAATCTCCGTCCCCTCGCTGTTCACGTACCAGTGCGTTTCCACAGTCGCGGTGAAGAACGCATTTGCACCGTAGATGCCCCGCTGCTGCGCAAAGGGGGCCGTGTAGCGACGCACCCGCTGCTCCCAGCTGCTGCGGTCCACCGTGAGCCGCAGCGGCGGCTCGATGTAGCGCTCCGGCGATTCTCTCGAGAAATCAGGAGAGGAATCCTCCGGCGCGACGCGCAGCCGCGCGCTGGTCCGGGCGTCGCTCAGCTGCTCCACGGCGTGGCGGTAGCGTTGCTGGGTCTCGTTCCACAGCGCCGCCCGAATCGCCATGGGGTCGTCATCGATGGGGACATCGACGGGAACGTCTAAAAACCTGGAGAAATCAGGGAAGTCGGTGTGCGCCGCGGCGTGCGTGTTGTCAAACGCGTACGAGCCGACTCGGAGCTGCACGTCCAGCGCCCGGCGGCGTTCGTCGGAGCGATCGGTGATGGCGCCGAACGAGCTCGTAACCGTGAACTCCTGAACCTCAGTGATGTCGTAACCGAGGAAGTATGGAGGTGTCGGACTCGTGCGGAGCGCGTCGAGCGAGCGCCCCAGCTCGGCTTTCATCGCGTCGAGGACGGGGCTGGATTGCTGAGCCGCGACAGGTGATCCCGTCGAAACGGCGACGACAGCCGCGATTGCCAGCGATTTCCTGATCATACTCCACCTTTTATTTCAGGTAGTTGGTCCAGATCAGCACAACGCCGCAGCCGGTAGCCACCTGCTGATATTGCGCCGGGGCGCTGGAGGCCCGCGGATACATCTCGACCCCCACGATGTCCTTCGGCTTGTAGACGTGCAGCTGATCCCAGTCCGATAGGAAGCCGTCGATGTAGAGCGCTGCGAGACACCACCCCCGCCCCCCGACCCCGGGATTCGGGAGCAGCGCCATGAAGTCGGTGTTGCCCTGCCCGCGAACCAGTTGAATCGACGGCAGTGAGCTGAGGACGGAACGCATCGATGCCATTCCCGCGATTTCCGCCTCCCCGCGGTAGTAGCCGAGCCCGCTGCCGGCGCGACGGCGTTCCTCGAAATCACTCAACATGCGCGACGCCTGCCCCAGCACGCGGACCGGTGCGAGCGTGACCGGAAGCGGGCCCAGCGTCACGGCCACCCAGGTGGTATCGCCGGGCCGCACGTCCACCGCTTGCCCACGCGGTGCTCGGCCGATCGCCTGCACGTTCACCCACTGAGTCCCCGGCGTGACGCCGCGAATGACGAAGGTGCCGTTGTCGTCGATCATCGTGCTCGCGCCCTCGCGCACGGAGACCCGGCCCCCCCACACCGCGGTCTGTTCGACCGTGATTGCCTGCCCGCGCAACACACCGGTCTGGCGCGCGGGCGCGAGCGCCACCATGAGATCCTGCCGCCCGACGCCGCGCGCGCCGAGCTGCACGTCGATCAGTCCCGACGAGTCGGTCTGCGCGTACGCGCGCAGCGCGATCTTCATGTCGCTCGCCACCCCGCACGCGTAATAGGTGCCGGTTGAGTCGGTTTTCGCGGTGATCGCACGCGGCTGGGTCATCACATTGATCGGATCGGCCTGCACGATGCGCAGCCATTGCAGCAACACGCCGGCGCCGGCGAGGTGATCCTGCGTCTTCGCGTCCTGGACGACGCCGAAGACCAGACCGCTGTCGGCGCGGGTCATCAGCTCCTGCCCGCAGCGGTGCCGCCACAACGTGGTGAGCGATGGCGTGGCGACGCTCAACGGTGTCGAGCTCCCGGTGATGTTCACCGGAACGGCGAGCGTGAAGACGCCGGCGGAATCGAGGCCGGGATGGGAGACGAGCAACGTGTAGCGGCCCGGAGCGATGCTGTCGAAATGGAAGCGACCGTCGGAATCGGTCAGCCCGTGCTGTTCGCTGCCGCGCACCCAGACATCGGCACCGCGGAGCGGGGCGTGCAACAGGCTGTCGTAGACCGTTCCTTCGACGGGACGCTGGCCGGCGGCGACCTGTGGCACGAGCAACAGCAGCAACAACACACGCATGAGGTTTATGCTGCGTTACCCCCCGTCGCCGTCTTTGTTCTCGTTGCGAATCGCCCGACGGGCTAGCGAGACGGCGTCAGCTAAGCCGGCGGGTCCATGTTGACACGGCTTTCGCCCAGGCTAGCATAGCGCTATGCGATACCTACCACACGCCTTCGCGATTCTGCTCGGCACCGTCAGCGCCTGCGAAAAGCCGGCGCCGAAGGCGGCCGGCGTAGCCGACTTCCACAACCCCGCCGATCCCGGCTTCGCGCAGCAGGCGCCAGACAGTTTCCGCGCCCGCTTCAGCACCACGAAGGGCGACTTCGTCATCGTGGTACATCGCGCCTGGGCGGCGCACGGCGCCGACCGCTTCTACAACCTGGTGCGCTCCGGTTTCTACGACGGGGTGCGCTTCTTTCGCGTGATCCCCGGCTTCATGGCGCAGTTCGGTATCCACGGCGACACCGGCGTGACGACGGCGTGGCGGGTGCGGACGATCCCGGACGATCCGGTGCGGCGCAACAACCTGCGCGGCATGGTGACGTACGCGACCGCCGGGCCCGGCACGCGCACCACCCAGATCTTCATCAATTACGGTGACAACAACCGGCTCGACGCGAGCGGCTTCGCGCCGTTCGGGCAGGTCGTCGAAGGGATGGACGTCGTGGACAAGCTGTTCGGCGGGTACGGCGAGGGAGCGCCCCAGGGGCGGGGCCCCGAGCAGTATCGGCTGAACGTGGAGGGCGAGAAGTATCTCGCCCGTCAATTCCCCAAGCTCGACAAGATCAACAAGGCTACGGTCGAGTAAGCTGCCGTAGCCGTCCCTGCGCCTCGCCGTTGGTTGAGTCGCGGCGCACGGCCTCCCGGAACGCGGCGATCGCGGCCACGGTGTCGCCCTTCATCAGATTGATGTTGCCGCGGAACGTCGCGAGGTTCGACGACGTCGGGAACTGTTCCTCGTTGAGCCGCAGGATCGCGAAGGCCTCGTCGAACTTCCCCGCGCGCCCCAGGCGAAACGCCGCGATGTCCAGCGTCGGCTCGCCGAAATCGTAGGCCGCCCGACCGTAATAGCGCTCGCGCAGCGTACGGTAGGCGCGGGTCGCGGAGTCGATGCCCGCCGTTTGCGCCGTCTCCTGAATCAGCTGCTCGAGCGACATCGGCCTGCTGACGCCGCGGTGGCACGTATTGCACGTCACCTCGACGTGGCTCGTCATCTGCGCGTGCTCGGGCAGTGTGTCCAGCCGCCGATTGATCTCTTCGACCATGCGCATCATCTGCCGAGCCGTCAGCTTGGTGCGTTTCTCGTCTTTGGCGAAATCGAACTGGCCCAGCGGCATCCCTTCCTGGCCCACGTGGCAGAAGTGGCAACGCACGCCGAGCGCGCCGGCGAAGTTGCGCATCATCCCGACGACCTGCATCACGGGCGTGTTGCGCGGAATCACTTTGACGTTGATGAGCGAATCGGGAGGGAAGTGGCCGGGAGCCTGCGCGGGCAGCGCGCCTGAGACAAGCACGAGCCCCGCGACGAGCAACAGTGCGTTGTTCATGACGGAATCTACAGTCCCTTGCTCTTGAGCCATGTCAGAGACGCGTTCGCAACTTCCTTCCACCCGCTGTCGACCGTGAGCGAATGGCCACGGTCGGGAAACACCTGATAGTCCGTCACACTCGGCGCTTTGCGGTAGAGCTTGTAGGCCGCGCGCGAGACGCTCTCCGGCACCGTGTGGTCCTTGCCGCCGCCAGTGATCAGCAGCGGCCCGCGCGTCGCCTTCGTGTTCACCTTCGCCGGCGTATTCGGGAAGACGTTGGCGAATGCTGCCTCAAACAACGGCTTGCCCGGTGCCGGAATGTGATACTTCGCGTGCAGGCCGTTCGACTCCTGCTCGGACACGGCGTTGCCGAATCCGAACTGAAACTGCTTCAGCGTCTGCGAGACGGCGCGTTTGTAATTGAATGGGTTGCCGAGCACCGGAAATGCGCTCTTGAGCTGCGCTAGCGGCAGGGGCAGCACGCCGCGGATCTGCGCGGGATCGAGCGCGACGGCCGCCGACGCCAACCCCATCCCGAGCAGCTTTTGCGCGACGAGGCCCCCGAACGAATGGCCGATGACGATTGGCTTTGTGGGCAGCGCTCGAATGATGCCGGCGTAGTGCTCGACGACATCGTCAATGCCGACATTCGCGAGCCGCTCAGGATGCGCGTTCGATTCCGCGACGGTGGTCGGCTCACCGGGCCACCCCGGGGCGATGGGATCGTAACCCGCGGCGCGGAAGAGCTCGAGCCACGGCTTCCACGAGTCGGCGTGCAACCAAAGTCCGTGGATGAAGACGACGGGGGTGGG
>WNEY01000328.1_pt1 | contig 28585 bp, 27 predicted proteins | sample 5400531 | NCBI WGS metagenome assembly WNEY01 (sample SAMN13153338, study PRJNA577476) | soil metagenome | isolation source: 200 cm saprolite under Douglas fir tree site 1 | place: USA:California | collected 2015-04-18
GGGTCGAGTTGGGGTAGACCTCGACCTTCACCTTGCCGGCGGTGTACTTCTCGGCGAGCTCCCTGAACTTTTCCGAGCCCTTGCCTTTCGGCGTGTCGGGCGCGACGACGTGGCTGAACTTGAGGACGATCGGCTGCTGAGCCAGGGCGGCGCCCGGCCAAGCCAGCGCCGCGACCGAAGCCGCGACCAGAACCCATTTGCGCATCGGACGCTCCCTCTCGCTGTTGGCGGTCGATGAGTATTGTATGACTGCTTTTAGCCGCTTCTCTTGCGATTGATCAAACACCAATGGCCGCCGGACAATTTCAGGGGCGGACCACGGCGAAGCGGATCGGCGGGCCCGGCCGGTGAAAATTTGCCTGCGCGCAAAGGGATTTGGCGCACAATTGCGGACGGCCGGCGGCCGCCATGCTGCATTGCACTCAAAGGCGCTCGCCAAGCGAGGCAAAGGGCCGCGCCGTGCCGGCGCGGCCCGATCCGGTCGCAGCCGGGCCGAAGACCGCAACCGCGACCGCGGGCGGCCTCAGCCGACGTCGGTCGAGTGGAGCCGGCGCTCGGCGACCACGGCTTCCGGCTGGCCTTTCTGGCGCCGCGACATGAGCTTGTTGAGCGCGCCGAGATAGGCCTTGGCCGAGGCGACCAGCGTGTCCGGATCGGCGCCCTTGGCGGTCACCGACCGGCCGTTCTCGGCGAGCCGCACCGAGACCTCGGCCTGCGCGTCGGTGCCCTGGGTGACCGCGTGCACCTGGAAGAGCTCGAGCACGGCCTCGTGCGGGATGAGCGCCTTGATGGCGTTGAAGGTCGCATCCACCGGACCGTTGCCGGTCGACTGCACGGTGTGGTGGCGGCCGTCGATGTCGAGCGTCGCGGTCGCCGACTGCGGGCCCATGGTGCCGGCGATCACGGTGAGGCTGACCAGCTTCACCCGGTTCTGGGCCTGCGCGATCTCCTCGTCGACCAGCGCCTCGATGTCCTCGTCGTAGACGTGCTTCTTGCGGTCGGCGAGCGCCTTGAAGCGGACGAAGGCGTCCTCGAGCTGGTTGCTCGACAAGCGATAGCCGAACTCCTCGAGCTTGTGCACGAAGGCGTGGCGGCCGGAATGCTTGCCCATCACCAGCGAGGTCTGCTTCACGCCCACGGTCTCCGGCGTCATGATCTCGTAGGTCTGGGTGTGCTTGAGCATGCCGTCCTGGTGGATGCCGGATTCGTGCGCGAAGGCGTTCCGCCCGACGATCGCCTTGTTGTACTGCACGGGGAACGAGGTGGCGGCGGCGACCAGCTTCGACGCGCGGGTGAGCATGGTCGAGTCGACGCCGGTCCAGTACGGCAGCACGTCGTTGCGCACCTTCATCGCCATCACCACCTCCTCGAGCGCGGCGTTGCCGGCACGCTCGCCGATGCCGTTGATGGTGCATTCGATCTGACGGATGCCGGCGCGCACGCCGGCGAGCGAGTTCGCCACCGCCATGCCGAGATCGTCGTGGCAATGGGCGGAGAAGCGCGCCTTGTCGGCGTTCGGCACGCGCTCGCGCAGCATCCTGATCAGCGCGAAATATTCCTCCGGCACCGTGTAGCCGACGGTGTCGGGGATGTTGATGGTGGTGGCGCCGGCGTCGATCGCGGCCTCGACGCAGCGGCAGAGAAAGTCGTGCTCGGTGCGGGTGCCGTCCTCGCTCGACCATTCCACGTCGTCGGTGTAATTGCGCGCGCGGGCGACCTGGGCGATCACCATCTCGTAGACCTCGCCCGGCTCCTTCTGCAGCTTGTACTTCATGTGCACCGGCGACGTCGAGATGAAGGTATGGATTCGGCTGCGCTTCGCCGGCTTGACCGCCTCGGCGCAGCGGTCGATGTCCTTGAAGGCGGCGCGCGCGAGCCCGCAGATCACCGCGTTCTTGGCGCGCCTGGCGATCTCCTGCACCGCGGCGAAGTCTCCCTCCGACGCGATCGGGAAGCCGGCCTCGATGATGTCGACCCCCATCGCATCGAGGAGCTCGGCGACCTCGAGCTTCTCCTCGTGGGTCATGGTGGCGCCCGGGCACTGCTCGCCGTCGCGCAAGGTGGTATCGAAAATGAGGACGCGGTCCTGCTCGGACTTCGTGGTCATGATGTGGATCCTTCTCGACGTTCGCGCCCTCTTGCTCGGGCGCTCGGGGTTCTCCTGGCTCGGTTCCCCTGAGTGCCCAGGCGCGAACGCCCAGCCGGCCCTCAGGGGACGGTAAGCAGCAGGAGGCCGCCGAGAATGAGGGCGGCGCCGGGTCGGGCTTCGGCCCGCCAGCGGATCGCGCGGAAATCGCTGCGCGTCGATATCACTTCGCCCTCGTGACGTTGCTACGCCATGCGCCGGCCAGGGTCGCGGAACAAGGTAAAGGCCGCGTTAATCCCCGGGAGCGCCGACGCTCTTTTAGCGGAACGGCCGCATGCTTCGCAAGCTCGAATTGACATTGCGGCATGCAGGTCAGAGCTGTTGACCTTTTGCGCCGGCGGCCGCGCGGCGCGGTCAATTCCCGATCGTCATGGCGCGCCCCACACATGGGTGAGAAAGGCGGTGACGAACGGCGGCATCAGCGGGTCGAGATCGGCGGGGCCCCGCACGATGCGGATATCGCAGAGCTCGGGGGCGTCCTCGCTCGCGAGATGGGCGAGCATGCGCGCGCGCAGCGCGGCCGCGCTCTCGCGTGCGTGGAGCACCTTGATCTGGGCGATGCGCGAGCTCGAGAGAATGCAATACCAGCCCTCCTCGGCGTCATAGGCGTCGACGCCGATGCCGGTCTCCTCGGCGAGCTCCCGCCTGATGCTGCCGGCAAGGTCGACCCGGCCGTCGACGACATCGCCGGGATCGGGGGTCCCCGCCGGGAAATAGATTTTGCCGGCATTGATCGTGTGCTCGCCCATCACCCCGAGCAGGAAGCCGCCATCGGAGCCCTTGAGGGCGCCGAGCGAAAAGCAGTTCTTCACCGTCGGGTCGGGACACCCCCAGTCGCGCCAGGCAATGAAGCTCGCGTAATCGGTCTCGAAGCACTCGCCGCGGAACACGTCCTGCGCGATGGCATGGTCCTGCAGCAACAGGATGCGGCCGTTCCACACCGCGGGCTTCGTCCGTCGCAACGCATCGAAATAGCGCGCGATCTCGTCGCGGCGGGCCTCGGCGAAGCTCCATGGCCGCGGCACGACCGCGAGCTCCAGCCGCTTCAGGCGCACGATCTCGGTCATGCCTCGATCGTCCCCTCGGTCACGATCACGGCATCGCCCGCGATCGAAGCCGACGCGAGCCTGCCGCCCGCGACCGCGATCGCCAGCCGGATAACGCTCGGCCGCCCCATCTCGTAGCCCTGCTCGATGGCGATGGCGTGCTCGCCGTCGGCAAGCCCGCCGGCTGCGGCGAGCAGCCCCGCGAAGGCAGCGGCCGCCGCTCCGGTCGCCGGGTCCTCGCGAATGCCGAGCGCCGGCGCGAACATCCGGGCGTGAAAGGCGTGGCCGGGATCGGCGGTCTCGCGGCAAAAAACGTAGACCGGGTCCTCGCCGCAGGCTGCGACCAGCTGGCTCGGATCGGGTCGGCACTCGCCGAGCGCGGAGAGCCGCGCCGCCGGCACGAACGTGATGGGGATGCCGGCCGACCAGCGCGCCGGCCGGAACCCGCGAAAGCCAATATCCGCCGGCGCGAGCCCGAGCGCCGCGGCGAGGGTCGCATCGTCCGCAGGCGCGCCGATCTCGGCGGGCAGCTGCGGCAACGCGAACCGCGCGCTGCCGTGGCCGGCGCCGCGGGCCTCGAGCGTGCAGCGTACCGGGCCGATTCCCTCCTGCAGCACGAATTCATGGCCGGGGCCGCCGCCGTCGCGCAGGCCGAGCAGCACCGCCGTCCCGACGGTCGGGTGGCCGGCGAACGGCAGCTCGCGCGCCGGCGTGAAGATGCGCACGCGGGCACGATGGCCCGCATCGCCCGGCGGCAGGACGAAGACCGTCTCGGGATGGTTGAACTCGCGCGCGATCGCCTGCATCGCCGCAACGTCGAGTCCCTCGCCGTCGAGCACCACGGCGAGCGGATTGCCGGCAAAACGCCGGTCGGTGAACACGTCGAGGGTCGCGAATCGCCGTTGCATCGACGTCCTCTCCGCGGCGCGCATTCAGGCCGATGCCGGCCCGGACGCCCGGACGCCTTATGCCCGAACCGTCGGCGACAGGCGAGCGGGACGCTCGTTCGGTTCCCTGCCCGATCGAGTCGGAAGGTTCCCATGGTGGGGGACAGAACGTGCGTCAGAGCCCCTTGATCAGGCCGGCGTCGATCAACAGCCGATTGAAGCGTCGCGCCTCCGCGCCGCCGGCGCAGCCGTAGAACAATCCCTGGCAGCGCTGCAGAATTTTTTTCTGCTCGGCGAACGACGGGTCGAGCGGCAGCCCGGCCGCCTCCTGCACGATCAGCGGGAGATAGGGCCCCTCGATGGTGTCGAGCGCGGAGCCGAGGTCGACTGGTTCGAAGTTGATCGCATCGATCGCGTAATAGGTCGTGAAATAGCGCGGATCGTAATTCAGCAGGCGGCGGTTGATTGCCGCCTCCTCGAGCCCGGGCTCGAGAATGGTGGAGGCGAAATCCGGCTGGTGGTCGCCATAGCGCAGCAGCAGGAACGACTCATCGGGGAAGTCGCGCCTGAGAGCTTCGAGCAGGTCCGCATAATCGCGAAAGCTCATGGCCTGCCGCCGCAGATATTCGTCGACCTCGGCGGCATTTCCCGGATCCTTCCATTCCGGCAGCAAATCCGGCCGCCAGCGGGTGTTCCAGGGATAATGGTTGGCGGCGAGATAGACGAACAGGAACATCGGGCCCTTGCCGCGCTCGCGCTCGATCATCCGCCGCGCGGCGTCGTAGTAGAACCGATCGGGCTCGATGCGGTCGGTGCCGAGCGCGCTCTGGTCGAGAAATTTCTGCACGCCGGCGGTGGTCTGAAAGCTCTTCGCGCTCATGAAGGCGCCGAGCGCCGGATAGATCGAGTACGTCCGATAGCCGCATCGGCGCAGCGCCGTCGGCAGGCCGCGCTCGACCCGCCCGGCGGCGATCTGCGTGACGTAATAGGCGAAGCGTCCGAACGAGCGCGCCGAGAGCCCCGCCAGCACGTTGTATTCGGCGTACCAGCTCGGCCCGCCGGCGCCTTCGGCGATGAACCGGCGTCGCTTGCCGTCGAACGATCGGAAGTGCGCGCCGTAGCTCGGCGGGACCCTGACGCCGGGAGCGACGCGAATGTCGAAGCTCGACTCGTCGTGCACCAGGACGATATGCGGCGGCTTGCGCGCCGGCGCGCAGGTCGCGTCGGGCAATGTCCGCAGGCGATCGGTGACGCTCGCGTCGGATTCCAGGTATCCGTCGGTCAGCAGCGCGGAGACCGCGGCGACGCCCGAGCGCGAGAATTTCGACACGTAGCTGTCGCCGAACCACGCCTCCCATCCTTCCTGGGGAAACGCCAGCGCCACGCCGATCAGGCCCAGCAGGCACGCGACAAATCCCAGGATCGCGGCCCGCAGCCGCACCCGGAAGCTGTCGATCCACCACAACAGCCCGATGACCGGCACGGCGACCGCGCCGGCGACGACGATCTTGGCAAAGAGATCGGGCCTTGCCGACAGGAGGAAATCGATCGTGTCGCGATTGATGATCCAGACGTCGAAGAAGCTCACGGTCATCCAGATGATGTCGTATTTGAGCCGCGACAGCAGGATCAGGACGATGATCATCGCGAGCGACAGCGCCGTCGAGACCGCGGGGCGCCGCAGCACGATGAGCCAGAAGAAATTGATGAGGCCCCAGGTGAGCAGGAAGACCGCCTTCGGCACGAGCGCGACCTCGCTCCAGGCCATCAGGGCGAGGGCGGCGAGGTGCATCATGGCGATCAGCGCGAGCAGCCATGCATCGCGCCGGGCGACCGTTTGAGGGGCGGCCCAGCGGCTGGTCAGGAATGCGACGGAGGGCGGCATGGCGAGGAGCCCGTGCCCGGCAATGATTCACCTTCGCGCCCGGCGCACGGACCGCTGTCATAGAAAGGCATCAATTTCGTCATTTCAAGGTCAATTGCGCGCCGACCGAGCCCTCGCGGAAATCGTCAAGTCCGGACCGCCGATGAATTTTCGTTCATTGCGGCGATTGGCCCGGCATCCATCAAAAGCCCTGGATCAGACCGGCGTCGATCAGCAGCCGGTTGAAACGGCGTGCCTCGGCGCCGCCGGCGCAGAGATAGAAGAGGCCGCGGCAGCGGCCGAGGATTTTCTTCTGCTCCGCGAAGGTGGCGCCGAGCGGAACGCCCGCGCCCTCGAGCACCACCAGCGGCAGGTACGGCGCATCGAGCACGTCGAGCGCGGAGGACAGATCGAGCGGCTGGAAGTTCAGCCCCTCGGTCGCATAATAGGTGGTGAAATAGCGAGGGTCGCGCTCGAGGATGTGCTGCGCCACCTCGGCCCGATCGAGCGTCGGGTCGAGGAACTGCTTGGCGAACAGCGGCTGGTGGTCGCCGAACCGCACGATGAAGAACTGATCTTGCGGAAACTCGCGGCCGAGACGCTCCTTGAATTGCGCGAGGTCGTGCACGCTCATCTGCTGGCGGCGCAGGTATTCGTCGACCTCGTACGGGTTGCCCGGATTGACCCAGTCGGGGAACAGGTCGGGCCGGTAGTGGTAGGTCCAGGGAAAGTGGTTGGCGGCAAGATAGACGAAGACGAAAACCGGACCGTTGCCGCGCTGCTCGGCGATCACGCGGGCGGCGTGGTCGTAATAAAAAATGTCGGTGTCGGCCGGGCCGGTGCGCAGTTGCTTGGCGTCGAGGAAATGCTCGATCCCGGCGGTGGTCTGGAAACCGCGGGCGCCGACGAAGGCGCCCGACCAGGAATAGAGGGTGTAGGTCTGGTAGCCGCACCTTCGCAATGCATGGGGCAGGCCGCGCTTGACGCGGCCGATGGCGAGCCGGGTGGCGGACTCGGCAAAACGTCCATAGGAGCGCACCGACAGCCCGGAGAGCACGTTGTATTCGGTGAACCAGCTCGGCCCGCCGGCGCCCTCGACCACGAGCGAGCGCAACCTGCCGTCGGACGAGCGGAAGCGGTCGCGATAGCCGGGCGGAACCTTGACGTTCGGAAGCATGGTGGCGTCGAAGCTCGACTCGTCGAACACCATGACGATGTGCGGCAGCTTGCGGCCGGCCTCGCAGGTGTCGCGGCCCGTGAGGCGCAGGCGGTCGGAAATGGCGCCGTCGGCCTCCAGGACTCCCTGCGTCACCAGATCGACCGCCGCAACCACCCCCGAGCGCGCGAATTTCGAGACGTATTGGTGCAGGGCGAACTCGTCCTCGCGATCGGTCGGCACCGCGAGCGACAGGCTGGTCAGCGCGCCGAAGCTGAGGACGAACCCAAGCACGGCAACGCCGCGCCGCACCCGGAACGGCTCGCTTTGCCAGGCGAGCACGAGCACCGGGACCGCCAGCAGGACGGCGAGGCCGACCTTCCAGGCGAGGCCCGGAATGATCGTCACGAGAAACGAGAACGTGGCGACGTCGACGATCATGACGTCGACGAACGTCGCCGTCATCATCATGACGCTGTGCTTGAACTGCGACACGAGGATCAAGATGACGATCATCGCCAGCGACAGCGCCGCCGACGTCACCGGGCGCCGCAGCAGCGACAGCCAGAAGCAGTTGAGCAGGATCCAGGTCAGCGCGAAGGCGGCCTGCGCCGCGAGATCGGCCTCGGACCACAGCCAGATGGCGAACGCGGCGAGATGGACGGCGGCGAGGAGCGCGACCCGCGCGGCGCGCCGGCGGTCGGCGGCCGCGGCGGCGAGACGGCTTTTCAGGAACAGGACGGCGGGCGGCATCGACTCGAGACCACGTCCCGCGACGCTCACCGGCGCGGAGGATTGTCATCTTTCTGTAATAAAATGGTCATTGGCAAGGGCCTTGGCGGCCCCGCCGGCCTTGGGGGGATGGTTGGCCCGGCCTAGAGGCCCGCCGCCTTCCTCACGAACCTGTCGTCGAACGTCTTGGCGAGATCGACCTTGGCGTTCTTGAGCTCGTCGTCGAAGGCGAGCAGCATGTCGGCGGCCGATTGCATGCCGGCGGCGGGGATGATGCCGGTGCGCGAATAGACCGGCTTGTTGGCCTTCACTGCGGCAACGTAGAGCGCCTTGTCGCCGAGGAAATAGTCCTCCGGCACCGTCGCCGCGATCTGCTCAGGGGTGGCCTGCTCCAGCCATTTCAGCGTCTTGTAGAAGGCATTGACCAGCGCCTGCGTGGTCCTCGGATTCCTGTCGATGAAATCCTGCTTGAGGTAGAGCACCGCCGCCGGGTTCGAGCCGCCGAAGATCGCGCGAGTGCCTTCCTCGGTCCGGCTGTCGGCGACGATCTTGATGTCGCCGTCCTGCTCGAGCTTGGTGATCATCGGATCGAGGTTGGCGAGCGCGTCGATGTCGCCCTTCTTGATCGCGGCAACGGCCGACGGCCCGATGCCGACCCCGATATAGGAGGCGTCGGCCGGCTTGAGGCCGGCTTTCGACATCATGTACATGACGAAGAAATTGGTGGAGGAGCCGGGCGCGCTCACCCCGATCTTCATGCCCTTGAGGTCGGCCGCGGTCGTGTAGGCCTTGTCCTTGCGCACGCCGACGACGATGCCGGGAAAGCGGCCGAGCTCGATCACCGCCCGGATGTCCTGCCCTTTGGCCTGCATGCGGATGGTGTGCTCGTAGGCGCCGGTGACGACGTCGACCGAGCCGCCGACCAGCGCCTGCAGCGACTGCGCCCCACCGCGGAAGTCGTTGATGGCGATGTCGAGGCCCTGCTCCTTGAAGTAGCCGAGCCGCTCGCAGATCGTCAGCGGCAGGTAATAGAGCGCAGTCTTGCCGCCGACGCCGAGGGTCAGCTGCGGCTTCTCGAGCGTCTGGCCGTGGGCGGCGCCGGCAATCGAAAGCGCAAGCGCAAGCGCCCCCAGCTTGGCTGTCTTCATCTCGTCCTCCCTCGCGGCCCTTGGCAGGCCGTCGCGTTGTTATAGGGCCGCGACAGGCGCGCGCAAAGCGCCGGGGCGCGGCGCATCGCCCGCGTTCATGGCCGCGTTTCGGCCGCGGCCGGCCGCCAGACCAGGAGCCGCCGCTCGACCAGGGTGACGATGAAGTCGATGCCGATCACGAAGGCGGCGAGCACGATCATGCCGGCGAACACGCCGGCGACGTCGAACACCCCCTCGGCCTGCTGGATGACGTAGCCGAGGCCGGCGGCCGAGCCGAGATATTCGCCGACGACGGCGCCGACCACCGCAAAGCCAACCGACGTGTGCAGCGAGGAGAACATCCAGGACAGCGCCGAGGGCCAGTAGACGTGGCGCATCAGCGCCCGCTCGCTCATGCCCAGCATGCGGGCATTGGCGAGCACGGTCGGGCTCACCTCCTTGACCCCCTGGTAGACGTTGAAGAAGACGATGAAGAAGACGAGCGTGACGCCGAGCGCGACCTTCGACCAGATGCCGAGCCCGAGCCACAGCGCGAAGATCGGCGCCAACACCACCCGCGGCAGCGCGTTGATCATCTTCACATAGGGATCGAACACCGCCGCGACCCGTGGCTGCCGCGCGAACCAGAACCCGACCAGCACGCCCGCTACCGACCCGATGACGAAGGCGAGGACGGATTCCACGAGCGTGATCCAGAGATGCTTCCAGATCGTGCCCTCGACGAACCATTTGACGATGCGCAGCGCGACATCCGACGGGGTCGAGAAGAAGAACGGCGGCAGCAGCGTCACCCCACCGATCGGCACGCTGGTGAGCACGTGCCAGAGCACCACCGCCGCGACGGCGACGAGGAGCTGGAGCGCGAGCAGCTTGGCACGGGACACGACCAACCGCCTTTCCTCGTCGGCATCATCATCCGCGCAAGCGGATGATGCAAGATTCGGAGGACGCACGACGGACGACAGAGGACGGACTTCCGTCGTCCGTCGTCTGTCCTCCGTCGTCCGACCTTCAGCCGCCGCCCGTCTGGGTATAGCCCTTGAGCACCTCGGCCTTGAGCACCGCCCAGATCTCGCGGTGCAGATGCTGGAACGCCGGCTCGATCTTGATCTCGGCGATGTCGCGCGGGCGCGGCAGCGCGACCGTCCACTCGCCGATGACGCGCGCCGCCGGCCCCGCCGACATGATCACCACGCGGTCGGAGAGCGCGATCGCCTCCTCGAGGTCGTGGGTGACGAACAGCACCGCCTTGCGGTCGCCGCTCCAGAGATCGAGCAGCAGGTTGCCCATGATCTGGCGGGTCTGCGCGTCGAGCGGCCCGAACGGCTCGTCCATCAGCAGAATTTTCGGATCACGAATGAGCACCTGCACGAGGCCGACGCGCTTCCTTTGCCCGCCCGAGAGCATGTGCGGATAGCGCGCGCCGAATTCGGCGAGGCCGACCCGGGCGAGCCAGGCCTGCGCGCGCTGGCGCGCCTCTCCGCGCCCGGTGCCCGCCGTCTCGAGGCCGATCGCGACGTTCTCGAGCGCGGTCTTCCACGGAAACAGCGCGTCGGCCTGGAACAGGTAGCCGGCCTGTCGATTGAGGCCCGCAAGCGGCGCCCCGAAAACGTCGACGCGGCCGGACGACGGCGCAATCAGCCCGGCGGCGACGTTGAGCAAGGTCGACTTGCCGCACCCGGTCGGGCCGACGATGGCGACGAACTCGCCGTCGGCAACGCTGAGCGAGGTGCGCGCGACCGCCGGGTAGGCGCCGCCGTCGGCAAGCCGGAAGGTCACGGCCACCTGCGACAGCGCGACGGCGGGCATCGCCACGGCCGATCCCGCCTTGCCGTGCGCCATCCCCCGGTCGATCAGTTCCGGCTGCGGTCGACCAGCGCGCGCTGCTTGATCCACGGCATCATGGCGCGCAGCTTCTCGCCGACCTGCTCGATCGGATGGGTGGAGCATTTCGCGCGCATGGCCTTGAACGACGTCTGGTTGACGCGGTTCTCCAGCATCCAGTCCTTGACGAATTTTCCGGATTGGATGTCGGCGAGAATGCGCTTCATCTCCGCCCGCGTCGCGTCGTTGACCACGCGCGGGCCCGAGACGTATTCGCCGTATTCGGCGGTGTTCGACACCGAGTAGTTCATGGTGGCGATGCCGCCCTCGTAGATGAGGTCGACGATCAGCTTCACCTCGTGCACGCACTCGAAATAGGCCATCTCGGGGGCGTAGCCGGCCTCGACCAGGGTTTCGTAGCCGGCCTTCATCAACTCGACCAGCCCGCCGCACAGCACCGATTGCTCGCCGAACAGGTCGGTCTCGCATTCCTCGCGGAACGTGGTCTCGATGATGCCGGCGCGCCCGCCGCCGATCGCCGCCCCGTAGGACAGCGTGAGATCGTGGGCGTTGCCGGAGATGTCCCGGTGCACCGCCATCAGCACCGGAACGCCGGCGCCGCGCTGGTACTCGGCGCGCACGGTATGGCCGGGTCCCTTGGGCGCGATCATCATGACGTCGAGATCGGCGCGCGGCTCGATCAGGCTGAAGTGGATATTGAGCCCGTGGGCGAACATCAGCGCCGCGCCCTGCTTCATGTTGCCGGCGAGGTGCTCGCGATAGATCTCGGCCTGCAGCTCGTCGGGCGTGAGCATCATCATCACGTCGGCCCATTTGGCGGCCTCGGCCGCCTCCATCACCTTGAGCTTCTCGACCTCCGCCTTCTTGACGCCCTGCGAGCCCTTGCGCAGCGCCACCGCCACGTCCTTGACGCCGGAGTCGCGCAGGTTGAGCGCGTGGGCGTGGCCCTGGCTGCCATAGCCGATGATGGCGACCTTCTTGCCCTTGATCAGGTTGATGTCGGCGTCGCGATCGTAATAAACGCGCATGGTTCTCACCCCTGCTCAGGCCAGGCTCGCCGGCCGCTGATCTGGCGTGCTGCTTCTAGGTTCAACGGATCGCCGGCACAAGCCCGGCGAGGCCGACGACTCACATCCCTTCCGGACCGCGCGCGATCGCCACGATGCCGGTGCGCGAGACCTCGACCAGGCCGAGCGGGATCATCAGCGCGACGAAGCTCTCGATCTTGTCGCTGGCGCCGGTGATCTCGAACACGAAGCTCTCGGTCGAGGCGTCGATCACGCGCGCGCGGAAGGCGTCGGCGAGCCGCAGCGCCTCCATGCGCTGCTCGCCCTTGCCGCGCACCTTGACCATGGCGAGCTCGCGCTCGAGATGCGGCCCGGCGACCGTCATGTCGACCACGCGATGCACCGGCACCAGCCGCTCGAGCTGGTTCTTGATCTGCTCGATCACCATCGGCGTGCCGCGGGTCACGATGGTGATGCGCGAGAGGTGCTTCTCGTGCTCGGTCTCCGACACCGTCAGCGAGTCGATGTTGTAGCCGCGGCCGGAGAACAGCCCGATGACGCGCGCCAGCACGCCCGGCTCGTTGTCGACCAGCACCGACAGGGTGTGGGTCTCGACCGCCTCCGAAACGGTGGCGGCGGGATAGTGCGTGGTGGCGTTCACGGCCGTCACACCATCACCTTGCCCTGCTCGGTGACGGCGTCCTCGGGTTCGACGCCGGCGTCGCCCAGCAGCATCTCGTTGTGGGCGCGGCCGGACGGGATCATCGGGAAGCAGTTCTCGTTCTGGTCGACCACGCAATCGAATATCACCGGCCGGTTCACCTCGATCATCTCGGCGATGGCGCCGTCGAGATCGCCCGGCCGCTCGCAGCGGATGCCGACCGCGTGATAGGCCTCGGCGAGCTTCACGAAGTCGGGCAGGGCCTCGGTATAGGAATGCGCGTAGCGCCCGCCGTGCAGCAGCTCCTGCCACTGGCGCACCATTCCCATGTACTGGTTGTTGATGATGAAGATCTTGACCGGCAGGTCGTATTGCACGGCGGTCGACATTTCCTGCATGGTCATCAGCACCGAGGCCTCGCCGGCGATGTCGATGACCAGCGATTTCGGATGCGCGAGCTGCACCCCGACCGAGGCCGGCAGGCCGTAGCCCATGGTGCCGAGGCCGCCCGAGGTCATCCAGCGGTTCGGCTCCTCGAACCGGTAGAACTGCGCCGCCCACATCTGATGCTGCCCCACCTCGGTGGTGATGTAGGTGTCGCGATCCTTGGTCGCCGCGTACAGGCGCTCGATGGCGTATTGCGGCTTGATGAGCTTGTTCGAGTTCTTGTAGGCGAGCGACTTGCGCGCCCGCCAGCCCTCGATCTGCTTCCACCAGGCGTCGAGCGCCTTGCGCTCGGCGCTGGCCGCGGTCGAGCGCCACAGCCGCACCATGTCCTCGAGCACGTGCGCGCAGTCGCCGACGATCGGAATGTCGACCTTGACGTTCTTGTTGATCGAGGACGGGTCGATGTCGACGTGGATCTTGCGCGAGCCGGGCGAGAAGGCGTCGAGCCGGCCGGTGATGCGGTCGTCGAAGCGGGCGCCGATGCAGATCATCACGTCGCAATCGTGCATCGCCCAGTTGGCCTCCCAGGTGCCGTGCATGCCGAGCATGCCGAGCCACTGCGGATCGGACGCCTTGTAGGCGCCGAGCCCCATCAGCGTCGAGGTGATCGGGAAGCCGGTGAGCTTGACGAATTCGCGCAGCAGTTGGCTCGCCTCAGGGCCGGAATTGATGATGCCGCCGCCGGTGTAGAACAGCGGACGCTTGGCGTGCCGCATCAGCTCGATCGCGGCCTTGATGCGGTCGAGATCGCCCTTGAGCTTGGGGCGGTAGCCCTGGTGCTGGAAATCCTTCGGCCGGGAATAGACGCCCTTGGCGAACTGGATGTCCTTCGGGACGTCGACCACTACCGGGCCGGGCCGGCCGCTCTTGGCAATGTGGAACGCCTCGTGCAGCACGCGCGGCAGCTCGGCGATGCTCTTCACCAGATAATTGTGCTTGGTGCAGGGGCGGGTGATGCCGACCGTGTCGCATTCCTGGAAGGCGTCGTTGCCGATGAGATGGGTCGGGACCTGGCCGGTGATGACGACGAGCGGGATCGAATCGCACAGCGCGTCGGTCAGGCCGGTGACCGCATTGGTGGCCCCGGGCCCCGAGGTCACCAGCACGGCGCCGACCTTGCCGGTCGAGCGGGCGTAGCCTTCGGCGGCGTGCACGGCTCCCTGCTCGTGCCGCACCAGGATGTGCTTGACACGCTCCTGTTGGAACAGCGCATCGTAGATCGGCAGCACCGCTCCGCCGGGATAGCCGAAGAGGTGCTCGACGCCCTGCTCGGCGAGCGCCGCGATCACCATGTCGGCTCCGGTCATCTCCTTCGTCATCGTCGGCTCCACTTGCCTTTGCCGGAATCAAAAAGGGCCGCGAGGGGCCCTGTTTGCGCATCGCCACGGTCGCAGAATGGCCTAGCCATCCGCGGCGATGCGGCTACCTACGATTACCAGCACCTGCGTAATAAAATTGCGCATACGCGCGGCCTTTCATCATTTCCTTGCGAGGCGAGTAGCACACCGGGGGTCGGGCGGTCAAGCAGAAATGCCAATTTGCCCTATTGCCTCCATGTACCGGCAGAGCTAGCTTGGAATCGACTAGTCTAGACTAGTCTCGGAGCTGACCGATGGACAACGAAACCAGGCCGGAGGGCACCCGCGTCGGCGCCTACGAGGCCAAGACCAGGTTCTCGGAACTCGTCGCCCGCGCCGAGAGGGGCGAGAGTTTTCTGGTGACGAAGAACGGCAGACCGGTGGCACGCATTACACCTATCCATGATTTCGATCGCGAAAGGGCGCAACAGGCGGCGGCGCGAATGCGCGCCCTGTTGGCGGCCCAGGGCCCGCGGGTCACCGAGCAGGAGGCGCGGCAAAACTGGGAGGAACTCAAGCGCGAGCTCGACGGCGAGGACGACGCCAGGATCGATCAATGGCTCTCGTCATCGACGCCTCGATAGCCCTGGGATGGATTTCGCCGCGGCAAGCCACGCCGCTGACCGACGCCGCACTGTCCGTGGTCGCGCGCGAATTCGGCTGCGTGCCGGCGTATTTCGGAATCGAGGTGGCGCGTGTTTTGCGCAACCACGAACGTCGAAATTTGCTCGCGGCGGACGTTGTCGATGCGTGGTTGGCGCAATTGCGTGCCCTGCCGCTACGGGAAGATAGCTTCAGAACCCTCGACACCGTTCAAGACGTGATGTTGCTCGCTCGACGCCACGCCTTGCGAGTAGCCGACGCCGCCTATCTCGAGCTTGCGGTGCGGGCCGCCCTGCCCCTGGCTACGCGCGACGACTCCCTGGCGCGGGCCGCGGAAACCGCCGGCGTCGTGCTCTTCAAATCGTGATCGCCGGTGATCCCGTCACCCCGCGCATTTGACTTGGCGTTATCCGGTCGGCCGGTATGTTGGCCGGCGTGAAGGGGTTTGCGGCATGCCATTCCTGCGCGAGCGGTCCGGACGCTGGTCGCCGGTGAAGATCGCGGCCTTCGCGGCCGCGGTGCTGCCGGCGCTCTGGGTCGCCTACCAGGCGGCGAGCGATGATCTCGGCGCCCGGCCGGTCACCGAGGCGATCCACCAAGTCGGCGATTGGGCGCTGCGGTTCCTCCTGATCACGCTGGCGATCACGCCGGCACAACGCATCCTCAACTATCCCCGCATCATTCTGGCGCGCCGCACGCTCGGCGTGGCCACCGCGGCCTATGCCGTCCTGCATCTGTCGCTCTACGCGCTCGACCAGCATTTCGATCTGCTCAAGGTGGCGAGCGAGATCGTGCTGCGCATCTACCTGCTGATCGGGGCGCTTGTGCTGACCGGCCTCGTCGTCCTGGCCTCGACCTCGACCGATGCCGCCATTCGCCGCCTCGGCTCGCGGCGCTGGAACGCCCTCCACCGTGTCGTCTATGGGCTCGCCCTGCTCGCCGCCGTGCATTTCTTCATCCAGTCGAAGCTCGACACCTACCAGCCGGTAATGATGGCGGGGTTCCTGATCTGGCTGCTGGCCTACCGGGTTCTGTTCCGGCTCAACGGCGAGGTGCCCGCGGCCCACCTCCTGCTGCTCGCCGCCGCCGTCGCGGTGACGACGGCGCTCGGCGAAGCAACCCTCTACATGCTCACGAGCGGGGTCGACGCGCGCCGCATCCTGCTCGCCCATTTCGACCTCGAGATGGAGGTGCGGCCGGCCTGGTGGGTGCTGGCCGCCGGCCTCCTGGTCGCCGGCGCCGGACTGCTGCGGCAGAAGCCGGCGCGTCAGCGGCCGAGCGCGCGCCGGATCGCCTCGACCGCCCTCTCCGGCGCGACCCAGGTCCAATCCGGCAGCTGATGGCGAAACCACGTCGCCTGGCGCTTGGTGTAGCGCCGGGTGTCGCGCTTGGCCTCGGCCGCCGCCGTCGCGAGATCGATCTCGCCGCTCAAATGCCGGATCAGCCAGGGTACGCCGTGCGCCTTCATCGCCGGGAGCGCGGCGTCGAGACGCCGGGCGCGCAGCGCGCCCACCTCGTCCAGGGCGCCGGCGGCGAGCATCCCCTCGAAGCGGGCATCGATGCGGCGGTAAAGCTCGCCGCGCTCGACGTCGAGGAAGATCTTCACCGCCCCACACGGATCGAGCGCGGGCCGCATGCCGTCGCGATGCCAGTCGGCGAGCGAGCGGCCGGTCGCCAAGACGACCTCGAGCGCGCGAGTGATGCGGGAGCGGTCGCCCGGCATCAGCCGCTGCGCGGTCGCGGGGTCGCGCTCGCCGAGCTCGGCGTAAAGGCGGCCGATGCCTTCCTGCACGAGCCTGCCGCGGACCGCGGCGCGGACCTCGGCCGGGATCGGGGGGATGGCAGCAAGCCCGCGCGTCAGCGCCCTGAAGTAGAGGCCGGTGCCGCCGACCAGGATCGGCCGGCGCGCTCCCCGCGCGACCTCGTCGAGCGCCGCGCCGGCTTCGACGCACCAGCGGCCGACGGAATAATTCTCGGCGGCGTCCACGTGGCCATAGAGGAGATGGGGCACGCGCGCCTCCTCCACCGGCGTCGGGCGCGCGGTGATGATGCGCAGATCGCGATAGACCTGCATGGAATCGGCATTGACGATGGTGCCGCCGAGCTCCTCCGCCAGCGCGAGCGCCAGCGCCGACTTGCCGCTCGCGGTCGGTCCCGCAACGAGGATGGGCCTGCTCACGACGCCCGTGCCGCGCATGGAGCGTGTTCACCTCCGCCGATATTGAACCCGTTTCCGGCGCCGACTAAACCATGGGCCGATCCTGTGCTCACGTGGAGATGTCCGGTGACGCTCGTACGACCCTTCCGTGCCCTGCGGCCGGCGCCGGGACGCGCCGCCGAGATTCTGGCGCCCCCCTATGACGTGCTGTCGAGCGCCGAGGCGCGCGAGCGCGCCCAGGGCAAGCCGTGGAGCTTCCTCCACGTCTCGAAGCCCGAGATCGACCTCGATCCGGCGATCGACCCGCACGACCGGGCGGTCTACGCCAAGGCGGCCGAGAACCTCGAGCGCATGATCGCGGCCGGCGTCCTCGTTCGCGACGCCGAGCCCTGCTACTACGTCTACCGGCTGACCCGGCGCGACCGCCAGCAGACCGGGCTTGCCGCGGTCGCTTCGCTCGCGCACTACCGCACCAACCGCATCCGCAAGCACGAGCACACGACTCCCGTCAAGGAAGACGACCGGGTTCGCCAGATCGAGGCGGTCAACGCGCAGACCGGGCCGGTGATGATGGGCTATCCCGCCGCGCCGGCGATCGACGCCATGCTCGCGAAGGCAAGCGAGCGCGACGCCGACATCGACGTCACCGCCGACGACGGCGTCCGCCACCAGCTTTGGGTCGTCGGCGACGACAAGACCGTTGCCGCGCTCACGCGCGCGTTCGACGCGTTGCCGGCGCTCTATATCGGCGACGGCCACCACCGCACCGCGGCCGCCGCCCGGGTCGCGCAAGGGCGCGGCGGCGGCGCCGCCTCCGACTTCCTCACGGTGATTTTTCCTCATCACCAGATGACCATCCTCGATTACAACCGAGTCTTGAGGAATTTGAACGGCCACGGCCCGGACGGGCTCCTTGCCGCGCTGCGTGCACGCTTTGCAGTCGCGGCTTCCGACCAGCCGGTGCGTCCCGCCGCCGCCGGCGAGTTCGGCATGTATCTCGCGGGCCGCTGGTACCGGCTGACGATCCGGCCCGATCTCGTGCCCGAGCACGATCCGATCGGACGGCTGCCGATCACGCTGCTCACGCGTCACGTGATCGAGCCGCTGTTCGGCATCACCGATCCGCGGACCGATCAGCGCATCGACTTCGTCGGCGGCGGGCGCGGCTTGCGCGAGCTCGAGCGCCGCGTCGCGGGCGGCGAGATGGCGGTCGCCTTCGCGCTCTACCCGACGCAAATGGCCGACCTGATGGCGGTGGCGGACGCCGGCGGGATCATGCCGCCGAAGTCCACCTGGTTCGAGCCGAAGCTCGCCGACGGCATGGTCAGCCACGTGCTGGATTGAGCAGACGACGGAGGACGGACGACAGCCGACGGATCAAACGAGGACAGTCCGATTTGCTTTCGGTCGTCCGTCGTCTGTCCTCTGTCGTCCGCTAGGGCAGGCCGACCGCCACGAAGCGCAATTCGCCGTCGCTGCCGGCCACCAGCAGCAGCGCCGACTTGCGGCCGTCCTTCTTGAGCTTGTCGATCTTGGCCTGGAAGTCGTCGGCGTTGGCGATCGCCTCCTGCGCGAGCTCGACGATGACGTCGCCGGGCGACAACCGCTTGTCGGCCGCCGGCGAGCTCGCATCGATGCCGACGATGACCACGCCCTTCACCGTGTCCTTGATCTTGTAGCGCCGGCGCAGGTCGTCGGACATGTTGGCGAGCTCGAGGCCGAGCGTCTTCTTCACCACCGTCTTTTCCGGCGGCGTGTCCTTCTTGGGCTCGCGTGCTGCCACCCGCTCGCCGTCCTCGAGCCGGCCGAGCGTGACGGTCTTGGTCTCTTCCTTGCCCTTGCGGATGACGACCACCGGCGTCTGCTTGCCGACCGGCGTATCGGCGACGACGCGCGGCAGATCGCGCATCTCCTTGATCTCCTTGCCGTCGAACTTGACGATCACGTCGCCGGGCTCGATGCCGGCGGGCTTGGCCGGTCCCTTGTCGTCGACGCCCGCGACCAGGGCGCCGCGCGGCGGAGTGATCTTGAGGCTTTCGGCGATCTCGTCGGTCACCTGCTGGATGCGCACGCCGAGCCAGCCGCGCCGCGTCTCCCCGAACTGCTTCAACTGCTCGATCACCGGCGTCGCCGTCTTCGACGGCACCGCGAAGCCGATGCCGATCGAGCCGCCGGACGGCGAGATGATCGCGGTGTTGATGCCGACCACCTCGCCCTCGAGATTGAACAACGGACCGCCGGAATTGCCGCGATTGATGGCGGCGTCGGTCTGGATGTAATTGTCGTAGGGGCCGGAATTGATGTCGCGGTTGCGCGCCGAGACGATGCCCGCGGTCACGCTGCCGCCGAGGCTGAACGGGTTGCCGATGGCGATGACCCACTCGCCGAGCCGCAGCTTCTCCGAATCGCCGAACTTCACCGCCTTGAGCGGCTTGTCGGGCTTGACCCTGAGCAGGGCGAGGTCGGTCTTCTGGTCCTTGCCGATGATCTCGGCCTTGAGCCGGGTGCCGTCGTTGAGGATGACGGTGACCTCGTCCGCCTCCGAGATGACGTGGTTGTTGGTGACCACGATGCCGGACGGATCGATGATGAAGCCCGAGCCCAGCGAATTGACGCGGCGCGGCGAGCGGTCGCGGCCCTGCGGATCGCCCTGGCCGCGGCGATTGAAGAAGTCCCGGAACAGCTCGTCCAGTTGCGGATCGTTCGGCAGCTGCGGCATCGGCGTGTTGTGCACCTCGACCTTCTGCGAGGTCGAGATGTTGACCACGGCGTCGATGACCTTTTCGGCAATGTCGGCGATGGCGTCGGGTCCGCGCGCGGCCGATGCCGGCGCGAGCGGCGGCAGGACCAGCGCCGCCGTCGCGGCCGCGGCCAACGCAGGCCGGCGGACCTGCCGGGCAAATTGGGCGAGAGTGCCGAGCATGAAGATCAGGCTCCTGGAGCGATGAGGGCGAGACACTGCTCCCGTCCCGGCATGGAGGCAAGGGCGATCTCGACGCGGCGAATTAGGCTTGGGATTGGGGCGGAATCGGGACCGGCGCGCCAAAGGAACTGTCGTTCATCCGCGCACGAACCAGATCAGCACGACCCCGAGCACGGCCGACGCGATGCCGGCGACTCGCAGCGACGTTTCCGGGCTCTCCAGCGCGCTCGCCGCCAGCCGCTTCGCGACGCGCGGAAAAGCGGCGAACAGCAGCCCTTCGATCACCAGCACGAGACCGATTGCGACAAGGAACTGGGCCATCTGCCGGCGCCGTGACGGCGAGCGTTCGCCGCTAGCGCGGCGGCGGGCTCGCGGGAGGCGGGGCGCCGGGCGTGGGGCTCGGCGGGCTTCCGCCGCTGCGCGGCTTGCCCGCCGGATCGCCGAAGTAGCGGAAGAAGTCGGAGTCGGGCGTGAGCAGCATGCGCGTGTCGTTGGAGCGCAGGCCGGCTTCGTAGGCCTGCATCGAACGATAGAACGAGAAGAAGTCCGGGTCCTGTCCGTACGCTTCGGCGAAGATGCGGTTGCGCTCGGCATCGCCCTCGCCGCGGGTCTGCTCGCCCTTGGACTGCGCTTCGGCGAGCAGCACGGTGACGTCGCGATCGGCCTTGGCGCGGATTTCCTGCGCGCGCTGGGTGCCTTGCGAGCGGAATTCCTGCGCCTCGCGCTGGCGCTCGGTGATCATGCGCTGGTAGACCGCCTGGCTGTTCTGCTCCGGCAGATCGGCGCGGCGAATGCGCACGTCGACGATCGAGATGCCGTAGGGCTGCGCGTCGGCCTCGAGCTGCTCGCGCACCCGCGCCATGAGCTGGGCGCGTTCGTCGCGAACCACGTGGGTCAGCGTGGCGCCGCCGAGCACGCGGCGCAGCGCCGAGTTCAGGAACGACGAGAGCTGGGCGTTGGCGGCGGCAACGGTGCCGACCGTCTGGTAGAATTGCAGCGCGTTGGTGATGCGATAGCGCGCGAAGGCATCGACCACCAGCCGCTTCTGGTCGGATGCGATCACCTCCTGCGACGGATTCTCGAGATCGAGGATGCGCTTGTCGATCTGGATGACGCTGTCGATCAGCGGGATCTTGTAGTTCAAGCCGGGCTCGGTGATCACGCGGATCGGCTGGCCGAGGCGCACCACCAGTGCCTGGCGGGTCTGATAGACCGTGAACAGGGTGCTGTAGGCGACGATCAGCCCCAGCACCAGAACGGCCGCGACGATGCCGCCGAGGAGATTGAGCCTCATCGCCCGCCTCCCGTTTGCGGCGGCGGCGGCGCCGGCCGCCGCGTCAGCTGGTCGAGCGGCAGATAGGGAACGACGCCGCCGGAGGCGCCGGAATCCATGATGATCTTGTCGGTGCCGCCGAACAGCCGCTCCATGGTTTCCAGGTACATGCGCTGGCGGGTGATGTCGGGCGCCTTCTTGTACTCGTCGTAGATCTTGACGAAGCGCGCGGCGGACCCCCTGGCCTCGGCGACGGTCTGCTCGCGATAGGCTTCGGCGTTCTGGGTGATCTGCGCGGCGCGGCCCCGCGCTTCCGGCACCACCTTGTTGGCGTAGGTCTGCGCCTCGTTCTGCGCGCGCTCGAGATCGGCGCGCGCGGCCTGCACGTCGCGGAACGAATCGATCACCTGCGAGGGCGGGTCGACCTTCTGCAGCTGCACCTGGGTGATCAGGATGCCGGCGCGGTAATGGTCGAGGGTGGTCTGCATCAGGTCGTGAACGTCGTTCTCGATGCTCTGCCGGGCGCCGGTCAGGATCGGCTGGATGGTCGAGCGGCCGATCACCTCGCGCATGGCGCTTTCGGCCACCGCCTTCACCGTGCCCTCGGGCTGCTGGATGTTGAAGAGATAGTCGCCGACGCCGCTCGGCTTGATCCGCCAGAACACCGTGAAGTCGACGTCGACGATGTTCTCGTCGCCGGTCAGCATCAGGCTCTCCTCCGGCACGTCGCGCATGGTGGTGCCGCGACGCAGGTCCTCGACCAGCCGCATCCCGATGGGAATCGCCTGCACCACCGTGACCTTCGGGGTCAGCACCGTCTCGATCGGATAAGGCAGGTGATAATTGAGCCCCGGCGGCGCCTCGCGATCGTATTTGCCGAAACGCAAGACCACGCCGTACTCGTTGGTGTCGACGCGGTAGAAGCCGGACAGGCCCCAGATGACCAGCGCCGCCAGCAAGATCAGGAGGAGCCCCTTACCGCCGAGATTGCCGGGCAGAACGCTGCGCAGCTTGTCCTGGCTGCGACGCAGGAACTCCTCGAGGTCGGGGGGCGTCGGGCCCGACGGTTGCGGTCCCGAGCCCCATGGGCCCTTGCCGCCCCCTCCGGATCCCCAGGGTCCGCCGCCCTGATTGCTCCATGGCATCGCCGCCTCCTCGCTGCGCCGGCCGGGGCCGCCGCGCTGTTCGATTTGGTGGGGTTATAGGGGAGGTGTCACTCCGTTACAACGCGCCGACACCGCCGTCGGTAGAGCAGCACGCTGAAGCTCGCTTCGTCGCCGGGCCCGGCGCGATGCTCGGCGGCTTCCATTTCCTGCCAGACGTCGGGATCGACGGCGGGGAACGTGGTGTCGCCTTCCGGCCACAGATGCACGCGCGTGATCAGGAGCCGGTCGGCAAGCGGCATGGTCTGCGCGTAGATGTCGGCACCGCCGATCACGGCGATCTCCGTCGCTCCGCGCCGCAGCGCCTCGCCGCGCGCGACCGTCAGCGCCGCCTCGATACCGGGCGCGACCACCACGCCCGGCGCCGCAAAGCTCAAGTCGCGGCTCACCACGATGTTGCTGCGGCCGGCGAGCGGCTTGCCGATCGACAGAAAGGTCTTGCGCCCCATCACCACCGGCTTGCCCATGGTGACGCGGCGGAAATGCGCCATCTCCGATTTCAGCCGCCACGGCAGGCGGCCGCCCTGCCCGATCACGCCATTGTCGGCGACGGCGACCACCAGCACGATCGACGGCGAGGGCGCGGCGGATCGCGTCGCGCGGGCGCCGTTCTCGGCGCTCACACGGCCACCTTGGCCTTGATGTGCGGGTGCGGCTCGTAGCCCTCGAGCGTGAAATCCTGGTAGCGGAAGGCGAACAGGTCGGTCGCCGCCGGATTGAGCAGCATTCGCGGCAGCCGCCGCGGCGGCCGCGTGAGCTGCAGCCGCGCCTGCTCGACGTGATTGAGATAGAGGTGGGCGTCGCCGAGCGTGTGCACGAACTCGCCCGCCTTAAGCCCCGTCACCTGCGCCACCATCAGCGTGAGCAGCGCATAGGACGCGATGTTGAACGGCACGCCGAGGAAGACGTCGGCCGAGCGCTGATAGAGCTGGCAGGACAGCCGGCCCCCGGCGACGTAGAACTGGAACAGGCAGTGGCACGGCGGCAGCGCCATCCTGTCGACGTCGGCCGGGTTCCAGGCCGAGACGACGAGGCGGCGCGAATCGGGATTGCGGCGGATCGCCGCGACCACGTTGGCGATCTGGTCGATGCTGCCGCCGTCGGGCGTCGGCCATGAGCGCCATTGCCGGCCGTAGACCGGCCCGAGCTCGCCGGTCGCGTCCGCCCACTCGTCCCAGATCGTGACGCCGCGCTCGTTGAGATATTTCACGTTGGTGTCGCCGGCGAGGAACCAGAGCAGCTCGTGGACGATCGACTTGAGGTGCAGCTTCTTGGTGGTCGTGAGCGGGAAGCCCTCGCCGAGGTCGAAGCGCATCTGGTGTCCGAACACCGACAGCGTGCCGGTGCCGGTGCGGTCGTGCTTTTCCGTCCCGTCGGCGAGAATCCGTTCGAGCAGGTCGTGGTATTGACGCATCGTTGCGTCTCTCATGCGGCCAGGCGCCGAGTCGAGGCGGAGTCTATCGCCCGGCCGCCGTCGCTGAAACGCCAAAATGGACGCAGGGACGCACCTGTTTGCCCCCGGCGTTGCCGCAGCCTTCGTGGCGGCGACGACGGCTCCTTCGGGAAACGCGGCGGCCGCCGCGCCTACTCGACGAAGACCTCGTCGCGGCGCCGGCGGATCTTGGGCAGCCCGGCGAGGATGAGCAGAAGGATCGCCGTGCACAGCAGGACCGACGAGATCGGACGCGTGAAGAACACCGTTACATCCCCGCGGGCGATCAGCATGGCGCGGCGCAGGTTCTCCTCCATCAGCGGTCCCAGCACGAACCCGAGCGTCAACGGCGCCGGCTCGAAGTCGTGCTTCACCAGCCAGAAGCCGATGACGCCGAAGATCGCCGCGATCACCACATCGGTCGGCGAATTATTGATCGAGTAGATGCCGATGCAGCAGAACACGAGGATCGACGGATAGAGCAGCCGGTACGGCACGCGCAGCAGGCTGACCCACACGCCGACCAGCGGCAGGTTGATGACGATCAGCATCAGGTTGCCGATCCACATCGAGGCGATCATGCCCCAGAACAGCTCCGGCTGCTTGGTCATGACCTGCGGGCCCGGCACGATGCCGTGGATGGTCATGGCGCCGACCATCAGCGCCATCACCGCGTTCGGCGGGATGCCGAGGGTGAGCAGCGGGATGAACGAGGTCTGCGCCGCCGCGTTGTTGGCGCTCTCCGGGGCGGCCACGCCTTCGATCGCGCCGTTGCCGAAGCGCGAGGGGTCCTTGGCGATCTTCTTCTCGAAGGTGTAGGCGGCGAACGAGGCGATGACCGCGCCGCCGCCGGGCAGGATGCCGACCAGCGATCCCAGCGCCGTGCCGCGCACGATCGCCCCCGCCGAATCGATCAGGTCCTGGCGGGTCGGCATCAGGCCGGTGATCTTCGCCTTGACGATGTCGCGGCTCTCGGCCGGCAGCTCGAGATTGCGGATGATTTCCGCGAAGCCGAAGAGACCCATGGCGACATTGGCGAATCCGATGCCGTCGGCCAGCTCCGCGACGTCGAAGGTCATGCGCCCGGCGCCGGTCTCGAGGTCGGAGCCCACCATCGACAGCAGCAGGCCGGTGATCACCATGGCGACCGCCTTGAGCACCGAGCCCTTGGCCAGCACGACCGCGAAGATCAGGCCGAGACACATCAGCGAGAAATACTCGGCCGGCCCGAACAGCAGCGCGATGCTGGTCAGCGGGGCGCCGAGCGCGGCCACCAGCACGGTCGCCACGCAGCCCGCGAAGAACGAGCCGATGGCGGAGATCGACAGCGCCGGACCGGCTCGGCCCTGCCGCGCCATCTGGTGGCCGTCGAGACAGGTGATGACCGAGGTCGCCTCGCCCGGGATGTTGACCAGTATCGAGGTGGTCGAGCCGCCGTACTGCGCACCGTAATAGATGCCGGCGAGCATGATCAGCGCGCCGACCGGCGGCAGGCCGAAGGTGATCGGCAGCAGCATCGCGATGGTCGCGACCGTGCCGATGCCGGGCAGGACGCCGACCAGGGTTCCGACCAGCGCGCCGAGCAGGCAGAACAGGATGTTGTACGGGTTCGCTGCGACGTGGAATCCCATCCACAGGTTCGACAGAAGTTCCGTCATGACTGATCCACCCGGTCAGTAGAAGCGCGGCCAGAGCTGGAACGGCAAATTGAGCAGGACGACGAACAGCAGCCAGCAGAACGCGGTCATGGCCGCGGCGGCGATCATGCTCTCGATCCAGCGCATCTCCGTCGATCCGAGGATCGAGATCATGAACGTCAGGAAGGTCGCGATGATCACCCCGACCGGCCGGACCAGCGCGGCGAAGGAAATGATCGAGACGACGACCAATGCCGGCCCGCGGACCTTGTATTTTTCGATCTCCGGCCCTTCGGCAAAAACACCGCCGACGGCAACCGCGGCGCCCAGCGCTGCAAGGATGAACGAGAACAGTCGCGGCGCCGTGCCGGGACCGAAGGCGAAACCGCGCTGGCCGGGCAGCTCCGCGGAAGCAGTCAAGGCCAACGTGCTCAAGACGACGAGCGCTATGCCGCCGTAGAAATCACGCGGACCACGGACCGGCAGCAGGCCGGCGGCGACCGCGATCCCGATCAAGAGCGTGGCGGCAGCCATGAAACGCGGAATGACCGCGTTCGGCATGTAAAACGCGTAGCCCAGGAACCCGAGGCCGAGCGCCGCAACGATCAAACCACCGATCAAATTGTGGGTATGGACTGGAAAGCCCCGCCGCGCCCCGCCGGGGGACGGTGATACGCCTTCGGACATGCTCCCTCCGGTTAAAAAGCCCCGCGCGCAAACGACGCCGCCCCAGGGCCTTGCCGCCCCGTTGGCCGCGCCACGACCCGTAGCATATTCCGATGGCCGACGGGAAGCGACTGCAACAAATTACATTCAGATCAGGCCGGCCAACCCGAGCAGCGCGGCCACCGCAAAAATCCACAGCGGATTCAACCGGGTCGCGTGGGTCAGGAGCGCGGTTCCCAGCACCACGGCCACTGCCGCAAGATTGTGCGCCGCCGCCGACGCCACCACGAAGGCGCTCGCGGCGATCAATCCGATCGAGATCGGCAGCAGACCGGCCTGGACCGCGGCACGCCAGGGCGCGTCCTTGAAGCGTTCCCAGGCATGTCCGACGTAGAAGGCGAAGACGCAGGTCGGCCCGCACATCGCGAAGGTTGCGACCAGCGCGCCCGGAAGCCCGGCCACGTGATAGCCGATCAGAGTAACGATGATGACGTTCGGCCCCGGCGTCAGCTGGGCGATCGCGAACGTATCGGCGAACTGTCGCGCGCTCATCCAGTGCTCGACCTCGACCGCCACGCGCTGCATTTCCGGCACCGCGGAATTGGCGCCGCCGATCGCGAGCAGCGACATCATCGCGAAGTAGCCCGCAAGCGCGGTGAGCGCGCCGTCCTTCATCGCCGCACCCAGGCGATCGCGGTGCTCAGCGGTACCAGCCCCGCCAACGCGGCGTAGATCGGCCCGCGCATCACCCCGACCGACGCGAACGTCATGAGGACGACCAGCAGGCCGAGGCGATCCTTGCGCAGCGGCCGCGCCATCTTGGCGCAGGTTCCCAGCACCAAGCCGGCGGCGGCGGCCGCGATCCCGGCGAGCATGCGCTGCAGCGCCGCGGTTTCGCCGAGCCGCGCATAGGCGAAGCCGATCAGCGTGACGACCAGGAACGGCGGCCCGATCAGTCCCACCAGGGCGACCGCGGCCCCGGGGAGGCCGCGGATGCGGCGGCCGAACACCACCGACAGATTGACGACGTTGGGACCGGGCAGGAATTGGCACAGCGCATAGGCGTCGTCGAACTCCGGCGCCGTCATCCATCGGCGCTCCTCGACCAGCATCCGCCGCGACCAGGCCAGCACCCCGCCAAAGCCGCACAGCGCGATCAGCGCGAAGGCGACGAAGAGCTCAGGCAGCGTCGGCGCCGGCGAAGCGGGCGGAGAGGAGGACGAAGGCGCGGAGGCCGTCTCGGGCATGATGCGAGAGTTAACCTCGGGGCGAGGACTGAACCAAGGATCTGGGGAGAAGCGCCCCCATGAGCCCCAATGAGCCGTGTGCCGGAGTCCGGCCGGCCGGTGCCGGCCGGTCTTTTTTTGTCAAGCTTTCGGGCTTATATTGAGGGTGCCGGCGCAAGCTCGGCTATGGCGATAAACGGCCGTCGCAATAAACCTTTCGGACCCGGGGGCAGTACCCGGCGCCTCCACCCGAGCCCGGCGCGGCCGGGCTTCGGTGGGGGCGAAACAGGATCGACGAGGGCGTAAAGGGCGTGCTTTTGCTCGGCATGGTTCCGCCGTTATCGGGCCAACTTCATAGTTGCCAACGACAACTATGCTCCGGTTGCCCAGGCCGCGTAACGCGGTTTGGAATACCGAATTGAAGCCCTGAGGTCTTAGCAGCCTCAGGCGGGGTTCGGAGGCACCTGGCAACAGAAGCCTCCACTTCCATATTTGGTATTTAGCGACCTTGCAGGCTGGCGCGGCCACGCTGGCACGCGCTAGCATCGAAGAGGTTTGAGTCCCTCGCGCGGCAGGCACAGCCTTCCGAAACGCGCTCGCCCACGGCAACCGGATCGCCCCCATGGCCGTCGATCACATCCGCTACGATCTCCTGGCCCAGGACGCCTTGCGCGGCGTCGTGCGCACGGTGCTGGCCGACGCCGCCAAGAACGGCCTGCCCGGGGAGCACCATTTCTATGTTTCCTTCGATACCCGCGCCGAGGGCGTTCGGCTGTCGCCCCGCATGCTCGCGCAATATCCGCAAGAGATGACCGTCGTCCTCCAGCACCAATTCTGGGATTTGGTGGTCACCGACGAGGGCTTCGAGGTCGGCCTGTCGTTCGGCGGCATCCCGGAGCGGCTGACGGTCCCGGCCGAGGGAAGCGAAGCCGGGCGAGAGGACGGCGAGGAGCGCCCGCCCGCCCGCAAGGGACGCGGCAAGGCGCGCGCGCCGGCCGAGCACAAGGGCGCCCCCCCTGCCCTCACCGTGCCGGCGCCCGCCAATCCCGAGCCGGCGCCGACGACCGAAAGCAAGAAGTCCGACAAGCCGGCCGGCGGCGGCGAGGTCGTGCGGCTCGATCGGTTCCGCAAGAAGTAAGAGGACGGACGACGGACGACGGAAGAATGAACCGCCTATTCCGTCGGCCGTCCTCCGTCGTCTGTCGTC
>WNEY01000317.1_pt1 | contig 28573 bp, 21 predicted proteins | sample 5400531 | NCBI WGS metagenome assembly WNEY01 (sample SAMN13153338, study PRJNA577476) | soil metagenome | isolation source: 200 cm saprolite under Douglas fir tree site 1 | place: USA:California | collected 2015-04-18
CGGGAAGACTCGGAACTAGACAGCGGTCGAGGAAGCAAATGGCGATCCGATTCGACAAATTCACCGAAAAGGCACAAGACGCGATCTTGTCTGCTCAGGAATCGGTGCGCGCGTCCCAGCACGCGCAGACGGACAGCGAGCATCTGTTGCTCGCGCTGGTCGAGCAGGCCGATGGGATTGTCCCCCAGGTGCTGGCAAAGGTCGGCGCGAATGTGCCGGCGCTGCGCGGCCGGTTGCGGGCGGAGCTGGATCGGCTGCCGAAGGTCCAGGGGCAGCCGGCCGAGGGATTGATGATCAGTCCCAGACTGCGGCAGGCCCTCGAGACCGCGCAGACTGACGCCCAGCGGCTGCACGATGAGTACGTGAGCACGGAGCACCTGCTCCTGGGGATCGCCGCGGGACGCGACGGGGTGGCCGCGCAGACGCTGGCCGGCGCCGGCGTGACGATGGACGGCCTGTACCGAGCGATCCAGGAGGTACGAGGCTCGCAGCGGGTCACCGACGCCAATCCCGAAAGCAAATACCAGGCGCTGGAGCGCTACGGCCGGGATCTCACCAGGCTGGCGGCCGCCGGCAAGGTCGATCCGGTGATCGGCCGCGACGATGAGATCCGTCGCGTCGTACAGGTGCTCTCGCGCCGAACCAAGAACAACCCGGTTCTGATCGGCGACCCCGGCGTCGGCAAGACGGCCATCGTGGAAGGTTTGGCCCAGCGCATTGTGCGCGGGGACGTCCCCGAAGGACTCAAGCATAAGCGCGTGGTCCAGCTGGACCTGGGGGCGCTGGTGGCCGGGACGAAGTACCGCGGGGAGTTTGAAGATCGCCTACGGGCTGTGCTGCGCGAGGTCACTGACAGCGACGGCGAGATCATCTTGTTCATTGACGAACTGCACACCGTGGTGGGCGCGGGCGCCGCTGAGGGCGCGATCGATGCGGCGAACATGCTCAAGCCAATGCTGGCGCGCGGAGAACTGCGCACCATCGGGGCCACCACGCTGGACGAGTACCGCAGGCACATCGAGAAGGACGCGGCGCTGGAGCGCCGGTTCCAACCCGTCTACGTCGATGAGCCGTCCGTGGAGGAGACGATCTCGATCCTGCGCGGGTTGAAGGAGCGCTACGAAGTGCACCACGGCGTGCGCATCACCGATGCCGCCGTCATCGCGGCGGCGACGCTGTCGGATCGATACATCAGTGACCGGTTCCTCCCCGACAAGGCAATCGATCTCATCGATGAGGCGGCCAGCCGGCTGCGCATGGAGATCGACAGCAAGCCGACCGAGCTCGATGAGATCGACCGGCGGGTCATGCAGCTGGAGATCGAGCGCGAGGCGCTGAAGAAGGAAGACGACCCCGCGAGCCGCGACCGGCTGGCCACGCTGGAACAGGAGATTGCCCAGCGCAAAGACGGCAGCAACCGGCTGCGCCAGCAATGGGAGCAGGAGAAGCGGGGGATCGCGGCGATCCGGCTGACCAAGGAGCAGATCGAACAGATCCGCCACCAGATCGAGGACGCGGAACGGCGGGCCGACCTGGAGACGGCGGCGCGCCTGCGCTACGGGACCTTGCCCGACCTGCAGCGCCAGCTGGCGTCGCAGGAGAGTACCCTGCGGCACATGCCCTCGGGGCAGCGCCTCTTAAAGGAAGAGGTGGATGCGGAAGATATCGCCGAGGTCGTCAGCAAGTGGACCGGCATCCCGGTCAGCCGGCTGTTGGAAGGCGAGATGCGCAAGCTGCTGGAGATGGAGGCTCGCCTGCACGAGCGCGTGGTGGGCCAGGATGATGCGGTCCAGGCCGTGAGCGATGCGATCCGGCGCGCCCGCGCCGGCCTCAAAGACCCGCGGCGTCCCATCGGCTCATTCCTGTTCCTGGGACCGACTGGCGTGGGCAAGACCGAGCTGGCCCGCGCGCTGGCGCGGCACCTGTTTGACGACGAGGAGGCGATGGTGCGCCTGGACATGTCGGAGTACCAGGAGAAGCACACCGTCAGCCGCCTGATCGGGGCGCCGCCGGGCTACGTCGGATTTGAGGAAGGCGGGCAACTCACGGAGGCGGTGCGCCGGCGGCCGTATCGTATCGTGCTGTTTGACGAGATCGAGAAGGCGCACAGCGACGTGTTCAACATTCTGCTGCAGATCCTTGAGGATGGCCGGCTGACCGATGGCCATGGCCGCGTGGTCGATTTCAAGAATACCGTGATCATCATGACCAGCAACCTGGGGAGCCGGTTCCTGCAGCGCCTGGAGCCGGGCAACACGGCGCAGTTCGAGATGGCCCGGGTGCAGGTGCTCGATGAAGTGGGCAAGGCGTTCCGGCCCGAGTTCCTCAACCGCATCGACGAGGTCATTCTCTTCCATCCGCTCTCGCAGGAGCACATCACGGCGATCGTGGAGCTGCAGCTGCGCGAGCTCCAGCAGCGGCTGGACGGGCAGAAGATTCGCCTGGTGACGAGCGACGCCGCGAAAGCCTACCTGGGGCGTGAGGGCTACAGCCCCGACTTCGGCGCGCGTCCGTTGCGGCGGCTGATCCAGCGCGAGCTCGAGAACCGGCTGGCGAAGATGGTGCTGGCCGCCGACCTCCGCCCCGGGCAGGTTGCCGCAGTCGACTACGCCGGCGGTGCGATCAAGATCATCGCGAAGGACCCCGTCCCAGCGACAGCATCAAACTGACCGTCGGCGTGTAGACTCGGAGGGGAGACTTCGATTCTCGCAGTTGCCGTCTTTGTGAGCGGCGCGGTCCTGCTGGCGCTGGAGATCATCGCCAGCCGCATCATTGCGCCGGTCTTCGGCAACTCTGTCTATGTCTGGGGGAGTCTGATCGGAGCCTTCCTCGGTGCGCTCGCGGTGGGGTACGTCGCCGGCGGTCGGGCCGCCGACCGCTGGCCGGCGCCGGCCGTCTTCGCGGGCGTCATCTTCCTCGCCGGGGCCCTGGTATTCCCGATTCCCGTGGTGGCCCCGCGCCTGCTGTCCTCGCTGTCCGCCGCGGATCTGGGGCCCCGGGCGGGTCCGTTCGCGGCCTCGGCGGTCCTGTTCTTTCTGCCCGCCGCGGTGATGGGCATGGTGTCGCCGTTTGCGGTCCGTCTGCGCGCGCACACCGTGGCCACCATCGGCAACGTCGCCGGGGCGCTCTATGCCCTGTCAACGCTGGGCAGCATCGCCGGCACGCTTCTGGCGTCGTTCATCCTGCTCGCGGTCTGGCCCGTGCGGACGATTGTGCACCTGCTGGGTGCGATCCTGTTGGTCCTGGCGGTGCTGTTGTGGTGTACGCGCAGACGATCCGTCGCGGTGGGTCTCGCTGCGGCAGTGGCTTCGCTCCTGATCGGCCTGCCGGTCGTTCGCGTCCCATCTGACGCTCGGGAAGGCCTGCGGTATGAGCGGGATACGGTCTACCACCGAATTACCATCACTGATGAGGGCGGCGTCCGCTTCTTGAAGCTCGACAATTACTGGCAGAGCCGGCAAGACCTCGGCGAGCCACGGCGCACGGTGTTCGCGTACACCGACTACATGCACCTGCCGGTGGCCCTGCGCCCCAACGCGCGCCGCGTGTTGATGATCGGACTGGGGGGCGCGACCGTGCCGGCGCGCTACTACGACGATTACCCGCAGATGCGCATCGACGTCGCCGAGCTCGATCCGGCCGTGGTTGATGCGGCCCGGCGGTATTTCCACGCGCCGGCCGGGAGCCGGCTGCGGGTGACGACGGAAGACGGCCGGCTGTTCGTCACCCGGTCGCCCGATCGCTACGACATCATCTTGCTCGATGCTTACCTTATCGACACTATCCCGTTCCACCTCGCCACGCGGGAGTTTTTCGTGGCGGCGAGAGCCCATCTGGTGCCGGGCGGCGTGCTGGGGTCCAATGTCATCGGCGCGCTGGCCGGACCGCGCAGTGGGTTGTTCCGCGCCATCTACAAGACAATGGCCAGCGTCTTTCCGACCGTGTATGTCTTTCCGGTGGACTGGGGCCGGTTCGAGGGCCCGGCGGCGCTGCGCAACATCATTCTAGTGGCGGCCGATCAGCCGCGATCGCCGCGGGGCGCCCTCCTCGCCGCCGCGTCGCGCGTCCGCACCGTCCCTGGCGTCACGCTGCCTCGCTTCGATGAGGCGGCCCGTGACCTGTATGACGGCCCCATCGAGACCCGCGACGTGCCGGTCCTCAGCGACGATTTCGCGCCGGTGGAGACGCTGATCCAAGGCCGATAGACGCCCCCCGGGCGTGCCGTATAATATGAGATATTCTCTTGCCGGTAGGCCCATAGGTGGGACCGCATGCCCGTGTTGAAACTGTATCTCGGGGACGTGGTGCAGACCCGTAAAACGCACCCGTGTGGCAGCGACCAGTGGAAGGTCGAGCGTCTGGGCGCCGATGTGGGGATCCGGTGCCAGGGATGCGGCCGCTACGTCCTCATGGAGCGCGCCAAGTTGGAGCGGCGCATTAAACGCTTTATCAGCAGGCCCGAGATGGACGTGACGGGTAACCTTACCCCCGGCGGGGTAGAGGGTCAGTGATATGAGGCTCTATGCCTGGGGCGTGGCGATCGCCGGGTGGGGACTCCTGCTGCCGTTGCTGGACGTCACGCCGCCGCCGCCCACCCGCCTCCTGGTGATCTTCCTGCTCCTGGCCGTCGTCACCGAGTGGCTGATGGTCCCGCTGCCCCGGGGCGGTTTCCAATCCGCGGGGCTGGCCGTGTCGTCAGCCGCGCTGGTGATCATGGGGCCGGTGTACACCGCGCTGGTGATGAGCGCCGGGGTCGTGATCGGCAACGGCCTCCTGCACCGGCGGCCCTACCTCAACGCGGTCTTTAACAGTGGGCAATACATCCTGTCGATTCTGCTTGCCGGGACGGCGTTCTCGCTCGTGCATGGCAGGGGAATCTGGCTGCCGGCCACGCTGTACAGCGGCCGCGCCGATCTGATGTTCTTCCTCTCGTTCTTCGCTGCCGCGGTCGTCTACATCGTCAGCAGCAGTCTCTTCGTCAGCGTCATGGTGTCCCGGTCACGGGGGTCGCCGTTTCGGGAGGTCTTCACGGCCAACATCGCCTGGGAGGCCGTCAACAATCTGGCGTTTGCGACGCTGGGGCTGGTGCTGGCGCTCATCTACCTGCAGGCGCTGCCCGTCGGCGCCATCGTGCTGACGGTGCCGCTGCTGCTCACGGGGTACATCTTGATGCTCTACACCACCCGCGAGCACGCCCATCGCGAACTCGAGGTCGTGGAGCGCATCGGCCGGGCGTCGATCACCCTGGATCTGGAGCATCTCTTCCGCACGATGTACGAGCATGTAAGTCAGATCGTGCCGGCCGAGGTCTTCTACGTGGCGTTGTATGATGCCGAGCGCAACACCCTGACCCACGACTTCCTGGTGGATTCCGGCAAACGGTTTCCGCCGCAGACGATGCCGGTGCACGCCGAGTGGCGGGCGATCCTGGAGGGAGGGACGCCGCGGCTGATCCACCTGACGCCGCGCGATCTGGCCGCCCCCGATCCGCTGCCGCGCATCGGCGAGGTGAACCGGCGGAGCGCCTCGATGCTGTTTCTGCCGGTGCTGCGGGGCAAGCAGGTCATCGGGTTGGTGTCGGTGCAGAGTTACACGCCCAACGCCTACACCCCGCAGGACATGCGTCTGATGGAGACGATTGCGGCGCAGGTGGCGACGGCGATCGACAACGCGCGGTTATTTGAGTCCAGCCGGCGCAGCGTGGAGCGGCTGACCAGCCTGCAGCAGATTGCCAACGCCATCGCCGGCAGCCTGAAGATGGAAGACGTGCTGGCGGCGATCGCCGAAGGCGCGCGGCAGGTGCTGGCGGTCGATCGCTGCGCCATCTATCTCGGAAACGAACAGCGGGGGCTGGTGAACGCCTACGCGCACGGCCTGCCCCCCGAGTACATCGAGGTCCTGAAGCGCGCCGTGCAGGGGCCGCTGACCAGCCTGCTGTTTGAATCCCGCGCTCAGACGGTGATCGAAGATGTGGAGCAGGATCCGCGCCTGAAAGCGCTGCGGGAGATGCTCCTCCGGCAGGACGAGGCGACCCTGGCCGCCGTGTGGCAGACGATCAAGACGGTGGCCACGCTGCCGCTGCTGTACCAGGGCGAGTTGCTGGGCGTCCTGGCCTTCTATCACACCAGCGTGCGCCCGTACAGCGCCGAGGACCTCCGGCTGGCCCAGGCGATCGCCGACCAGGCCGCCATCGCCGTCAAGAACACCACGCTGCTGGCGCAGACCCAAGAGCGGGCGGCGGAAGTCAACCTGCTCAACCGGGTGTTGAGTACGGTGAGCGGCACGCTGGACCTGCGCGACATGTTCCGCCGGATCGTGGAGGAGGTCTCGCAGACGTTCGGCTACTCGCATGTCAGCATCCACCGCCTGGAAGGTGACTACCTGATGATGCAGGCGCAGGTGGGCTATCGCGAGACCCACGAGAAGATTCACATCACCAAAGGCATCATCGGGCGCGTCGCCCGGACCGGCAAACCGGTTTTGGTCCCCGACGTGGGCCAGGACCGTGACTACATCTCGGCCGATCCGCTGGTGCGCAGCGAGGCGGCCGTTCCCATCAGCGCCGACAATCGCGTGCTGGGTGTCCTGAACATCGAAGCCGACAGCAGCCGCCGGCTGACCGACGCGGACGTGTCGCTGGTGCAGTCACTGGCCGGACAGCTGGGGGTGGCGCTGCGCAACGCCACCCTGTTTGAAGAAGCCCAGCGCTCCCGCGACGAGATCACCGTCCTCTACGAGGCGGCCAAGACCATCAGCAGCAGCCTGGAACTGGATTCGGTGCTGAACAACCTGGTGCAGGTCACCTGCCAGGCATTTACCTACGAGCAGGGCGCGATTCTGCTGGCCGATGAACGGAGCGGGGACCTGGTCGTGGAAGCCACGTACGGCTACTCGCTGGTCACGCGGGGCTACCGGATCCCGGCCGGCAAGGGCATCACCGGGTCGGTGCAGCGCACCGGCAAGCCGGAGATCGTGTCCGACGTGCGGCGCGACCCGCGGTACATCGGCATCACCGAGCGCGTGGTAGCCGAGATCGCGGTTCCGCTGATCAGTGAGGGCCGGGTCATCGGCGTATTCAGCTTGGAGAGCACACGCCGGGGAGCCTTTGGCCAGCGTGACCTGCACATCCTGACGGCGCTGGCAGGCTACGCCACGATCGCGATCGAGAACGCGCGATTGTTCGAGAAGACCAAGCGGCTGGCCATTACCGATGGACTCACCGAACTCTTCAATCACCGCTACCTGCACGAGGCTCTGGACCGCACCCTGGAGCGCTGCCGGCGCGACGAGCAGCCGCTGGCGGTGATCATGCTCGAGATCGATAGCTTCAAGCGGTACAACGACACCTACGGGCACCAGCGCGGCGACGACGTGTTGCGTATCGTGGCGGACGTGCTCCGCAAAGGCAGCCGCGCGTCGGACATCGTGGCCCGCTACGGCGGCGATGAGTTCATGATTGTGCTTCCCAACTCGTCCAAGGACACGGCCTCTGAGATTGCCGAGCGCCTCCGCCGCGCGGTGGAAGCCTATCCGTTCCTGCTGGGCGAGAGCATCGTCACCTCGGTCACCCTGAGCGTGGGCGTCGCGGCCAGTCCTGACGATGGAGACAGCGTCGATGCGCTTGTCGACGCCGTCGATCGCGCCCAGTACACTGCCAAGCGCTCCGGCGGCAACAAGGTCTACGTGGCGCACGCCGTCAAAGAGAAGACGACGGGGTAGCCGGGGTCGGGTGTCGGGGGTTAGGGGCCGGCGACTGCCATCTCTGGTCCGATCCCTGCCCCCCACCCCTGACCCCTGTTCATCTCCATGGCACTCTCCGTCGGTATCGTTGGACTGCCGAATGCAGGAAAATCCAGCCTGTTTAATGCGTTGAGCCGTGCCGGCGCCCCGGTGGCCGCTTACCCCTTCACCACGATCGACCCCCACCGGGGCGTCGTGCCTGTTCCTGACCCTCGTCTCGATGCCATCGCCTCCGTGACCCATCCGGATCGCGTCGTGCCGGCGACGGTCGAATTCGTGGATATCGCCGGGCTGGTCCGCGGCGCATCCCGCGGCGAAGGACTGGGCAACCAGTTTCTCGCCCAGATCCGTGACGCGGACGCGATCGCGCATGTGGTGCGCTGCTTCCCGGATCCCGAAGTCCCGCACGTGGAGGGAGCGGTCGATCCGGTGCGCGACATCGAGATCGTGGAGACGGAACTAGCGCTCGCGGATCTCGTCGCCGTGGAGCGAGAGCTGGAGCGCGCCCGGACCCGGGTGAAGGCGCACGAGGCGAAGGCCTCCGACGCGGTCGCGTTCCTCGAAGACCTCAGCGCGTCGCTGCAGCGCGGGACTCCCGCCCGGCGCCTCGCGGCGGATCCTCGCCGGGCCGACGTAATGGCACCGCTGCGGCTGCTCACGGCCAAGCCGGTGGTGTACGTGGCCAACGTGGCTGACCGCGACCTCCCGCAGGCCCTCTCGGCGGAACCGGTCCGCCGGTCTGCGGATGCGCAGGGAGCGCCTGTGGTGGCGCTGTCGGCGAAACTGGAAGCGGAAGCGGCGCAGTTATCTCCGGCGGAAGCCGCGGAGATGCTGCGGTCCTACGGGATCGAGGAGCCCGGCCTGCTGCGGTTAATCCGGATCGCCTACGATATGCTGGCGCTGGTCACGTTCTTCACGACGGCGTCGAAAGAAGTCCGGGCGTGGTCGGTGCGGCAGGACACCCGGGCGCCGCAGGCGGCCGGCGCGATTCACACCGACATGGAGCGCGGGTTCATCCGCGCCGAGGTCATCGCCGGGGAGACGCTGGTCACCGCCGGATCTCTGCAGGCCGCAAGAGACCGAGGGCTGGTTAGGCTGGAGGGCAAGGGCTACGTCGTGCAGGACGGCGACGTCATGTTCTTCCGCTTCGCGCCCTAGCTCCGCCGGTCTGGGCCGGTCTCTGCACGGGTACGTTGTAGAGGGACGACGTGTCGCACCGGACGATGGCACGCCTCCTGTTGAGACACAGAAGGGATCCCCCCTGGCCCTCCCGAGTGGTGTACCGCGCGGTCCCCGACAGTATCCTCTTTCCCCCCGTGAACAAGAAGTGTCGACGTTAATTGCCGGCGGGCTGACTAATCGTGAGATTGCGGAGACCCTGCGGATCTCAGAGCGCACGGCCGGCAATCACGTGCAGCACATCCTCAACAAGCTTGGGTTTCGCTCGCGTGCGCGGATCGCCGTCTGGGCAGTGGCGCACGGACTGTTCACCCTGCCGCGCGAGTAATTTCCCCGCGTGGGCCAGCTCGCGTCCCCCGGTGTGGCAAACGTGTGTGTGTCGGGTGTTACCCTGCAAATGCATGAGGGATTTCCCTGCATGAGTATTCCTCTCGATGCCCAGCCCTTCTCCTTCGATGTATGGATGAAGTGAGCAGAGGCCTCTGCCCAAGACACACCTGAGAAAGGGGTCGTCATGGTGCAGCGTAGGGTTCGTCGCTGGACAGCAAGCTTGGCCGTGGTGCTCCTCGGAGTGTTGCTGTGGCCCGCTCCATCTCGGGCGTGGCCCACCGATGCCACCACGTTTAGTGGTCAGGCCACCGGTGTGCGGGTGACGGTGCTGGGGATTACCGCGGTGCTCGCAGACACGGGGCCGTTGCCGGCCTCCGGCGGATCACAAGAAGCTTCATTGGTGGATGCCAGCGCCGGAGGGTTGTCGGCGGAGGTGGTGCACGCCTCGACCATTGGGCAAGGTGATCGAACCCGCTCCGAGGCGTCGCTGGCCAACCTCTCGCTGACGCTGGACGGGAACACAGTTGCCGCCACCTTCCTCGCGGCCCGGGCGAGGGCCGTCTGTACTGACCGGGGACCACAGATCAGCGGAGGATCGGAGGTCGCCGATCTGGTCGTGAACGGCCAGCCGATCGTCGTCACCGGCGCGCCCAACCAGACCATTCCCCTGCCGGTTGGCAGCGTGGTCATCAACGAGCAGAGTGGTTCGACAACTGGAACGACCGGGGAGATGACGGTCAACGCGCTCCATGTGAAGCTGGCGTTGTTGGCGGGGGCCGCGGATATCGTGATCGCGTCCGCCCATGCGGATATCGGGTGCGCCCAGGTAGTCTGCGATACCTCGAAGGAGTTCGTCACCGGCGGCGGGTGGATCACGGGGCCGTCCGGAGCGAAGGCGAACTTCGCGGTCGCTGGGGGCACCCAGCCGGGGTGGGGTCACCTGACGTACATCGACCACGGGCAGCCCGTCATGCGGGTGAAGGCGACAACTATCACCGCCTACACCAACCTGGGCGGTACCGTGCGCCGTGTCGAAGGCACGGCCGATGTGAATGGACAGCCGGGCACCTTCCAGGCCGACGTTGCCGACAACGGTGAACCAGGCCGCACGGACACGTTTGTGCTTCGGCTCTCGAATGGATACGCGGCCTCCGGCATGCTGGACGGTGGGAATATTCAACTCCACAGCCCGTGCCGGTGACGTCATGACGTTTGGATGACGCCAGGTTCACGGCGCGAGAGGACTGCCGGGGCCCCCTGCCCGGCAGTCCTCGTTTTGTGCGCCCAGCATGGGCGCTGACTCAGAGGTGCGACGATAGGGCCTTCGGTAACAGTTTAGGTGGCGCGATTCGCCCTATTCCCCCGTCCCGCGGTTTGGTGCTATAATCGGCTGGCCCGTGGGGCACCCCGCGGGATTTTGTTCAAATGGCTGTGGAGGCGTCCGTTGAAAAGTTACGATCTCGTCTATATTGTGCGGCCGGACCTGGAGCCGGATGCCATTAAGGCTGTGGTCGAGCGCATCACCAAGCGTGTCCAGGATCAAGGCGCGAAGGTGGAAGCCGTCGACGTCTGGGGGAAGCGGCGGATGTCGTTCGCCATTGGAAAACACCGCGAGGGCGTGTACGTCCACACGCGCCTGACGGTCGATCCGCAGAAAACGGCGGAGATCAGGCGCCTGGCGGCGGTCAATGAGGAAGTCTTACGGGCCGTGACCACCAGGGCGGTCGGGAAGCTTCCCGAGCCGGCCGCGCCGGCTGCGCCGCCGGTACCACCCGCAGCCTCGGGCGGTCCGTCACAGCCGGCGGAGGCTTAGGAGAGCGTGCTGAACCGGGTTATCCTGATCGGCCGGCTCACGCGCGACCCCGAACTGCGCTATGTCCCCAGCGGGCAGCCGGTGGCCAGCTTCACGCTGGCCGTCGACCGGCCCTTCGTCAACCAGCAGGGCGAACGTGGCACAGATTTCATCGACATCGTCGCCTGGCGCCGGCTGGCCGAGCAGGTGACGCAGCATCTCAGCAAAGGGCGGTTGGTGGCCATAGAGGGGCGGCTGCAGATCCGCTCCTACGAAACGCAGGACGGTCAGAAGCGGAAGGTGGCCGAGGTGGTCGCGGACGCCGTCCGATTCCTCGATCGCAAAGCCCCCGCACCTGGGGCGGCGGCAGAGCCGGCTGCTGCGGAGACAGCAGAGGCCGAAGGATCCGAACGCGAAGACGATGTGCCATTCTAAATTGAGGCTCCGGAGGAGCCATATCATGACGTCCCTCTCCCTGGAGGGAGAGGGACGAAGGGTGAGGGGGTCGCACGCTCATGCGCTCCCTCGAACAATTCTAGAAGGAGATAGATAATGCCTGACAGTAGGTCGCGGTCGCAAGGCAGGAGAGAGTGGCGTGGGCGGCGGCCCAAGCGCCGGAACTGCACATTCTGCAGCGAGAAGGCCAATGCCATTGACTACAAGGATGTCAACCGTTTGCGCCGGTTCGTCACGGAGCGCGGCAAAATTCTCCCCCGCCGTGTCTCCGGGAACTGTGCGCGGCACCAGCGCGTCCTGGCCACCGCCATCAAACGGGCCCGAGAGCTGGCCATGCTGCCCTACACTGCGGAGTAACGAGAACGCGGAAACCGGGAAACGCGGAAGCCCGAATCAGCGGCGATCCTCACGTGGGGGATCGGGTCCCGTGTCCGCGCTTCCGCGTTTCCGTCGGTGGAGTCGGAGCATCCCATGGCTCGAACCGTCTCTGTTCGCGGTCTGACCGAAGGTGCCGTGCTGGCGGCACTGGTGACGGTATTGGCCCTGGCCGCGAACTACATTCCGCTGGTCGGACTGGCGGCGAACTTTCTGTGTCCTATTCCACTCGCCGTGTTGATGATCCGCCACGGCCTGCGCGTGGCCGCGCTGGCCACCGTGGTGGCGATTGCGCTTGGCAGCGCCATCAGCGGACCCGTGACGGGTTTGCTGATCCTGCTGGGTTTCGCGCCGGTCGGCCTGGCCATTGGGTTCGGCCTGCGCCGTCAATGGTCGGCCTCGACCGTTGTCTTGATTACCGGCGGGGCGGTACTCCTGGCGCTCATCCTGGGGGGCGTGGCCGCGAAGATCGGCATCGGCATCGACCCCCGGGTCCTCGCTCGGGAGGTCATCGAGATCAACAAGCGCAGCCTGGATGAAGCGGCGCAGCGGTACGGGCGGCTGGGGCTCGATACCCGCCAGATGGCGGCGAGCATCACGATGATGCGAGACTTCTTTGACTACTCGTACCGGCTGATTCCGATGCTGCTGCTGGTGGGCAGTTTTATCAGTGCGTATCTCAACTACGAGGTGGCGCGACTCGTGTTGCGGCGCGTCGGCGTCAAAGCGCCGCCGCTGCCGCCGATGTCGATGTGGGGCCTGCCGGCGATCGCGCTGTGGGCGCTCCCGGTTCTGTCACTGCTGGCCGCCCTGGGCGCGCGGCGGATCGCGCCGCTGGAAGGCTTTGGGGCAAATCTGGCGTTCCTGATTTTCTTCGCCCTCCTGAGTCAGGGGGTGCTGGCCGGGTGGGTGTTGATGGGAAAATATCGATTCCCGACGTGGTACCGGGTGATCGTCATCCTATTGTTCAGTAGCGGCCCCACCGGGTTGCTGCTGTTCTTCCTCGGGCTGGCCGATGCGGCCTTCGATCTGCGGCGCCGCTGGCGTCCGGTTGCCAGCGCGCCGTCGTGACCGCCATGAAGATCATCCTGTTGAAAGATGTCGAGGGGCTCGGCGTGACCGGGACGGTCAAAGAGGTCAAAAAAGGGTACGCCCGCAACTATCTGGTGCCGCGCGGGCTGGCGGTGGAAGCGACGGAGCGCGCCGTGCGCACGATGCAGCGGCAGCAGCAGACCGCGGCGCAGCGCAGCCAGCGCGCACGCGACACCGTGCAGCAACTCTCGGCCGCGCTGGAGCAGGCGGTGGTCGAGATGCGCGCGAAAGGTGGCGAGGGGGGGCGACTCTTTGGGGCGATCACTACGGCCGATGTCGCCTCTGCCCTCGCCGCGCAAGGATTTCAGGTGGACAAAAGGCAGATTATGCTCGACGAGCCCATCAAAGCCGCGGGATTCTACAAGGTGCCGGTGCGTGTGGGGCAGGGGATCGTCGCGCACGTCGATCTCAACGTGATTGCCACCGAAGAGGGCTCGGGACGGTAGGCATGATGCGGCAGATCAAAACACCCAGACAGGTCAACCCAACGGGGAAACTCACCGGCCGCGAGTCGCTGAAGCGAAAAGCGGCGGCGCTGTTCGGCGTGCTGGACAGCCTGCTGGGCGTAGAACGGCTGGCCCGGCGCGCGGACAAGGTCGGCGCGAAGGTGTTGATGCACAGCCGGCAGCTCGGGCGCCGGGTGTTGGCGTTGCAACGGCTGGTCTACGACGATGGATCGCTGGCTGCCGTCCCCAAGGAAGCCCAGATTTCGGCGATCCTGGAAGACCTCCAGGAACGCATTGCCGACCTGATGGCTCGCAAGACGGTGGAGGACGAGCTGGAACGCCGCGTCGCCGACCGGATGCGCGAACGCCAGGACGCCTACATGCGCGAGCTGCGGATCCAGTTGTTGCAGGAGAGTGGCGGCCCGGAGACCGAGGTCACGCGGCGCAAACTCGCAGAGTTGCAGCAACTGGAACGGGTGCGGGTGGCGCGCACGGCGCTGGAAGCGTTGCGGCCGCAGACGCTGTCCCAGGTCGTGGGGCAGGAGCGTGCCGTGCGTTCGCTGCTGGCGAAGCTGGCGGTGCCCGTTCCGCAGCACGTCATCCTGTACGGACCTCCGGGCGTCGGCAAGACGACCGTGGCGCGGCTGGTCTTAGAGGAAGCCAAGAAACTACCCGGCAGCCCGTTCGGCAGGGAGGCGCCGTTCATCGAGGTCGACGGGTCGACGCTGCGCTGGGACTTCCGGGAGGCCACGAATCCGCTGCTGGGATCGGTGCATGATCCGATCTACCAGGGCACCCGGCGTGAGTTTGCCGACCTGGGGATTCCCGAACCGAAGCTCGGCCTGGTCACCAGGGCCCACGGCGGCGTCCTCTTCGTGGACGAGATCGGTGAGCTGGATCCTATGCTGCAGGCCAAGTTGTTGAAGGTGCTGGAGGACAAGCGGGTCTTCTTCGAGTCGTCGTATTACGATCGGGACAACGCCAGCACGCCGGGATACATCAAGAAGCTCTTCGAGGCCGGAGCGCCGGCCGATTTCATTCTCATCGGCGCGACCACCAAGGAACCCGAGGAGATCAGCCCGACCTTCCGGTCGCGCTGCGCGGAAGTCTTCTTCGACCCGCTGTCACAGCAGGACATTCAGCGGATTGTGCGGCAGGCGGCGCACCGGCTGGGCGTCGAGGTCGGGCCCGACGTGCCGCGGATCATCAGCGACTACACGATCGAGGGCCGCAAGGCGGTGAACATGCTGGCCGACGCGTACGGCGTGGGATTGTACCGCACGCGGGGTCGGGTGAGAAACGGCGCGCGCCGTCCCCGTGGCCGGCCGCGCATCACGGTCAACGATCTGTATGAAGTGGTGCGATCCGGTCGGCTGGCCGCCAGCACGCCGGTGAAGGCGTCTTCGACCCCGGAGATCGGCAAAATGTTCGCGCTGGGAGTCACGCAATACGTCGGGTCAGTCATTGAGATCGAGGCGACGGCATTTCCGGTGGAGAAGCAAGCCCGCGGCACGATCCGTTTCAACGAGACCGCCGGGACGATGGCCAAGGACTCCGTCTTCAACGCCGCGTCGGTGATCCGCAAAGTTGCCGGCGTCGACGTCGGCACCTACGACATCCACGTCAACGTCATCGGTGGCGGGTTGATCGACGGTCCCAGCGCCGGTCTGGCGGTGGTCCTGGCCATGCTCAGTGCCGTGCAGCGCCGGCCGCTGCGGCAGGACGTGGCGGTGACCGGCGAGGTCTCGATCCAGGGCAAGATCAAGCAGGTCGGCGGCATCCCCGAGAAGATCTATGGAGCCCGGCAGGCGGGCATGCGGAAGGTGGTGATCCCGGAGGACAACAAGACCGATGTGCCCACCGACGTCAAGGGCATCGAGATTGTCCACGCCTCGGCGGTCGATGAGGTGCTGCCGCATGTGATGGCGCGCCCGCGCCGGGGGGCCCGCACCCGCTGACCCGCTTTTCACCCCGTTTCCTCAGGTTATCCACAGTAAATTTCTAGTCCTATCCACGGAAACTCGTCACCTGCCCACAAGGTAATCCCCAGGCAGACTGCCAACACTGTGAAGGTCCTGGCCGCCAGCTGGCGGCTTGACAGGCGTACATTTGTTCGATTACGATAGCCTACACTAGCAAACGGAGGTTCGCACGGTGTCGATGCCCTCCACCTCGATCGAGCGCGTCCCCCCTCAGAACCTCGAAGCGGAGCAGGGCGTCCTCGGCTCGATGCTGCTCGACCGTGATGCCATCGCCCGCGTGGTGGAGTTGGTGAGGCCTGAGGACTTCTACCGCGACGCCCACCGCCGCATCTACGAAACCGTGGTGGAACTGTTCGAGCGCGGCGAGCCGGTCGACCTGATCACGGCGACCGATCGCCTGCGTGACAAAGGGCAACTGGACGACGTCGGCGGCGCGGCGTACGTGACCGGGCTGCTGAACACCGTGCCCACCGCGGCCAACGTCGAGTACTACGCGCGGATCGTCTTGCAGAAGTCCATGCTGCGCCAGCTCATCGTCGCCGGCACGCAGATTGCCCACCTGGGATTTGAAGGCGAAAATGACGTCGAGATCCTGGTGGACCGCGCAGAGAAGCTGGTGTTTAGCATCGCCAATCGCAGGCTCATCCAGGAGTTCCTGCCGATCCGTGAGATCCTCAAGGAAAGCTTCGAGCGCATCGATCGCCGCTATCAGGACAAAGGGACCGTCACCGGCGTCCCGACGGGATTCACCGACCTCGATCAGCTTACCAGCGGGTTGCAGCCGGCCGATCTGGCGATCGTCGCTGCGCGGCCGGCGATGGGCAAGTGTCTAAAATTCAACACGGAGGTCGTGAACGCGCGCAGCGGCGAGGTCAGCACGATCCAGGAGATCGTCGCCCGCGAGACCGTTGCGCTGTGGACCCTGGATGCATCCGGGCAGTTGCTCGTGACGGCGCCCGCGCAGTTTGTTGACGATGGCATCAAACCGGTGTACCGCGTCTGTACCGCGTCGGGACGTGACGTCGAGACGACGCTCACGCATCCGTTCCTCACCCCGACCGGCTGGCGGCCGCTGGCCGAGCTGTCTGTCGGAGACGCGATTGCAGTGCCCTCTCGCCTCCCGGTGTTCGGCGCGACCGACCTGCCGGCGTACGAGGTGAAGCTGCTCGCCTACCTCTGCGCAGAGACGATGCCGACATCCCCGGCGCTGGCCACAGATTACGCGGACGCGGTGGCCGTCGGTGAGGCCATCCGGGCCGCCACCAGGCCGGTGTCGGGGCCGGCGGAGCAGGCGCGGCCCGCCCAGGAGGCGACGCCATCCCCGATTCGTGGAGCGGCGGTCCCCGAGACGGTGGGCGCGCTGCTCGCGCGCCACCGGGGGCTGGCCGGCCCGGCAGAGGGGCGCGCGATCCCGCCGTTGATGTTTACGGTGACTCGTGACAAGCTGGCGCTCTTCCTGTCCCGCCTCCTGGCCTGTACCGGGTCGGTGGACGCCGTCCCACAGGACGACGAAGACGGTGCCCTTGACATCTCGGTGCGGGCTGCGTTGCCGTCCCCACGCATGGCCCGGCAGGTGCAGCACCTCCTGCTGCGGTTCGGCGTGGTGTCAGCGGTGGGCGGGAACGTCCTGACCGTCCAGGGCGAGCACGCCCGCCGCCTGTTCCGGGAGATCGGGCTCGTTGGCTGGGAGCGGCTGCGGGCGTGGGCGCGCTTTGACCAGGGGCAGTTGCTCAATCCGCCGGACATCCTCTGGGATCCCGTGACCGGGATCGACTATGCCGGAGACGTGCAAGTCTACGACCTGACGATCCCCGAGACGCACAACTTTATCGCGAACGACATCTGTGTGCACAATACAACGCTCTCGTTAAACATCGCGCAGCACGCCGCGATTCAGCATCAGTTTCCGGTGGCCATCTTCAGCCTGGAGACGTCCAAAGAGCAACTGGTCCAGCGGTTCCTCTGTGCCGAGGCCGAAGTCGACGGCAGCAAGCTGCGGACGGGTTTCCTGTCGGACTCCGACTGGCCCAAGCTGGCTCGGGCCATGGGACGGTTGTCGGAGGCGCCGATCTTCATCGACGACTCGGCCACCATCTCGGTGATCGAGATGCGCGCCAAAGCACGCAAGCTGAAGGCCGAGCACGGGCTGGGCCTCATCGTGGTGGACTATCTGCAGATGATCCAGTCGTACAAACGGACCGAGAATCGGACGCAGGAGATCTCGGAGATTGCGCGTTCCCTGAAGTCCCTGGCCAAAGAACTTGACATCCCGCTGATCGCTGTCTCGCAGCTCTCCCGTGCGGTGGAGGTGACCGGGACGAGACGGCCGTTGCTGTCGCATTTGAGGGAGTGTGTGACCGCCGATACCGTGGTCTGGGATGCCGACACAGGCCGGCGATGGTCGGTAGGGGAAGTGTCCACTGTGCGAACTTGGCCACGGCTGCTGTCGTTGGCCGCCCAGGGACGAATCGTTCCTGTTCGGCCCACTGCGGTGTTCGAGAAGGGCGAACACGATGTGTTCGAGATCAGGACGAGCGCGGGGCGTCGCCTGCGTGCGACGTCGAAACATCCGATCCTTACGCCAGACGGGTGGCGCGAACTTGGCTCCCTGAGATTCGGGGCGGCGGTGGTGGCTGCGCGCGGAGTTGGGCTCCATGGCGAGGAGCCACTTGCTTCGTCTGTCCTTGCGACGAGCGACGCGACGACGCACGCTCCTGCAGCTAGATCGACACGCCTTCCCACTGCCATGGGGGTGGTCGAACAGCAGCGTGTCGCCCCCGGCGAACGCGAAAGTCTTGTCTGGGATAAAATTACCGGAGTCTTCCCGCGCGGACGTGAGCCAGTTTTCGACCTCGTCATGCCGGGTACGCACAACTTCATCGCCAACGGGATCGTGGTCCACAACAGTGGCGAGTTGGAGCAAGTTGCCGATCTCGTCCTATTCATCTACCGCGAGGACTACTATAACCCGGAGACTGAGAAGAAGAACATCGCCGAGATCATCATCGCCAAACACCGCAACGGGCCGGTTGGCACCATCGAGCTCTTCTTCAATCGAGAACACAGCCGGTTCGCCAACCTGGAGCGCCGCCGGGCCTAGCCGCGCGGAATTCCCCGCCGTCGCGAAGAAGGATAGCGCCGTGTGAGTAGTCTCTACGCCCTCCTCTCCGCCGTCTTCTTCGCCGGCGAAGCGCTGTGCGTCCGCCTCAGCCTGCGCGGTTCCACCGCCGCGACGGCGACGGTGATCTCCATCACCACGAACATCACCGCGCTGTGGGTCGTCTCCGCGGCGCGGAGCTCCCTGGCGCATCTCGTCACGCCTGCATCGCTGATATTCATACTGGCGGGAGTGTTCGCCCCGGCGCTGGCGCGCCTGACCTATTACGAAAGTCTCAACCTCATCGGCGTCGCGCGTGCCACCATGATCAGCAACACGACCCCGATCTTCGCGGCGGTCTTGGCCATCCCCGTGTTAGGAGAGCACCTGACCTGGCAGGTGGGTGCGGGCACCGTGCTGGTCGTCGCCGGCGTCGCGCTGGCGATCCGGCAAGGAGCGGGACCGGCATCCCCTCACGACACCGAGCGCAGCCTCACCACCGGCGCGCTGCTGGTCCTCAACACGGCGGTGATGGCCAGCGTGTCCTTCATGCTGCGAAAAATCGGGCTGCGGTTGCACCCGGATCCTGTGCTCGGCGCCGCCCTGACCGTGACCGCGTCCATGGTCGTGCTCGCGCCGTACATTGCGGCACGCTGGAAGCACGAGCCGCTGCGGGCGACCCGCGGGAGTCTGGTGTGGCTGATTGCCAGTGGCTTACTGACGACGGGCGGGTTTCTCGCCTACTACCTGGCGCTCAGTCTGGGTGACGTGGTGGTCGTGACTCCCCTCAGCAACACCACACCGCTGTTTGCCGTGGCGTTGCTGTACGCCTTCCGGCAGGTGGAACATGTCACCGCCCCTACGGCCGTGGGCGCGGTCCTGACCGTCGCCGGCGTGCTGCTGATCGTCGGCGGCTAGTTCGCCGAGTGTGGTTTGCGCTCAACTGGGCTCTGGTCCCAGGTCCCGGGTCCCTGGGCCCCAGATCAGTCCCCGATCCGGCCCAGTTCCTCGGCCACGGCGTCCATCAGTGGGGCCACCGTGTCGTAGTCGAACCGGAATCTCGCGCCGGCCGCTTCGAACAATCTGGGCAGGGGTCTGGAGCCTCCCAACCAGAGGGCCTGCCAGTAACGTTCCACGGCCTCGCGGTGGTTGGTGCGGCTGCGCGTCCAGATCTGGAGTGCGCCGGTTTCAGCGATGCCGTACTCGATGTAGTAGAAGGGACTGAGGAACAGGTGGAGCTGGCGGTGCCACGCGTACGCCAGCGCCTCCTCATAGCCGCGCCAGTCCACCACGGTGGAGAAGCGGCTGAAGACCTGCCCCCACGCCTCCCGGCGCTGCGCCCGCGTGTGCGCGGGGTGTGTATACACCCAGTGTTGAAACGCGTCGATCGTCGCCACCCACGGCAGGATGGTGACGGCGTCCTCCAGGGTGGTGCGATAGGAGCGTTTGTAGTCTTCCGGGTTCTTGTAAAACACGTCCAGGTGCGGGGCGGCCAGCAGCTCCATGCCCATCGAGGCCACCTCGGCGAATTCGATGGGCGCGTTGCGGTAGTGGATGAGGGGCTGCTCCCGCGCGGCCAGCTGGTGGAAGGCGTGGCCGCCTTCGTGGAGCATCGTGCGCACGTCGTCGTCGCGGCCCACGGCGTTGGCAAAGATGAACGGCCAGCGCCGCTCGTGCAGGGTGCTCTGGTAGCCTCCCGGGGCCTTGCCCTTGCGGCTATCCAGATCCAGGAGCTTCTCCTCCCACATGAAGCGGAACTGATCGCCTAGGGCGGGATCGACCCGGCGGAAGATCTCCTCGATGCCGGCCACCAGGTTCTCGATGCTGGCAAACGGGCGTAACGGGGGGCGCTGCTGGGGGTCCACGAGCGTGTCCCACGGCCGCAGCGTCTCCACGCCCAGCTTCCGGCGGCGGTCCTGGAGAATCTCCCGCACCAGGGGAACGGCGGCGCGCTCCACGCCCGCGTGGAACTCGAGGCAGTCCTCGGGCGTATAGTCGAACCGCCGGCGCCGCTTGAAGATGTAGTCGCGGTAGTTCTCGAAGCCGGCGTGGCGGGCGATCTGCGTGCGCAGCGCCACCATCTTGTCATAGAGGTCTTCTAGCGATTCTTTGTCCCGTAGCCGGCGGGAGGTGACCAGCTCCCACACCTGTTGGCGGAGGCTGCGGTCGGGTTCTTCCAGGAACTTGGCGGCCTGCTGCAGGGTGATCTCCTCGCCGTGGTAGGCGACGGTCATCGCGCCGGCGAGCTTCTGATAATCCTTCATCAGCAACGCGTCCTGCGTCTCTAGCGGGATGTTGTCCTCCCGGAACAGGGAGACGTTGTTCTCGACGATGCGGTCCAGGACACCGTACCGGTCCACGCGCAGGAGTTTCCGGTGCGGGCTTGCCAGGTAGGCGGTTTCCAGCGCATGCCAGCATGGCTTGGTCTTGGGGTCGATCTGCTCGATAAACTCCTGATACGCGGCCTCCCGGACCGGATCGTCGGTTTGGACGGTCATCGCAATGTACCGCCGAGTGCGCTCCTCGGCGATCGCGGCCGACAGCTCGGAACAGTCCACCAGCCACTGCTCCAGCTCCTCGACGGAGTTGATGGACCGGTCCTGCAGTTGCCTGAACAACGGTTCGATGTGCCCCCAATCCCCCATGGTCGCGTCTTCTGGGACGAACTGCCGCGGAAACGGACGACGCGGATCAACCTGCATCAGACTGTGCACCGGACGACTCCTCTCGATGTGCAGATGTCGGGAAAGGGTGGGAGGGTAACAGTCCTCTTAGTTGGGGGAGGTGCGGGGGAAATCCTTCCGACGGAGCCGAAGAAGGCGGCGTGCGCGTTGCGATCGCGGCGCTTGGCCTCGCGCTCATGCTGGCGGCGCCCGCCACGGGGCGAGGGGACGCCGTCCCCCGGCTTGCCCTGTGGATGGAACCTTCCGCCAACCTGCCGGCCCTGAGCACGCGTGAGGGCGTGGCGGCCGTATTGGACAAAGCGAAGGCGGCGGGCGTGACCGTGATCATCCCCGAGGCGAAAACCGCCTGGGGCCTGGTGACCTACGAAAGCGAGTTTGCGCCGCTGCTCCGCTCCTCGCCGATTCCTCGCGTGTCCCCGCCCGTCTATGATGCGCCGGCGACATGGTACCCGCAGGACTACGACCTGCTGCAGGTGATGATCGAGGAGGCGCACCGGCGCGGCATCCAGGTGCACGCGGCCGTCAATGTCTTCGGGGAGGGCTACACTCCGACACAGACCGGGCTGGCGATCGAGCGCCCGGACTGGCAGGCGCAGCACCTGGTCTATGCTCTGGGCGTGGTCCCCTCCTCACGGGTCGGCGCGGTGGCGTTTGTGAACCCGGCGCTTCCCGAGGTTCAACTGTACGAACTCGCGGTGATCCACGAGATCGTCTCGCGCTACGACGTGGACGGCATTCTGCTCGACCGGGCCAGGTATCCCGATGCCACGGCCGACGTGTCAGACGATAGCCGGGTCCGATTCGAGCGATGGCTGGGACGGCCCGTGCCCCGCTGGCCGGAGGACGTGGTGCGGGTGGACTCTGATCGCGTCATCCCGGGCCCGCTCTTCCGCCAGTGGGTGGCCTGGCGTGCCGGCATCATCCAACAGTTTGTGCGCGCGGCGCGCCAGGTGGTCCGGGGCGAGCGGCCGGATCTCGCCTTCGCCGCTTATGTGGGCGGATGGTATCCGACCTACTGGAACGAGAGTGTGAACTGGGCGGCGCCGGATGCCCGGTTGCCGTTCCGGTGGGTCACGGCCGCATGGCAGCAGGCCGCCGTGGCGCAGTACTTCGACTACCTGCTGGTGGGATTGTACTATTCCGACATCTCCCGGGCTGCTGCGCTGCGCGCCCGTCTCCCGGCGTGGGCCAGCGTGGAGGGTGGGGCGATGCTGGCGCGTGAGCTCACCGCGGGCGCCACGACGCCGGTCGGCAGCCTCCTGCTGTCACTGTACGAAGGGCAGCCGGAGAGGTTCGCGGCCGCGTTGCGGAGTACGCGCCGGCTTACCGGCGGGGCGATGCTGTTTGACCTGGTCTTCTTGGAACGGTACGGGTGGTGGAATCTGCTGCGGCCCTAATGCCGGCTACGACTCCTGGGCGATGCCCATCAGATGAAAGCCGCTGTCCACGAAGATGACGTTCCCGGTCACGGCGCGGGAGAGATCGCTGGCCAGAAACACGGCGACATCCCCCACGTCCTCTTGCGTCACATTCCGGCGCATCGGCGCGGTCTGTTCGGTGAGGTCGCGGAGTTTCGTCAGGCCTTTCACCGCGCTCCCGGCCAGCGTCTTGATGGGTCCGGCGGAGATGGCGTTCACCCGCACCTGACGGGGCCCCAGTTCGCTGGCCAGGTACCGGACCTCAGTTTCCAGCGCCGCCTTGGCCACCGCCATGACGTTGTAGCCGGGGACCACGCGCTCGACGGCGTTGTAGGTCAGCGTGAAGATGCTGCCTCCGCCATCGCCCATCAACGACGCCGCGCCGCGGGCCACGGCGATCAGGGAGTAGGCGCTGATGTCCAGGGCCAGCGCATAGCCACTGCGTGAGATTTCGTGGAACGGCCGGGTGAGGTCGTCGCGGTTGGCAAACGCAATACAATGTGCGACCGTGTCCAACCGGCCCCACCGGTCGCGCACCCCCTCAAACACGGCTCGGACATGCTCATCATTCTGCACGTCGCAGGGGAATGTCGGGAAGGCGTTCCGCCCGCCCACCGCATCCAGCAACTCGTCGAGATTCTCTTTCAAGCGATCGTTCTGGTACGTGAACGCCAGTTCTGCGCCCTCGCGATGGAACGCGCTGGCGATTCCCCAGGCGATGCTGCGCTGGTTGGCGACGCCCATGATCAGCGCCCTTTTGCCCTTCAACAACACGGGGCACCTCCTCTCTCAAACCTACACAATCGACACAACCTACACGATCACCTGCACTTGTCCCCGCGGGTCCGGGGGCAGTTAGTCGTGTGGATTGTGTAGGTGGTGTGGTTTGTGGCGGTTCACGTCAGCAAGTTCACTCTTTTCGATGTAACGAATTAATCCCAGCACGCTCTGCCAGACCGGCATGATCACTTCATACCGGGCGCTCGCGCCCGGCCCGTCCCGGAGTTCGATCTCCCGCAGTGTCTCCGTGCGAACGCGCCTGGTGAGGGCGTCTTCGGCCTCACCCGCGGCCAGCCCTTCCCGCACGATGTGGAGATTCTTGTGGAGACGTTCTTCCAGTTGCGCGAGCAGATCGGTCACCCAGGCGTGCGGCCCGTAGTGGGTGAGCAGTAAACGCTTGGGATGCAAGGCGCGGAGCTTTGCCAGAGATCGTTCCCACGCCGGGATGTCCAGCTGAGGCGGCGGCGTCGGCGCCCGGACGTATCGGGAGCCCGGCAGGGCAACGCCGGCGATGTCCCCCGTGAAGAGATCGGCGGACGGTGGATCCCAGAAAGCGTGATGATGGCTGGCATGCCCGGGTGTGTCCAGGGCCACCAGGCGGCGCGATCCCAGCAGCACCTGCTCGCCGTCGTGGAGCACCTTCACCTGCCGTTCAGGAACCGGCGCCACGTCTCCGAATAACCGGTGGAGCGCATCCCTGTACAGCCGCGCCGCGCTGGCCACCAGGCGGGCCGGGTCGATCAGATGTGGCGCGCCCACCGGATGGACGTAGACCTCGAGCTCCGGGAACCGCTGCGCGAGGGTGCCGGCACCGCCGGCGTGGTCGAGATGAATGTGGGTCACCGCCACCGCCCGCAGGTCGCGGGGTTCCACCCCCGCCTCACGCACCCCCGCAAGCAGCGTCTCCAGCGTCGACGTAGGGCCAGTCTCAATCAACGCCGGGCGCTCGCCCAGCAGGAGGTAGGAGCCGATCACCTGCGGCGTCTGGTTGTAATGCACGTCGATGACGATGAGGTCGTCGGCGATGCGTTCGATCCGTGCCATGTGCTCCTATGGTAGCAGCCCGAGCCGTGCGCAGGAATCCCGAGGCCGCATCCGAAGAGTAGCAAGGCCGTCGCGTTTCCCAGATGGGTTCCCCCTGGAAGGAGGAAGGTCCGTGCGCATGAGGATTGCAGTTGTGGTGATGCTGGTGGGAGTGTTGTTCGCGCCCCAGACGCCGTCCCGCGCCGCGACAGCGTCGGATACGCTGGTCTACGTGAACGACATCAGCGACATGATTTCCCTCGACCCCGCGGTGGCCTATGAGTTCAGCGGTGTCCTGGTGGCGCAAAATCTCTACGACACCCTGGTGGCGTTTGAGGGTGAAGATCTGACGACGCTCAAGCCGCGGCTGGCCCAGTCGTGGACGATCCGCGACGCAGGCCTGACGTGGAAAGTGACGTTCAAACTCCGGTCGGGCGTCAAGTTCAGCACCGGCCGACCGGTGACGGCGAAGGCCGTAGCGTTTTCGTTCGATCGGGTGATCGCGCTGAACAAATCGCCGGCGTTTCTCTTCAAGGACGTGGCCGGCCTCAACGAAGGCGACACCATCCCCGTGGGTGACGACACGGTTGTGGTCAGCCTGCCGAAGACCGCGAGCCCCCAGGCATTCCTCTCTGTGTTGACGTTTACCGTCGGTGGCATCGTCGACCCAGACGAAGCGATGGCGCACCAGTCGGGTAACGATCGCGGCGAGGCATGGTTGCGTAACCACTCTGCGGGGACCGGTCCGTATATGCTGGAGCGGTGGGATCCGGAGACTCGTGCCGTGCTCGTGGCCAATCCCAACTATTGGGGGTCCAAGCCGAACCTCTCCCGCGTTATTATCCAGCACGTGGCTGAAAGCAGTACGCAGAAATTCATGCTGGAGTCGGGAGATGCGGACATCGCGGTTGATCTCACGCCCGAACAGGCCCGGGACCTGACCGGCAAGGCCAACCTGAAAGTGCAAGGAGGCAAGCTGCTGCAGCTCGTCTACGTGGGCATGAACGTCAAACAACCCCCCCTGGACAACGTGAAGGTCCGGGAGGCCATTCGCTGGAGCATCGACTACGATGGCATCATCCGCAGCCTGCTGCGCGGAGAGGCGCGGAAGGTCCAGACGATTGTCCCAGAGGGACTGTTTGGATTCAACGCCTCCGCCCCGTTCCAGCAGGATATCGCAAAGGCCAAGGCCTTGCTGCAGGAAGCGGGCTTGAGCGGGGGGTTCTCGGTGGAGATGCTGGTTCCCACCGGCCCGGCGCCCGGTGGCGTAAAATGGTCCGACATCGCGGCCAAGATCCAAAGCGACCTCGACAAGGCCGGGATTAAGCTCGTGCTGAAGGAAACCGCCCAGGCACAGCTCCTGGCGGTCTACCGCGCGCAGAAGGGTCAGATGGTCATGATCCTGTGGGGTCCGGACTTCCCCGATCCGGACGGGAATGCGACGCCGTTCTCGGACTACGAGGCACATTCCATCGCCTGGCGCAACGCGTACAACGATCCGGTGGCGGCCACGCTGGCCAAGCAGGCGGCCCTGGAGCCCGATCTGACAAAACGTCGCGCCTTGTACAAGCAACTGACCGATAAGGTCCTGCACGAGGGGCCGTACGTGGTGCTGTATCAGCCCGTCAAGCGCTTCGGCCTACGACAGAACGTGCAGGGGTTTGTCTGGAACCCGATGGCCTACGCGGAGTTCCGGACCGTCACAAAATAGGATGTGAGTCGCTACATCCTGGCGCGGATCGCCTCCATGGGGCTCGTGCTCTTGGGGGTGTCCGTCCTGACATTTTTTCTCGCCCACGTCGTCCCGGCCGATCCGGTCCTGGTCGCGCTTGGTGAGCACGCGCGCGAAGATCAGATTCGCGCGTACCGACACGCCTACGGCCTGGATCGGCCGGTCGGTGTCCAGTACCTGATCTACACCCGCCGGCTGCTTACGGGAGACCTTGGGATTTCGATCCGCACTCGGCGGCCGGTGGCGGAGGACTTGAGGGAGTTCCTGCCGGCCACCGTCGAACTGGGCAGCACCGCGTGGCTGGTGGCCCTGCTGCTGGGGATCCCGGCGGGCATCCTCTCCGCGCTCTACAAAGACCGGATCTTCGACCATCTCTCCCGTATTGGCGCGCTGATGGGCGCGTCGATGCCGGTGTTCTGGCTCGGATTGCTGCTGCTGGGCATGTTCTATTACCGGCTCCGGTGGTTGCCTGGCCCCGGCCGCCTGGATGTGTCTGCGATTCCGCCCCCGTCACTCACCGGACTCTTGCTGATCGATGCCGCCCTGGCCCATGATGGGGCGGTATTCTGGAGCGCGCTCCGGCATCTGGTGCTGCCCGCCCTGACCCTGGGGCTCTTCTCGACCGCGGTGATCGCGCGGATGACCCGCTCGGCCATGCTGGACGTGCTGTATCAGGACTATATCAGGACCGCCCGCGCCAAGGGGTTGGCCCATGCCCGCGTGATGCTCCGGCACGCGCTGCGCAACGCGATGATTCCCACGCTGACGATCGTCGGCATCTCGTTTGGCAATCTGCTTTCCGGCGCCGTCCTGACGGAAACCATCTTTGCTTGGCCCGGCCTGGGACGGTACGCCACTACGTCTGCGATCAGCCTCGATTTTCCGGCCGTGATGGGCGTCACCATCGTCGCGGCCGTGATCTACACCACGCTCAACCTTGTGATTGACCTGTTGTACGCAAGGCTAGATCCGCGCGTCCGATATGAGTAAGCCGTCCCCACCGCGCCCCGTGCGCTGGGGGCACGAGTTTCGCATGCTCCGCCGCAGTCCGCTGGTGACACTCGGCGCGGTGATCGTGCTGCTGTACGGGCTCGCGGCGCTTGCGGCCCCGCTGCTCGCTCCACATCCTCCGCTCGTGCAGTATCTGGAGGAGCGGCTGAATCCGCCCAGCGCACAGTTCCCGCTCGGGCTGGACCAGCTGGGGCGGGACATCTTCAGCCGTCTGCTGTTTGGGGCGCGCCTCTCCCTCATCGTCGGTCTGGTGGTGGTCGTCATGGCCGGCGTGCTGGGGACGGCCGTGGGCATGGCAGCCGGGTTCGCCGGCGGGCGGGTCGATCACGTGCTGATGCGTGTGACCGATATCTTTTTTGCCTTTCCGTCCCTCATCCTAGCGATGGCGATCGCCGCCGCGCTGGGCCCCAGCCTGACCAACGCCATGATCGCGATTGCCATGGTGACCTGGCCGGTCTACGCGAGGCTGAGCCGCGCCCAGACCCTCGTGCTCATCCGGCAGGAGTTCCTGGAGGCCGCCCGGGCCGTGGGTGCCGACGATCTCCGCATCATCGTGCGGCACGTCCTGCCGAATGCGTTGGCCCCGCTGGTCGTGCAGGCGTCGTTCAACATGGGAGACGCCATCCTGATTGCCGCGGGGTTGAGCTTTATTGGCTTTGGCGCGCAACCCCCCACGCCGGAATGGGGCGTGATGGTGAGTGAGGGGCGTGACTACATTACCACGCAGTGGTGGGTGCCGACCGTTCCTGGACTCGCGATCCTGACGGCTGTGACCGGATTCAACCTGCTCGGTGACGGGGTCCGGGATATGCTGGATCCCCGGCTCCGCCGGGCGAGCTGACGGCTGTTGAAACGTTGGAGCGTTGAACCGTTGAACCGGAACGCCAGCAGCAGTCTTCACCGTCGCAACGTTCCCACGCTTCAACGTAGTGTTCGGTCGATCCACGCCGCGGTCGTTTCCACCAGTTCAGAGATAATCTCGTCGCTCGGTCGGCCGGTGACGCGCAGTCCGTGGTCTGCGTTCTCCACGGGATGCAGGGTGGCGGTAGGGAGCTTGGCCAGCGTGCGCTGCAGCAGCGCTGGCTGGGCAAACGCGTCGCGCGTCCCCTGCAGGAACAGCATGGGGATGGTGATTCCGTAGAGATGCTTGTCGCGCAGGCGGTCTGGCTGGCCCGGAGGGTGGAGGGGATAACTCAGGAAGACCAGCGCGGCCGCCGCAAATCCTGCGGCGACCAGATGCGACGCGATGCGACCGCCCATGGAGCGGCCGCCCAGGAGGAGTCGGTCAGCCGCCTGCCCCACCTGCCCCGCCACCGCGCGATAGCAGGCCTCGAGCACTCCCGGCCGGTCCGGTGTGCGGCGCCGCGCTTCTGCGTAGGGAAAGTTGAACCGCACCGCGCCGATTCCGCGTGCGGCCATGGCTTCCGAGAACTTCA
>WNEY01001008.1_pt1 | contig 28562 bp, 22 predicted proteins | sample 5400531 | NCBI WGS metagenome assembly WNEY01 (sample SAMN13153338, study PRJNA577476) | soil metagenome | isolation source: 200 cm saprolite under Douglas fir tree site 1 | place: USA:California | collected 2015-04-18
CCGCGATGACGTAGATGATGAAACCGATCGGGGGCAGAAGGATGAGGGGGATCGGTCCCGTGTACGGCCCCCAGTGCACTGTGTACTCGACGATGTCGCGCAGGCGAAGCGAGCCGACGATCATGAACGTCGGCACCAGCGCAAGCCCGAGCGCCATCTCGTAGCTGATGAGCTGAGCCGCGGACCGCAAGCCGCCCAGCAGCGAGTACTTGTTGTTCGACGCGTAGCCGCCGAGCACGATCGCGTAAACGTTCAGGGAGCTGACCGCGAAGATCACCAGGATGCCGACGTTCACGTCGGCGATCCAGTACTGCACGTTGTACCAGAGGCCGATCGGGATCACGGACCAGGCGAGGAACGCGGCCGCCACGCCGATCGCCGGCGCGATGACGTAGATCAGCTTGTCCGTCTTTTCGGGGATGAAGCTCTCTTTGAGCGCGAGCTTGATCCCATCCGCCGCGAGCTGCATCAGGCCGAACGGCCCCACCCGATTTGGTCCTGGCCTGCGCTGGATGCGGCCCAAAGCGACCCGCTCGAACCAGACGGTGTAGGCGGTCGCGGTCAGGACGACGACGAGCAGGAGCGTCATCGCGATGACGACGATGACCCAGTGTCCGATCGAGTTGTTGTAGAGGTCGTTCATGGGTGGGCAGGCCCGACTAGAACAGGTGGAGGCGCCGGGTCCGGCGAGGGTGGTTGAGCGAGCGAAGCGAGCGCCGGCACCTTGCTCGCCAGCTCACGCTGGATCGGGAAGATGCCCGGGTAGTCGAGCTTGAGACCCAGCGCGGCACCCAGCTCGCACAAAAGCTCCCACCCTTCTTTCAGGGGCGGCTGGACTGGGATGGGAGGCCGCAGGAACTGGACCGTGCCCTCGACGTTGGTGTAGCTGCCCTGTCGCTCGGCAAACGTGGCCGCCGGGAGCACCACAGCGCTTTCGTAACCGGGGCGAGGCAGGTGGTCCCAGGCCGCGATGAACTTGGCCGACCGCGGGATGCCGGCGGTGGGCGGCGGGCCCCAGCTGAGGATGGCTTCGACGCCGTCGAGCTTGTCCCAGCCGGCGACGCCGGCCGCCAGGGCCCCGCGCTCGTTGGTCGCGCGGTAGAGAGGCATCTCTTTGCCGCCGACCTGCTCGGCCAGGGCGCCGCAGGCGGCGGCCAGCTCGTTCATGTCTTCACTGCCATGCCCGTCGCCGAACAGGATCGCCACAGGTCCTCCGGGGTCTGTGAGCAGGTCGTGCGCGGCGAGCTTGCGGACTTCGGCCGCTGCGGCGCCCTTCGCATTCCGGATGTGCACTGTGTGCGGGTGGCGGTCGAGGTCCACGCCTTCCGGGTAGACCACGATCAGCTTAGCCCCGCGCTTGCTGACCGCCTTCTTGACGCGCAGATCGATGATGGGGACGTCGTTCTCGATATCGGAGGCGACGACGATGATGACGCGCGCGTCATCTATCTCTCTGATGCGCATCGTCGGAGCTGCCGGTGCCGGGATGGCCGTGCGGCCGTGCATCTTGACCTTCGCGCCCTTCAATGGCCCGTCGAGCAGGCGGCGGAACAGGAACGCTTCCTCATTCGTGACGTCCTGCGCCAGCGAGATGCCGAGCTTCGCGCCTCTGCCTTTGATCCTGGCCGCGACCAGGCTGATCGCGTCCGCCCACGTCGACTTGCGCCCGGCGATCGTCGGCGTGCGCACGCGGGAGGGATCGTTGACGTCGGTGTAGTCGAAGCGGCCGCGGTCGCAGATCCAGCCCTCGTCGATGTCGTCGTTCTCGCGCGACGTGACGCGCACCAGCTGGCCGCGCCGCTGCCATTGGGTCACGCTGCATCCGACCGAGCAGCGGGAGCAGATCGTCTCGCTGTGGCTCATGTCCCACGGCCGCGACTCGAAGCGCCAAACGCGTGAGGTGAGCGCGCCGACAGGACAGAGGTCGATGATGTTGCCGCTGAAGATCGACTGCAGCGGCCGGTCGAACTGGCTGGTGATGAACGACTGCACGCCCCGCTCGTCGGTCGTCAGCTCTTGCTCCCACGCGACCTCGTCGTAGTAGCGGGTGCAGCGGTAGCACAAAACGCAGCGCTCGCGGTCGAGCGCGATCTTGTCGGAAAGCGGGATGGGCTTCTTGAAGTGGAGCCGCGGGCCGTCGATGCGGCTGGTCGGATAGCCGTGGCGGAACGTGAAGTCCTGTAGAGGACACTCACCGCCCTTGTCGCAGACCGGGCAGTCGAGCGGGTGGTTGGCGAGCTCGAACTCCAGGATGTCCGCGCGCGCCTGCACCGCCATCGCACTCTGCGTCCGCACGACCATGCCTTCCGAGACCGGCGTCGTGCATGCGGTCTGCGGTCGAGGTGGCCCAGGCGAGAAATCGACCAGGCAAAGGCGGCATGCGCCGACCGGGTCGAGCTTGTGGTGGTAGCAGAAGACGGGGATCTCGATCCCAATGGTCTTGGCCGCCTCGACGATGAGCGTGCCGGCCGGAACCGTCAGCTTCTTGCCGTCGATCGTGAGATTGACGTCAGGCAATTGCCGGTACCTTTCCGACGTTGCACTCGTGCCTGAGCGCGTGGTCTTCGTACTCCTCGCGGAAGTGTCGGATGGTGGAGTCGATCACCCAGCCTGCCGAATCGCCGAGGCCGCACAGGCACCGGCCGTTCTGCAGCCCGTCCGAGACGCGGATCAGCGTGTCGAGCTCGACCTGCGAGCCTTCACCGGCCAGGATGCGCTCGTAAGTGCGCACCGCCCAATCGCCGCCAATCCGGCATGGCGTGCACTTCCCACACGACTCGTAGGCGTAGAACTGGAGCAGCCTGTGCGCGGCTTTCACGATGCAGTGGGTGTCGTCCATCACGATCACGCCGCCCGAGCCGCCCATCGAGCGCGCTGCCGCCAGCGACTCCATGTCGGTCTTGGTGTCGAGCATGCTCGCCGGGAGGACCGGAGCCGACGAGCCGCCCGGCCAGAACACCTTCAGGTTGCGGCCCTCAGGCACGCCCCCGGCCAGTTCCATGATCACGTGGCGAAAGGTCTGGCCGAGCTCGACCTCGTAGACCCCAGGCTTGCGGACGTTGCCGCTCACCGACATCAGCCGCGTGCCTGGCGACTTGTCGGTCCCGAGCTTCGCGTAAGCGGCGCCGCCGTTGTTGATGATCCAGGGCACGGTCGCAAGGGTCTCGACGTTGTTCAGCAGGGTCGGCCGCCCCCAGGCGCCCTTCACGGCGGGGAATGGGGGACGTGAGCGGGGCTGGGCACGCTTGCCTTCGAGCGACTCGAGAAGCGCCGTCTCCTCGCCGCAGATGTAGGCGCCGTGGCCCCGGTAGAGCCTGATGTCGAGCGGGTAGTCCTTGCCCATAGGCTTCGGGCCGGCGTAGCCCTTGGCGCGAGCCTCTTCGATTGCCTCGGTGAGCATCCGGGAGGGCTCGTCGTACTCGCCGCGGATGTAGACCCAGGCCTGGTTGGCGCCGACGGCGTAAGCCGCGATGAGGATGCCTTCGACCAGCATGTGAGGTGAGTTCTCGAGGATGTAGCGGTCTTTCGAGGTGCCGGGCTCGGATTCGTCAGCGTTGACCACGACGTACTTCGGCCCCGGCGCATCTCGATTGATGAAGCCCCATTTCGTGCCGGTCGCGAATCCCGCGCCGCCGCGGCCGCGCAAGCCCGACGTCTTCACCTCGCCGGTGATCTCGGCGGGCGACATGTCCAGGAGCGCTTTGCGGAGAGCCTTGTATCCGCCCGCTTTCGCTTCGTAGACGTCGAGGGTGTGCAGGTCCGGCGTGCCAAACCAGCGCGTCAGGATGTGGTTCGGGGCGTCGCCGGAGGACCCGCGAAGCTCAGCCATCGGCCTTCTTCTTGCGTGGCGCACGAGGCCTCTTCCCCCTCTCCCCTTCAGGGGAGAGGGCCGGGGTGAGGGGCGAGGAAGAACGCCTCCCCCTCTCCCCTTCAGGGGAGAGGGCTGGGGTGAGGGGCGAGGAAGAACGCCTCTCCCTCTCCCCTTCAGGGGAGAGGGTTGGGGTGAGGGGCGAGGAAGAACGCCTCTCCGCCACCAGCGCGTCCACCTTCTCGGCCGTCAGGTCGTAGTAATAGCGATGGTCGAGCCGCATCATCGGCGCGTACTCGCACGCGCCGAGGCACTCGACCTCCTCGTAGCTGAACAGCCCGTCTGGCGAAACCTGATCCGAAGACCCGACCCCGATCTGCTTCCTCACGCGCTCGACGATCTCGTCCGCCCCGCGCAGCGCGCAGCTGAGGTTCGTGCAGACGTAGAACCGGTGCTTGCCGGTCGGCGCAAGATGGAACAGCGAGTAGAAGGTCGCGACGCCTTCCACGTATCCGGGATCCAGCTCCAGGGCGGCGGCCACCTCGCTCATCGCCTCGGGTGTCAGGTGGCCGAGCTCTTCCTGCGCGAGGTCGAGCGCGGGCATCACCGCCGAGCGCGGCTGCGGATATTTCGCCGGCAGCTCTTTGATCTCCTCCAGCACATGGGATGACAGGGCGCTCACCGGTCGACGTCCCCCAGCACCGCGTCCGCGGTCCCGATGATCGCCACCATGTCGGCGACCATGTGGTTCATCGCCATGCGCTCGAGCGGCTGCAGGTTGACAAACGAGGCGGCACGGAACTTGACCCGCCGCGGCTTGTGGGTGCCGTCGCTGACCACGTAGCACCCGTTCTCGCCGCGTCCCGATTCCACCGCCACGTACACGTCGCCTGGCGGCACCGTGTAACCCTCGGTGAACAGCTTGAAGTGGTGGATCACCGCCTCCATCGACGTTTCCAGCTCCTCGCGCGGAGGAGGAAGCACCTTGCGGTCGTCGACGTTGATGGGCCCGTCGGGCAGCCGGTCCAGCGCCTGGCGCAGGATCTTGACCGCCTCGCGCATCTCCTTGATCCGGACGAGATAGCGCCCATAGCAGTCGCACATATCGGAAGTCGCGATCTCGAAGTCGTAGTTCTCGTAACCGGAATACGGCATCGACTTGCGCAGGTCCCACGCCACGCCCGAGCCCCGCAGCATCGGACCCGTCGCGCCCAGGACTTTCGCGTCCTCCGCCGGCAGCATGCCGATGCCGATCGTGCGCGAGCGAAAGATCGGGTTCATCGTGAGCAGCGCCTCGTACTCGTCGATGTTGGAAGGCATCGTGCGAATGAACTTGTCGAGCATCTCGAGGAAGCGAGGGGTCGCGTCCGCCATCACGCCCCCCGGACGGATATACGAGGTGTGCATCCGGTAGCCGGAGATCTCCTCGTTCATGTCGAGGATCGTGTCCCGCTCCCGGAAGCAGTACATGAGCATCGTCGAGGCGCCGAGCTCGATCCCGCTCGTGCCAAGCCACACGAGGTGCGAGGCAAGCCGCGTGAGCTCCGACATGATCACGCGCAGGGCATTGGCGCGCGGCGGGACTTCGACGCCCAGCAGCTTCTCCACGGCCAGCGCGTAAGCGAGGTTGTTGATCGGCGGCGAGAGGTAATCGTGGCGGTCGGTGACGACCACGGCCTGCTGCCAGCGCAGCGCCTCGGCCTGCTTTTCGATCCCGGTGTGCAGGTAGCCGATCACGGGCTTCAACCGGCGGACCTGCTCACCGTCGAGGTCGACGATCAGGCGGAGCACCCCGTGAGTCGACGGATGGTGGGGACCGAAGTTGATGGTCAGGAGCTCGCCGCCGAAGGCGCCCTGCTCTCCGGTCTTGGCGACGGTGATGCCCTGCCCGATCTCGGTGGTCATGCCTTTTCGGGGGCGGTCTGCCACCTCTCGTGCTCTTCGGAGAACTCGACCACCTCACCGCCGACCGGGTAGTCGCGACGCAGGGGATGGCCGACCCAGTCGTCGGGCATGAGGATGCGGGTGAGGTCGGGATGGTTGTCGAAGACGATCCCGAACATGTCATACGTCTCGCGCTCGTCCCAGTTGGCGGGCGGAAAAAGGTCGTACGCGGACTCGATGTGCGGCGGGTCGCCATCGATGAACGTCCGCACGCGAAGCTGTTCCCGGGTTTCCATGTCGCGCAGCTGGTAGACGACCTCGTATCGCGCGGGCCACTCCTTGGACGAATCCGCGAGATGGTCGACGCATGTCAGAAAGACGAGCAATCGAAAGCCGCCGTCTTTGAGCGCAGAAAGCGCCTCGTGGATGTTGGCGGGCTCGACCGTGACCCAGACGTCGCCGGCGGTGACGCCTCGCTCAACTGCCAGGTTCTCGGGAATCACTGCCGAGGGGTGATTCCCTGGGCCTTGATCCGCTCCTGCAGGATCATCAGCGCGTTCAACAGGTCCTCGGGCCGAGGCGGGCAGCCGGGGATGTACACGTCGACCGGCACGATCTTGTCCACGCCCTGCAGCAGCGCGTAGTTGTTGAACACGCCGCCGGTCGACGCGCAAGCGCCCATCGAGATGACCCACTTCGGCTCCGGCATCTGGTCGTAAATCGTGCGCAGGATCGGCGCCATCTTCTGGGAGACGCGGCCGGAGACGATCATCATGTCCGCCTGGCGCGGCGACGCGCGCATGGCCTCCGAGCCAAAACGTGCGATGTCGACGCCGGCGGTCGCGGTGTGGATCATCTCGATCGCGCAGCACGCGAGGCCGAACTGCAGTGGCCACACCGAGTTGCCGCGGCCCCAGCCGATCAGCTTGCCCAGCGTGGTCGTGAGCACGTTCTGGCCAAGGGATTCGGCGAGCGCCTCTATTCCCAATCCAGGCCTCCCTTCTTCCAGATGTGGGCCAGGGCGACGAGCAGGATGCTGATGAACACCAGCATCTCGATCAGCCCGAACCACTTGAGCTGGCGCAGCAGCACCGCCCACGGATAGAAGAACACCGCTTCGACGTCGAAGATGATGAAGAGCATCGCCGTGAGGTAGAAGCGGACCGAGAGGCGACTGACGGCGGGCGTGTCGGGGATGATGCCCGACTCATACGGCGCCAGCTTCTTGCGGTGAGGCTTGGACGGGCCGAGAACGAAGCTGAGGGTCACCAACGCTCCGATCAATCCAAGGACGATCAGGACGAAGATCAGAAGCGGGACGTAGCTCTCGAGCAAGGCTTGCTCCATGACAAGGGCTTGCGGGGAACGCTGTTTATTCTAGGTTGGTCTTGAGAAACTCCGTATTTAGTAGACGAGGTGCGGCTGTAGGCCGGATTCATTCCGGCCGTCCCCAGGGGTGCGCTGCCAGGTGCCTCCAACAAGACTTTTAACGGAGGGGGTTCCACGGGGGAGGCCTGCCTCCCCCGTGCCTGTTAGTGCTTGTCTTTTCGGCGGTGCTCGATCTTCACGCCGTGCGCTAGGGTGGCGTGGATCGGGCAGTACCGATTGCAGGCCCAGTCGATCGCCTGCTCGACCAGCTTCTTGTCGGTGTCGCCCTCCCACGCGCAGTGGAAGGTGATCTCGATCTTGGAGAAGGCCTTCGGCCACTCCTCGTCACGGTCGCCGTCGACCTCCACCTCGAGTGAGCGCAGCGGCTGCTTGAACTTCTTCAGCAGCAGAACGGCGTTCAGCCCGGTGCATGCGCCCAGTGCTCCCAGCAGCATCTCGGTCGGCCGCATGGCCGCGTCGTCGCCGAAGATCGGCGCCTCGTCCACCTGGACTTTGTGGCCCGACCCTGACTCGACGTCAAACAGGACTTTGGTCCCGGACCACCTCGCGGTCGCCTTGGTCATCGGCCAAGACCATATACTCGGAGACGATTCGTAGGGGGGAGTAGCCAACTCCCGCCGGTCCCGTCAAGACGGCGCGAGAGCCCGGGACGGCGGCGGCCACGGTCCGCGGCGAGACCTCTACTCGGACTCGTTTCGAGTGGAGACTGATATGACCCGGACCATCCTTTTTTCGATCGTGGCCATCGCGTTCACCGACATCGCGCTGCAGCTCGACAACGCGCTCGCGATCTCGTCGGTCGCGAGCACCGTGCCACCGCAGAGTCGCCTACCGATCCTTGCCGGCGGCGTCCTTCTTGCCGCCATCTGCCTGTTCGGATTCACTTTGGTCGGCTCGCAGCTGATCGACCGGATCGCCTGGCTCAAGCCGGTTGCCGGCCTGGCGCTGTTCGTGATCGGCGGCAAGCTCGTGTACGACTACTTCCGCCCCTAACTAGACTCGGGGCGTGCCGGACGTCAGGGACAGCTTTTCACGCGTCGCGGCGAACTACTCGAAGTCGACGTTCCACACCTCCTCCGTCCGGCTGCAGGAGGTGATCGACCTCGCGCGGCCGAAGCCCGGCGACCTCGTTCTCGACGTGGCGACCGGCACCGGCAACACCGCGTTTGCGCTCGCCCCGCACGTCCGGCGGGTGATCGGTCTCGACCTGACTCGGGAGATGCTGAACGAGGCCAGGAGGCTGGCGGCGGAGCGAAACGTCAACAACACCGACTGGGTGATCGGCGACGCGGAGCACCTGCCGTTCCAGGACGAGACGTTCGACATCTACGTCGTGCGAGCGGCGCCGCATCACTTCCACGACATCGATCGCTTCCTGGCCGAGGCCCACCGCGTCCTGAAACCCGACCGCGATGCGTCTTTTGTCGATTGCGCTCCGCCGCTGCCCGCCCGGGACGTCCTGCACGAGGTGGAGATGCGCCGCGACCCGTCGCACGTCCTGTCGCTAACCGTGGACGAGTGGATGGCCAGTCTGGGGCGGGCGGGCTTCGAGGTCGAGATGGCCCAGGCACGCGAGCTCGACTGGAACTACGAGGAGTGGATGCACAACATGGCCGTCGCCCCGGAGCTGGCGGCGGAGCTCGCCCAGGTTATCGACGCGTCGTCGGGCGAGGCGCGGACGCAGCTGCATCCGGAGTGGCGCGAAGGAAAGCTGTGGCACGCGTACTGGCACGCCCTGATCCGCGCCCACAAGCCTGGAAGGTGAGCCGGCCGTTCGCCGAGGGTGAGGTCATCGTCCTCGTCGACAAGGTCGGCCGGCGCCATCGCGTTCGCCTGCGCGCGGGTGAGAAGCACTCCATCCATTCCGGTGTGATCCAGCACGACGACGTGATCGGGCGGCCGGAAGGGACCGTCGTGACGACCCAGATGGGGGCTCGACTGCTGGCGGTCCGGCCGACGTTTGCCGAGCAGGTAACGGGTCGGCGGAGGCAGACGCAGCCGATCTACCCCAAGGACCTCGGCGCGATCCTGGTCGGGGCGGACCTGTATCCGGGAGCGCACGTCCTCGAAGCCGGGACCGGGACAGGTGCGCTCACGATGGCCGCCCTGAGGGCGGTGGGGGAGCGGGGCTCGGTCGTCAGCTACGAGGCGCGCGAGGAGTTCCTGGAAGCGGCGACCCGGGCGATCGTGGAGACGCTGGGTTCGGTTCCGGCCAACCTGACGCTGAAGCTGGGCGACGTCTACGCCGGCGTCGACGAGCGCGCCATGGACCGCGTCTTGCTCGATCTCGCGGAGCCGTGGCAGGCGGTGCCGCATGTGAAATCGGCGCTGCGGCCGGGCGGCATCGTGTTCGCCCACTGCCCCAACGTCAGCCAGGTCCAGCGATTCTTCCTGCTCCAGCGCGGCTGGACGGTCAGGGGACGGAGCATGCGGCCGTCGCACCGGATGGTCGCCCACACCGGGTTTCTCTGCTTCGCCCGGCGCCTGGCCGAGGACGAGCTGTTCGAACCCGAAGGCGAAGGTTTCCGGTAACGATTCGACCGGCGGCAGCGTTTCAACTCCATGGGGCGCCGCGTCCTACGAGTGGTCCTACTTCTCGTCTCAGGAACCGTCACAGTCGCGATCTTCGCCGTCGCCCCCATAACACTCGCCGGCGTGATCCACGCCATAGCGGCGGCAACCGACCAGCACTCCTGCGGCGGAGGCTGACGCCCGATTCGGCGCGAGTGCGCAAGAAAGGGCCCTTCAGCCCTAGGGATTCGGCCCTTTTTTGGCGCACTCGTGGTCCTGCACTAGGATTTCCGGTAATGAGCGGGGTCCCCATCCAGGTAGCCGTCACCGGCGCCGCCGGACAGATCGGCTACTCGCTTCTTTTCCGCCTCGCCTCGGGCCAGATGTTCGGCCCCGACCAGCCGATCGTCCTGCGCATGCTGGAGATCGAGCCGGCGATGAAGTCGCTCGAAGGCGTCGCCATGGAGCTCGACGACTGCGCCTTTCCGCTGCTCGCGGACATGGTCCTCACCCACCAGGCCGAGGAAGCGTTCGAGGGCGCCAACTGGGTGCTGCTCGTGGGCGCGGCCCCGCGCAAGGCCGGAATGGAGCGCGCCGACCTGCTCTCGGTCAACGGCACCATCTTCGGCCCCCAAGGAAAGGCGATCGCGAAGACCGCCTCCAGCGACGTCCGGATCCTCGTCGTCGGCAACCCGTGCAACACGAACTGCTACATCGCGCGTATGAACGCGCCCGAGGTCCCGGCCGAGCGCTGGTTCGCCATGACCCGTCTGGACGAAAACCGGGCGCGGACGCAGCTCGCAAAGAAGGCCAAAGTGCCGGTGTCGGCGATCTCGAACGTCGCCGTGTGGGGGAACCACTCGACCACCCAGTACCCGGACGCGCATAACGCCCGCATCGCCGGACTCCCGGTCCCCGAGGTCATCTCCGACCACGGCTGGCTGAAGGGGAAGTTCGTCGAAACGATCCAGAAGCGTGGCGCGGCCGTGATCGAGGCGCGCGGCGCCTCGTCGGCAGCTTCGGCGGCCAACGCCGTCATCGACTCGGTGGTCAGCATCCGCACGCCGACCCCGTGGGGCGACTGGCACTCGCTCGCCGTGGTCAGCAAGGGCGAGTACAAAGTCCCGGAGGGGCTCCAGTTCGGCTTCCCGGTCCGGTCCGACGGCGACCGCTGGGAGGTGGTGCCCGACCTGCGGCACGACGACGACGCCTGGAAGCGGATCGAGGTCACGACCCAAGAGCTTCTCCAGGAGAGGGAGATGGTCAAGGAGCTGATCCCGACCGAGGCCTAATCTTGGGTCAATGAGCATCACGCTCGACCGGCACTCCTACCCGTTCACGGCGATCGTCGGCCAGGAATCGATGAAGCTGGCCCTCATCCTCAACGCGATCGTCCCGACGATCGGCGGCGTCCTCATCCGCGGCGAGAAGGGAACGGGCAAATCGACCGCGGTGCGTGGGCTGGCGAGGCTGCTCCCCGAGCACGACGTGGTCGAGGGCTGCCATTTCGGCTGCGACCCCACCGACCGGGACGCCCTGTGCGCCGACTGCCGGATGCGGCTGCGGGCGGCGGGCATGCTGCCGCACCACAAACGCCGCATGCGGGTGGTCGAGCTGCCGATCAACGCCTCCGAGGATCGCGTCGTGGGCACAATCGACATCGAAGCGGCCCTGCGCACCGGCCAAAGGCGCTTCGAGCCCGGCGTCCTTGCCGAGGCGAACCGCAACATCCTCTACGTCGACGAGGTGAACCTGCTCGACGACCACCTCGTGGACGTCCTCCTCGACGCGGCCGCGATGGGCGTCAACGTCATCGAGCGGGAAGGCGTTTCCTACAGCCACCCCGCCGGCTTCATCCTCGTCGGGACCATGAACCCGGAAGAAGGTGAGCTGCGGCCGCAGCTGCTCGACCGCTTCGGACTCTGCGTGGACGTCGAAGGCATCCGCGACCCGGACGAACGAGTCCTGATCGCCGAGCGCGACGCGGCGTTCAAGCGCGGCGACCACGAGTTCACCAACGAGTTCGCCGCCGCGGACAGCAACCTGTCGCGAGCGCTGGCCGAGGCGATCGGACGGGTGAAGGACGTGCGGCTGACGGCCGGCCATGCGCGGCTCATCTCCTCGATCTGCGTCGAGGCTGAGGTGCTCGGTCACCGCGCCGACGTGGTCATCGACCACGCAGCTCGGGCGCTGGCCGCCTATCGGCGCCACGGCTCGCCCAGCCGGGAAGACATCTACGACGCCGCCACGCTCGCCCTGGCGCACCGGGCACGCCAGCCGCTTCGCCGCGACCAGGACGACACCACGCCGGCGGAGCACGGCGAGGAGCAGGAAGGCTCGCAGCCGACTGAGTCCGAGACGGGGGATCCGCAGGCGTCCGAAAGCGAGGCGACGTCTGAGGCCACGACCGAACAGACCGCCAGCTCGTCGGAAACCGGCCAGCAGTCCGCCGGCGCCGACACCGGCGTGACGACCGGCGGTTCGAGCGGCCACGAATCCTCGCCCGACGCGCTCGAGACTTTCAACCTGCGGCGCATCGACCTGCCGCGTCAGCGCCGCGTGCGGAAACAGGGCGGCAAGCGCGCAGCCAGCCAGACTCCCGACCGCCGCGGCCGCTACGTGCGCGCCGAGCCCAAAGACAAGGTGAGCGACCTCGCCATCGACGCGACCGTGCGCGCAGCAGCTCCACTGCAAAGGGAAAGGGGCCGGCGCCATGGGGAGCGCTTGATGCTGGAGAGGCAGGACCTTCGTCAGAAGGTCCGCGAACGAAAGGTCGGCAACCTGATCGTGTTCGTCGTCGACGCGTCCGCTTCGATGGATGCGGAGCAGCGGATGGCGGCGACCAAAGGCGCGATCCTTTCGCTGCTGCAGGACGCCTACGTCCGGCGTGATCGAGTCGCCGTGGTCATCTTCAAGAACAGGACAGCCGAGGTCGTGATGCGTCCGACCTCGAGCGTGTCACTGGCGCGACGCAGGCTGGAAAGGCTCTCAGTCGGCGGCACCACTCCGCTGACGCATGGGCTCATGGCCGGATACAAGGTGGTGAAGACGGAGCTGCTGCGAGACCCGACCATCCGGCCGCTGCTGGTCCTGATCAGCGATGGCCGCGGCAACATCTCGATGTTCAAGGAGGAGCCGCTCGTCGAGGCTCAGAAGGTTGCGGCGTTGATCGAGGCCGAGAATATCGATGCGCTCGTCATCGATTCCGCACGCGACTACAGCCACCTGCCCTCGGTGCAGCACCTCGCGCGCGTGGCGCCGATGTACCAGACATACGCCATCAACGCGTGCGCCGACCTCGCGGAACGGATGGGCGCCCACTACTACGGCCTCTACGACCTGTCGCGAGATGAGATCGCCACCGCGGTCGAGCGGGAGCTGGGCCGCGGTCGCTAGCTTCCGGATGCTGCTGGTCGTGGGGCTGTTGGCCGGCGCGTGCTCGTCGCCGCAGAACACGTCCACCCAGCCCAGCCCCACAGCGAGCGCGTCTGCCGCTGCGAGTCCGTCCATTTCCATCTCGCCGGGCGTGGAGAGCCCCGTGCCGGCTCAGATCCTGTCTCCTGCGCCTGACCTGCCGGTGGCCAACCTTTGCTCGACGCAGATCACCGTCACGGCGAACGGCAACGCCATCCCGCTGCTCTGCCAGAGCGGCGCCGTCAACGTGCCCGCTTGGCGGTTCTACGCCGACGTCAGCGCGAGCGTCCTCGGCCTCGGTCTGAACCCGACTGCGGGCCAGGTCGAGGCCGCCATCTGCGACGACTTCAAGCGCGGCCATGCGACCAAGGTCGAGGAGGACAGCGGATACAAGCTCGCGTCGACCTACTACGGCTGGAATTTCAACATCGACCCGGAAAAGGTGATGTGCCAATGACCCCGGGGACTCGTCGGTAACATCTGCTTAGGCATGGCTCTGGACCGCTACTCCTACCCCTTCACGGCGATCGTCGGACAGGACGAGATGAAGATGGCGTTGGTGCTCAACGCGATCAATCCGACCATCGGCGGGGTGCTCATTCGAGGCGAAAAGGGCACGGGCAAGTCGACCGCCGTCCGGGCGCTGGCGCGCCTCCTGCCCGAGCAGAAGGTGGTGGAGGGATGCCATTTCGGGTGTCATCCGGACGACCCCGAGGACTGGTGTCTGGACTGCCGCGAGCGCGCGGCGGGCGGCGCGTTGCCCACGACCACTCGCCGCATGCGCGTCGTCGAGCTGCCGATCAACGCGTCCGAGGACCGCGTGGTCGGGACCATCGACCTGGAGGCCGCGCTAAAGGAAGGCTCGCGTCGTTTTGAGCCGGGCGTTCTGGCCGAGGCCAACCGCAACATCCTCTACGTCGACGAGGTCAACCTGCTCGACGACCACATCGTCGACGTGCTGCTCGACGCGGCCGCGATGGGGATCAACACTGTGGAGCGCGAAGGCGTCTCGGTCTCGCATCCCTCGCGGTTCATCCTGGTCGGCACGATGAACCCGGAGGAGGGTGAGCTCCGCCCGCAGCTGCTCGACCGCTTCGGTTTGTGCGTCGACGTGGAGGGCATTCGCGACCTGGACAAACGCGTCGCCATCGTCGAGAAGCGCGCAGTCTGGGAGGACGACCCCAATCTCTTCTACCAGCAGCACGCGGAATCGGAGCAGCAAGTGCGGTCACAGATCGCGGAGGCAATCGCAACCTTCCCCGAGGTCACATTGCCACGCGAGATCCTGCGCCTGATCGCTCAGATCTCGATCGCGCTCGAGGTCGACGGACATCGCTCCGACCTGGTCTGCGCGCGCGCGGCGCAAGCCAAGGCCGCCTACGACAGCGATGAACAGGTCGACGTCACGCATGTCGGCGAGGTGGCGGAGATGGTGTACGCGCACCGCGTGCACTCGGTGCCGTTCGGTAAGGGCGGCCCCAACCTCGGCGAGGTCATATCGCGCATGGTTGGCCAGAGCTGAACACCAAGGAGACCGTCGAGGCTTTCAACGAAGCCTTCGGTCGCCACGACGTCGACGCCGTGATGTCACTGATGACCGACGACTGCCTTTTCGAAAACACGCTGCCACCGCCGGACGGGGAGAGGCACCACGGCCAGGCGGACGTGCGCAGGTTCTGGGAAACATTCTTCACCGGCACGCCGCAAGCACGGTTCGAAACCGAGGAGCTGGTCGTAGCCGGCGACCGCGCCGTCGTGCGCTGGCGATTCGACTGGGGCACCGGCCACGTCCGCGGAATCGACCTGTTCAAAGTCCGAAACGGCAAGGTCGCCGAAAAGCTGAGCTACGTAAAAGGCTGACCAAGGTCGACGACGCAAAAGGGGCCTATCCAAGGTCGGCGAAGGGCCCCAAACGGCACAGTAGTCCCTAAAGGCGGTGCGGATCCGGACGGCGTCTCTAGACTGGGGCGTCGTGGCGGCGTCCCAGGAACGGTCAATCCAGCCGCGGCGCGCGGCCGAGCTCCTGGAGCGGATCGAAAGCAACATCCATCGCGTCATCGTGGGCAAGGAGCAGGTGGTGCGGCTCGCGCTCGCCGGCCTCGTCTCCGGCGGCCACGTCCTCCTCCAGGACCTGCCCGGCACCGGCAAGACGATGCTTGCCCGGGCGCTGGCCACCTCGGTCGGAGGCACGTTCCGTCGCATCCAGTCCACGCCAGACCTCCTGCCTTCGGACATCACCGGTTCGAGCGTCTTCAATCAGAAGGAACTGAGTTTCGAGTTCATCCCCGGGCCGATCTTCGCCAACATCGTGTTGGCCGACGAGGTGAACCGCGCGACGCCCAGAACGCAGTCCGCGCTGCTTGAGGCGATGGGCGAAGGCCAGGTCACGGTGGAGGGCACCACGCGCACGCTCGACCGTCCGTTCTTCGTCGTCGCGACGCAGAACCCTGCCGAGTTCCACGGCACGTATCCGCTCCCGGAATCGCAGCTCGACCGTTTCGTGCTCGCAGCGGAGATGGGCCCACCGACGGACGTCGAAGCGATGGAAGTGCTGGCCCGCCGCGAGCACGGCGATCCCATCGCCGAGCTGGGCGCGGTGATCGACGTCCAGGAGGTCATCGAGCTCCAGGAGGCGTGCCTGCGCGTGGTCGCCGCGCCGGCGATCCGCACGTACATCGTCGCCCTGATGCAGGCGATCCGCGCGCGGTCTGACGTCGTCTTGCCCGCGAGCATGCGGGCGGGCGTATACCTGCAGCGCGCGGCGCAGGCCTGGGCCCTGTTCGAGGGTCGGGACTTCGTCCTGCCGGACGACGTCAAGCTGCTGGCCACACCCGTGCTCGCGCACCGCCTGGGCATGCGCGGTCGGGGGAAGCCCGCCGACATGATCGGCGAGGTCGTCTCCAGCGTGCCCATCCCGCCGCTGCGCCAGCACTAGAAGGAATGGGTTCCTGAGGCCCACCTGGCGCGTCTACGGAGCGGTCGGGCTCGGCCTCGTTCTCTTCTGGTACGGGGCGACCTCCGAGGTGCCCTGGCTTTTCCTCCTAGCGTGGTGGGTGCTGGCCCTGGTCGCGGCAGCCGCCGGTTACGCCGCATGGAACCGTTCGGGCCTCTCGCTTCAGCTTGCCGTCCGAAACACCGTGATCGTCGCGGGCTCGCCGGCTGAACAGCTGCCAGAGCAGGTCCTGCAGAGGGGACCGATTCCAGCCCCTGTTTTCGAGGGCGACGGTTTCGGACTCGAAATCGCGATCCAAGCGAGTCGCGGCCCGCGCGGACCTGTATGGGCACTCGGCCTGGTCGGCGACAAGTCGATCTCGGCCGGCACCGGCCTCGTGCCGAAAGCCGGGTGGTCGCGCGTCGAGGCTCTGCCCGCGCTGCGGCGGGGAGCTGTGGCGGCAAAGGGATGGAGGATCCACACCAGCGATCCCCTGGGCTTTTTCTTCGGCCGTCGCCAGGCGTCCGATTCCGAGATCGCGTTGATCCTGCCGCGGTTCACATCACTGGCCGGGCGCCGAGAGACGCGTGAGATGGAGACCAATCTGGCCGCGCCGCGCGCGGGCTCAGGCAACGAGCTGTTCGGAATCCGCGAATATCGTCCGGGCGATTCGCTCCGCCGCATCCACTGGCGCTCCAGCGCCCGGCACGGCGAGCTCGTCGTCCGCGAGTACGAGCCTCCTGGCATGCGAACGCTCGCGATCGTCCTCGACCCCAAACCGGCCTCGCGCGATATCGCGGACCAGATCGCGCGCATCGCGGCGTCGGAGGCGTGGGACTGCATAAAAGAAGGTGGTCGGGTTGTGATTTCGGCTCCAGGTCTGGAGCCAAGTCAGTCGCCGCACGACCTGTGGTCCCAGCTCGAATGGCTCGCAAGGTATCCGGACCTACCGACCGACGGCGCCCCAAGAAGCGGACAGCAGGAACTTGTCGTGATCACCTCCGGCGCCGATGAAAAGCTGCTCGAGGGCGCGACCAGGGCCTGGATCGTCGGGGACGCGGAGATCGACACCGACGTCCCGCTCGAGCGCGTGGGATTGCAGTGGCCACTGTGACGCGGTGGCTGAGGCTTCCCGCGTCACCCATCGAGAATTCGATAGAAGGGCGCGCCTTCGTGTTCTCCGGTTTCGTTGTCGCCGCACTCGCGATTGTGCTTTACGGCCAGGACTACGTGGTACCCGTGCTTGGTGTCGTCGGGGCCGGGATCGGCCACGTTGTGAGCTATCGCCGGCGCAACAGCAAGCGTGGTTTCTGGCGCCAGGCCGTGCTCGCGGCGCTCGTGTTCGGCGCGCTGTTCTACGTCATCGCCGATTCGTCGCTCGCGCTGTTCGGAGGCACGCTGCCGCAGGCGAACTTCGCCATCCTCTTGGTCGCGATCACCAGCTTCGACTTGAAGACGCGGCGCAACTGCTATTCATCGCTATGGATCAGCCTCGCCATGCTTTATCTGGCGGCGGTCTACGCGTGGGATTACGCGTTTGGCTTCCTCGTGGCTCTCTGGGCGCTTTGCCTTGCGGGCTTCTGGATGGCCTCGCACCTGAAGCGCCTGCATGCGGAGGTCAAAGGACCCGTTCGCCCGATCGGATCGATGCTGGGCGTGGCTCTCGTCGTCGGCCTGCTCGGGTTCGTCCTGGTCCCGCAGCCATCCGGAGTCCCCATCTCGCCGCTGGTCATCTCGCTCCCTAACTTCACGGCCTTCAAAGGCGGCCTCGAGAGTCCCGCTCTGCCGCTCGTCCAGCTGACGGGCGACCCGTCGGGCGCGACGAGCAGCATCGACCTGCACTTCCGGGGACGCCTCGGCGACGCACCGGTGATGTACGTGCGGACGGGAGCGCCCGCCTACTGGCGAGGGCTCGTCTTCGACGAATATCGCAACGGTGCCTGGACCGCGACGAACCATGGGTATCGCGAGATGCAGCCCTATGTGCCGCCGCGATTCCTGCCGCCCGCGCCGCCCGGCAACCTGGGCACGTTCGTGCAGACGTTTCGCGTCCTGCGTCCGCTGCCGGGCGTCATCAACGCGGCCTATCCCATCCAGAGCCTGTACGCACCCGTGGCAGCGTTGCGCGAAGACGCCTACGGGACGTTTCACACGCCTGACGCGCTGCGCCCGGGTCAGACGTACTCGGTCGTCTCGTACCTGCCGAACCTCACGCCCAACGCGCTGCGCGCAGATGAGATGGGGCGGGTGCCCGACAACAACCCCGCATACCTCGACAGCGAAGGCCTGTCTCCGCAGGCGCGACGCCTCGCGCTCGAGGTCACGAACGGCGCGACCAACGAATTCGATGTGGTGATGGCGCTGACGAATCACTTGCAGCGCAACTATCGCTACACGCTCGACCTTCCCCGGGTCCCGACTGGACGCGATCCAGTCGACTGGTTTCTCTTCGACGTCAAGACGGGCTACTGCGAGCAGTTCGCGACCGCCGAGACGTTGATGCTGCGCAGCCTCGGCATCCCTGCGCGCCTTGCGACCGGCTACGCCACGGGAGACTACGACCCGATTCTGAATCAGGCGGTCGTGCGCGAGCACGACGCCCACGCGTGGGTGGAGGTCTGGTTTTCCGGCCACGGGTGGGTGCCCGTCGATCCGACCCCGGGCGTTTCGCCGCTGGCCGCGACGAAGTTCCCGAGCCACTGGGCGGGAGGAGGCATTGCGCGGCTGATCCCGCACCTCAGCATCGGCGCGCCCGCCGCGGCCCTCGGCTCACTCGGCATGCTGGCGGTGGTGCCGCCTGCGATCGCGATCGCGCTCATCGCCGTCCTGGCGTACGCATGGCTGCGCCGCCGCGTGTGGACTGCGCGCCCACGGCCGCAGCCGGGTGAGTCCGAACTGCTGCGTCTTTACGAACGACTGCAGCGACGCCTGACTCGCCGTCGCGCACCGCCCGAAACGCCACGGGAGTACCAGCAGGCGATGGGAGAACACTCCTCCCCATTTATGGGGAGGTGGCCCGAAGGGCCGGAGGGGCTGCTGATCGACGTGACGGAAGCCGTGAACGAGGGCGCGTACGCGGGACGCTGGCCCGACCCCGCGCGGGTGCGCGATCTTGCTGAGCGGATATCCTCACGATGATGGCCCAAGCAACCAAATCCACGGGCGCCGAAGCGGTTCGCTGGAATCTCAGCGACCTCTTCACCTCGCCCGACGACCCGAGAATCGAGCAGACACTCGCCCGCGAGATGGAACGCGCGAAGGCTTTCGAAGCGAAGTACAAAGGCAAAGTTGCGACGATCGAGCCGAATGCTTTCGCGGCGATGATGCGCGAGCTTGAGAACTATGAGAAGTCCGCCGCGAAGCCCGAGGTGTACGCGTACATGCTCCACAGCGAGAACACCCAGGACACCGCCGCGGGCCGCCTGCTCGCGCGGGTCCGTGAGGCCGGTGCGGAGCGGAGCAGCCACATGGTGTTCTTCCTGCTCGAACTCGCGCAGATCACCGACGAGCACGCGGCCAAGCTCTACGCGGACCCGGAGGCGGCCGCCTATCGCCACACCGTCGAGGAGGCGCGCAAGTACCGCCCGCACCAGCTCTCCGAGCCGGAGGAGCGGGTGCTCACCGACTTCAGCCCGGTGGGGAACGCGTCCTGGGTCAGGCTGTTCGAGGAGCTTTGCGCGCGCATCCGGGTCGACGTCGACGGGCGTGATCTCGCGCTCGACGAGGCGCTCACGTTGCTGCGCGAGCCCGACCGCGAGGTTCGCCGCCAAGCCAGCGGCGCGGTGACCGAAGCCCTGCGCGGCGACCTCCGCACGCGCGGCTACATCTTCAACGTGATCCTCCAGGAAAAGGCGATCGACGATCGCCTGCGCAATTTCCCGACCTGGATCAGCTCCCGCAACCTGGCCAATGAGACTTCGGACCAGGCGGTGCAGGCCCTGGTCGACGCAGTGACCAGTCGCTACGACATGTGTATCCGTTACTACCGAGTCAAGCGGAAGCTTCTCGACGTCGGGGAGCTCCACGAGTGGGATCGATACGCGCCCATCAGAGACACGACGCGCGACCTCACCTGGGAAGAGGCGAAGGAGCTGGTTCTCGGCTCCTACTACCGATTTTCGAAGCGTGCCGGAGCGCTGGTCGAGGACTTCTTCAAGAACAGCTGGATCGACGCCCCGGTCGTGCCCGGCAAGCACGGCGGCGCCTACTGCATGGGCGTGACGCCCGACCACCACCCGTACGTGCTGCTGAACTTCACCGGCAAGCTGCGCGACGCCCTCGTCATGGCGCACGAGCTGGGGCACGGCCTCCACGACCGGCTGGCGGCCAGGCAAAACGTGTTCGACTATCACCCGCCGCTGACGCTGGCTGAGACGGCATCTGTGTTCGGCGAGGCGTTGACCTTCGACCGGATCATGTCGGAGGAGAAGGACCCAAAGATACGGCTGGCGCTCCTTTGCGGCCAGGTCGAGGACGCCTTCGCGACCGTCTTCCGCCAGGTGGCCTTCAACCGCTACGAGGACGCGAGTCACAACGCGCGCCGGACGGAGGGCGAGCTCTCGGTCGAGCAGCTGGGAGACATCTTCCAGGACAAGCTCCAGGCGATGTTCGGCGACGCCCTCACCCTCACCGACGAGCACAAGGTTTGGTGGAGCTACGTTGGCCACTTCCTCCACACGCCGGGCTACGTCTACGCCTACGCGTTTGGGAACCTGCTCGCGCTCTCGGTCTATCACCGCTACCTGGAGCGCGGCCCAGATTTCGTCGACGATTACCTGGAGTTCCTGGCGGCGGGCGGATCGACGAAGCCCGACGAGCTGGTGAAGCGCATCGGCATGGACATCACGGACCCCGTTTTCTGGGACGCCGGGCTCAAGCTCCTGGACGGAATGGTCACCGAAGTCGAGCGTCTGTCCGAGACCCACTAAGGCTCCGGATAGTCCGGACGAAGCGACGTGAAGCCCGCAGCAGACCTCGGATAGTCCGGACTATCCGGGGGTTGTCGGGCCAGCGGCGAAAGGGCACTCGATAAACTTCACATCTAGATCCACGCAAAACCCCCCGCAAGGGACCTTCGCACCATTGGTGCCAAGGAGTGACATGGCCGTCACCGAGACGATTGCGACCACAGATCTCGAGTTCGCACGCCAGCTCGGCCAGCAGCTCCGGGTGGACTCCATCCGCTGCAGCACGGCGGCCGGCTCCGGCCACCCGACCTCCTCGATGTCGGCCGCGGACCTCATCGCGGTCCTGCTGACCCGCTACCTGCAGTACGACTGGAGCAAGCCCAAAGACCCGAACAACGACCACCTGATCTACTCCAAAGGCCACGCGTCGCCACTTTGCTACGCGATGTTCAAGGCCGCCGGCGCCGTCACCGACGCCGAGATGATGACCTTCCGCAAGTTCGGCTCGCGCCTCCAGGGTCACCCGACCCCGGTCATCCCATGGGTCGACGTCGCCACCGGCTCCCTCGGACAGGGCCTCCCGATCGGCGTCGGCGTGGCGCTGGCGGGACAGTACCTCGACATGCTGCCGTACCACGTGTGGGTGCTGTGCGGCGACTCCGAGCTGGCGGAGGGCTCGATCTGGGAGGCGCTCGACAAAGCAGGGCACTACAAGCTGGCGAACCTGACCGCGATCTGGGACATCAACCGGCTCGGGCAGCGCGGCGAGACCGAGTTTGGCTGGAGCCTGGACACCTACCGCCGTCGCGTCGAGGCGTTCGGCTGCTACCCGATCGTGATCGACGGCCACGACATGCCCTCCATCGACCGCGCGTTCGGCGAGGCCCTGTCCAACACCGGCAAACCGACCGTGATCATCGCCAAGACCGTCAAGGGCAAGGGCTTTTCTGAGATCGAGAACAAGGACGGCTGGCATGGCAAGCCCCTGCCCCCGGACATGGCGGAGCGCGCGATCAAGGAGCTCGGCGGGATCAAGAACCTGAAGGTCAAGACCCAGAAGCCCGAGAGGGGCGCGGTACCGAAGCGGCCGGCGGACGCGGAGCCAGTACTGCCGACCTACAAGAAAGAGGACAAGGTCGCGACGCGCAAGGCGTATGGCGACGCGCTGCTCGCGCTGGCTGCCATCCCCGAGGTCGTGGCGATGGACGGCGAGGTCTCCAACTCGACCCACGCGGACGAGTTCGCCAAGGCGCACCCGGACCGCTTTTTCGAGATGTGGATCTCAGAGCAGCAGCTGGTCGCCACCGCGGTGGGCATGAGCGTCCGCGGCTACAAGCCCTTCGCCTCGACTTTCGCAGCGTTCTTCAGCCGCGCCTACGACTTCATCCGCATGGCGGCCATCTCACAGGCCAGCATCCGGCTCGTCGGCTCGCATGCCGGCGTCGAGATCGGCCAGGACGGACCCTCCCAGATGGCCCTCGAGGACCTGGCCTCGATGCGGGCGATCCACGGCTCCACGGTCCTGTACCCGTGCGACCCCAACCAGACCGCCAAGCTCACCCGGATCATGGCCGACACGCCGGGGATCGTCTTCATGCGCACCACGCGCGGCGCCTACTCGACCCTGTACGGCGCCAATGAAACGTTCAAGGTCGGCGGCTCCAAGGTGCTCCGCCAGAGCCCCAAAGACAAGGTCGCGCTCATCGGCGCCGGCGTCACGCTGCACAACTGCCTCGCCGCCGCCGACGCACTCGCGGCGAAGAAGATCCCGGTGCGCGTCATCGACCTGTACTCGGTCAAGCCGGTCGACGTGAAGACGCTGCGTGAGGCGGCGCGGGTCACCAAAGGCAAGCTGGTCGTGGTCGAGGACCACTATCCGGAGGGCGGCATCGGCGCCGCGGTCCTCGAGGCGCTCGCGGCCGATCCGGCACCCCGCGTCGTGCATCTCGCGGTCAAGGGTCTGCCGGAGTCCGGCAAGCCCGAAGAGCTCATGAACGCAGCCGGAATTTCGACCAAGAGCATCGTCGCGGCCGCGACCAAGCTGGCGCAGGCAAAGTAATGGCGACGGCTACCCAGGCGAAACCTAACCCGATCCAAGAGCTGAAGCAGATCGGTCAGTCCTTGTGGCTGGACAACATCCGCCGCCAGCTCATCAGCTCGGGCGAGCTGGCCCGGCTGCACGACGAAGGCCTGACCGGCGTGACCTCCAACCCGACCATCTTCGAGAAGGCGGTCAGCGGCTCGACCGACTACGACGAGGCGATGGTCCAGCTGGTGCGTGAGAAGAAGAAGCCGGCCGAGATGCTGTGGGAGCTGATGGTCGAGGACATCCAGGCTGCGGCCGACACCTTCCGCCCCGTCTACGACAAGACGAAGGGCAAGGACGGCTTCGTCAGCATCGAGGTTGCGCCGACGCTCGCCAACAACACGCGCGGCACCATTCGGATGGCAGAGGACCTGCGCGAGCGCTGCCGGCGGCCGAACGTGATGGTGAAGATCCCGGCGACCAAGGAAGGATTGCCCGCGATCTTCGACCAGATCTCCAAGGGCCACAACATCAACATCACCTTGATCTTTGCCGTCGAACGCTACGCGGAGGTGGTCGAGGCTTACCTCGCGGGACTGGAGAAGCTGCACAAAGATGGCGGCGACCTCAGCCAGGTGGCCAGCGTGGCGAGCTTTTTCGTCAGCAGGGTGGACACCAAGGTCGACAAAATCCTGGCCGAGAAGGTCGGCCAGACCGAGGATCCGCAGAAGAAGCGGTCGCTCGACCAGCTGCTGGGCAAGGCGGCCATCGCCAACTCGAAGATGGCCTACGAGCGCTACAAGGAGCTCTTTGCCGGTCCGCGCTGGGACAAGCTGCGCAAAGCCGGCGCGCGCAGCCAGCGCTGCCTGTGGGCCAGCACCTCGACCAAGGACCCACGCTATCCCGACACGTACTACGTCGAAGAGCTCATCGGCCCCGACACGGTGGACACGATCCCACCCGCGACGCTCGCCGCGTTCCGCGAGCACGGCGAGGTCCGGCGCAGCCTCGACGAGAACGTCGACCTGGCCCGCCGCCAGCTGAAGCAGCTCGCTGGCGTGGGCGTCGACCTGGACCAGGTCACGCACGAGCTCGAGGTGGAGGGCGTGGAGGCTTTCACCAAGTCTTTCGAGAGCTTGCTCGCCGCCCTGGAGAAGAGCGCCAAGGACATCGAGACGGGCAAGGGACCACGTCAGTGGTTCAGCCTCGGCCGGCTGCAGCCCGCGGTCGACGCTCAGATGGCCAAGCTGCAGAAGGACGACGCCCCACGCCGGTTGTGGGCGAAGGAGTCGACCCTCTGGAGCGCCGACCCAGCGAAGCGGCAAGAGATCCACGACCGCCTTGGCTGGCTCGACGTCGCGGACAAGATGCTCGAGAAGTCGCCGGAGCTCACGTCGCTCGCGAAGGACGGCCGCGACTACTCCGACGTCGTCCTGCTCGGAATGGGCGGCTCGAGCCTGTGCCCCGACGTGCTTCGCAACACATTTGGCGAGGTCAAAGGCCATCCCCGGTTGCATGTGCTCGACACGACCGACCCGGCAACGATCCTGGGTGTGCGGTCGAAGATCAAGATCCAGAGCTCTCTTTTCATCGTGGCCTCGAAATCTGGCGAGACGACCGAGACCCTCTCGCACTTCGCCTACTTCTGGGAGCAGGTCATGAAGTCCTCCCCACTTGTGGGGAGGTCCCCGGCGAAGCCGGGGGGAGGGGCCGGGAGGCAGTTCGCGGCGATCACCGACCCCGGCTCTGGGCTGGAGAAGCTCGCCAAAGAGCACGACTTTCGCTGGATCTTCCCGAACCCGCCCGACATCGGCGGCCGCTACTCGGCGCTGTCCTACTTCGGGCTCGTGCCAGGCGCGCTGATGGGCGTCAACGTGCAGGAGATGCTCGAGCGGGCGATCGAGATGGAGCACTCGTGCGCAGACTCGGTCCCGGTCGAAACCAATCCGGGCGTGTGGCTTGGCGGCGTGATGGGACGGCTTGCGCTTCAGGGCCGGAACAAGGTGACACTGATCGCCTCGCCCAAGGTCGCGACCTTCGGCTACTGGGTCGAGCAGCTCATCGCCGAATCCACGGGCAAAGAAGGCAAGGGCATCATTCCGATCGAGGGCGAGCCGCTGGGCAAGCCGGCGGTTTACGGGGACGACCGCCTCTTCGTGCACATCCGCATGGAGGCCGACCCGCCGCACCGCGCCGTGCAGGCGCTGGAGAAGGCGGGCGACCCGGTGGTGACCCTGACGCTGCGCGACAAGCTGGACCTGGGCGGTGAGTTCTTCCGGTGGGAGGTGGCGACCGCGGTCGCGGGCGCGATCCTCGGCATCGACGCCTTCGACCAGCCCAATGTGCAGGAGTCGAAGGACAACACCAAGAAGGTGCTCGCGACCTTCAAGAGCCGCGGCAAGCTGCCGCCCGCCGAATCGGTGGCGGCGGCGAAAACCAAGCCGGCAATGGCGTCGCTCCTCAAGCGGGCCAAGAAAGGCGCCTACTTCGCGATCATGGCGTACACCGCACGAACTCCGGGTTCGGAGGCGGCCATCGCCGCCATCCGCACAGCCGTCAGGGACAGCAAGAAGGTGGCCACCACGGCGGGCTACGGACCTCGCTTCCTCCACTCGACGGGCCAGCTGCACAAAGGCGGCCCCAAGACAGGACTGTTCCTGCAGGTCGTCCAGGACGACACGAAAGATGTCGCGATCCCAGGTCAGCCCTACAGCTTCTCGGTGCTCAAGCAGGCGCAGGCGATCGGCGACCTGCAGTCGCTCGCCTCGCGGCGGTTGCCGGTGGTGAGGGTGACGCTGGGTCGTGACCCGGCCGCCGGTTGGCGCGCGCTGGTCACGGCTGTCAGGCAAGCGGTGAAGTAGCTATGGAAATTGGCATCGTCGGGCTCGGCCGCATGGGCGGCAACATGACCCTGCGTCTCCTCAAGCGCGGCCACCGCGTGGTTGCGTTCGACCTCTCCGCGGACGCGGTCAAGCGGCACGCCGACCAGGGCGCGGCGGGCGCCAACACCTGGGAAGCGTTTGTCGTCGCTTTCAAAGACCGGCCCCGGATCATGTGGATCATGGTCCCGGCCGGCGATCCCACCACCCAGGCGATCAACAAGCTGATCGAGCTGGGCGACCCGGGCGACATCATCGTCGACGGTGGCAACACCAACTGGAAGGTCGCACTCGACGACTGCGCCAGGGTCAGGGCCAAAGGGATGCACTACATGGACGCCGGGACGTCGGGTGGGATCTGGGGCTTCGAGTTCGGCTACTGCCTGATGGTCGGCGCCGAGCAGGAGATCTACGACCACTGCCTGCCGATCCTGAAAGCGCTCGCGCCCGACGACGGTGGTCTCGTCCGCACCGGCGCCGAGGGGTCGGGGCATTTCGTGAAGATGGTCCACAACGGCATCGAGTACGGCCTGATGCAGGCCTACGCCGAAGGCTTCCAGGTCATGAAGATGTCCAGGTCATTCCCGGGCATGGACATGCAAGCCATCGCCGAATGTTGGCGTACGGGCAGCGTGGTGCGCTCGTGGCTCCTCGACCTCATCGCGCGCGGCCTGTCCCAGGACCCTGAGCTCGCAGGCATCAAAGGCTGGGTGGAGGACACGGGCGAGGGTCGCTGGACGGTGGAGGCGGCGATCGACGAGTCGGTGCCGACGCCGGTCATCGCGGAATCGCTGTTCGCGCGCTTTCGCAGCCGGATGGAGAACACCTTCGGCGACCGGATGCTGGCGATGATGCGCCAGCAGTTCGGCGGCCACGCCGTGGTCAAGGATGCCGCGTCCGAGAAGTGAGGGTCGAGGAAGCCCCTAACCCGCTCGCCGAGGGCCTGCACGACTATCGCGTCGCCGACCCGGCGGTCATGGTCATCTTCGGCGCGACGGGCGATCTCAGCGGCCGGAAGTTGCTGCCCGCGCTGTACAACCTGGCCAAGCAGCGCTCCCTGCCCGCGGGTTTCGCGGTGGTGGGGACGGGGAGGGACGACCTCACCGACCAGGCGTTCCGCAAGCACGCGTCGGACAAGATCCACGAGTTCTCGCGTACGCAGCCGATCGACGATCGCGTGCTCGCCGCGTTGCTGGATTCTCTCTCGTTCGTCAAGGTGGACTTCAGCAGGCTCGAAGACTTCAAAGTGTTGGCGACGAAGTTGCAGGCGCTCGACGACACGCGCCTGATCCCCGGCAACCGCATCTTCTATTGCGCCACGCCACCCCAGACTTACGAGCTCATCACCGTGCAGCTGCAGGCGGCGGGTCTCAACACGAGCCCCGGCTTCCGCCGCATCGTGATCGAGAAGCCGTTCGGCCTCGACCTGAAGTCGGCGCGCGAGCTCACCGAGACGCTCCACAAGGCGTTCTCGGAGGACTCCGTCTACCGCATCGACCACTACCTCGGCAAAGAGACGGTCCAGAACATCCTCGCGTTCCGGTTCGCCAACGCGATCTTCGAACCGGTATGGAACGCGAACCTCATCGACTCCGTGCAGATCACAGCGGCCGAAGACATCGGAATCGAGAATCGCGGTGGCTACTACGACCGGACGGGTGCGCTGCGCGACATCGTGCAGAACCATGCGATGCAGCTGGTGAGCCTGACCGCGATGGAGCCCCCGCTGGCTTTCGAGGCCAATGCGGTGCGCGACGAGAAGGTCAAGGTCCTGCGCGCCATCCGGCCGTTGATCGGCGAGGACATCGAGCAATCGACGGTCCGCGCCCAGTACACCAAGGGCTGGGTTCTGGGCGAGCAGGTGCCGGGATATCGCGAAGAGCCCGACGTCGCGCAGGACTCGCTGACCGAGACCTTCGCGGCGCTGCGACTGTTCATCGACAACTGGCGTTGGGCCGGCGTGCCGTTCTACATCCGCGCCGGCAAGCGGCTGCCCAAGCGGGTCACCGAGATACGCATCCAGTTCAAGAAACCCCCGCACCTGACTTTCGGCAGAGACGCGATGAAAGAGGTCGACCCGAACGCGCTCACACTTCGGATCCAACCGGAGGAGGGCATCTCCCTGAAGTTCGGCGCCAAGGTGCCGAGCGCGGGGCTGCGCATTCGCAGCGTGACGATGGACTTCCAGTACATGACCTCTTTCCTGGTGGAAGCCCCCGAGGCCTATGAACGGCTGCTGCTCGACTGCATGATCGGCGACCCGACCCTGTTCACCCGCGCCGACGAGGTCGAGGCGGCGTGGGCGCTCATCGATCCGATCGAAGAGTCCTGGCGCAACGGCCGACCTCCGCTCGGCACGCACCCCGCGGGCACGTGGGGCCCGCCGGAGGCGGCGCAGTTGCTCCAGGATGGCGGCAGGGAGTGGCACCGGCCGTGAGCCAGACGACTGACACGAATCCGGAGTGGCACGGCGAGGACGTGACGATCCGCGACGTGCTGACCGCCCTGACCGAGATCCGCAACACCTTCGCTCACACTGAGGCGGGAGATGACGAGCATCCCCATCCGCGCAACTGCGTCATGACGCTGGTCACCGTCGCGACCAACGACTCTGAGGAGCGGCTCGCGGTGCGCACGTCACAGGCGATCAGTTCGCAGCACCCCGCGCAGGCGATCGTGATTCGAGAGGATCCAGCCGCGCCCGGACACCACCTCGACGCGTGGATCACCACCGAGGTGCAGCGACCGGAGATGTCGTGCGCCACCGAGTGCGAGGTCATCACGCTCAACGTCCGCGGGGCCGCGGCGGACC
>WNEY01000437.1_pt1 | contig 28558 bp, 28 predicted proteins | sample 5400531 | NCBI WGS metagenome assembly WNEY01 (sample SAMN13153338, study PRJNA577476) | soil metagenome | isolation source: 200 cm saprolite under Douglas fir tree site 1 | place: USA:California | collected 2015-04-18
GGACGAAGAATAGGTGTAGCGGCGCTCGCCGCCGCGAGCGCCGATCTTGAGGGACCCGGCGGCTGATCCGCAGCCACCCCCGCAGTTACTTCTCGAGCGTAAAACCGACTTTGAGCGTGACCTGCCAGTGATCGATTTTGCCACTCTCGATGTGGCCGCGTGTTTCGGTCACTTCGAACCAGCGCATGTTGCGGATGGTTTTCTCAGCTCGTATCAACGCATTTTTTACCGCCTCCTCGAATCCGGTCGGAGACGAACCGACCAACTCAATTTTTTTGTAGATGTGCTCAGACATGAGGTCACTTTTCGGTGACGCTTTCGGACAATACAACTCAAAAACTGCTAACTTTCCATTGAGTGTTCGAGCGGCATTGCTAGCGTCCAGCAGATTGAATGAAGATCGACAATAAGAACATCGAGTCGCACTTGAAGGAGAAGCGTGTTTTTAAGCCGTCGAAAGATTTTGCCAAAAAAGCGCGGATCAAAAGCCTCGATCAATACCGGCGGATGTATCGCGAATCGATCAACCGGCCGGCCAAATTTTGGGGGCGCGAAGCAGATGAGCTGACCTGGCGCGTGCCGTGGAAAAAAGTGCTCGAGTGGAAAGCGCCGTTCGCGAAATGGTTCGTCGGCGGCAAAATCAATCTTTCGGAAAATTGTTTGGATCGACACTTGAGCGGTCCGCGCCGAAATAAAGCGGCGATTCTCTGGGAAGGCGAGCCAGGCGAGAAGCGCACGCTGACCTATCAGCAACTGCATCACGAAGTTTGCCGCTTCGCCAACGTGCTGAAGCGGAATAAGATCAACAAGGGCGATCGCGTCATCATTTATTTGCCGACCATTCCCGAGGCGGCAATCGCGATGCTTGCGTGCGCTCGAATCGGTGCTGTGCATTCAGTTATTTTCGGCGGATTCAGCGCCGACAGCATTCGCGATCGCATCGCGGACAGCGGGGCGATCGCCGTCGTCACGGCAGACGGCAGTTATCGTCGCGGCGCGATCGTTCCGCTCAAGAAAAACGTGGACGACGCGTTGCGGGAAAAGACTTCCGTGAAATGCGTGATCGTTTTCCGGCGCGCGGCCAACGATGTCCACATGGAAGAAGGACGCGACGTCTGGTGGCATCGCGAGCTGGAATATGTCGATGCCAATTGTCCGCCCGTTGCGCTCGACAGCGAACATCCGCTTTACGTTCTCTACACCAGCGGCTCGACCGGAAAGCCGAAGGGAATTTTGCACACCACCGGCGGTTATCTCGTCGGGGTCTATTCAACGATGAAATACATCTTCGACATCCGTGACGAAGACATTTTTTGGTGCACCGCGGATGTCGGCTGGGTCACAGGGCACAGTTACATTGTTTATGGTCCGCTGGCCAATGGCGCGACCACGTTCATGTACGAAGGTGCGCCAAACTGGCCGGAGCCCGACCGCTTCTGGAGAATCATCGAGCAACACCGAGTCAACATTCTCTATACCGCGCCCACCGCCATCCGCGCGTTCATTCGCTGGGGCGATCAGTGGGTGGCGAAACACGATCTCTCGTCATTGCGCCTGCTCGGCACCGTCGGCGAACCGATCAATCCGGAAGCATGGATCTGGTATCACAAAAAGATCGGTGGTGGCCGCTGTCCGATTGTCGACACGTGGTGGCAAACGGAAACGGGCCAGATCCTGATCACGCCACTGCCGGGCGCGATTCCAACAAAACCAGGCAGCGCGACCCTGCCGTTTTTTGGGGTCGACGCGACGATTGTCGATGAAAAAGGACACGAAGTCGGAGCGAATGTTGGCGGAAAACTGATTATTCGACGCCCATGGCCGTCGATGTTGCGCACGATTTACGGCGACAAGGAACGCTACAAAAAGCAGTACTGGAGCGAGTTCAAAGGGAACTATCTTACGGGTGATGGCGCGCGTCGCGATGAGGATGGATATTTTTGGATCGTCGGCCGAATCGATGATGTTTTGAACGTCGCCGGCCATCGGCTCGGCACTTCGGAAATCGAAAGCGCGCTGGTTAGCCATGCACGAGTCGCGGAAGCGGCCGTGGTTGGGCGGCCGGACGATCTAAAAGGCCAGAGCGTTGTCGCCTTCGTGACGCTAAAGAGCGGAGTCGAGCCAAGCTTCACATTAAAGCGCGAGCTACGAGATCACGTTGGCGCGCACATCGGAGCAATTGCGAAGCCGGATGAAGTGCGCTTTGCCGAAGTGCTGCCAAAGACGCGCAGCGGAAAAATCATGCGGCGTCTGCTCAAGGAAATCGCCAGCGGTGCGAGAGTGACTGGAGACACGACCACGCTCGAAGATTTCAGCGTGTTGACAAAGCTGCGCGACTCCGAGGAGTAATCGTCAATATCATACAATTGTAGGGCAGCCGTTTTGGCCGCCACTATTTGCGAAAGGCGGCGGAAAATCGCTGCTCTCCAAATTAACATTTCAATTTCATCGCGCGCGCGATTCACGTAGCCTCATCTTGTGAGTTTCATTCGGACAGGCCTGCGCGAGATCGCGCTAAAGGTTAAGCGTCAAAGAACGCGCATGGCGCTCCGTTACGAGAAACGGCTCCTGCAGAAAAGCGAAATCAACCTCGGGCGCGAAGGCACTTCACAGGCGGCGAATTTTCCCGAGTTGCGCAATGAAATTGTCGCTCTGAAGAAACTGGAGCAGGAGCAGAAGGAAGTCGCTCTGCGTATCGCGCAAATCGAAGAAGGGATCAAGAAGATCGAGGCGCAGCGCCAACAAAATGCCCGCGAACAGAATGAAGCTGTGGCAAAATTAGAGGCGGAAAAAAAGCCTCTCCTCCAACAACGCAATGAGGCCAAGAGCACCACCGATCTTTGCGAACGCGAATTGACCGCGGTAGAGCGCCGCGTTCAGGAAAACGACGCGGCCGATCGTGAATCACTGAAACAGCTCTCCGAGCTGCAAGCGATGGCCCCGCCACCGCCGGACCTCGAAACGCAAGTGGCCGCCATCACTGCGCGCCGTGGCCGGCTGCCGGAGGAACGCGCCGAACTTGTTCGCGCGCGTCTCGGCAGCGCAGACGCAAGCAGGCTTGCGAAAGAAAAACTGGTTGCCGCCGAAGCGGAACTTTCTCTCGTGGAAAAAAATATCGAGCGTGTTCGCGACGAATTCGCAGCGCGCGACCGTGCCCTCGGCGACAACAGCCGCGCACAGCAGGAAGCAGTTCGGGAGGCGCGGGCCCACCATGAGACTGTCGAAGAGCGGAAAAATCCCGCTTATCTGAACATCGGGCGTCATCTCGCGTCGCAGGGGATTGCACCGCCCAACGCACCGCATTTGCTCACGGATGTGCATCGCCGCCGCGGCGCGGTGGATCGACATCTCCAGCACACGGCCGAACTCGCGCTGCTTTCCAGCAAGATCGACAAGCAGGAACTGCGCAAATTTTATTTCAGCGTTGTGTCCGTAGTTCTCCTGGTGCTGCCCATCATATTCCTTGTTTTTCAAACACCGGCGAGGCGTGAGTGGCTACCGCAGGAAACGGAAGCGATCTTGTCGATCAATTCCGACCAGTTCGAACGCGATGATCTGCCAAAACGCTGGCGGAAAGATCAGCCAAACAACTGGCCAGCCATCTGGTCCGGCCTGGTTGGCTCTGCCGGACAAACTCCAGGGCTGAACATGCCGCGCGACGCGGCCCGGATCACTCGCGCCCTTACCACCCAGGAGGCTGGCAAAGTACGCGAGTTCGTCCTAGTCGAAGGGCGCGGCGACGTTTCGCGCGTCATTCGTTCGATTGAAAAAGATAAAAATTTCGAAAAACGCGTCATCAGCGGTTTGCCCGTCTGGGAACGGGCCGACCTTGCCGTGGCGCGTGTTGGTCCGACGACCCTGGCTGTCGGAGCTTCCGCTGAAGTGGATGAACTGGTCCGCGTTCGGCTCGGAATGAAACTGGATTTGAAAATCACCGGTCAACTCTTCGATCGTTTTCAGGCACTCGATCGCGAGAGTGCGCTGCGCTTAATTTCGCGCGATCCACCGGCGCTCGCACATGTTTTCCAGCCGATTTTTACGCCCGCATTACTCGGTTCATCACAACTGCTCGGACTTGCGTTGACGTTGCAAAATCCGGTCAGGGCGAAGCTGCTTTTGAAATTGAACTCGCCGCAAAGCGCATCGGAGCTGGCACGCAATTTACACAACGACCCGCAGCGCTGGTTGCACTTGCAGGATTCTGAGTTGTTGCTCTACGCGCAGCCGCCGGAAATCGAGCGACAAGGCACGAACCTCGAGCTGCGCTTCATCGTGCCCGAGAATAGTGCTCGACTTCTTCTCCAACGCATTGCAAAGACAAGCCCTGCCGACATCGCGGCCCATTAATTTGTTCGGCAATGAAATTCTTTAGTGCTCGCTTCATTATCGTTGCGGCGGCGATCGCAACCTGGGAATCCGCGATGGCGCAGACCACCATTCCGCTCGTTGACATTAAAGCGGTCGACCCGACGATCGTCGTTGAGCTGCGTTATTCCGGCGTGAATAATTGCTCCGGACACGCCTTATATCCTCCTGGAACAACTGCCCTTGTTCGCCCGGAGGTGGCGCCACGTTTGGCCGCGGCCCAGGCATTTCTGCGGCGCTATCAGTATCAATTAAAAATCTGGGATGCGTATCGGCCCACGTCCGTGCAGCTACGGCTCTGGCAGCTTACGCACAAAACTAATTATATCGCGGATCCCGGAGCCGGGCCTGGCTCAATGCACAGCTGGGGAATCGCTGTCGATGCAACCTTGACCGATGCCTCGAATAATGCGGTCAACATGCCGAGCGATTTCGACGATTTCACGCCGGCCGCAATGTTGCATTACCAAGGAATTGATCCCGCTGTTCGCACGCATTTGCACCTATTGCAGCGGGCGATGGCGGGCGCCGGGTTTTTAGGGCAGCGAACTGAATGGTGGCATTTTACCGTTGCTGACTGGCAAAAATATCTATCCCCGGAGGAGGTAAAGCGTGCCGCACAAGCGTTTGAAACACGCTGGCAGGCCAAATTATGATCGACGTTCTCCTGCGCGATCTACGCCAGCCGGAATACCTTCACGTTTTAATCAATCCGCTGCCCATCTACGGCCTGGCCATCGCTTGGATTGGCTTGATCATCGCTTTTTTTTTGCGAAGCCGGCGCGCGCAAATCGCAACATTAATCATCGTGCTTATTTGTGCCGCCTCCGCCTGGCCGGTCTACGAGTTTGGCGAACAGGGTTACGATCGCGTGCTGACCATGATCGACGAAGACGGGAAGAGCTGGCTCGATGAGCACCGAGATCGTGGTGAAGATCTCATCTATTTTTTCTATGCGCTGGCTCTTCTGAGCGCGCTCGCGATCGTCCTGCCGATCAAATGGCCCAAATCTTCTGCGCCGCTCGTGATCGTCGTGATTTTGTTTGGTGCAGCGACTCTGGGGATCGGCGGTTACATCGCTTACGCCGGCGGAAAAATTCGCCACCGCGAATTTCGCAACGAGCCGCCGCCAAAAAAATCGACTGCCGAAGAACATCGTTAGATCGACAATCACTTCGATAGTAGATGGCGCCCGTGGTAACTGAATTGGATCGTGCCGAACGCAACGTCGAAGAACACAGCGTTGCGCTCAAAAAGCCGCTCGGTCTGTTCGATCTTGTCCTGACGCAGATTGTTTTTGTCGTCGGCTCGAGCTGGGTCGGCACGGCCGCCAAGCTTGGCTCCTCGCATCTCTTTTTTTGGTTGCTCGCGATTTTGCTCTTTTACATTCCGCAAGCCGCGGTCGTCATTTATTTGAATCGCCTCATGCCGCTCGAGGGCGGTCTTTACCAGTGGGCGAAACTCGGCTTCAACGACTTTGCCGGATTCATGGTGGCGTGGAATCTCTGGCTTCTCTCCATCACTGTGATTGCTCTGGGCGGAATGTTCGTGACGACGAATCTCTCCTACGCCATCGGTGCGGCCTGGATGCCGAATAGCAAACTCTGCGTGTCGTTCATCAGTTGCGCACTCGTCGCCGGCCTTGGCTGGACCGGAATTCGCGGGCTGTCATTAGGCAAATGGGTGCACAACACCGGTGGATTCGCCATGCTCCTGGCCTACGGCGCGCTCATCGTTTTGCCGTTCGTCAGTCTCGCGCGCGGCGAACTGAAGGAATATCACCCGCTTCAGATCGCCGCGCCCACGATGTCGATCTTTTATTGTTACAACATTTTTAGCAAACTAGCCGTCGGCGGGCTGAGCGGATTTGAGTACGTCGCGATCCTCGCCGGCGAGGCGCGTGCCCCGGCGCGCAATATCGGCCGCTCGGTCATGATCGCCTCTCCATTGATCGCGCTGATGTTCATTCTCGGCACCAGCTCCGTTTTGGCTCTCGTCGGAAACAATCAAATCGATCTCATCGGTCCGGTGCCCCAAACATTGCGACTGGGCTTCCGTTCTTTTCCGATCGCCGGCGCCATCACTTCTGTCGGGATTTTGATGATGACGGTGCGATCGGTTTCAGCGACAAGCGTTCATCTCACAGGCAGCTCGCGGTTGCCGATGGTCGCAGGCTGGGACCGGCTTCTGCCGGACTGGTTCTCGCGTTTACACCCACGATACAAAACGCCGATCAACTCGATTTTCTTCGTTGGCGCCATCACGCTCATAATCGCGGTCGCGAGCCAGATCGGCGCGGGAATCCAGGAGGCATTTCAGCTCGTGGACAATGCCGCCAACGTTTTCTACGGAATCGTTTATCTTGTTCTGTTCGCCATACCGATTGCGGGCGCGAGCGCCGTACGACGAAGTGCACGACTTTGGCTGCGAATCGCCGCGATCTGCGGCTTTGCTGTGTCCCTGCTGGCTATCTTCTTCACCGTCTATCCAATTATCGATGTGCCAAGTCGGCTGATTTTCGCGGCCAAAATCATCAGCGTGACCGTGATTGCGAATATGATCGGCCTCACGATTTTTCTGGTCGGGGAGAGGCGTCGTCGTCGTTCAACGACTACTTAGCGCAGCTTTCCTCGACCCAGCGCAGGTAACCTGGCAATCCCGACGCGACTGAGAAGAAGATTATTTCCGGCACTTCGTAGGGATGAAGCGCGCACAATTTTTCCTGAAAAGCTGATTGTCGATCTTCGCTCAGTTTGAAAAAGGCGAGTGTTTCATTTCCTGCCTCGATCTTTTCTTTCCAGTGATAAATCGACTCGACCGCCGGCAAAATGTTCGCGCAGGCCGCTAGCTTCTCCGTCACCAGCCGATTAGAAATACGACGCGCTGTTTCGCGATCCGGAAATGTGCTGAGCGCGAGAAGAATTTGTTCTGCCATTCGTTAGGCTAAAACAGGTGCCGCACTCCGGCTAAGCGCCTCGCTTCGGCAAATCCAGCCGCCGCCGAGCACGAGATCGCCATCGTAAAACACGGCCGCTTGTCCGGGCGTCACAGCTTTCTGCGCTTCGTGCAATCGAATGTGCGCGCGGCCATCTGGCTGCGGAGTGAGTGTCGCGCTCGTCCCGGGATGGCTGTAACGAATCTTGACTGTGACATTGACAACTTCATTCGAGGCCCCAGCGATCCAGTTTACGCGGTCAACGTCAAATTCGTGGCAAACCAAATCGTCCGCACCTCCGACAATTACGCGATTCGTCTGCGCATCCAGATCGACCACGTAGCGCGGCCCGGCCGAGCCGCCGGGCAAACCTTTGCGCTGACCGATTGTGAAAAGCTCAATGCCTTCGTGTTCACCTACAAAATTCCCATCGACATCGTAAATCTCGCCGCGATGAAACTCGTTCTCGCCGAGGTGGGAACGCAGAAATACCTTATAATCATTGCCCGGGACAAAGCAGATCTCCTGGCTGTCGATCTTGTCCGCGACTCTTAGACCTAACGAGTGAGCGATTTCACGAATTTGCGGTTTACGCATCGTCCCAAGCGGCGTGAGCGCCCGGCGCAATTGCGGCTGCCGCAAACTAAATAGGAAATACGATTGGTCCTTACGCGGATCGACCCCTTTTCTGAGCACAGCGCGATCGGCATGATGCTCGATGATTGCGTAATGACCGGTCGCGATGTAATCGCACTCTAGCGCCTCGGCTTTGTTCCAAAGATTACCAAACTTGAGTTTCTCGTTGCACATCACACATGGATTTGGCGTGCGCCCGGCCTGATATTCGGTCGCGAAATAACTGATCACTGTTTGCTCGAATTGATCCGCTTCATCGACAACATAGTGTGGAATGCCTAACGAGTGCGCGACACCGCGCGCATCCGCCACTGCTTGCGGGCCGCAACACTTGTCCTCCGCGCGCGAAATGCAATCCTGCGGCCAGACTTTCATGGTCACGCCGATGACTTCGTAGCCTTGCGCCCGCAACAAATAGCCCGCGACGCTGGAGTCCACTCCGCCGCTCATCCCAAGAAGAACGCGCTGCTTATTCATGTGAGCGATCAATTTCGGTGAAGGAGCAATTCAGTCAACGTTCCTCTAGCCGCCGCCTTGTGGGCGGCGCACTGCGCGAGAAACAATTCAGCGTGGCGCTTCACACAGCGAAGCGGCTACAGTTTCGCCGGCACACTTACGAACTGGCTCCCGCGCAAAGTAAACCGCCACGGATGATGCGCGGAGCGCGTGATACCGATCCGCGCATCGGCCACCACATCGAGAATTGCGTCTGCCGAGCGGAGGAAGCAATGCCGTGGATCGGCACATAAATCCATTTCGTGATGTCGATCTGTTATATCGAGCGCTTGCGTCAGCTTGCCCGGGCCCGAGCAAAGCCGTTTCTGGTCATCGAGCTCGCGCCGTTTTTTCATCAACTCAATCCCGCGGACAGGTTCGATCGCGCGAATCAAAACAAAACCGTTGACTTCGCCTTTGACGAGCACATTTAACATCCAATGGGCACCGTAACTAAAGTAAACGTAAGCGGCGCCGGCTTTATTCCGCTCGACAAATGCCCGCGCGCTTGGCCGAGAGAATGTGTGACTGGCCTCATCGTTTTCCGCAAAATAGGCTTCATTCTCCACGATGATTCCCACACATCTTCCCCAAGTGAGCTCCGCGCCAATCAGTTCGCGGGCGCAACTCAGAGGATCGCGCTGAAAGAATGGCCGGCGAACAAATTGTTTTTTCATTGGCGCGCGCCGACAGCCTTCCATAAGCGTGGAGCGGGCCAGGCGATTACAGCCTCAAAAACCTGCTGCTTTGTAAAAGACCGGTAATGTCACATCGCATTCTACCGGTTTGCCATCACGAAACGCGGGAATAAACCTGGCATTTCTAAAATCGGCCAGCGCACCATCAGCAAACCCAAGAAAAGGCGGTTTCTCGGAAACGAGTTGTATCTCCTGAGGATTGCCGGTGACATCGATCTTCATCTTTAGCTCGACAACGCCATCCACTGGAACCCGCGCTGCCTCCGGTGGTGGATAATGGAATCCCGTAAACTTTGATTCGTTTCCGAAAAAAGGTTGTGGCCCAATAAAATCATGCTCTTTCGCCAGCTCCTCGGCTTCCTGATTGGAGAAAATGCGCAGCCGCGGTTTTCCATCGAGAACCGCGAAAGCGACCGTGCCGTAATAAATCGCGTCCACCAGCCGATGATTATAAACAGCGGGAATAAATCTGGGATCAGACGCCGGCGAAAGCCTCTTTTGCAGTTCCTGCTTGAGTAAATCCGAATCCGGCGTGCCGTGGTAGGTCGCGCTCCACTCCACGCTGCCGTCTTTTTTCACTGCACAATTAAACATGATCAATGCGTCCTTCTGCCCTTTCTTGATCAAGTCCTGCGTGTCGATGCGATCGATCAACGACTTCGGACCCTGCCCGAGCAAAATCGGCCGGTACATCGGCAGCGCAGCCACCTGCCCGGACGGACTATTGCTTACCTGCGACCAGGCAAGATCGAGAATCGACAACAAAGCAATCAGGCAAAATGCAAACACGCGCATGGGCAAATACGCAAGCGGAGCGCGCCGTTTTTTCAAGCGCAAATATCGCAAAGATTTACGCGGCAACCGTCAGTTACGTCACTGCGGCCACCGGCGTTAAGCGTCTGGAAATGCGAGGCCGAAAACTATCGGCGGCGCGATGTGATAAACCACTCAGCGTACTCAAAAGTGCACTCCACAGCGCGCCCATTGTGAAAACCAGGAATCCATTTCGCCTTCGCATACGCGTTCCTCGTGACGGTGCCCAAACCGAACCCGGGCGGGTCCTCCGAGATCACTTTCAGGTCTTTCTGATTTCCATTTGCATCCACTGTAATAGACAGCTCGATCCAACCATTCTGCCCGTAAACTCTCGCTTTCTGCGCGGCGAGATCGTATCCGCTTCCAACCCAATCGGGGGTATTCGCAAGAACCTGTGGCGCAATAAAATCATTTCCTTTTTTTATATCGTCGTTGCTCTGATTCGCATAAATGCGCAAGTGCGGTTGACCATCTGTCACAACAAAAACCACCGTGCCGGTAAAGACGACATCGGTACGCTCTCCATTGTAAATCGCCGGAATGAAACGGCACTTTCGGAGGGCGTGTCCGACCTCTTCCTTCAACAGATTGGATCCGGCCGTCTCTCGGTGTATGAAGTAATTTCCTACGTCTCCCGAACGACTCACACCGCAAGTGAACATCAATAAGCCGTCGCGCTGCCCTTTCTCCACCAGCTTCTTTGTATCGATGACATTGACCAGCGCCTTCGGGCCATTGCCAACCAGCGCAGGTCGGAACTGCGGCTCAGCCGCTGTTGCCTGAGACTGGGCAAGAGCGACAATCGATAGCAAAGCAACGAATGAAACCCCAAACACCCCCATGGGAAAATAGGCAAGCCGAATGTGCCGTTTTTTTCAAGAGCAAAGCTCGAGCGCAAATTACGCCGCGACTGGCAACTCACAGTGGTCCGCAATTCTGTGCACGACCTTGTGCCGCTGGAAATAATCGATCAAAGCATCGCGCGTTTGCACGTGATGCATGATGCAATTGGCTGATGGCGTCTCGAGCAGCGCACGGAGTTTCATAAAGCGATGGCCAGCACTGCGCGAGTCGAACGTATTGAATGCAATCGCATATCTTTTATCTCGCTCGAGCGGACGCCCATCAGCGAGAATCATTGAATTGATGCGGCGATCATAACCGCGCCCTTCCGTCACAATATTGAATCCGAGTAAATTCCGACCTTCGTGGCTCGCGTAGACCTCCTCCATGATCAACTTGATTTCATCCGGAACGAGCGCTGTCGTGACCAGATAGTTTTCGTACGGGATGATGTTCCAGATGTCGTTCACAGTTTTCGGGCCGGCGACGAAATTATTTCTCTCATCGAAAACGCCGTGCATGGCGCCATCGACTGAGATGCCGTTTTCTCGCAGCGATTCCATGATCGCCGCGCCGATCAATCGTTCGACGTCACTCGGCTCGCCGGGATGGCCGCGCGCGCCAAGAGTTTCCGCTAAATCGCCGATCGGCTGCGCGAGGACGGCATCTGATTCGGCCAACTGCGCTTTGGTTCGGGAAATAACCACATGATCGGGATGGAAACGGTTGTCCATCAATTCGCAACTTGCTTCTCGATGCAGCAGTTTTTTTGAATTGCGATCGAAGACAAGTTCGACACGGCCGACGTGAATGCCGAAATGGTCCGATTGGGTCAAAAGCACGCCGTTCGTGAGGCGACTTGGAATTACCTGATGCGTATGACCGGCGATAAATACGGCCGCCTCTGGAAATTCCGAAGTCAATGCCATGACGGTATTTGCAAAATCGTCACCGCCGGTGCGGACTTTCAGTCCCATGTGACCGGTGAGAACAATCGCATTTGCGCCTTCGCTCTTCGCCCTCGCAATCGCGCGACGGACAGGCTCGACGGGATATTGAAACTCAATCCCACGAGCGAACTCCGGGCGAAACCAAAATGGCATGCCCGGCGTCGTAACTCCAATAATCGCAATTTTGATTCCAGCAATCTCCTTCAGGATAAAGGACTGGATTTTGGCGAACGGATGTTTCGCATCCGAAAATTCACCGGCTGGCTTGCCCTCCAACAACGTGTTCGCAGCCAGGACCGGCATTGTCGATCTTTGCAGGGCTTGTTGAAACGGCTCGATTCCCCAGTCGAACTCATGATTGCCGACAATCCATGCGTCGTATTTGAGATGATTGAACAGGTCGATCATCAGTTCGCCCTTGCTGCGCAGGCTGACTTCAGTGCCCTGATAAACGTCACCGACATCGATCAAGATGGAGTTTCGATTTTGCCGCCGCCAGCGGCGTATTTGCGTCACACAACGCGCCAATCCGCCGAGGTCAGGATTTCCGCGGTAATCGACCGTCGGCAAAATGTGGCCGTGCAGATCAGTCGTGTGCAAGATCGAGATGGTAACCGTGCCGGGATTGAGCGTCTCGGCTGCCCGGGCAAATGACGGCGCGGCACAAAGAAGTCCGGCTTGACTAATCGTTTTAAGAAACGCCCGGCGGCTGAGCGATTTCATGACCCAGAACTATTCGAAATTGTCGTGCGCGACAATTTCGTTAATGCAAAATTGATGTCGATGTTCGAACTCGAAGGCATTGACCATGTCGCATTGTCGGCGCGCGAGGTCGAGCGCTCCGCCCAATGGTACATCGAAGTCTTGGGTTTCGAGCGCCGCCATGAAGGAATGTGGAACGGCGTACCAACTTTTATCGGCAAGGGCACAACCGCGATTGCGCTTTTCCCCGCGCGCACACGCAATTCAAAAACGGCGGCGCGCGAAGACAAGATCGACATGTTGCACCTGGCCTTTCGCGCCAATCGCAAAAACTTTCTTGCCGCACAAGAAGAACTCAAACGGCGCGGCATCAAATTCCATTTCCAAGATCACGAGATTTGCCACTCGATCTATTTTCGCGACCCCGACGGCCACGAACTTGAGATCACGACTTACGAATTGGTTGTCTAACAATGCGGTGCAGCTTCACCAGCTGTCGCAGATAATTTTCTAATTACGCGACGCGGCCGCAGCAGTTTTTGTATTTTTTGCCGCTGCCACAGGGACACGGCTCGTTGCGACCAACCTTTGGCAATGAACGGCGAACGGGGAGATCGAGCGTCACGTCGGCTGCACCGTCGCCATCGGCAGCGATTCCCGCCATCGCGCCCACCGGCTGGGCGTGACGTGCGCGCGCCGGTGCATTTGCGGTTGGCGCAGCCGGCGCGTGTTCGCGCAGCAAGAATTGCGGCAGCGTGGCCAGGAAATTTTCGAATGCCTGCAAGTTCGAGGTGCTGCGGAAAAGATTGTTCAGCACTTCGTTTTTAATGTTCGCCATTAGCTCGACGAACATGTCGTAGGCCTCGGTCTTGTACTCGATAAGTGGATCTTTTTGCGCGTAACCACGGAGATAAACCCCTTCGCGCAACGCATCCATCGCGTAGAGGTGCTCCTGCCAGAGACGGTCGATTGCGTTCAAAATAATGTAACGCTCGAGACTTTTCACCGCGGTCGGTTCCTCATGACTCGACTTTCGCTCGTACGCATCCTTGATCTTTTCGATCAGGAACTGCGTGTTTTCATCAAGCGTGCGCGTCTCGAATTGCGCCTTTTCTTTCGTCAGGCCGAGCGGAAACGTCGTGTTTACCCAATGGATGAGGCCCGCGTAGTTTGGTTCATCGTCCTCGATATACTCCTTCACTTTCGCCGGCACCGCTTCGTCGATCACTTCGTAGATGAGTGTGCGCGGCTCCTCCGAATCGATTGTCTCGTTGCGATAAGTGTAGACGACTTCGCGCTGATTGTTCATCACGTCGTCGAAATCGAGCGTCCGTTTTCGGATCAGGTAATTGCGTTGCTCGACGCGCTTCTGCGCCGTCTCGACCGACTTGTTCAACCAACGATGCTCGAGCTCCTGGCCTTCCTCGAGCCCGAAGCGCTCCATGATTCTCGTCATGCGATCGGCTGCGCCAAAGTTGCGCATGAGGTCGTCTTCGAAGCTGACATAAAAGCGCGAACTGCCCGGATCGCCCTGGCGCGCGCAACGCCCGCGTAATTGTCGATCTATCCGCCGCGCTTCGTGCCGCTCCGTGCCGATAACGTAAAGCCCGCCGCGTGCCGCCACGCGGTCGCCCAATTTAATGTCCGTGCCGCGGCCGGCCATGTTCGTCGAAATTGTGACCGTGCCTGGTTGACCGGCGCGCGCCACGATCTCCGCTTCCTGCATGTGAAATTTCGCGTTCAGGACATTGTGCGGAATTTTCTCGCGCTTAAGCATTCGGCTGAGCAACTCCGACGCTTCCACACTCACCGTGCCGACGAGCACCGGCTGCTCCTTGGTGTGACAATCTCTAATTTCATTGATGACAGCGTTGTATTTTTCGCGCCGCGTTTTGTAGATGCGGTCGTTATGATCTTTGCGCGCCACCGGCCGATTTGTTGGGATGACGTTGACGTCGAGTTTGTAAATGTCGTGAAACTCAGCCGCTTCGGTCTCGGCCGTACCGGTCATGCCGGCCAGTTTTTGGTAGAGCCGGAAATAATTTTGAATCGTGATGGTGGCGAGCGTTTGCGTTTCGCGATCGATCTGCACGCCTTCCTTCGCTTCGACCGCCTGATGCAGACCGTCGCTCCAGCGGCGCCCGGGCATTTTGCGGCCGGTGAATTCATCGACAATCACGACCTTGTTCTCCTCGATCACGTACTGGACGTCTTTCTCGAACAAGCAGTAGGCGCGCAGCAACTGCGAGATGTTGTGAATACGCTCCGCCTGCGCATCGCAATGTTCCTGTCGCTCGGTCTTCGCGCGCTCCTTTTCTTCGCCGGAGAGGTCCGGATTGAGATCGATTTCCGTGAATTCGTTGATCAAATCCGGCAGCACGAATGCATTGGGATCGTCCGGATTTAAAAAGGCCCGGCCCTGCTCGGACAGATCGGATTCGTTCGATTTCTCATCAATCGTGAAGAAAAGTTCTTCCTTGAGTGCGAACAATTCCTCCTTGCGCGTGTCCTGGTAAAACGAGAGCTCGGCTTTATCGATGGCTCGGCGTTTTTCCGGATCTTCCATCATGCGCAGCAGTTGCTTGTTGCGCGGCTGCCCCAGTTTCACTTTGAACATGAGACGCCCGCCGGTTTCCACATCGCTCTGTTCGAATTTCTCGATCGCTTCGCTCGCCAGCCGATTGCAAAGCATATTTTGCTTTCGCACCAGTTGTTCGATCAGCGGTTTCCATTTGTCGTACTGATGGGTCGAAACTGTGGCCGGGCCGCTGATGATCAACGGCGTGCGCGCTTCATCGATCAGGATGGAATCGACCTCATCGACAATCGCGTAATGGTAGCCGCGCTGGACCTGCTGCTCGCGCGTCGTGGCCATGCCGTTGTCGCGCAGATAATCAAAGCCAAATTCGCTGTTCGTTCCATAAGTAATGTCCATCGCATACTGTTCGCGGCGCACGTTCGGCTCTTGATCGTGTTCAATGCAGCCGACGGTGAGCCCGAGAAAATCGTAGAGCTGACCCATCCATTCTGCGTCGCGCCGCGCCAGATAATCATTCACCGTCACCAGATGTGCGCCGCGACCGGTAAGCGCATTGAGATAAAGCGGTAATGTCGCCACCAGCGTTTTGCCTTCGCCCGTCGCCATCTCCGCGATTCGTCCACGATGCAGGACAACCCCGCCGAGCAATTGCACGTCGAAATGCACCATGTCCCACTTCATCGGCTGATCGCAGACCGTGAAACTATGTTGTCGATCTTTCAGACGGCGGGCCGCATTTTTCACAACCGCAAACGCTTCCGGCAAAATCTCGTCCAACCGCTTCCACTGGTTCTCGAGGTCGGGAATCTTCGCCAGTTCTTCCTTCCACACCGTAGTTTTCGCGCGCAATGCTTCGTCGGACAAGTTCTTGAATTGCTCATCGAACTCGTTGATGCGATGCACAATCGGCATCAGGCGCTTGAGCTCACGCTGATTTTTCGACCCTAGTATTTTCTTTAAAATCCAGCCAACCATTTCATTTTTAATATCGGCGAGATTCCGTGAGTATCAATTCCGGTGAAGATCTCGCACCAGGTCGACAATGGTCACAACAAACTTTGGAACATATTTTCGTTGTGCCCTTTGTGCCCGTTAATTCGCTCCCTCCCGGTCGCTCGCCCTCTGAGCTGCCCGTCTATCCGACTCGGCTCCTGCCGGTCGTATTGTGTGAGCTATTTTTGCAGCTAGAATCGCTCGATGAAGAAAATTATTTCCACAAGCGAAGCGCCCGCCGCGGTCGGCCCCTATTCGCAGGCCGTACGCGTTGGAGCAACAATCTACTGCGCCGGGCAAATTCCGCTCGATCCAAGAAGCGGCCAGATCGTCTCAGGAGATATTGCTGCGCAAACCCGCCGCGTTCTCGACAATATCACCGCCGTCCTGAAAGCCGAGGGTCTTTCATTCGAGAGCATCGTCAAGACAACAATTTTTCTCACCGATCTCGCCGATTTTCAGACCGTGAATGAAATTTACGGTTCGTATTTCAAGCAAGCGCCGCCCGCTCGCTCGACCGTGCAGGTCCCCGCTTTGCCCAAAGGCGCGCGTGTGGAAATCGAAGCCATCGCCGTGGCCGACCAAGGTGGAATGAGCGGACAAGCCGTCAGTGATACGTCCGGATGATGACCAACGTCGGCATGATTGTGGGGCGGCGATCTTCGCCGCCGCTAGCGGCGGGCAAAACGGCCGCCCTACAACAATGAGCGGCGATCTGCTCGCACTCTTTCGCAAAACTGGCGCGTTGCTGGATGGCCATTTCATTTTGCGCTCCGGCTTGCACAGCCGGCAATATTTTCAATGCGCGCTCCTGCTTCAGCATCCAAAAATTGCGGAACAAGTGTGCAACCAACTCGCGGAGAAGTTGCGCGGATTTGATTGTGACGCGGTGATCGCCCCTGCCCTCGGTGGAATCATTGTCGGTCAGGAGGTCGCTCGTTCGTTAGGCAAACGCCACATTTTTGTTGAAAAAGAGGACGACAAACTTGTCTTGCGACGCAGCTTCAAGATCGATAATCGCGAAAACTTCGTTGTCGTCGAGGACGTCGTAACGCGCGGCGGCCGTGTCCAGGAGACGGTCGACATCGTGCGCACGCACGGCGGGAGCGTCGCCGCGGTCGGCGTAATTGTCGATCGAAGCGGCAAAACCAAACCGGACTTCGGTTGCCCGTTTGTTAGTTTGATCGAAATGAATGCTGAAACATTTCCGGCTGACAAATTGCCGGTCGATCTTGCTCGCATTCCCGCGGTAAAACCCGGCAGCAAGTAAAAGTCACTCGTGAACGCGCTCTCGGCTTTTTATCATTCATCGGTCGGAAAAAAAATGATCGTCGCGATCAGCGGGATCATTTTGATCCTTTTCGTCATCGGACATTTGCTTGGAAATCTGCAAATCTTTTTGGGCCCTGATTGGATCAACGGTTACTCGCAGCATCTGCGCGATCTCGGACCTATTCTTTGGATAATCAGAATTTTTCTGCTCACGACCGTCATCGTGCACATTTACGTCACGATCCGGCTGGCAATCGATAATCGACGCGCTCGACCCGAAGCCTACATCGACAAGCAACATGTTAAAGCCACCTTCGCTTCGCGCCACATGGTGATGAGCGGACTTATCGTGCTCGCGTTTATCATTTATCACATCGCCCATTTCACCGTGCGCGTGACCGACCGCCGTTTCGCATTGCTCAAAGCCGATCCGTTAAATCATTACGATGTTTTTTCGATGATGGTTTATGGCTTTCAAAGCATCTACGTCTCCTCCTTTTACGTTCTTGGATTGTTTCTGCTTGCACTCCACTTGAGCCACGGGTCGTCGAGCTTCTTTCAATCGCTTGGGCTCAATAACAAAATGCTGACGCCGCGTCTCGCGTTCGGCGGGCGAGTTTTCGCCTGGCTTCTGTTTCTTGGCTACACTTCGATTCCCATTGCGGTTTTGCTCGGGCTCGTCAAACCGGCGCAACAATTATGATTGGAACGCTTGACCCAAAGATCCCGTCCGGGGCGCTCGCCGGAAAGTGGAATAGTCACAAGGACCACGCGCGGCTCGTTAGTCCAAATAATCGCCGAAAATTTGAAATTATCATTGTCGGCAGCGGCCTCGCCGGCGGCTCGGCTGCAGCCACGCTCGGCGAGCTTGGTTATCGGGCGAAGTGTTTCTGCTATCAAGATTCGCCGCGTCGCGCTCATTCGATCGCCGCACAAGGTGGAATCAACGCCGCGAAAAATTATCAGAACGACGGCGACAGCGTTTACCGGTTGTTCTCCGATACGATCAAGGGCGGCGATTTTCGTTCGCGCGAAGCAAACGTTTATCGACTCGCCGAAGTCAGCACAAACATCATCGACCAGTGCGTCGCGCAAGGAGTTCCTTTCGCGCGTGAGTACGGCGGCCTGCTCGCCAACCGCTCTTTCGGTGGCGCACAGGTTTCACGAACGTTTTACGCGCGCGGCCAAACTGGTCAGCAACTACTTCTCGGCTGTTATCAGGCGCTCTGCCGCCAAATCGCCGCTGGCACCGTGCAAATGTTTCCGCAGACCGAGATGCTCGACCTGGTGGTTGTAGATGGTCATGCCAAGGGAATCATCACGCGCAACTTGGTCTCGGGAAAGATCGACAAGTACGCGGCCGACGCCGTCGTGCTCGCGACTGGCGGCTACGGCAACGTCTTTTACCTCTCGACCAACGCGCGCGGTTGCAACGTCACCGCCACGTATCGCGCCTACAAAAAGGGCGCGCTCTTCGCCAATCCCTGCTTCACGCAAATCCATCCGACCTGCATTCCACATTCCGGCGAATATCAATCAAAGCTCACACTCATGTCGGAATCGCTGCGCAACGATGGCCGCGTCTGGGTTCCGAAGCGCAAGGAAGATTGCGGCAAATCGCCTAACCAAATCCCGGATAACGAGCGCGATTATTATCTCGAGAGAAAATATCCGAGTTATGGCAATCTCTCGCCACGCGATATTTCATCGCGCGCGGCCAAAGAAGTTTGCGACGAAGGACGTGGCGTCGGTCCCGGCGGTCGCGGCGTTTATCTCGATTTTGCGGATGCAATCAAACGACTCGGCGAACAAACGATCCGCGAGCGTTACGGAAACTTATTTGAGATTTACGAGAAGATCACAGGCGATAACGCCTACAAGGTGCCGATGCGCATTTATCCCGCGGTGCATTACACGATGGGCGGTTTGTGGGTTGATTACAATCTGATGAGCAACGTGCCCGGTCTGCACGTGATCGGCGAAGCGAACTTCGCCGATCACGGCGCCAACCGGCTCGGGGCGAGCGCGCTCATGCAAGGCTTGGCCGACGGGTATTTCATTCTGCCGTACACATTGCCCAATTACCTCGCGTCCCAGATGGGCAAACGGCCATCAATCGACCATTCTCAATTCAAAAAAGCCGAGAGTGACATCCGCGCCAAGATCGACAATCTCCTGAAGATAAACGGAAAATTGTCTCTCGATTCCATTCACCGCGAGCTTGGAGGGCTTCTTTGGGAAAAATGCGGAATGTCACGCAACGCAACCGGCTTGCGCGAAGCGCTCGCAAAAATCCCGGAGGTGCGAGAAAATTTTTGGCACAACGTCCGCGTTCCGGGCGACGGCGAAGATTTCAACCAGGCCCTTGAGCGCGCCGGCCGCGTCGCCGATTTCCTCGAGTTCGCCGAATTGATGTGCACGGATGCGCTCGCGCGCGACGAATCATGCGGCGCTCATTTTCGCCAAGAACATCAAACTCCGGAGGGCGAAGCGCTGCGCGACGATGAGAATTTCGCCACGGTGTTCGCCTGGGAATTTCAAGGCAATCCCGCGACTGCGGGACCGAAACTGCACCGCGAGCCGCTCCATTTCGAAACCGTGCATTTAACACAACGCAGCTACAAATGACCCCTTGCTGTCATTCCGAGCGAAGTCGAGGAATCTCTCACTGTTCGACTAATGAACTTTAGACTCAAAATTTGGCGCCAGCCCAATGCGAAATCTCGCGGCAAGCTCGTCGATTACGAAGCAAAAGACATTTCGCCGAATACGTCGTTTCTCGAAATGCTCGACATCGTGAATGAAGATTTGCTCGCGCGCGGCGAGGAACCGATCGCGTTCGACTCCGATTGCCGCGAAGGTATTTGCGGCACCTGCGCGCTCACCATCAACGGTGAAGCGCACGGACCGGACCATCCCGGCGCGGTCTGCGAGGTTTACATGAGAAAATTTCGCGATGGCGAAACGATCATCGTCGAACCATTTCGCGTAAGATCATTTCCGGTCGTTAAAGATTTGGTGGTCGATCGGAGCGCGCTCGATCGCATCGTACAGGCGGGCGGTTTCATTTCCGCGCGGGCCGGTTCCGCACCGGAAGCGAATTCTATCCCGATTCCAAAACCAGATGTCGATCTTGCCATGGAAGCGGCGGCGTGCATCGGCTGCGGCGCCTGCGCGGCCGCTTGTCCGAATGCATCGGCCATGCTTTTTACCGCGGCAAAAGTTTCGCATCTCGCACTTTTACCGCAGGGCAATCCTGAACGAACAAGTCGCGTCTTAAAAATGGTGCACGCGATGGACGCAGAAGGTTTCGGCAATTGCACCAATACTTACGAATGCGAAGCGGTTTGCCCCGCCGAGATCAGCGCCAGTTTCATCGCAAAGCTGAATCGCGAATACGCGCGCGCGAGCTTGCGCGCCAGCGTGGGAGAATAATGGAGGGATACGGCTCCGCGGCGACTCGTGTCCCGAATCCTAGGGCGCCGACGGCACGACGCCCTCTAAAGTTTCGCACGCGCACGTCCGAAGTTCCCGATCAAGCTCTTCACACGCGCGCTTGGCGACAAGATCGACATCTACATTTTGGCGCATCACGGCAAAAATTGTCGATCCGGAGCCTGACATTAACGCCGCGCCGACTTCCGGTTGCTCGAGCAACCACATTTTGAGTTGCGCGAGAAAAACAAATTTCTCGAAAACCGGGCGCTCGAGATCGTTGACAAACGTTTGGCCGGCGAACTCCTGAACTTCGTGAGAAACGCCGGGAATTTTTCTCGAATCCTGCCAGAGCGAGTAGGCCCATTCAGAGGCAACTCCAAATTCCGGTTTCGCGAGCAAGATCGGCAATTGTTTCTGCAATTTCACTGGCTCGACCAACTCGCCGCGCCCGCGACAAATCGCGGCCGATTCAAAAATGAAAAATGGAACGTCCGAACCGATTGTCGATCCAAGCTTCGCCAAGCCTTCGCGCGTCAATTTGGTTTGGAAGAGTTGATTCAGTGCCAGCAAAGTCGCGGCCGCGTCGCTGCTGCCGCCGCCCAAACCGGCGCCATGTGGAACTTTCTTTCTCAGCTCGATCGAAATTGCCGGCTTCAATTTCGTCGAGGCAAAAAATGCATTCGCCGCGCGCACGACCAGATTGTCACCGCCTTGCGGCACAGATGGATCATCGCAACGGAACTCGATCCCCTGTTTCTTGTTGTCGATCTTTAACTCATCGCAAAGCGAAATCGGCGCGATAACGGTTTCGATTTCGTGAAAACCGTCTCCGCGGCGGCCCAGAATTCTTAGCGAGAGATTAATTTTTGCTGGCGCCAGCACTTGCATCACTTGCATTTCAATTGTCATTCCAAGCGAAGTCGAGGAATCTCACATTGTTCAGAAGAAAATATAAAGAGATGTCTCGACTCCGCTCGACATGACAAAAGCAGCTGACAAAATCATCGTCGCGCTCGACGTACCGACGAAAAACGCGGCGCTTGAGCTCGTCACGCAACTCAGCGGCAAGATTTCGTTCTTCAAAATCGGATTGCAACTTTATACCGCGGAAGGACCTGAAATTGTGCGCGCAGTCCTGGCCACCGGTGCCAAAGTTTTTCTCGATCTCAAACTCCACGACATCCCAAACACGGTGGCGAGAGCGGTCGAATCGGCTGCCAACCTCGGCGTCCAGATGCTCACTATTCATCTGAGCGGCGGATCGGAGATGATTCGCGCAGCGACTGCGGCTCGCGCAAATAACATATCGATCTTGGGTGTGAGTGTTTTAACAAGCGCGACAGAACAAACCCTGCGCGAAATTGGAATCTCCGACAAAGTCAACGATCAGGTCTTGCGCTTGGCCAAATTAGGTGTGGAAGAAAAGATTGACGGAATCGTGGCAAGTCCGCACGAAATCAAAGTATTACGGGCGGAATTCGGCGATAAAGTCAAAATCGTGGTCCAGGGAATCCGCCCGAGCTGGGCGCATCCTCGCGATCAAAAACGCTTCATGACGCCGCGGGCGGCGATTGCGGCCGGTGCAGATTATATTGGCATCGGCCGTCCGATTACGACAGATCCAAATCCACGTGACGCCACTTCGAAAATTCTAACCGAAATTGGGGCATAGAGCGACGATGTCGATCCTTGCCGCACTCAATGTCTATCATGACGATGATTCGTCGCGTTGCGCGGCGATGAACATGGCGATTGACGAAGGTTTGCTCGAACGGGCGGAGATTCCGTCGATTCGCTTTTACCGGTGGGGTCATGCTGCGCTTTCGTTCGGTTATTTTGGAAGATTTGCCGATGTCGCAAAATATGCGGCGCGGCGCGACTTGGTCCGGCGTTGGACCGGCGGTGGAATTGTTTTGCACGGAGACGATCTGACTTATTCGATCGTCATTCCCGCGAACGATGCGGCTTTCAGCGAATCGACGATGTCCATCTACGAGAAAGTTCATCGCGCTTTGCGCGATGCTTTGGGTTCGAACAGCCCAGAACTGGCAACTGTAGCGGCGGTCTGTGACTGTCGGATCCAAATAAATTCGGCGGTCACAGACCGCCGCTACAATGATTGTTTCGCGAATCCGGTGCGCGCAGATGTCATGGTGAACGGGCGCAAAGTTGCCGGCGCGGCGCAGCGATGCACCCGAGCCGGTTTGCTTCATCAGGGAAGCATACAACATGTCGATCTTGGAAACGGTCTGGCGGAACGGTTCGCGAGTGAGTTGTCCGACAGGTGCAGCCCGAAATTTTTGGACGAACGCGTGATTGAACGCGCCCAGGAGATTGCGGCGCAGAAGTACGGCACGGTGGCGTGGCTGCAAAAGCGCTGACCGTTTTCGGCGCGGACGCCGGAGATGGCAAGCGAGGCGCGTGCGCTCCAAAGAAAATCGAAGCGTGTTGTTTTGACAAGCCGCGAACCGCCCCGCTATTCTGCGGTTGTGGAAGTCTTCGCACGCTCGGGTCCGAGCCAGACTGGCATTGCGGCGCCTGTCGCCGGGCTTAACCCGCTGGCCCGAGTGACCACGCTTGTGCAAACGCAACTCGACCTGGTCGAAGCGCGAATTATTGAGCAAGCGGCGGCTTTTGACCCGGCCATTGAAGGTTACGTCACCTACGCGATCGGCGGACGCGGGAAACGTCTTCGACCACTGATGGCGCTTCTCGCCGGGGGCGCAACCGGCCAGATCAATTCGGGTCATGTCGATCTTGCGGTGATCGTCGAGTTGATCCACCTCGCGACGCTCGTGCACGACGATGTCATGGACGAGGCCGAGCGTCGCCGGGCGCAGCCGACCATCAACGCCCGCTGGGGAAATTCACTGAGCGTGTTGTTAGGCGACTGTCTTTTTGCCCATGCACTGAATCTGTCTACCAGCTTTGACAATTCGGAGATCAGTCGTGCGATTGCACGAGCGGCAAGCGAAATTTGTGCCGGCGAAATGATCCAAACTCAGCGTCGCTTCGATCTCAAACTCAGCGTCGAGGATTATTTGCGCATCGTGAAAATGAAAACCGGATCGCTTTTCGCGGCGGCCGCCGAATTGGGAGCGACGATCAGCGAAGCGGATCCTGCGTTAATAAAGACCCTGAAAGATTTCGGAATGCGCGTGGGCACCGCCTATCAGATTTATGACGACTGCCTCGATATCGCGGGAAATGAAAGCACAACCGGAAAAACGCTCGGAACCGATTTGCGTAAAGGCAAGTTCACGCTGCCGATGCTGATTTTTTTGCGCTCCGCATCCGAATTCGAGCGCGAACGCTGCTCGAGTTTTATTCTCGACGGCCGCTGCGAAGAAGTAACCGAGATTCTGAAAAACCGCTCGGGCAATGGCGCGCTGGATGAATCGATTACGGCCGGCAGCGATCTCATCCGCAGGGCCAAAACAAGTATCGAGTCGCTCCCATCGAACGCGCATCTCGAGGGACTTTTCGCGCTCGGCGATGCGCTGCGCGAGATGTTCGAGCAATTGCGCACGTAAACAATGCCGCCGCTCAAGATTCGGGAGATGCCGCAGGAAGAGCGGCCGCGCGAAAAACTTGCCGCGCATGGCGCGTCAACCCTCACAAATCCCGAGCTGATCGCGATTCTTCTCCGCACCGGCGTCGCCGGGACAAACGCGATCGAGGTTGCGCGCGAATTACTCGACACATACGGATCGCTGACCGGATTGAGCCGGTGCAACGTTGACGAACTGGCAAAGATTCGCGGTGTTGGCTTCGCCAAAGCGGTCCAACTCGTCGCTGCATTCGGGCTTGGCCAGCGGCTGGCGCGGGAAACATTGTCCAAGCAAAAAATCGATTCACCCGAACTGGTGAATGAATTGATCGGCCGCGAAATGCGGATGCTGCCAAAGGAATCGTTGCAGGTAATTTTGCTCGATACTCGCTACCATCTCATTCGAGTCGAAAAAGTTTCCAGTGGCAGCATCAATGAAAGTATCGCGCATCCCCGCGATGTGTTTCATCCCGCCGTGGTTTCGTCGGCCTACGCCGTGATCGTGGTGCATAATCATCCCTCCGGCGACGCGTCGCCCAGTCAGGCCGATCATAACCTGACGCGGCGATTGGCGGAAGCAGCCGAGCTATTGCAGATCAAATTGCTCGACCACATCATCATCGGCGCGCCCGCGAACGGAAACGCCGGCTATTTTAGTTTCAAAGAAGCGGGCGTGCTTTGAAAATTCATCCCACCGCCATTGTCGATCCAGCGGCGCAGATCGGCGCAAATACGGAGGTCGGCCCGTTTTCGGTAATCGGCGCGCAAGCGGTGATCGGAGAGCGGACGGTGATTCAATCGCATGTCGTCTTAGAAGGAAATATCGTGATCGGAGCCGGTAATTTTATCGGACACGGCGCAATCATTGGCGTACCGCCGCAGGATCTTTCATTTTCGCTGGAACGAAAAACGAAGATCGAGATCGGCAACGAGAACGTGATTCGCGAATATTGCACGATCCATCGTGGCAGTGCCGAAGGCAGCACGACGAAGATCGGCGACAATAACGTTCTCATGGTTGGCGTTCATGTTGGTCACAACTGCGAGATCAGTAACAACGTGGTTATTGCCAACAATTGTTTGCTGGCCGGACACGTGCTCGTAGACGATCAGGCATTTCTCGGTGGAGGATCGACATTTCATCAGAACATGCACGTGGGGCGGTTGGTGATGGTTCAGGGGAGTTCCGCATTTGGAAAAGATCTGCCGCCGTTCACGATCGCGGCAGAACGCAATTCCATTTTCGGAGTTAACGTCGTCGGTTTGAAGCGTGCAGGATTCAGCGCGAAGGACCGGGAGGAAATCAAAGATGCGTTCAAGCTGCTTTACGCGAGCGGACTGAACATTTCACAAGCGCTGGAGAAGGCCGCGACAATAAATTTCGGTGCGCCCGCGCGCGAATTTTTCAAATTCGTCGCGAACGCAAAAAAACGCGGTATTTGCCCTTACAATCGCGGCAATGCCGGCGAGGAAATATCGCTCTAAAGAGAGAGCTTCGGCCGGAACGTACTACCTTCCGGCGGCAAGGGCCGCCAGGCTCCAAGTTACGACCGGCATCGCCGACAAATGCTCTTGGGGGAGACCTCCGAGTTGCCATGCTAGGACTGCGGTAAGCAGCAGAAGGACCGTTACGAAGAGCCCGAAACCAACATAAAAGTCCCAATATGTCCGGTTCAGCCCTTGCACCTCGAAATGCGTCGATTGCAACGCCGCATGTCCCAGCGCGAAGAGGATCAGCAGAACGGACGCGATTCGATAAAGGAGCGACGCTTTCATGCGAAATAGTTCAACAAGATTCAGGATTCGCGCGATAGATGTTACTGGTCACTCATCGCGAACGCAAGCTCGCTACCAGGCAAAGCCGCCGCTTGTATTTTCGGCGCGTCCACGCCCTGCGTTGCTATCTTAATTATTCAAGACCGAGCAGGGCAAGCATGCGACCCGTCTTCCCTTTTTCAGCGCGGTAAGAATAGTAGAGATCGACGTGGCAGGCGGTACAGACACCGTCGTGAATCTCACGGACGCCTTTGGCGCGACATTGTTCGACGATTTTCGCGGCGAAATCGATTTCATAATGCGGCGGACGAATGCAGGGACTCAATTGCACAATCAGGTCGGGCGGTTGCGATCCGAAGCGTGCGCTCATTTGTGTGATCGCATTCGAGACGACGCCCAGCTCACTCCCTTTGCGGCCGGAATGGACGAGACCGATGGCCGGCGTTTTCGGATCGACAATATAAACCGCGCAACAATCGGCGACATGAATGCCGAGCATAATTTTCCTCTGGTTCGTGATGATTCCGTCGCAACCGGCGAACTGTCTGCCCAATCCAACTGGTCGATCGACAATCGTAATTTTGTTTCCGTGAACTTGTTCTGCGGTAAGCAGCGGCCAACTTTCCACACGAATTTTGCGTCGAATGTTTCGATGCGTGGCTTCGAGTCGTCGCAATGCTTCGGCTTTATCGTGCGAAACATCGATTCCTGCGATCCGCCTGATGAAAGCGTGCCGGCAAACGGCGCTCGATTCAAGCGCCGCAAATTGTTCGATCGCAGATTGCTCGCGCGGCGCGCGATCAACCGAGACGCGAAGCGAGGCCGGGCTATCTCGATGAGTTTTCGCGACGCTTTCCCGTGGCATCGACGCCACTGCCCGTTTCGTAGATTTTCGACCGAGTCGCGTGCGGAGCCAGACCGCTGAACGATTCCGTGTAGGTGCTCTGCGTTCCGGTGACGCGGTCGAATTCCGCGAGAGACGAATTATATCCGAAGAGCGCCTGCAGACGCGTCGACTTCGCCGTGGCCAACTGGACTTGCGCGTTCAACACATCGAGCTGCGTTCCGGCGCCGGCGTCGAGACGCGCTTTGGCGAGACGTTCCGCTTCCTCCGCTTGCTCGACGTTTTTTTCCTGGCTTTGAATCAGTTCGCGGTTCTGCTGCAGATTTGAATACGCCTGCTGCACTTCGAGCTCAACCTGTCGAACATCGTCATCGTAAGTAATCTTCGCTTCGGAGAGAAGGGCGCGCTGCTGCTTGACCTCGCCGTAAGCTAGACCGCTGTCCCAAATCGGCCAGCTACCTGTTACCTGAGCGATCCAGCCTTTTGAAATATCGTGGAAGCTCGAGTTGATAGGAGAGCTGAGCCATTCGCCGCCGCCAGTGGTGCTAATTGTCGGAAGAAAGCCGCCAAGCGCGACGTGCACTTGTTCAATCTGGTTCAAAACATTGGCGCGCGCCTGTTTTAGAAATGGGCGCCGCTGTTTGCCAAGTTCAATTGCATTGACCAGGGATATATCTCGCGGGTTGTAGGGCATTTCACCGACTACTTCGAGCGGCGGTTTTTCACCACGAAGCGGGTCGAAATCAAGACCAAGAGTCTTGGCCAACGTCAATTGCGAGATCCGAAAATTGTTTCGTGCTGTAATCAATTGCGGAATCTGATTGTAGAGCGCTACTTCCGCCTGCAGCACATTAAAACGCGGGACTGTTCCCGCCTCGAAACGATTTTGTTGGTCCTTGAGTTGACTTTGCAGCAGTTGAACCTGTTCTTCCTGCACGCCGATCAACGCTTTGTTGACGACAACCTGATAGAATTGCGTCTTAACCGTTGCGATGACTTGATCGAGGGTATTACGAAATGCGAAATAAGCGCTGTCTCGCTGGAAGAAAGTGCCGCGAATCGACCGTAAAGTACTATAGCTGAAAACCAACTGCGTTCCCGTGACGCGAATGCTATACAACAGATCACTCGCGGCACCACCACTAACACCACCGGTCGAAAACGAACCTCCCGATCCTCCCGCGTTAAGCTGCGGATCGGTCCATTGAAAACTTCCACTCGGAGCAATGCGCGGCAGCGCTGCCGCACGCACCTGGATGATTACACCCTTACTCCGCTCGATTTCCTGTTTCGCGCGCAGGATATCGGGATTTTGCTGAAGCGCGGTTAAAATCGCTCTGTCCAGAGTGAAACGGCGGGCCGCGGTTTCGGACGAAGACTCGGTCCGCGTCTTAGTTGCCGAAGCAGATTCATTGGTGCCGGCCGCCGCGCCCACCGCGAGGGCGAGAACTTCTGCGGCTGTTCCGAGGATAAGCAAATATTTTCGCATTAAAGAAATGAGATCGAAAGATTGGATGCCTGAAGGTCAGCGCACGGATTCAACACGCGCGCGCTTTTTATCCTTGTTTGATAACACTGCCGCCGAATGAACGACAATCTTTCGTTTGGCAGTAATCATAAATTTTGCTGTAAATGTGCAGCCACGCTTTTTGCTCGTCCGGCGTGAGATGTTCCATGATTTTCATGAGGTTGCCGACCATCTCCTG
>WNEY01000319.1_pt1 | contig 28484 bp, 26 predicted proteins | sample 5400531 | NCBI WGS metagenome assembly WNEY01 (sample SAMN13153338, study PRJNA577476) | soil metagenome | isolation source: 200 cm saprolite under Douglas fir tree site 1 | place: USA:California | collected 2015-04-18
AAAAGGCCCTGCGGATGGGGGGAGTGTGCACGCATATTGCGCGGGCCATCCAGGATCGCTTGCCGAGTTCCGGCACAGCCCCGTCGGACTGAAGATCACATCGCCGAGCGTAACGGGACCGTCGAATGGCTCGGCATAGACCTGATAACTCTGCGAGGCCCCAACCGGCAATCGTTCGAACGCATAGGAACCGTCGAATCGTGCCGGGCCAGGATCGATGCAACCCCATCCGGCGATGGTGGCGGCAATCACGGCGCCCGTTGCGTTGTCCACGGCGACAACTTGCGCGGGGAAGATGCCGGTTACCCCTGGGGGCGACACAGGAAGCGCTAGAGTATTTGCGGGCAAGACGTGCCCCTGGATCGTGCCCACGTGCGTTGTGTCGCTCGGGTCCGGGTAGAGGACTCGCAACCCGCTGCGGTCATCGTCGGATAGCGCCGCGTCTGGCGACTGCGCTCCCGGGCGGGCGCCGGTGAATTGCCCCGGCGGAGGCGCGAAGGGAAACATCATCGCCCTCCATACGGCGGAGTGACTGAAGCCGAAGGAATGCCCCAGTTCGTGTGTGAGGATCGATTCGAGGTCGTAAGCGTTCGGATTTGCCGGGAGAGCAGCGGGAGTCGCAAAGGTCGTCATAGCGTCGGCGGGACGCACCTGCACATCGGCGTCCAGAATCTGGCCGACGAAGGTTGAAGGAGGGGCGCCGGGAGAGATCTGTTCGCCTGTGGTATCGGCGGATACTACGCGCGTAAAGGCCAGGACGCCCACGGTAAATGCCGTATCGTTCTGACTGAGGCAGATCGAATTCAATCCGTCCGAGGATGTGCACGCCGTGGCCGACGTTGTGCGCTGCAGCGAGCCGAGCGATGAAGGTTTCAGCGAACTGCCGGGAACGCCTGTCCAAGCGCCCAATGACTGCTGGATCACATTCTCAATTTCATTGAGCCGCCCGGCCGCCGTCTGGTCCGCCGTCAGAATTGTGACGGGGTTGGTCCCGAGAGCCGTGCTCCACTGGCGGCTGATCGTGCCCGGCGTGGAAACGCCGAAGCGCGTGAGTTGCGGGCACGCGGTCCCGCCCGATCGCGTAGCCGCCTGCCGCATGTCCCCAACGGCAGAACCGAGCGCATACGCTCCCGCCGAACCTGCGGTCACTTGCAGCAGGAACATCCACGCTATGCCGGCGGTTACGGCACGCCGAACTGGGCGGCTGGTATGGATTGTCATCGGAGTTTCTCCTGTGTGCGCGCCAGTGCGGCCGCGACCCGTTCGCGGAACTGTTCGAATGGCATACGGCGTATACCTTCCGTATGGAATGTGCGTGTCACCGTATCGAACACTGCAAACGTGCTCGAATCCTGCGTCACGGTTTCAAGGCCGGTGCGCGGATCACGGCCGATGCGGAACGTTCCCTCGACCCAGGCGGCCACTGAGAATCCTCCCGCAGGCGATCGCTCCAGAAACACGACCGCCTCCTCGCCGGCACTGAATCTTGGCGTACCGTCTACCGCGGCGGTCAAATGTCCGACGCGCCCACCCGGCAGCCGGACCGTGATTCGTGCCTGCAAAACGCCCTTCATCGTCTCGACCACGTCGAAAGTCGTTACCGTCCAAATTTCGCCGTTCTCCCATCGCGATTCGGCGCCGGTGCAGCGCACGCGCGCCACAGCATCGGCTGCGGCGGCCAATTGATCGAGGCTCATTCGAGCCAGGGTTGTCGCGCGGGCGGCTGCTCTAGCGGACAGCAGTATCGCGATTGTCACCAGGATTTGAATTCGGATTCGCATTAGCGCACCTCGATGGCCCCGGTTCCGGCGGCCATGTCCTTATTCGGATTTTCGACAAATAGTGTTCGCGGGCCCACCGCGGCTGTAGCAGGGACCTGCAATGCCAGGTGAATGATTCCAAGGCCCAGCGGTTCGCGAGTCGTAATCAGTATGTCCGCCGGAACCGGTCCACTCAGGGTGTACGTGAAGGATGGATCGAGACCACTCACGGAGAATACGCACAAGTCCGCTATGGCGGCGCCGCTCGACGGCCGGAAGATCGTGACAGGACTGCCGCCCAGCGTGCAGGACGATGTCGCCACCACGTAGACCCCGATCGCGGCCACGTTCAAGCTCACGTTTCCCGCCGCGCCCGATCCGCCGTTGGTGCTCAGCTCCACCACGACGATGTCTTTTCCGGTGGCTGAAGGGGCGCCGGGAGTCAGCGGAATTGTGTCCGGACCCGAACCCGGAGCCAGCACAACGAAAGCCACTGAATTGGAAAGTGTCCCGTCAGGATTTTGCAGGCTCACTGTTAGATTTCCAGCAACCGACAGATCGGCCGCCGTAAGTGGCGTCGTGCATTGCGTGTCAGACGTACAAGAAGTGTTCCGCGCCGAGCCCGCAACCAGAATCGTTGACCCGGGGCCAGGGCTCGATGCGATGAAGTTGCCCCCGGATATCTTCATAGTGAAACCGCCTGCCGACCCTGCATAGGCGCTCGACGGCGCAAGAGATGAGATATTCGGCCCCCCGGAAATCGTCACGGTCGCCATGCCCGATTGACTTGTGTCCTCGGAACTTGTGGCCGTGACGCTGATCAAGTCCGGCGATGGCGTCGAAGACGGCGCAACGTATAGCCCCGACGAGTCAATGGATCCGCACGACCCTGGGAGGCCGCATCCCGCTCCCGCTATGGTCCACGTCACCTGCTGATTATCGGTTCCCGCAATCGATGCGGCGAAACGCTGTTGTCCGTTGCTTGCCAGCGAGACGCTGCCCGGCAATACGCTCACGACGATGTGCGGCAGGATCGTCACGCTTGCCGAGGCGGTCTGGTTCGTATCAATCTGGCTCGCCGCCGTCAGAGTCACAGGGTTGGGAGATGGCACTCCCACTGGCGCGAGATAATCGACGCTGCCGCCATTGCTCGCCGAAACCGGCTGGCACGGGTTTGACCCTGTCACGCAGATCTGACCTGCAGAAAGGTTTCCTCCAGTGATGCCGTTGACCTGCCAGGTCACGTTCTGATTGGCTGTGTTGTTCACTTGGACGGTGAAAGTTTGCCGATGGCCCACACCGAGGGTCGCGCTAGTGGGCGTCAGAGTGACGTTGATTGCCGCAGTGAAAGTTACCGTTGCACTCGCGGAGACCGCAGGATTTGCGTTGCTTCGCGCCCGCACGGTGACCGAGCCGCCCGCAGGCGAACCGAGTGGTGCTGTGTACGTCGTATTGTCGGGATCGGTTTGCGAGTTCACGATCGTGCCGACCGTGCTGTCGCCTCCCACGATCCCGCTGACGTCCCATGTCACCGTCGCATCCTGCGCGCCGGTCACAACGGCGTGGAACGCCTGCGTGCTCCCCAGCGCCATCGTAGCTGCAGGCGGCGACACCGAAACGCTTACGGTGGAAACAATCGTCACGGACACGGCCGTCGCCTTCGAAGGATCGGCTAGCGGTGTTGCCGTGATTTGCACGGTTGCAGGCGCCGGGGGGAACGAGGGCGCCGTGTACAAGCCGGCCGAAGAAATCGTGCCGCAGGCCGCACCGGTGCAGCCCGAGGCGGAAACGCTCCAGGTAATTATGCCGCTTGGATTGGAATTGGACGCGGGAACCAGCGTTGCCGTGTAGGTGGCCGTCGCCCCGGCATTCACGGAGGCGGGTCCGGCCACGGTCAGTGAAAACGAACTTGTGATCGTGATTGCTGCGGCGCCACTTTTCGATGGGTCCGCGACGCTGATGGCCCTGACGGAGACGCTTGGCGGAGCTGTCAGAATTTGCGGCGCCGTGTACGTTCCCGCCGGATCGACCGCGCCGCAGGCCGCTCCGGCGCACCCGCTTCCCGAGACGATCCAATTGACCGCCCGATTGGGATTGCCTGCAGAGGCCACGGTTGCAGCAAATGGCCGCGCGGCCCCCAGTTCCATAGGCATGGTCAGCGGCGAAACGGAAACCGAGATGTCACTCGTAACGGTCACCACGGCGCTTGCGCTCTTCGAGCTGTCCGCTGCGCTGGTGGCCTGCACACTGACCGACCCTGTATCGGGCAAATCACCCGGCGAGGTGTAGACGCCACTCGTGGTGATTGTACCGACCGTTGCATTGCCGCCGGAGATTCCGTTCACGCTCCAATTCACGGCTGTGTTCGTCGAATTGGCGACGACCACCGTAAAAGCTTGTGCCGTGCCGAGCAACATCGAAGCAGAGGCCGGGGTGAGGCTGACGGTTACGCCTGAAGGAGGGGGCTGTGGAGGTGCTGAACCAACAACACCGCCACAGCCCAGAAAAGACGCAGCGAAAAGCAGTGCGGGGCACCAACGAAATAAAACCTTCGCCAAACTGCGGTGTCCGCCGTGTGCCGTGCTTCTTTCCATTCACCAACGGATTGCACGCGCTGTGCCAGCTCGGACCACTTACAGAAATACGCGCTGCGTGGATGACACGATCCATGTTTGAAGAAATCAGTTCGCTCAATAAGTCCAGCCCCATCGGCAGTTTGCCCGGCATGGTGTCCCGCCGCATCTATCGGAACAGGAGCAGGCGCAAACCGCGGGACAGAGCGCGCAGCTTCGAGTTCGGTTTCAAATCGGGAGGAGATGACAGCTGGATCGTTTCAGATTGGTTCATAGTACAGTTCTGTGCTTGACCCACTTGCGGGGGATCCGTCGCGCGAGATCAACGGTTGACACACGCCCAAATGGTTTGAATAATTCATCCATGCCCCGTCCTGAAGCGGTCCGCCGGGTAAAGAGCTACTCCGCAGCGACCGGCTATGTCTACCAATACTATTTTTATGAAGTAGAGAAGACCCGCCGCGGTTCTTCCTTGGGAACGGAATACGTCTACATGGTTTCGGTGGATCGCCAGCGTGTATTCCCGGTGCGCATATTCGTTCAACAGGATGCATTCGAGAAATGGTCTGCGCGCACCGGCCAGAAGCTCACCGGCACGGAAGAATATGCTGTCGCCAAGATGCGCCTGTTTCAAGCGTTCGATGAAATCGAAGTGCTGGCCGCCAAGCCGCCCGATCTAACCGTCGACAACTCCAATCTCGAAGGGTTGTTGTCGCAATTGGATATTTGAAAAGAGTGCAGGTCCAGCGCGTACCAGTAGCACAGGCTTCTGTATCTGTGTGAGAAGCTCGAATTTTTGTGGGGCGCGGCTTCAGCCGCGCCGTAAGTGATCAGAATTCTGGACGGCTTTAGCCGCTGACTCTTCGATGGGGGAGTTGCCACACACGCTTCAGCCTGTGTGGTTTTGATGTTCTTAGACCACCGGAAAAGCGCACAGACTGAAGTCTGTGCCACATAAACCGAGACTCATCGAGCAACCACAATAGGCCCGATGCTCGTTTGGCGAGAGTGAGAAATGCCGGCTAAATCATGACTCAATTCGGTCGGCCGGCATTTGATTTATGGTAAATTGCAGTGAGGGCCGCCGCGAGTTCTGGTTGCGCAAACTGGTACCCAGCCTGTTCTAGCTTCGAAGGCTTCACCCTCTGGCTTACGAGTAACAGTGCGTCCGCCATTTCTCCCAGTGCCAGACGCAGCGCAAACGCTGGTGCGGGAAAAAGGGCGGGTCTATGCAATGTCTTCGCCAGGATGCGGGTGAAATCCGCATTCTGAATTGGCTTCGGGGCCACAGCGTTCGCCGGCCCAACGAGTCCCGAGTTTGAAAGCGCGAAGCGGATCATCCCAACGGCTTCCGGAAGCGTGAGCCACGACATCCACTGCCTACCCGAACCAAGCCGGCCCCCTGCGCCCATCTTGAACGGCAAGGCCATCCGCGGCAGCGCGCCACCATGCGCCGCCAGGATGACTCCGAACCGCAGCATCACCACGCGCGCGCTGAATTCCGTCCCGCGCGCAGTTTCCGCTTCCCATTCGCGGCAGAGCGCGGAAAGAAAATCGCCGCCCGGGGCGCTGCTTTCCGTGAGCGTTTCATCCCCGCGATTGCCGTAATAGCCGATTGCAGAGGACGCCACGATCACGCGCGGCGGTCTCTGCAATTTGGAGAGTGCTCCGATCAAGTGCCGGGTCGCTTCGATGCGGCTTGTGCGCAAGAGGATCTTCCTCGCCGCATTCCATCGGCCATCCGCAATGGACGCGCCAGCCAAATGGACCAGGGCGTCCGCACCTTCAGCCGCCACGGCGTCGAATTCGCCGCGAACAGGATCCCATCGGACGGTTTGCGCCCGAGCGCTGTTCGCGTCCCCTTTCCTGGTATCCGGCCGCATCAGGCGCAAAATCGTGTGCCCCTCCCGTTCGAGCACATCAATCAGTGACGATCCTAGAAATCCTGTTGACCCCGAAACCAGAATGCGCATGGGCAGAACCTCCGCGGCCTGCTTCCAAGCTACGGCTGCGCTTGACTGGGGTCAATCTAATTTGAAGAATGAATCCGCCGCCCTTTTCAGGCGTTTCAGAAGATTCAAATGTTCAGAGTTTTTTATTCTAGTCCGATCTTTGTGTTTTCACGGTCATGTTTTGCATCATGCTCTTATACAATCGGTAGTGAACCATACATTCCGATAATTCCGTTTCTCGGGTTGTGGCCAAGCCCTCTCCGCAATAGCTGCAAGTGATTGCGCGCGAGGATTCGTTCCAGTAGAATCCGCGTGCTCCAGACAGTCGCCTAGACGTCTTGTAGCCACTGTTGCAGCAGTCAACATTCGGGCATTTAGGCCCATACGGCTTGAAGCCCGACAGAAGGGCTTAAAGGAGGCCGATCATGAAATATGTCATTTCCTGGCGCGAACGCCCGGCAGCATCCTCAAGAGAGTATGAAGCCGCCCATGAGCGCGTATTGGAGATATTCAAAGACTGGAAAATGCCCGCGAGTTTTTCGATGCTGCAATTTGTGGTCCGGATTGGTGATTACGGCGGCTACATGATCGTGGAGACAGACAAGCCAACAGACATTCATTATGTCACGAGCTTCTTTGCGGTATTCGAATTCAAGGTGGAGCCGGTAGTCGATGTGATGGACGCGGTGGCGGTCGAGGTCAAAGCCATTGACTACCGCAAGAAAAACTTCTCCTAAGCAGCGCGACGGCCACATCCTGATAGGTTCGCCTTTGCAGGATGTGGCCCGGAACGATCTCAAAGCCAGTTACCGGTAATCCGTTTATCGGGAGTTGGGATTATGAAATGGAAGTCGCTGGCCATAAAGGCAGGTCGTCGTCCAACGTGGGAGATTTTACAGTCAGCGGCTACACGGCCTTCAGAGCGCGCTTGAAAGCTCTTGGCCGTTGGCAAAGACAATCTTGTCGAGATGCATCATGGGCTTGCCGTCCTTGGCGGGATTGCCGATCGCGGTGATTTCGTCGCCATACTTTAGCGTATCTCTTCTCCAGCCGGCCCTCGCTAGCATGGCTAAGGCGCCCAGTTCGACGCTCCACTTTTCAACGGCGCCCTTTTCATTTTTCACGTCCAGATAAATGTAGGCATGGGGATTGGTCCAGTCGTAGCTCATTACGGTTCCCTTGATGGTGACCGAGCGGCTCATGTCGAACCACGACACAAACCCGTGATGAGCGAACGTCGATCCCTCCAGCGAAAGCAACAGAAAAATAGCGGTAGCGGGAAAGACCAGCAGCTTATTCCTCATTGCGGTCCCTCCTCTCTCTTCTTGTGCAGTCATTTTCTCTGGTACGTGTACTTGTTATTCTCTTCGCAGACGTATTCATGAATCTCCCAGTCCGGCTTTAATTTGTAGACTTGCTGAGCCGTGATAGGTTTCGTGTACGCCATGGGATCCTCGATCGTGAACTCGTCGACGAGGGTGTCGTGGTTGCGGCGGCGGATGCGCTCCACAACGTGCAGCGCTTCAGTATGGGGGAGTGCGCCACCGTCAAGCCAGGTCTTATCGTTGAAACCGATCGTATCCACAACGAGCGTGTCGCCTTCCCATTTGCCAACCGAGTCACCCGCATAAGTGGGATCCAAATCTTTGGAGTGCTGCCGACCCATATGGATTTGCCGCAGCACCGACGTCCCCTCGTGAATAATGAGGACGCGCGTGGGCCCTTGAAAAATTTCCATCGGGTAAGGTACAGAAATCATGAACCGCGGCACTCCCTCCGGCAGACAGGCTAGATTGGGGTCGTCGGTCTGAGGGTTGGTCGTCTTTAATTTCATCTCCGCCCAAGGTTGCAAAGGCGCGCCCCCGTTCGGAAACAACCTGGGCTCAAACTTTTCCACCAGCCAGACCCCCGAAATGTCGGGCACCGATCCCGGGTGTGCGGCGTCTTGGCCGCGCGGCGCAGGAGAAAGCGCAAGCATCGCCACCACGGCCGCAGCAGAAAAAATCAGGCGATTCCGCACTGGAGATCCCTCCTCGGTTCTGGCTTCGTCGGGTGAGATTGGCAACCAAAGTATCACGCTAGATCCTGTGTTGGAATGGATTTTCCGTACGCCAAAGCGCGGCAAGTAAATCTCGGCCATCTGGGCAGGAGATCGACAAGACCGTGGGCCAAGTCCTGATTATTGGAAATTGGCCCACTGCGGCACAATCCACAAGGTGGAAGTTTCCCTCCCGCACGGATAGAATAGAAATATGCGCGTGAGAGTACTTTTCTTTGGCCGCTTGAAGGACATCGTTGGCAGATCGGAGGAGAACGCCGAACTCTCCGAAGGCGCCCGCGTTGAAGATTTGTTTGCGCGCTATGGCCGCAGTTTTCCCGAGCTGGCGCAGTTCCGGTCCTCGGTGGCCGCGTCGGTGAACCAGGAATTCGCCGAATGGCGCGCCCCGCTTTCCTCCGGCGACGAAGTTGCGTTTCTTCCTCCCGTTAGCGGAGGCGCTCTTTCGGCCGGCGCCGCGGTTGAGGAGAACATGTACGCGCTGATCCGCAAGCCGATTGAGACGGCGGAGATCGTCGCGCAACTCAAGGCGCCGCTCGATGGAGCCGTCGTCGTGTTTGAGGGCATCGTGCGCAACCACTCCGGCAACCGGGCCACCCTGTACCTGGAATACGAAGCGTACGAGGCGATGGCCATCGCTAAGATGCGCGAAATCGGCGAGCAGATGCGCGAAAAATTCTCAATCCGGCGTTTCGCGATGATTCACCGGCTCGGTAAGCTCGAAATCGGGGAGACCTCGGTACTCATCGCCGTCTGCTCGGCGCATCGCGCGGCCGCGTTCGACGCCTGCCGCTTCGCCATCGACACGCTCAAGAGCACCGTGCCAATCTGGAAGAAGGAGTTTTTCCGCGACGGCGCGGCATGGGCCGAAGGAGAAATTCCTTCCGCATAAGCAATCCTTTTCGCTCCGGCAGGAATCTACTCTCTTTGCGAATGATTCCTCAACACCACACCTCCAGAGGCTCAGAGTGAGCCAGCGGGAACGGCGCGTCACGCTGGTGTTCCGCCCGGGCCTTCCGTGCGTACTCGCCGGGGCTCTGTTGCTGATTGCAGCCACAACACAAATGCGCGTCGATGCACGGCAGCGCGCGGAACAGGACCAGCGCGGCCGCATCCGCTCCGAGGTCAATCTGGTCGGCACCCTTGCCAGCGTGTTGGACAAAGACGGCCGTCCCGCGCTCGGCCTCGCGCAGGACCAGTTCGAAGTCTATGAAGAAGGCGTCAAACAAAAGATAGAAATCTTCGAGCCGGAAACGCAGCAGCCGCTGGACCTCACCCTGATGATCGATTCGAGTTTGAGTGAAATAAAAGACCTGGAATTTGAGAGCGAGGCCGCCTCGCGCTTCATTCAGAAACTCGTGCGGCCCGGAGACCGTCTGGCGCTTTATGAATTCGCCGACGCCGTGACCCAACTTGCGCCATTTTCCTCCAACGTACCTACGCTGCAAGCCGCGTTGAGACATATCGTTCCCGGTGATGGTACGGCGCTTTACGACGCTGTGTACCTGGGCGCGCAAGCCCTGGCGGGCAATCCTTCAGGCCGCCGCCGCGTGATCGTGCTCGTAACCGATGCGGGAGAAACGACCAGCCGCGCGGACTTTGATACCGCTCGACGCGCTGCGCTTCGCGCCGACGCCCTTCTTTACACGATTGTCGTGCGCGTGGTGAAAAATGAAAGCGGCCGCAACACGGCGGGAGAGCACGCGCTCGAGACGATTGCGGATTCAACGGGCGGCGCGACTTATTTCCCGGACACCATCGGCGAACTCAGTGAAATGTTCGACCGCATAGACCGGGAGCTCCGCACGCAGTATCGCCTGGGCTACTATCCCAATCCGCGCCCCCCTGACGGTGCCTACCGCGCGCTCGAAGTGCGCGTCAAATGCGAATGCAAGGTGCGCAGCAGGAAGGCATACTACTCCGGCGGGCATCTGGACTGATCGCGCCTGTCTTACCAAGCAAACTTCTGGCATGATCCGTGGAGGGGAATAACCAAAGGCATGAATGCGTTTGTCGAAGTCGCCATCGAAGCGGCTCGCGAGGCAGGCGGCATCCTGATGACGGAGTTCGACCGCCCAGTGAAGATCAGCTACAAGGGCGAAGTCGACATCGTAACGCAGGCCGACCGCCGCTCCGAGCAGGCCATCGTCTCGCGCCTGCGCACGCGTTTCCCGAAGCATGCGATTGTCGCCGAGGAGGGCGGCGGCGCCGAAAGCGATTCGCCCTTTCGCTGGCACGTGGACCCCCTTGATGGCACCACCAATTTCGCGCACGGATACCCGTGCTTTGCGGTTTCGATCGGCCTGGAGGAGGCGGGAGATTTAATCGCCGGTGTCATCTATCAACCGGTGAGCGGAGAACTGTTCACAGCCGCGAAAGGCGAAGGCGCGTACCTGAATCAGAAGAAAATTCACGTCTCTGCGATTGAAAAGCTCGCGACCAGCCTCCTCGCCACGGGCTTTCCGAGCACAAAGCGGGCGCAGAATCCAAACATTCATTACTACTGGGATTTCACGCTGCGGTCGCATGGCGTGCGGCGCGACGGCTCAGCCGCGCTGGACCTTGCCGCAGTCGCCTGCGGGCGGTTCGAAGGGTTTTGGGAATTCGGCCTGCGCTCCTGGGACACTGCGGCGGGTGTCCTGCTGGTTCGTGAGGCTGGCGGAACCGTGACACGCTTCGACGGTCAGCCGTACCAGCTTGGCGATCGAGAACTCCTAGCGTCAAACGGGCGTGTCCATTCCGAAATGAAGCAAATCGTCACAGATATCGCCGAACGCTCGGCGACACGGGCGTCGCTCTAATTTCACAGAAGCACATTGGACCAGGCGATTCGATCTCAAAACCCGTGTGTAACGTTTTGCACAAACGCCGGTAAAACGTTGCGTTGACTCGGTTTCCGTCCGGTGTTAGGCTCGCCAAGGTTAACGTCAATTTACTGAGGGATGATGGGGAATAGTCTCACTTTTCCTGTACCGGGAAGCCCGAGTCTTGGAGACAGGCTCGCCCGTTGGATGAGCCGTTGGCGCTGCGGCGGAATCGAACACTACGCCGCAGGTGAAACTGTTTTCAACGATGCCCCTTGGATGCCGCACGAACGATTTACCGTGAACGAGGAGCGCATCTGGCTGGATGCCCTGCCTGAAGCGTTCAGCGGCCTGCGCGTAGTGCAAATTTCGGACATTCATCATGGGTGGTTCCTGTCCCAGGAATGGCTTGCCCAGGCCGTGCAGCAGGCGAATCGCCTCCACGCGGATATCGTTGTACTCACGGGAGACTTCGTTACCTACTCGCGCGCAAATATCGAGCCTGCAGCTGAGATCTTGAGCCGCCTGAGGGCACGATACGGGGTGTTCGCGGTCCTCGGAAATCATGATTTCCGGGTGGGCGCAGACGCCGTAACCATGGCGTTGCGGCGGCAACGAATACAAGTTCTTCGTAATCAGCATATTACGGTGCAATTTGGCGGCGCATCCCTGTATCTGGCGGGCGTGGACGACTACGGCTATGGCGCCGATGTGCGGCGTGCCGTGCGCGGCATTCCGCGCGATGCTGCCATCGTCTTGCTCGCTCACAATCCGCGCATCATTTCCCTCGCCTCCCGGCATGGAGTGAGCCTGGTCCTTTCTGGGCATACCCACGGCGGGCAGGTGAACCTCCCGCTTCTTGGAACCGTTTATGGCCGCTCGCCTGAGCGCCTGCGGTACAAAATTGGGTGGGACCGTCTGGGAACGACACAAATTTATGTCAGCCGAGGGATCGGTACGATCGTGTTGCCTTGGCGGCTCCGCTGCCCTGCCGAGATTACCCACCTCGAGCTGCTGCCCGGTACGTCCGAGGGTTCCCGCCAAGCGGCCGCAGACTGACCTCCTTAAATCATGCGCGTCGTTGATCTCATCCGCCGCAAGCGAGACTCCGGCGAACTCACACGCGATGAAATCGAAGAACTGATCGCCGCGTATACACGTGGCGATATCCCCGACTACCAGATGTCGGCCTGGCTGATGGCCGTCGTGCTGCGCGGGATGACCCGCCCGGAAATTGCTGCGCTAACCGAGGCGATGCTTCACTCGGGCTGCGTGCTCGACTTTTCCGGCCTCCCGGGCCGGAAAGTGGACAAGCATTCGACCGGAGGCGTGGGCGATAAACCGTCACTGGTGATCGCTCCGATTGTCGCGGCGGGCGGGGTGAAAGTGCCGATGATCAGTGGGCGCGGCTTGGGGCACAGCGGCGGCACGCTCGATAAGCTCGAATCCATTCCCGGTTTCAACGTCAATCTGTCTCTTGCTGATTTCCGGCGCGTGCTGGAGACCTGCGGCTGCGCCCTGATCGGGCAGACGGCCGAAATCGCGCCGGCGGATAAGAAAATTTACGCCCTGCGGGACGTCACCGGCACCGTCGAGAGCCCGGCGCTGATCTGCGCGTCCATCATGAGCAAGAAACTAGCCGAGGGGATCGACGCCCTGGTGCTTGACGTAAAGACCGGGTCCGGCGCCTTCATGAAAAAGATCGAGGATGCGGTGAATCTGGCGGAGCTGCTTGTCGACACAGGCAAGCGCATGGGTAAGAACGTCGTCGCGCTGCTGACCGACATGAACCAGCCGCTCGGCCGCAAGGCCGGTAACGCCATGGAGGTCGCCGAGTCGATCGAGGTGTTAAGCGGCGCAGGCCCAGCAGACCTGCGCGAGTTGTGCCTGGAACTGGCGGCTTGGATGTTTTTCCTGGGCCAGCGCGTGAAATCCGTGGAAGAAGGGAAGAAGCTTTCCGCGGACCTGATCGCGTCCGGGCATGCGCGGGAAAAATTCCGGGAAATCGTGGGGCTGCAAGGCGGAGACGTGGGAGTGATTGACGATCCGCGACGGCTCGCGCACGCACGGCAGACGCTCGACGTTACCAGCCCAGCCGACGGATTCATTGCCGAGACGCAATGCGAACAACTCGGCGTGGCATGCGTGGTGTTGGGCGGGGGCCGCGAAAAAAAGGACGACACGATCGACCCGGCCGTGGGACTGGAATTTCACAAACGCATCGGGGATGCCGTCGAGCGCGGCGAACCGCTCTGCACGCTGCATTACAACGCGGAAGGCCGGTTAGAGGAAGCGCGCAACCTCGTCGAAACAGCTTACCAGATCGAACAGGAAAAACCGAAAGTTGTTCCTCCACTCATTCACCGCGTAATTGGCGCATAGAGATCCAAGTCCAAAAGACGCTACAGGCGTCAAAGCTGATGATTGAAATGGTGCAAAATGGTGCGATGTGGTGTAGACTCGCATCATGGCATCCACTGAGAAGTTAATCCGTCAGAGCGTGTCACTTCCTGCCCGTCTCGCCCGACGGGTGCGAACGCTTGCGGAGAAGAGCAAGACCAGCACAAACCGCGTGCTGGTGGAATTGATCGAAACAGGGATCGAGTCGAAAGAAGCGGAAAGGTCGAAATTCTTCGATCTGGCCGACCAACTCAGCGCTACCTCCGATCCCGCCGAGCGGAAACGCATCAAGGAAATACTGGCCCGAATGACCTTCGGTGAATAAATGCCGAAGATTCAATGGACTGATTTGCCGCCTGCTTTGCGCGATCACCTTTTTGAAAGATTGGCCGAACGGAAGATCACCACCGAAGACCTGTATCAACTGAAGTTATGGCGTGAATCGGAGCCAGACGCCCCCGAGGGCGCTTGGTATAAGGATTTCGGATCATTTAAGATCTGCGGCGAAGGTAAATATCCGAAAACCTTTTTGCTCCGCGGACAAGTTGCAAGAGGTAAAAAGCTTTGAACCATCTCGTCGCCCGCTAGAAGAACACTGCTGGAGAAATGTTGAATCGCTTGCTCAATTTCTCGATGTGGGTTTTGTTGGGGCTACGTTTCTTGTGTAAGACTTCGGATACGATGCTTTCAGAGCCAAAGATAGGGGCCAAGTCTTTTTGGCGGAGATCATTGCCATCCAGCAACGCGCGAAGTACCTCCACGGGGGAAGCATTGGGAATGGAATGATGCTCTTCTTCATATGCTTCGATCAAAGCCATTAAGACTTCGGCATGCTTTTCCTCTTCAGTCGTGGGATTGTCTTTGCTTGCCAGCTTGTCCAGGACCGAGAGATATTCCTTATGTTGGCCCTCAGACGTAATCGGTGTTGGCGAGCTGACTTTGAGTGCATATTTGTCGGACACTGCGATCATGATTGTTGCCACTCCTTCTCGTCATATTCGGCGTGACTCAGAATGCGCCGGATGTAAACAATTGTCCAATTTTCTTTGGATAGCCGCACCAGACACCCAGGACCACTGATAGAGAGCATGACCAGCCAACCTGCCGACTTCTAGCGTGCCTCTTGCGTATCGCAATCCTGCCAATCGAAATTTACACATCCCCCGTTATTCCGCGCCGTGCTAATGTGACGGTCGTTTCCCCGGCAGCGCAGGGACGCAAGGAGGCAGCGGATGGCGCGATTCACCGGCGTGCTCGGATTGCTCGCAATGCTGGCGTTGGCGTACCTGTTTTCGACCAATCGCCGCGCCATCAAGCTGAAGACAGTGGCGTGGGGGCTGGGGCTGCAGATCACGCTGGCGTTCCTCGTCCTTCAATGGACCTATGGCCAGTTGCTGTTTTTGCGCGCGGGCAACGGCGTCAATAGGCTCCTGGCCTACGCATTCGTGGGCTCGGAATTTGTCTTTGGAGAGCTTGGCAAACAGCATTCCTCGATCGGTTTCATCTTCGCGTTTCAGGTTCTTCCGACGATTATTTTCATCGCCGCGCTCTTTGCGCTGTTGTACTACCTCGGCGTGATGCAAGTCATCATCCGCGGAGCGGCCTGGGTGATGCAGCGCGTGATGGGAGCAAGTGGCGCCGAGTCTCTGAACGTCGCGGCGAGCATTTTCATGGGGCAGACCGAAGCGCCGCTGACCATCCGGCCGTTCCTTCCGGACCTGACGCAATCCGAGCTGATGACGATCATGACCAGCGGCATGGCGCACGTATCGGGCGGAATCATGGCGGCCTATATCGCCTTCGGAGTGGAGGCGCGGCACCTGCTGACGGCCGTCATCATGACCGCGCCCGGAACAATCCTGATGGCAAAGATGTTGGTTCCGGAAACCGAGCAGCCGAAAACCATGGGCGTTGTGCACATGGAAAATGTGGAACGCGATTCAAACTTTCTCGCGGCCATTGCGCGCGGGACAAGCGAAGGGCTGGGTATGGCGGTGAATGTTGGGGCTATGCTGGTTGCGTTCCTGGCTTTGATCGCGCTGACCAACGGGATCATGGGCGGCATTCACCACTGGGTGGCCTGGTTCCCCACCAGCTTGCAACAGATTTTCGGCTGGGCGTTTGCGCCAGTGGCGTGGATCATCGGCGTGCCGTGGCACGATTGTGTGCAGATCGGCAACTTGCTCGGCACGCGCATGGTTGTAAACGAACTCCTCGCGTTTTCCTACCTCGGGCCGATGAAGGGCGCGCTCGATCCGCGATCTTTTACGATTGCGACCTTCGCGTTGTGCGGGTTCGCGAACTTCAGCTCCATCGGCATGCAGATCGGCGGAATCGGCGCGCTCGCTCCGAATCAGAAATCGCAGCTCGCGAAACTCGGCATTCGCGCCATGCTCGCGGGCACTATGGCGAACTTGATGTCCGCTTCCATAGTGGGGATTTTTCTGAAATGAGCGCATCCGGGACGATGAAGACGAAACCTGGCCAGGATTTTGCGCGCGCCGAACGCGCCGCCAAATTCATCCTGGCAAAAACAAAGTTGCGGCCCCGTATCGGCCTGGTGCTGGGCAGCGGCTTGGGCGCGTTTGCGAATGAGTTGGCGGGCGCGACGCGCATCGACTACAAGAAGATTCCGCACTTTCCGAGATCCACGGCGATCGGACACGCGGGACGCATGGTTATTGGCAAGGTTGGGGACGTCGCTGTGGCGGCGATGCAAGGCCGTGTCCATTTGTACGAAGGCTACGCGCAGCGCGAAGTGATTTTTCCGATGCGCGTGATGGCCCGCATGGGAATCCGAGCGGCGCTCGTCACCAACGCCGCGGGTGGGATCGACCGCGAATTCAAGCAAGGATGTCTGGTTGTCCTGCGCGACCACATCAATCTCCAGGGAACCAACCCCTTGATCGGACCCAACGAGGAGCGCTTTGGCCTACGCTTTCCAGACATGACGCAGGTGTATTGGAAGCCGTACCAGGATGCGGCGCTGCAGGAAGGGAAGCGGCTTGGCGTCGAAATGTCTCAGGGTGTGTATGCGGCGCTGACCGGGCCTAGTTACGAAACGCCCGCCGAGATTCGCTACCTGCGCGCGATTGGCGCGGACCTGGTGGGGATGTCCACCGTGCCCGAAGTGATTGCCGCGGCGCATCTGGGAATTCGCGTTCTGGGAATTTCCTGCGTGACGAACATGGCCGCGGGAATACTCGATCAGCCGATCACTACCGAGGAAGTGCTCGAAACAGGTGAGCGCGTGAAAGCGGATTTCGTGGCGCTGTTGCGTGCCGTCATCCCGCGCATGAACGAGGACCTCTATGAGCGAGCATGATGCGCTGGTCGCTGCGGCGCGGACTGCGCGCGAACACGCGCATGCGCCGTATTCGAATTTCCGGGTGGGCGCCGCGGTGCGCGCAAAATCCGGCAGGATTTTCACCGGCTGCAATGTGGAGAACTCCACCTACGGCTTGACGCTGTGCGCCGAGCGCGTCGCGGTTTTCAAGGCCATCTCCGAAGGCGAACGCGGATTCGATGCTGTCGCCGTCGTGACGGACACCGATTCGCTCACCCCTCCGTGCGGGGCCTGCCGGCAGATACTCTGGGAATTCTGCGGCGACGCCGAAGTGGTTCTCGCAAACTTGAAGGGGAAATTCGAAGTGCATCGGATGTCCGCTCTTTTCCCGAAGCCGTTCGATCAATCTTTTTTGTAGGAATTGAGGGGCCGTGACTCGTGACTCGTGATCCGTGATTCAAGAGCGAAGCTGCCTGGAGGACAATCCTGAATACTATGAAAGACGGGAAGATCTGCTGTTTGTCGCGCGATTCTCACTCGTTGCCACCGATTGCGTCTCCGACACGGATCACGAGTCACGAATCACGAGTCACGGCCTTTCATCTGTGGTTTCACCCGCGTTAGCTGGATTACCCCTGGCCGGAGCGCTGGCGCTGAAGGCGATTTGCGGCGGCGCGGAGTACATCGGGAATGTTCTTATTAGTCGTCAAGAGCTTGAGGTCTTGCGGAGTGATGGTTGGGAGCAAGTGTAGCGTAACATCGGCTGGCGTCTTGGGATTATTCATGAGAGCCCGCTTGACGGTGTAATTCTTCCGGAACTTCCGGTTGGCCGCAATCAGGCGCAGGGTTTCTTCGCTCAGGGCGGTCATGGCGGCAAAGCCCTCGATCTCGCGATCCGAGAGTTGCGGGGATAGCAGCACCGCGCGTTGGACGACCCTGCAAGGATCGCGAATGAGCAGGCTGCGCGCTTCACGGGTCCCTTTCATCGCCATTTGCACGCGTTCGACCACGCGCAAATGCGAAATCCTCTGCAGGAGCGTTTGGCGTTTGGCAGGGTCGAGCTCGGCAAATTCCGCGGCCTCGAGGAACGCCTCCATGCCTTCAGGCTCTTCCCGCTGCAGCTCCAGAAGCTGATTGCGCTGTTCAGAGGTCACCACCGCGGATTCGACCAGTGCCGTGACCAAAGCAGGCGATGTGCTCAACCGGTCGAGATCTTCGAACAGTTCCTGCACGGCGGAAACCGATAGATAACGGACCACCGGCCTGAGGACTTCGATCGGACAAGTGGGGTTCTTGGCGAGCGCGTCGGCCACGCCGGGCCTGCGGGAAAATTCCGCGGCGCAATACGCGAACATTTCCGGAGCCGCATCGGTGCGCGCAAGCGCAGCCATTACATTGGCCAGTGGTTGTGTCAGCAGAGTTCCCGCAGCCCTTTCACGGACGATTTCTTCGGAGTCGGCAGCAAGAATGGCGAGGATTTCGATACGGTATTCCGGGGGGAGCGAAGCGGCGCCGGTGCAAATGGCGAGCTTGCGCTCCCGGGTCGCGCGATTCGACCGGATTTCTTCGCGCACCGCGTTGCTAATTGCCGCCTCCGGCAGTCCCTTTCAAGGACTCTCGCGTGAGCGTGGCCGTGCCCTCTTGGCCCGGCGGGCCAATCGGCGCTAGAGCCTTCCCGTTCAGTTCGAGCAGCAGCGCTCCCGCGTCGTGAGCCGAGACTTGGATCTTATCCCGGGCGGTGAAGGTGTAGTCCTGGCCGGCTTTCATGGTTCCTTCGAAAACGCGGCGGGCATCGGCTTCGACAGTCACGCTCGTCGTCTTGCCCGCTTCCACTTTGAGTTTGAACGGCAGGGTGGGAGCCGGGGAAATTGGGCCGGTCGCGGGCACGAGCGTGGAATCTGCACCGCGTGGCAAGGCCGATGAGTTTGGGGGAGGAGCCGGCGCGGGCTCGGCGGAAACAGGAAAGGGTTCGCCTGCAGATGGCAACGCAGGCTGCGCGCGAGGTGATGGAGCGCTCGCAGCGTTAATTTGCCCCGCCCGGCGAGATGCGCGCCATGCAAAAATGCGCCGCACACTGTACCATCCTCCCGTGGCAAGCACGAGCGCGGCCACGGCGGCGAGGATCCAGGCGAGCCAGGGCCGATCCGATGTTACCGCGGGCGGGCTGCCCGTCCACACCGGAACGCTGGGACGATCTCCCGCAGCCGCGGCATATTCGGCAACGATGTTTTCCTCATCGAGTCCCAGGTACCGTCCCATGGCGCGCACGAAGCCGCGATTGAAGACGCCGCCGGGCAACTTATCCCACTGTTCATTTTCGATGGCTTGGAGAAAACGCGTCGCAATGCGCGTGGCGGCTGAGATCTCGTCGAGCGACACGCCGCGCATCTCCCGTTCGCGCTTCAAATGGTCGCCAAAAGTACCCTTGCTCATTTATTCTTCAATACGGCGGTCCCAGCGAATATAGGCGGGCGCTGCGGGAGTGTCAATCTCGATGGATGGACCGCCTGGCGCCCCGGTTGGCGCCGGCCTCACCCAGCGGAAACAGCATCGCAACTCGGCGTTGCGCAGCCGTAAAAAAGTTGATTATAATTTAACCGCCCCTATGCCCTCCGCGGATCGGCGGGCGACCCGCATGGCGAATCTTGGATTAAAGGCGTCAAGTGACCAAGACTGAGAATTTTAGCGGTGTCGAGCGGCGTCAGAGCACTGCCGCGCGAGGGGAGCAACGCGAAGCGGGCGAAATCGCGGTTTTCCACGAACTTGGCAAGGCTCTCACCTCTTCCCTCCAGCTCGATCAGGTTTTGCGCACCATTATGGAAAAGATCGACGAGTTCCTGCGCCCGGACACTTGGTCGCTCTTGCTCGTCGACGAAATGAAACAGGAGTTGTATTTCGAACTGGCGGTGGGAAAGGGCGCGCAGGCCCTAAAGGATGTCCGCATCAAGATGGGGCAGGGGATCGCCGGGTGGGTGGCGCAGAACGACGAAGCCGTGATCGTGCCCGACGTGAGCCAGGACACGCGGTTTTTCGCCAAGGTGGATGAAAGAACAAAGATGGAGACGCGTTCGATCGTGGCCGTGCCCGTGCGCTACCGCGACCATTGCCTGGGCGTGATCGAGCTGATCAACTGCGTCGGACGCGAAGGCTTTCAGGAGCGCGACTTGGCGCTGCTGGAGGCTCTTGCGGATTTCGCTGCGATTGCGCTGGAAAACGCGCGGCACGTCAAGCGCATCCACGAGCTGACCATCACCGACGACTGCACGAGTCTCTACAACGCGCGGCACATGGATTTTATCCTCGAAACCGAAATTTACCGTTCGCAGCGCTACGGGTACGAATTCTCCTTGGTGTTCATCGATCTCGACCACTTCAAGAGCGTCAACGACACGCACGGCCACCTGGTTGGCTCAAAGCTGCTTGCCGAAGTCGGGAACATGGTGAAGTTGGCTTGCCGCCGAATTGATTTCGCATTCCGCTACGGGGGCGATGAGTTTGTGATCGTGCTGCCCCAGGCGTCGAAGGAAAACGCCTACGTGGTTGCGAAGCGCTTGCACCGGATGATCGGTGAAACATCCTGGCTGAATTCCGAAGGGCTGGACATTCACTTCACGGCGAGCATCGGCGTAGCTTCCTATCCATCGGATGCAAAGAGCAAGGTCGAGCTGCTGCATCTGGCCGATGAAGCGATGTACCTGGTGAAAAATACGACCCGCAACGGCGTGGCCGCCGCGAAAATCGGCGCTTTGCCCTAACGTTTAGCTTCCCGCGGAGTCGATTTCCACAGAGATACGCAGGCGATCTCCCGCATTGTCTTGATTCACTCCGGATGCCATGCTAGTCTCAGCGCTTGCGGCTACGTGTGTAAAGGTTTTTTGAAAGCGCACCCGGGTGATCCGAGTCGAGGAGCCTATGTCCAACGAAGCACTGGGGATGATCGAGACCAAGGGCCTGGTGGGCTCGATTGAGGCTGCCGACGCGATGGTCAAGGCCGCCAATGTCATCCTGATCGGCAAGGAATATATCGGCTCGGGCTACGTCACAGTGATGGTGCGCGGTGATGTGGGCGCGGTAAAAGCCGCGACGGACGCCGGCGCCGCCGCCGCGCGCCGCGTCGGCGAACTTGTTTCCGTGCACGTTATTCCGCGTCCGCATGAGCACGTGGAAAAGATTTTGCCTGGTGGCGGCGCCGCGCCAGGAGCGAAGAAGTAAATCCGAAGTGATTTGCTGTAGCCCGTCCCGCTCTGACCGGGACGGGGCTTTTCCGACGACGCGCGGAAAACTTTGCTGACATCCCTAGTTTTTGTGTCGAATTTTTTGTGGCCCGTCTCTTCAGAATTCGCGTGGCGGCGCGTTATTGTTTGTGGGTCACGGTTTCAGCCGTGACATAAAGTCGGCATAGGCAATGCGGCTTTAGCCGCTGAAGTGAAGGTAGAGCGTTTTGAGCCTGCGCGACCGCGACCTCATCTCCATTCAAGAAGCCCGTGAACTGGTGGCCCATGCCGCCGCCGCCCAGAAAAAATTCTCCGCATTTTCCCAGGAACAAGTGGATGCCGTGGTCGAAGCCTGCGCGAAAGCCGCCGCCGACAACGCTGAAGTTCTGGCGCGCACCGCGGTGGAAGAAACCGGCTACGGAAACGTTCCCGATAAAATCATAAAAAATACTTTGGCCGCGGTAGAAGTGCCTCGCGCCATTCGCGAAATGCGCACCGTCGGGATTCTCCGCGAGGACCGCGAAAAAGGCATCGTTGAGGTGGCTTCGCCCGTAGGCGTCGTTGCCGCCGTGATTCCTTCCACCAACCCCACTTCCACAGCAATCTACAAGACATTGATCTCCATTAAGGCCCGGAACGCGATCGTGTTGAGCCCGCACCCGGCGGCTATCAAATGCATTTGTCAAGCAGCAACGCTGCTCGATCGCGCCGCGCTCACGGCAGGCGCGCCCGAAGGCTTGATCAATTGCATGCGGCACACCACGCTCGAGGGCACGCGCGAACTGATGCGGCACCATGAAATCGGAGTGATTCTGGCCACGGGTGGAACGGGACTCGTCCGCGCGGCGTATGGCTCGGGAAAGCCGGCCTACGGTGTCGGGCCGGGCAATGTGCCTGCATTCATCGAACGCACCGCGGACGTCCGCAAAGCCGTCGCCGATATTATTGCCGGAAAAACTTTCGACTACGGAACGATTTGTTCCTCCGAACAAGCGATTGTCGCGGAAGAGCCGGTGCGCGAATTGGCTCTCGAGGAATGCCGCCGTCAGGGCGCCTATTTCCTCTCGGCGGAAGAAACGGAAAAACTCGGGTGCCTCTTGATTCTGCCGGGAACGCAGACGCCGAACACGAAAATCGTGGGACGCCCGGCGACAACGATTGCGGAGATCGCCGGGATCAAAGTGCCGCCCGCGACTCGCGTGCTGATCGCGCGGCTTGAGCCGGAACAAGTGGGGCGCGAGTTCCCGCTGTCGGCGGAGAAGCTCTCACCCATCCTCGCATTTTATGCAGCGCCGAATCTTGCCGCGGGCATCGCGCTCTGCCGCCGCCTGCTCGAATTCGGCGGTCTCGGGCATACGTGCTCGATTCATTCGCAGAATCGCACGGCGATTCTCGAGTTTGGAGCGGCCATTCCCGCGTTTCGCGTGATCGTAAACAGTGCTGCGGTGCACGGCTCGATCGGTTACTCGACGAACCTGTTCCCGGCGATGACGCTCGGCTGCGGCGCCCCCGGTGGCAACATCACCTCGGATAACATTGGTCCGCAGCACCTGATGAACATCAAACGGATTGCCTGGGAGTCGCGTGGCGTCGAGCACAGGACGATTCCGGCGGATCAACGCTTGGCGGCCGCAGCATTTTCGCCCCCGTCGGAAGCCGGACAGGAAACAAAGGATGTCGCACAAGTAGGACAGGCACTCTTGCCTGCCCCTCCTGTTGAGGCGGCCAAGTCCGGTGTTTCGGCAGCACCGGTCGAGGGAGGACAGACAAGAGTGTCTGTCCTACCCGACCGCGCGGCGATTGCTCAAGTGGTCGAACACGTCATGGCCACTCACGGAATTGCTCGCGGGAGCGGTGCGCCGAAAACTCTGCCAGCCGCAAAAGAATTGCCGAGCCCTTCCGCAGTAGCCGCCGAAATTGTGGGCCGCCTATTCGATTTCGCGGGGAGGACGAAGGCAGAACCTGCGGCGAATTATTCCCCGGGGGATCCCAACACGGCGAAAGTGGAAGCGCTGGTCCCGTCGGCCATTTCTCCAAAGTCCGAAACAACGGGGAAGCCTGTGGTTGAGATTTCCCCGTTCGTCAGCGAAAACGACGTGCGCCGCGCAATGACGCGCAGCGAAAAAATCTTCATCGGGCCGAAGACGATCCTTACGCCGTCCGCGCGCGATCTGGGCCTGGAACACGAAGTGTTTGTGGAAACCGAGGCTGGTTCCATCCGCTAGAAGCGTGCTCTCTCACAGGTCTTCCGGTTTGAGGCCTGTGTGTTTGGCGATGCGCCGGAGCATGTTAGGCCCAAGCTCCACATCATCGTGAAAGGCCCAAGTGTAGGCTCCGGTCTTGTTCGGATGGACCAACTGAATGTGGGAGGAGCCCTTGCGGCTGCCCGGCTTGGGAGCCCAGCCGAGGCGCAATAGCGCGCGGTAAACTTTTCGCGCTTTCGTGCTGGGCCAGTTGCTCAACGTGATCGTGCAAGAGAAACGCTAAACTCCCTGCTAGGTAGTGTCTTGGTGCGTTCGATTCGGTCCGCGAGAACGCGCAAGGCCAGAGCTCGCACTGAGCGGACGGCATCATGCTTGGTCTTGCCATAGACCATCACGCCGGGAAGTCTAGGAATCTCCGCGATCCAGCGGCCGTCGGCTTCTCGTTCGACTTCTATTTGAAAGCGGTAGGACATCTTTATTCTCGTCCATACCAGTATAACCTGCCACGTTGCATTTTCGATTGCGATTCGTTGTCGCACAGCTCAATCGGAAACACATCCCCACTCGCAAGCACGTTTAGCTGGTGCCACTCCTCCTAATGAAGGCAAAGCGTGTTTTGATCGAAAAGCGGGGGCACAGGGTGGCACACTCGGAGGATTCCATCCGGTAGAGCGGCACTATCCATTACCATGGCATTGCTATGGAATTTCTTGTGTTGGGGTAACTGTTGTGCCGTCTCGAGTAAATTCGAATTGCAGAGTCCAGCTGCTCAAGACGCCTCGGCCTTTGACCTTCGGCGGATTGAATTTCCAAAGTTGCGCTGCCTCCAGCGCCGCGCGGGCGAAATACTTGCTGGGTCCGCGCGATTCGATTTCCGCGCCCTCGACGTTTCCCGACCGGTCCACATCCACCTTGACGCTTACCTTCACCGAGCCTCGAATCGAATTTCTCGCACTTTGGAGCACTTCAGGCAACACTTGCTGGGCGACCTCGCCGGGAACCAGCGCGCCTGCCGGCAGCTTCGCTATAGCGTTTGTCTCTTCCACACGTAGAGCCTCGGGGTGAGTGGAGGCAGGCACTGGAGTCTCGGCTTCGGAAACTTGCCCTTCTTCCGTGAGGCTCGGTCTGGACGCTTTGTTTGGACGCTCGCCCGGAGCCTGCTTCACCTGCTTCGGTGCGGGTGGAACTGCCGGCTGTTCGAACGTTGCGACAGGAACCGGCGGAGCCTCCGGATGACGGCGCAATAGTCTCGGCCCCAGAAATGCGGCCAGCACCAGCACAATGCCGGCTGCGATCGGAATGCCGTAGCCAGGGCGCTTCGCAGGCGGCCTTGATGGCCGCGCAGCCGCCGGCCGTGGCGGACGCGCCGGCGCGTGGATCTGAGGCAGCGGAGCGTGCCCCTGTGGCACGGGGGTTCGTCCCTGCAAACGGGCCGCGATCTGGTCAACTGTCCATCGGTCCTGCGGGTGCCAACGCAAACAGTGGCGCGCTATTTCGAGGAAAGGTTCCGGCAAAGACTGCGGCAACGGCGGCTCCTGCTGCTCAGCCGCTCCCACAACGAGCAGCTTCTGCGTCATAGTTTCGACCAGCGTCATGCCGAGCGACCAAACATCGCCCGCCAGTGACATCGTTTTGGCCTCTGCGATTACCTCGGGCGCATTCTCAGGCGGATCGTGCGCGTCCGGCCAGCCGGAATCTTCCGGCAATTCACCCGCGCGGCAAAGTTCGTCGCTGGATAGTTTCAATTGGTCGCCATTAGCCATGATGTTGATGGGCCTGATGTGGCCATGCACGAAGCCTTTGCCGTGAAGGTAGGCGAGGGCGTCGAGAACGCCATCGAGCATCTCCCGGGCTTCGGCAGGCGTAAGCGCCCGGCCGGGCAGAACCTGCGCAAGGTTCTCCTCGGCACACTCCATCACAACATAAAGCAGCGGCACGCCGCCGATCTCGCAGCGTCCCCCATCAAACACCCCAATTAAGTGAGGATGAGATAGCTCTGCCGCCAGCCTCCAACGGGAGAGTTGCAGTTCGTCATTTTCTCCGCCCGCTGGAATGAGTTTGATGGCCGCTCTCAGAAGACGCTCGCCCCTGCGAACTTCAGTGAGAAATACACCACTGCGTTCGGAGCCGCCGAGGTATCGGAGCAGCGTGAACTCCCCGTTGACAACCTGACCCTCCCACCTGTTCCAGGCGTGGGGCATAATTCGACTCCTGTGCGGGTATTGGCTGGGGGGTGTTCTCTATTGTACCTAAGCGCCCCGTCCAAAGCGTCAACGGAATACGAGTGACGTGCTCACGAGGATAAGGCGAGAGGTTGAGGCTGTGCGAATCGCGCCGAAGGCGGTTCGTACGCCATCCGCGCGCCATCGGTCAGCGTGTTTAAGAGAATATGAAAACCGGCCTCGCCACTTGGGCACATTCTTGCTAACTAGTCTTCACTCCCAGCTCCTGTTCTGACTATACTTGTCGCTTTCCGGGCCTCTCGGCCGAAATCCCCCCTCATAGGACCGGAGCGGAGATTGTGATGACACCCGAAGAGAAGCGTCTGGACGAATCGCACCAGCACACTCGGCACTGGAAGCGCTGGGGACCCTACCTGGGCGAGCGGCAATGGGGCACGGTCCGGGAAGATTACAGTCCAAACGGGACCGCCTGGGAATACTTTCCGCATGAACATGCACGCTCGCGCGCATATCGCTGGGGAGAAGACGGGATTGGCGGGATCAGCGACCGCCACCAGCGGGTTTGTTTCGCGCTGGCGCTTTGGAACGGGCGCGATCCCATCCTCAAAGAGCGTTTGTTCGGCCTCACAGGGAACCAGGGTAATCACGGCGAAGACGTAAAAGAGTATTACTTCTACCTCGATTCGACGCCCACACATTCCTATATGAAATATCTGTATAAGTATCCCCAGGCAGCCTTCCCGTATGCACAGCTGGTCGAGGAAAACAGCAAGAGAGGAAGGCGCGACCCGGAGTTCGAACTGATGGATACGGGCGTGTTCGAAGGGAACCGCTATTTCGACGTGTTCGTGGAATATGCCAAGGCGGCGCCGGAAGACATCCTGATCAAGATCATGGCTTGGAACCGCGGGCCGGAAGAAGCGCCGCTCGATCTCCTGCCCACGATGTGGTTTCGAAACATATGGTCCTTTGGGGAGAAGCACGGGCATCCCAAGCTCTGGCGCGCAAAAGATTATCCGGATGGGGACCGTCCCACCGCGGCGGTTGTGGAGGCCGAGGAAAGCCGCTACGGCGCGCGGTGGCTGCTGGCCGAAGGGGCGCCGGAGATGCTCTTCACCGAGAATGAAACCAATTTTCAGCGCGTGTTTGGCTTTCCGGATGGAAAAACGTACGTCAAGGACAGCTTCCATGATTATTTGATTCATGGCGTGCATGAAGCCGTAAATCCGGCACAAACGGGCACCAAGTGCGCCGCGCATTACAATGCGCGAATCGCGCCCGGCGCTTCGGTAACACTCCGCTTGCGCCTGACCAACATCGATCCGCATCTTGGCGAGCTCCACGCCCGGGTCGGGACCGGGGCGCTCAGCGCAAAAGTAGAGCCCGCACCCGACACGCAAACGGCCAATCCATTCGGGGAAGAGTTCGAAAAAACATTCGAGGTGAGGCGCGGCGAAGCGGATCAATTCTACGCGCATCGTTTCCCCCAGGAGCGCTCTGGCGATGCGCGCAACGTTCTGCGCCAGTCCATGGCGGGGATGCTGTGGTCGAAGCAGTGCTATCACTACGATGTCCGCACCTGGCTGGAGGGAGACCCCGGGCAGCCGTCTCCGCCGCCCGATCGAAGGAAGGGACGCAACCGCGATTGGACGCATCTTTACAATGCCGACGTGCTATCGATGCCGGATAAATGGGAATACCCATGGTTCGCGGCCTGGGACCTGGCGTTCCACACCGTAGCGCTGGCTCTCGTGGACCCCGATTTTGCCAAGGATCAGCTCATTCTTCTGCTGCGCGAATGGTACATGCATCCCAACGGGCAATTGCCTGCCTATGAGTGGGCGCTCGGTGACGTCAACCCGCCGGTGCATGCCTGGGCGGCGTGGCGCGTGTACAAGATCGAGAAACGCATCCGCGGACGCGCCGACCGGAGCTTCCTGGAGCGCGTATTTCATAAACTCCTGTTGAATTTCACGTGGTGGGTAAATCGCAAGGACCCGGACGGCATGAACGTATTTCAGGGCGGCTTTCTGGGCCTCGACAACATCGGGGTGTTCGACCGTTCGCAGCCGTTGCCCACTGGAGGACATCTCGAGCAGTCGGACGGGACCAGTTGGATGGGGATGTATTGTCTGAACATGCTGGCCATCGCACTGGAGCTCGCCCGCGAGGACCCGGCCTACGAAGATGTGGCCAGCAAATTTTTCGAGCACTTCGTGTACATCGCGCACGCCATCAACGTTCACGGCGCCGAGGGCATGGCGCTCTGGGATGAGGAGGACGGTTTTTTCTACGACGCGATTCATTTGCCGAGCGGTGAGCAGCATTATCTGAAAGTGCGCTCCATGGTCGGCCTGATTCCCTTATTTGCCGTCGAAACGCTCGAACCGGAGACCATTGCGCGCCTGCCTGGCTTTCAGCGGCGGATGCAATGGTTTCTCGAGAACATGCCCGACTTCGCGTCCCGCGTGGATTCGAGCCAGACTTCGCCGAATGGAGTACGCCGGCTGCTCTCGCTGGTCGACCGCAAACAATTGGTGCGCATCCTGGGCTACATGGTCAATAAAGAAGAATTTTTCTCGCCGCACGGCATTCGCGCGCTTTCGAAGTTTCACGCGGCGCACCCGTATATCCTGGCGGTCAACGGCAGCGAACATCGAGTCGACTATGAGCCGGGTGAATCGCAGACCGGTGTGTTCGGCGGGAATTCCAACTGGCGCGGGCCCATCTGGTTTCCGACGAATTTTCTGATGATCGAATCGCTGCAAAAGTTTCATCACTATTACGGAGACGGATTCAAGGTGGATTGTCCGTCCGGCTCCGGCCAGCAAATGTCGCTCTGGGATGTGGGGGCTGAAATCTCGCGTTCGCTGACGCACATTTTTCTGCGCGATGCCAACGGCCGGCGGCCGCTCAACGGCTCGCTCGAAATATTTCAGAACGATCCCTGGTGGCGGGACCTGATTTTATTCTACGAATATTTCCACGGCGATACCGGAGCCGGACTGGGCGCCAGTCATCAGACCGGGTGGACGGGCCTCGTGGCAAAGCT
>WNEY01000404.1_pt1 | contig 28480 bp, 27 predicted proteins | sample 5400531 | NCBI WGS metagenome assembly WNEY01 (sample SAMN13153338, study PRJNA577476) | soil metagenome | isolation source: 200 cm saprolite under Douglas fir tree site 1 | place: USA:California | collected 2015-04-18
CCGACGCCGATGCGGTGGCTCACGCCGTGACCGATGCGATTATGGGCGCCGCGGGCCTGGGCGACATCGGCCGCATGTTTCCCAACGACGATCCCCAGTGGAAGGACGCCAGCTCGATCGATCTACTCAATAGGGCGTTTCTGAAAGTCGTCGAAGCAGGCTTTCAATTCGTGCACGCCGACGTCACCGTGATTATGGAGAAGCCCAAACTCGCGCCGCATCTCGACGCGATGGAGGAACGGCTGGCCGAGGCGCTGCTCGCCGGGCCCGCCCACGTGTCCGTGAAAGCCAAGACGAACGAGGGCATGGGCTGGATTGGAAAAGGCGAAGGAGTCGCTGTGTTTGCAGTCGCGACGCTCAGCGGAGGCCCAAGAGTCTCCTGACGGACCTCTCCCCCGGGGCTCTGTACGCGCTGATCGCGGTTCTGGCCGCCGTCGAAAACATCTTTCCACCGGTTCCGGCCGATGCCGCCGTGGCCCTGGGGGCATTTCTGGCTGGGCGGGGCTACATGAATGCCTGGCTCGTCTTTGGGCTGACCTGGACAGCGAACGTGGGATCGGGAGCGGCCGTCTACGCGCTGGCGCGCCGCCATGGGGCTCTGGTCTCTCGCGGCTTTCTGGGCCGGCACATCTTCACCGCCGGCACCGTCGCACATATCGAGGAGCAGTATCGCCGGCATGGCGTGTACGGCATCTTCTTCTCGCGCCTGTTGCCGGTGTGGCGCGGCGTTGTGATGCCGTTCGCGGGCATTGCGCGCGTGCCCGCCTGGCGCGCACTGATTCCCTTGGCGCTCGCTTCGGGCGTCTACTATGGAGCCCTTACATACCTCGTCAGCAGATTGGGCACGGACCTGGATGACGTGCTCCGCGTCGTGCGCGGCGTCAACACGGTGCTCGCCGTCGTCGCCGGCGTGCTCATTCTGGTGATCGCTTTATGGATCATTCGCCGCCGCCGCTCCCCCCGTCGTCCTCCCCAGTAGCTCGGGCGTTCCACCTCGAGCGGTTCCGCGATTATCTCGCCCTCGAGGCTGGCAACAGCCGGCATACGGTTGCGAGCTATCTGCGCGACATCACACGGCTGAGTGAGTACGCCACCCCGCGCGGGGCCAAAGCACCGGAGCAGCTGTCCGCGGCCCAGCTGCGCGAGTTCATTTACTTCCTCAAAGACCTGGGTCTCGCGCCCACCACGATCCGCCGGCAGATCTCGGCGATTCGCACCTACTTCAAGTTTCTGGTGGGAGAGGGGATCGCCGCCCGCGATCCCAGCGAACGGATCGAGTCGCCCAAGCGGTGGCGAACCCTCCCCACGGTCCTGACTGTCGCCGAGGTCGAGAAGCTGCTTGATGCCCCCAATACCAACGAGCCGCTCGCGATGCGTGATGTTGCGTTGCTCGAATTCGCGTACGCAACGGGGGTGCGCGTGTCGGAGCTGGTCGCGCTCAAGCTGCAAGACATTCTCTTTTCCGAAGGCGTCGCGCGTGTCTTCGGAAAAGGGGCCAAGGAGCGCCTCGTGCCGGTGGGACGCCGGGCGTTGGGCGCCGTCTCGTCATACGCGCGGGAAATTCGACCCACGCTCGACCGCGGCAAGACCCGCGGTTTCCTGTTCTTGAACGCCCGAGGCACGCCGTTGTCACGGGTCGGCGCGTGGGGCATCATCAAGGCCCATTCCCGCCGCGCGGGATTGGTGAAGCGCGTGACCCCACATACCCTGCGGCACACCTTTGCCACCCATCTACTGGAGGGTGGCGCCGATCTGCGCGCGGTGCAGGAGATGCTGGGTCACGCCGATCTCTCGACGACGCAGCTCTACACCCATGTCGATCGGGACTACCTCCGCACCGTCCACAAGAGCTACCACCCGCGCGCCTAGCGGCCGCTTAACGCTCCTCGCTCGCCATTCAACAACGCGGCGATCGCGGTGGCCTCGGCGTCGGTCAACCCCAGATCCGGCATCTTCTCCGACGCCGGATTCTTCACTTTCTGAATGACGTATTCGCGCGCCAAATGCCGCCCGCCGAGCTCCGGCCCGACCGTGACCAGTTGGTTATCGGGCCGGTCGGCGAGATCGATATTCGAGTGACAGGTGTTGCATCCCTTGGCAACGAAGAGCATCTGCCCGCGGTCGCGTGCCGCCATCGCCGGGCGTGACGTACCCGCAGCGATCACAGGTTGCGGATAAAGACGCAGCTCGTTGTTCATAAAGCCGCTCCTGATCGTGAACCGCACCTCGCCAGCGGCGGGGGGGGGGGCCGTGAACGTGACCGCGTAGGTCCCTTCGGCGGAACGCGCTACCGCAGGGATGACGACTTCACGAGCACCTGGGCTGTCGATGACCAGTTGCGGCCGCAACCCGCTCAAAAGCGTCCGGCCGTGCTGTCGGACTTGAAACTCGATCGTGTATTGCTGTCCAGCGACGAAGTATTCCGGTAGGTCTTTGACCGTTACCACCGCCCAACCGCCCATTGCGACTACCCCTGCGACGAATGCCGCTGCGACTTTCAGCATGAGGTGCCTCCTTCAAGCATTTGGTGTATCCTCCAGCCGGCCTTTCTAGGATGCCGACGGGCATCCAGGGGTTTAGCGAGCAGCGTCACCTCAGGCGATGTAGAATTCAGCATGCTGTTCGTGCTCGACAACTACGACTCGTTCACCTACAACCTGGTGCAGTACCTCGGCGAGCTGGGGGAAAACCCCGTTGTCTATCGGAACGACGCGCTGAGCGTCGCCGATGTGGAGGCGCTGAAGCCAACCGCGGTCGTCCTGTCGCCAGGGCCCAAGACTCCCGCGCAGGCTGGGATTCTCGTGCCCCTCGTCCAGGCGCTCGCGGGCCAAGTGCCGATCCTCGGCGTGTGTCTGGGTCACCAGGCCATCGGAGTGGCGTTCGGCGGCAAGATCGTGCGGGCGCCGCGGCTGATGCACGGCAAGACCTGCCCCATCGTCCATAGCGACGACGAGCTGTTCGACGGCATCCCAAGCCCGTTCACGGCGATGCGCTACCACTCCCTCGTCGTCGATCCCGCCTCGCTCCCCCCGGCGCTGGTCGTCACCGCGATGAGCGCGGACCGTAGAGGCGCGGGAGATGCTTCAGAGATCATGGCCATGAAGCATCGTGATCATCCGACCTACGGCGTACAGTTCCATCCCGAGTCCATCGGGACGGAGCACGGGAAGCGCATTCTCGAGAATTTCCTGCGCGTGGTCAGGTCCACCGCCGGCCTCGTATGACGTTGGGGAAGAAGGCGGTAACCTCGGGCTAGACTCCACGGCACAGATTTTGTATCTTCCCCCGTGCCCGTCCTTGGCGTGATTCCTGCACGGCTGGGCTCCAGCCGGCTCCCCCGCAAGCCACTCCTGCCACTGGGTGGCGAACCCCTCATCATCGTCGTCACTCGCCGCATCGCCGATTTCGGCGTTTGCGATCGCATCGTCGTGGCCACCGACGCCCGAGAGATCGCGAACGTCGTGGCGGACGCGGGTTTTGAGGCGGTCATGACGTCCCCCGATCACACCACGGGGACGGAGCGAGTCGCGGAAGTCGTTGCCAAAGCGCCGTTTAGCAGCTTCAACTTCATTGTGAACGTCCAGGGCGATGAGCCCTTCGTCGCGGCAGCCGCCGTGAGTGGCGCGCTCGCCTGTCTCGAGGGCGGTGATCCGCTCGGCACTGCCGCCGGCTCGCTCGACCGGGCGTTGGTCAACGATCCGAGCCGAGTCAAAGTGGTCGTGGATGCACGGGGTCGGGCGGTGTACTTCTCACGCGCGCCGATCCCGTTCGACCGCGATGGCAAGGGCGACGTGGTCTACCATCAGCACGTCGGCGTGTACGCCTATACGCGGGAAGCGTTGGAGGCATGGGTGCGGTTGCCGCCCGTTCCCGAAGAACAGTGGGAAAGGCTGGAGCAGCTGCGGCCGTTACTGCACGGCATTCCGATGGGTGTGACGCTGTTCGACGGACCGGCGGCACCAGGGATCGATACGCCGGCTGACCTCAAGTGGGCTGAAGCGGAAATCACCCGACACCTGAGGGAGGTGAGTCCTTGAGCTCGACGAAATACATCTTCGTGACGGGCGGCGTGGTGAGCTCCCTCGGCAAGGGAATCGCGGCAGCGTCGCTTGGCCGGCTGCTCGCCGAACGGGGGCTCAAGGTCACGATCCAGAAGTTCGATCCCTACATCAACGTCGATCCCGGCACGATGTCGCCGTTCCAGCACGGCGAGGTGTACGTGACCGACGACGGCGCCGAGACCGATCTCGACCTCGGACACTACGAGCGGTTCATCGACCGGTCGCTGTCGCAGGTGAACAACGTAACGACCGGCCGGATCTATCTCTCGGTCATCACCAAGGAACGGCGCGGCGAATATCTCGGCTCGACGGTGCAGGTGATTCCGCACATCACAGACGAAATCAAGAGCGCGATCCGCCGGCTGGCGCCCGACCACGACGTGGTGATCACCGAAATCGGCGGCACGGTCGGCGACATCGAATCGCTGCCGTTCCTCGAGGCGATCCGCCAATTCCGTCAGGAAGTGGGCCGGGACAACACGCTGTTCATCCATCTGACGCTTGTCCCGTTTATCGCTGCGACGGCAGAGCTGAAAACCAAGCCAACGCAGCACTCGGTGCGCGAGCTGATGCAGATCGGAATCCAGCCCGACATCCTGGTGTGCCGCACCGAGCGGTCGCTGTCGGAAGACCTGAAGCGCAAGATCGCGCAGTTCTGCAACGTGGACTTCGGCTGCGTGGTTGAAAGTCCCGACGTGAAGTCGATCTACGAAATCCCCCTCAAGCTCCACGAGCAGGGACTCGACAAGGAAGTCTGCAAGCGACTCCATCTAGACACCAAAGAGCCGGACCTGCGCGGCTGGGCGGCGATGGTGGACAAGATCCTCAAGCCGCCGCACCAGGTGCGGATCGCCGTCGTGGGCAAATACACGGAGCTCGCCGACAGCTACAAGAGCATCCACGAAGCGCTCGTCCATGGCGGGATCGCCAATGAGGCGGGGGTGTCGATCCAGTGGATCGCGTCCGACCGCTTCACCGATCAAGAGACCGCGGGTGAGCTGCTCGCGAGCTACGACGCCTTGCTCGTGCCGGGCGGCTTCGGCGTACGTGGGGTGGAGGGGATGCTCGAGGCGATTCGCTGGGCGCGCGAGCACAAGCTGCCGTTCTTCGGCATCTGTCTCGGTCTGCAGACGGCGATCATCGAGTTCGCCCGCAACGTCTGCAAGATTCCCGATACCAACTCGAGCGAGTTCGCTCCCGAGTGCGAGAACCCCGTGATCGCGTTGATGCGCTCGCAGGAAGGGATTCAGGAGATGGGCGGCACGATGCGGCTGGGCGCCTATCCCTGCCGCTTGCGCCCCGGCTCACACGTGGCGCAGGCGTACAACGCGACGGAAGTGAGCGAGCGGCACCGCCATCGCTACGAGGTCTCGAACGCGTATCGCGACGTGCTCGCGGAGTACGGCATGCGCTGCTCGGGCCTCTCACCGGATGGCTCGCTCGTCGAGATGATCGAGCTCCCCGACCATCCGTGGTTCATCGGATGCCAATTCCACCCCGAGCTCAAGTCGCGGCCGATGCGCCCGCACCCGCTGTTCGCGGGCTTCGTCGGTGCGGCGCTCGACCGCCGCAAGCTCCAGCCGCGCGCCGAGCCGTCGCGCCAGCTGGCCGAGCTCACCGACTGATATGTCCCAGCGGTTCGCGGCGGAGAGCAACCCGTTTCTCATCGCGGGTCCGTGTGTCGTCGAATCCGACGACCTGAACGTCCGCATCGGCGAGGCGTTGGCGGAGCTGGCGGTCAAGCTCGGTATCGGCGTCATCTACAAGGCCTCGTACGACAAAGCCAATCGCTCCCGCTTGAATGCACCGCGCGGCCCCGGGCTCGAATCGGGTCTCCGCGCGCTCGAGAAGGTGCGCGGTGCAACCGGTCTTCCGATTCTGACTGACGTCCACGAGCCGGGGCACGTCCCGCTCGCCGCGCGCATCGCCGATGTGCTGCAGATCCCCGCCTTCCTGTGCCGGCAAACCGATTTGCTCCTCGCTGCGGGAAGGGCCGGCCGCCCCGTGAACATCAAGAAAGGCCAGTGGATGGCGCCCGAAGAGATGCGCGGCGCCGTCGAGAAGGTGCGCGCGGGCGGAGCGCCGGAAGTCGCCGTGACCGAGCGCGGGACTTTCTTTGGCTACGGCGACCTCGTGGTGGACATGCGCAGCTTCCCGCGACTGCGCGCCGCCTGTAACGCTCCTGTCGTCTTCGACGCCACCCATTCGGTGCAACAACCCGGACAGGGCAGGGATGGCTCGAGCGGGGGCGAGCGAGGCTTCATTCCGCCCCTGCTGTACGCCGCCGCCGCCGCCGGCGCCGACGGCTTCTTCCTCGAAACCCACCCCGATCCGGCCCGCGCACCGTCCGACGGACCGAACATGGTGCCGCTCGACCAGCTCGCCGGGATCGTGGGCCTCGCGGTGGACGTTTGGCATCGCGTCCGGGAGACCGTCCGTGCATAAGCCGGTGCGTGCTGCGACGCCTCAGACTGGGGGGGGGGCCAAGCAGCTCGTCGATCGAGGCAAGCGCGTACTCGCGCTCGAGGCGGCGGCCGTCCAGCGCCTGGCCGATACGCTCGGGCCCGCGTTCGCTCGCGCCATCGAGATTCTCGCCGCCGCCAAGGGTCGAGTCATCGTCTCGGGCGTGGGCAAGTCGGGTCTGATCGCGCGCAAAATCGCCGCGACGTTCACGTCCACCGGCACGCCGGCGATGTTCCTGCATCCCGTGGACTCACTGCACGGCGACCTCGGCATCGTGAGCCGGGATGACGTCGGCATCGTCCTGTCCAAAAGCGGCGCCTCCGACGAGCTGTTCGGTCTCGTCAATCAATTGAAGCGCCTCGGGGTACCGATCATCGCGCTGACGGGTGATGCCGAGTCGCCACTGGGACGGCAGGCAACCGTGGTGCTCGATGCCTCGGTCGCCGATGAAGCCTGTCCGGAAACACTCGCCCCGACCGCGAGTACCACCGTCGCGCTGGCGCTAGGTGACGCGCTCGCGGTGACGCTGCTCGAGGTCAAAGGCTTCCGCCGCGAGGATTTCGCCGCCCTCCATCCCGGCGGCGTCCTGGGACGGAAGCTCCTGCTGCGCGTCGCCGATGTGATGCTGACGCAGGATCTGCCCATCCTCACCCCGGACCGCCCGATGCGGGAGTGCGTCGTGCTGCTCGCCGAGAAGCGCGGCACCGTCGCCGTGGTGGAGCAGAGCACGAAGGCGACACTCGCCGGCGTGGTGACCGCGGGCGACCTGACACGGCTCATGGAACGGACGGACACGTTTCTCGATATGCCGGTCGGCGACGTCATGACCAAAACGCCCAAGGCCACGACCGCGGAGGAGCTGGCGAGCGCCGCGGTGAGTCTCATGGAGCGTCACGGGATCATGGCTCTGCCGGTGCTCGATGGTGACAGGAACGTCGTGGGAATCGTGCACCTGCACGATCTCATGAAGGCCGGCGCGGTATGAACCGTTTGGCGCTGATCGTCTTTGTGCTTGCGGGAGGGTGTAAGAGCGGAACTCCTGTCACGGCGACGCAGGCCGTCCTCGACAGCGCGGACCAGGTGCTGCTCGGGATGAGCCATTACGTCACGGAGTCCGGCGTGCTGCGGGCGCGGGTGCGCGCCGATACCGCGTACTTCTTCTCCAACACCCAGCGCGCCGAGCTGCGCAATGTGCACGTGACCTTCTACGACATAACGGGAAAGCCGACTTCGACGCTGACCTCGCGCGAGGGAACGCATCACTGGCGTACCGGCGATATGGAAGCCCGCGGTACCGTCGTCGTCATCCGCGACAAAGACGGGGGGACGATGCGGACCGAGGTGATGTACTACAACCAAGCGCGCAACGAGGTGAGCTCGAACCAGGCGTTTGTGTTCGATGGGCCGGACCGCCACATCGAAGGTCAAGGCTTTACCTCTGACCCGGAATTCAAGAAGATCACCGCCACCCATCCTCGCGGCACCGGTGGGCAGTTCATCCTTCCCAGCCAATGATGCCGCTACTCGCCGTTGCATTGCTGCTGCAAGCTGTCCCCGCGTCGCAGGATACGGCGGCGGGGCGCCCGTGTCGCGTGGCCGTCGACTCGATGGGTCACTATACCGAGCTTACGAGCCCCGACGGGCAAAAAACCGTGCACGGTGGCGGAGGGGTGCTCGCGCACTGCGACGGCACGAGCACGACAATCTCGGCAGACAGTTTCGCGCACTATGGCGCCGTTGGCCGGCTCGATCTCATCGGTCGAGTCGTGATTCGCGATACCGGGCTCGCTCTGGACGCGCGTTTTGCTTCCTACTTCTTGCGCGACGAGCGCCTCGAGGCCCACAACAACGTCGTCGCCGTGAATCGGCGTACCGGTTCCATCCTGCGCGGCCCCAACCTGAAGTACTGGCGCGCGGTGAAGGGGGTTCGCGATACCGTCGAGATGTACGCGACGCAGCGGCCGACCGTCGAATACCGCCAAAACGAGCCGGGCGACTCCGGGCCGCAGGAACCCTACATCATCGTCGCCGATCGTCTCCGCTTCAAAGGCGACGACCGCATGTGGGCGGGCGGCAAGGTCACGATCGACCGGAGCGACTTTGCGTCGCGGTCGGACTCCATGATGCTGGACCAGACTGCGGGGTTCGGCGTCCTGATCGGCAACCCCAGCGTCGAGGGCAGGGGACGCACGAGCACCGGGGAGGCCGGCAAGAACTACACGCTCGTCGGGACTCGCATCGAGCTCGCCCTCGCGCAACGCGACATCACAAGGGTCAAGGCGCTGGGCCACGGCAAAGCTACCGGCGCCGACTGGACGCTCACCGCGGACACGATCGATCTCCGCATCGCCAACCGGCTACTGCAGCAGACATTCGCGTGGGGCGACACCACACGCCCGCATGCGATCTCGGCGCTGTACACGATTCAATCCGATTCGCTCGCGATCGACTCGCCCGGTGAGATCCTCACCGAATCCCGGGCGTTCGGCAACGCGTTCTCGACCGCTAAACGCGACTCCACCACACCCCCCAAAGAGACCGACTGGATTACGGGGGACTCGCTCACGATTCGCTTCGCGCAGGAACAGGACTCGCTCACCAAGCGGCCGCGCTCCCGGTTGCACGAGCTCGTTTCGCGTGGATCGCCGGCTCGAGCCTTGACGCATCATCCCCAAGAGCGGGATACAACGCATGCCGGCCCGTCGATCAACTATTCCCGCGGCCATCAGATCACGCTCGCGATGCTGAAGGATCGGATCGATCGCGTGGTGGTGGCCGGCAAAGCGGACGGGGTGCACCTCGAGCCCCGACCGGTGGTCGCGGCCGACAGCCTGAAGGGCGTGGCCGACAGCCTGAAGAGGGCATCACCTCCGCCACCTCCACCGCCTCCACCACCGGCTGTTCCGTGACGGGGCTCGACCGCTTCTCGGACCTCTTCGCGACGCGCGACTCCTCGCTTGCCCTGGCGGCCGGGGCACTCGCGCGCATCGCCGACGACCAGGGCCAGGCCGCGTTCAGCGATCTCGCCGTCGCCTATCGCGAGGAATTCCTCAAGCTGCGCGCCCACGCCAAGGGCGAGATGGTGGACGCGGGCAGCCTGTCCGTGGATGACGCGCGGGCCTATCTGGCGACGTCGGTATTGCCGCGGCTGGCGATGCTGAAGGTGCTGGTGCTCCCCATGGGAGCGCTCTGGGGCGACGTGCCGGTCGCATTCGCCCCCGACGTCTGGGCCAGCATGCCCGCCGACCGCACGGCGGCGGCGCAGCACTTCCTCGCGCTGGCCGAGGACACCGTGGCCCGCAGTGAGTCCGTCAGTGGCGAGCATCCAGTCGTCCGCGGCGGCAGCCGGCTTGAGGCGCAGCATCTCGTGAAGGCGTACAAGGGGCGGCGCGTCGTGAACAACGTGTCGCTCGATCTGGCGCAAGGCGAGATCGTCGGACTCCTGGGCCCGAACGGGGCGGGGAAGACGACCTCCTTCTACATGATCACCGGCCTGATCCGCCCCGATGAGGGCAAGATCGTGCTCGACAGCCGCGACATCACGGCGCTGCCGATGTACCTCCGGGCCCGCTCCGGGATCGGCTATTTGGCGCAGGAGCCGTCGATCTTTCGCAAGCTGTCGGTCGAGGAAAATGTGATGGCGATCCTCGAGACACTGAACATCGACGCCGACGAGCGGGCACGGCGGCTCGAGTCGCTGCTCGATGAGCTCGCGATCAAGCATCTGCGCCAGCAGAAGGCATACCAGCTCTCCGGCGGCGAGCGGCGCCGGCTCGAGATCACGCGGGCGCTCGTGACCGAGCCCAAGTTCCTGCTGCTCGATGAGCCGTTCGCCGGCGTGGATCCGATCGCCGTCAACGACATCCAGACGATCGTCGCGGGACTGCGCCACCGCGGCATCGGCGTGCTGATCACCGACCATAACGTTGAGCAGACGCTCGACATCGTGGACCGCGCCTACATCATGTTCGAGGGTCGAGTGCAGGTCGCCGGAACGGTGCGGCAGCTCGTCTTCGACGACCGCGTCGCCTCGCTCTATCTCGGTCCCACGCTCACGACGCGGCTGCGCTCGCGCCTCTCGCCGGTGACGGTATGAAGACCGGCCTGCATCAACACACCGCGCTGCGGCAAGACCTGCGGATCAATCCGCGCCTGTACCAGGCGATGGATTTGCTGTACATGCCGCTGCTCGACCTCGAGCAACACCTCAAGCAGGAGCTGCTCGGCAATCCGTTCCTCGAGATGATCGAGCCGGAGGAAGAGGTCCAGGCGACAGCGGCGGAGCAGCAGCAAAACAAGCCCGAAAAGGAGGCAAAGGCCGAGGACGGGCCCGACTGGGAAAGCATCCTGCTCGAGGACCGCACGGAGCACGGCGTGCCGAGCGGTAGCTATAGCGATGCCCGCGAATACGTGGAGCCCGTCACGGTCGAGGGCAAAGACCTGATCGACTATCTGCGCGACCAGACCCGGATGCTCGACCTCAACCCGCGCCAACAGCTGCTCGCCGAGGAATTCCTCGGCAACATCGGGGAGGATGGCTATCTCCAGCACAGCGTCGACGAGATCCTCAAGGGCGCGAACCAGCTGCTCGAAGAGCACGAGGCCGAATCGGACCTCGATCTGAATGTGCCGGCGTTCACGATGGCGGAAGTCGAAGCGATGCTGCACATCATCCAGCAGCTCGACCCCCCCGGCACGGGCGCGCGCAACCTGCGCGAGTGCTTGACGCTGCAGCTCGAGAACCAAAAGCGCACCGACACGCTGGTGTACCGGCTGGTCAAGGACGCCTTCGACGACCTGATCGCGCACCGCTGGAGCGATCTGGGCAAGCGCTTTGGGCTCGCGCCCGAAGAGGTCCAGCGCGCGGCTGACGAGCTCGCCCGCCTCGATCCCAAGCCCGGGCTGCAGCATTCTGCCGCCAACGACGCCTACATCATCCCCGACCTGATCGTCGAAAAGATCGACGACAAGTACCATGTCTTCCTGAACGACAGCGGGCTGCCGCGGCTGCGCATCTCCAAGACGTACCAGGAGATCGCGCGCGACAAGAAGAAGTACGACGGCGAGAGCAAGGAGTTCATCAACCAGCGCCTCAACAGCGCGCACTGGATGATTCAGGCCATCGAGCAGCGCCGGCAGACGATGCTCAAAGTGATGAATTTCATCGTGGACCGGCAGCGCGAGTTCTTCGAGAAGGGCATCGACCACCTCAAGCCGCTCACGTTGCGCGAGGTCGCCGACGTCATCAGCATGCACGAGAGCACGGTGAGCCGCGTGACCAACGAGAAGTATGTGCAGACGCCGCGCGGTCTCCTGCCGCTCAAGTTCTTCTTCTCGAGCGGCCTGTCGACCACGACGGGCGAGGACGCCAGCGCGCGGTCGATCAAGTCCCAGATCCAAAAACTGGTCGACGACGAGCCGCCCAAGAACCCGCTCACCGATCAGCAGATCGTCGAGATGTTCGATCGCAAAGGCGTGAAGATCGCTCGGCGCACCGTGGCCAAGTACCGCGACCAGCTCGGCATCCTGCCCGCGCGCATGCGCAAGCGGCTATGAGCCTCGCGACGAACTCGACCCCGCCCGACGTCAGCGTCCTTGTGCCTGCCAAGGACGAGGCCGAGAACCTCGCGGAGTTCGTGCGGCTGACGCGCGAAGCGTTGCTGCCGCTGCCGTACGCCTGCGAGCTCGTGATCATCAACGACGGCAGTCACGATGCCACGCCGCGGCTGCTCGAAGAGCTTGTCGCGAACCATCCATTCGTCCGGGTCGTCACGCATCGCACGCAGCGCGGCATTGCCGACGCCTTGCAGTCGGGCGCCGACCTCGCCCGCGGTCGGGTGCTCGTCTACTATCCGGCCGACCTGCAGTACCTGCCGTCCGACATCCCTACGCTGGTCGCGCCGATCCTGGATGGGCAGGCGGACGTCGTCACGGGCACGAAGCAGGGTCAGTACAACAAGCGCTTCGTTTCGGGCATCTACAACACGCTGAGCCGTTGGTTGTTTGGCGTGCGCGTGAAGGACCTGAATTCGGTGAAAGCGTATCGCCGCGAGATCATGGACATGGTGCCGATGCGCCCCGACTGGCACCGGTTCATGGTCGTGATCGCAGCGTCACAGGGGTTCCGCCTGGCCGAGCGGCCGGTCCCGGTACATCCGCGGCGTGCCGGCACGTCGAAGTTCGGGATCGGCCGCATTCCCGTCGGCGTGCTCGACCTGATGTCCGTGTGGTTCCAGCTCCGCTTCGCGCGCAAACCGATGCTGTTCTTCGGCGTGATCGGCGCGACGCTGTTCTCGGTTGGCCTGGTCGTCGGCGCGGTCGCCCTGTATTTGCGCTTCGGGCCGCCTCACGTCGGCTTCCGCCCCCTCCTCGATCTGATCATGGTCCTGGTGATCTCAGGCGTCGTGCTGTTCGGCTTTGGGTTTGTGGGGGAGATGCTGGCGGGCATGCGGGAAGAGATCCGCGCGATCGAGCGCGAGATGAGGAGAATCCGCACCGAAGAGTAGCGTGGAGCAAAATGTAACGCCGTAGGTATTAACCCTCGCGATGCCGCCGCTCGCTCTCACCTCACTCCTTCAGCAAGCACTCCCGTGGCTGTCCGCGGATGGTCGGGCGGTCATGAACACGCTCGTCTGCAGCAACGGCCGCGTGGGATCAACGCAGGTGCTGTGCGAACGCGTGGGACTCCGCAGCCGCTTCCAGCTCAACCGACTGTTACGGCGTGAGGGGCTCCCACCCTATGAGGAGCTGGCAGGATGGGTCTGCGTGTTCTACTGGATGGTGCGGGGTGACGCGGCAGATGGGCGCGTGGCGCTTCGCTCGCTCGCGCCGCAAACGCGCATCGAGATCGCCAGTGCATACCGGCTGGTCCGGCGCGTCACAGGCCATTGCTGGAAGGAACTGCGGCGCGCGGGCACGTCCGAAGTGATTCGCTGGTTCCAGTACCGGACTCATCCGCCCCGCCCAATCCGGCAACCACTCGCGATGCGCTCGGCGGTGCGGGCCGCAGGACCGCCAGCTCGACTGGCCAACTCGTCCGTCGCGGCGGCTCAGTCTCAACCCCGCCGTCTGGCGCTGCCCGGAGGGCCGTACGGCATCGCGGTGCGGGGACGCGACCTCGCGTACATAACACGCGGTCAGGCGGCGTCAGTCGAACGACTGGACCTGACGAGCGGCCGGCTCACGGGCAGCACCTTCATCGGCTGCACGCCGAGCTGTGTGGCATTCGATCCATCCGGAGCGCGCGCGTACGTGAGCGTGCACTATCTCGACGAGATCGCCGTCATGGACGCCACGCGTCACGTTCTGATCCAGACCTGGCCGGTCCGCGGGGACCCACTCCCGCTCCTGCTGTCTCCCACCGGTCACACGCTCTTTGTGACGACGAACGACGATCAACTCTTCGGCCTGTCGGCGATGACCGGCCGCGTGCTCGGCTCGATCCGGCTGCCCGCGACGTCCCATCATCTCGCCCTGCACCCGGCCGGGGACCGTTTCTACGTGGCCACGCGGACCGCCGGATCCGTGCTCGAAGTGGACGTCTCACGCTACAGGGTGTTGCGCAGCTTCCCGCTCGGCGGCTGGCCGCAGGGTTTGGTCGTGTCGCCGGATGGGACGACGGTGTACGCGGCGAACGAGCACCACGGGCTCGACGTCATCGGGCTCGGAAACGGCAAATGCGTCGCACGACTCGAATGCGAAAGGGGCTCGGTGGCACTGGCGATGAGTCCGGATCACCGCTTCCTCTACGCCGGCCATCCGCGGCAAGGCAGGGTCGGGGTGATCGAGCTCCCTTCCGGAAAGCAACGGGGTACGCTCGAGACCGGCGGCCGGCCGGCGCAGATCGCGTTCGATGGGAACGGTCGGGTCATCCTGGCGAACGAAGCCGGATGGCTCGACGTCTTGCCGATCGGCGGCCTCCACCTCGCCCCGAGTCAATCTTTGGATTGATGATGTATTGAGCGCTTCGGGTTGCGACGGTTCACCCCTCCTGCCTACGTGTGGCTAACCACAATTCCGAGCAGAGTCGAATGAGCCGGCTACCGACAATCCTGATCGCCATGGCGATTGGTGCGACACTCGCCGTCGGCTGTTCCTCCCCGACCGAACCAGGACCCATCTCCGCGAGCCTGCCCGCAGGACCGGGCGACGGCACTGTAGCGCGCATGGCGCTGCCCAGAGCGCCGCTAGGCATCGCGGTGGCGGACGAGGGATTTGCGTACATCACGCAGCCCGACCATGGCTTCTCCGGTGGCACTCTCGCCCGCGTGGATTTGAAGGGGCGCACGGTGACGGCGACGATCCCGGTCGGACGGGTCCCGTCGTTGGTGATCTTCAATGCCGAGCGCACGCGCGCCTATGTGTCGAACCAGTGGAGCGACAATATCGGCATCGTCGACGTCGCGTCCGGTACGCAGATAGACACGATCCCGACCGTTGGGGACCCGTTTGCGCTCGCGCTGTCGCCCGACGGCGGCTCGCTGCTGGTCACGACCAATGCGAACCGGCTGTTCAAGATCGACCTTGCGACGAAACGCATTCTCGGCTCGATCGCCCTTCCGGCCACATCGCACCACATCCTCATGGCGCCGCGCGATGAGTCCCTCCTGAATCTGCACGACCGCTTTCTCTACGTCGCGACACGGGATGGCGGGAGCGTGATGGAGGTGAATTGGCGCCAGATGACCGTCAGCCGGACCTTCACGCTCGGCGGCAGGCCCCAGGATATGGCGTTTTCGCCGAACGGCGAGGAGCTGTACGTCGCGAACGAGGTGAGCAACGTCCTGCACGTGATCGACCTCGCGACGGGAACGTTCACCAACATTCCGCTCGCGGGCGGTGGTGAGGGGCTGGCGCTCGGGAATGATGGCAACGCCATCTACGTAGGGTTGGTGTTCGCAGGCGCGGTGCAGGTGATCGACCGCCGGGACGGCGAAACCGTGCGCCTGATTCCGGTGGGCGGCGTCCCGCGGGAGATCGCGCTCGACTACACGGGGCGCGACGTCCTGGTATCCAACGAAGACGGATGGGTGGACTTCATCGAGCCGAACGATTCGCTCGTCCCGCCTCCACCGCCGCCGCCGCCGCCTGATACGGGGTACACGCGCGTCGGATTGAGCGACGGCGCGCTCGGCGTCGCCGTCTCCGGCGACATCGCCTACGTCACCCGGCCGTACGCCAACATGGTCGCTCGACTGGATCTCCGGACCAACAGCGTCACCCCGTCCTTCCCGGTCGGCAACGTGCCGTGCTACATCGTATTCAACTCGACTGGCACGCGGGCGTACGAGGCCAATCAGTTCAGCGATAATGTCAGCGTCATCGACGTCGCGACAAATACCCAAATCGCCACGATCCCGCTCACCGGTGATCCGTTGCCGGTCGCGATTTCCACGGATGACCACACGCTCTTCGTCACGACCAACGCGAACCAGCTGTTCAAGGTGGATCTCGCGACCAACACGGTCACCGGTTCACTCGCCTTGCCGGCGACGTCGCACCACCTCCTGACGCATCCGAACGGCGACCTCGTGTACGTTGCCACGCGTGACGGCGGCACGGTACTCGAGGTGAACTGGCACACGATGACGGTCGTCCGCACGTTCTTCTTGGGGGCGAGACCGCAAGGCATGGCGATCGCCGCTGACCAGTCAGAACTCTACGTAGCCAATGAGCTGAGCGACGTGCTGCACGTCATCACGCTCTCGAGCGGCGCGATCACCAACGTCCCGCTCGCGGGAGGGGGAGAAGGGATGTCCCTTGGTGCCGACGGGAAACTCTACGTGGGTGAAGTCTTCAGCGGGCTCGTTCAAGTCGTAGACCCCGCGACGCGCACCGTCGTGCGCACGATCACGATGGGCGGGACGCCTCGCGAGGTGGCGACGGACGCTGAACGGCATCACGTCCTCGTCGCGAACGAGGGCGGATGGGTGGACATCATCCGCTGACGCGGGTAAGCCGTACTCCGTAACGCCCGAGGAACAGGACCAGCTCTTCCGTAAGTCGAGAGCCGTTCTCGCTGCGGGTGCGGCTGCCGAGATCGAGCCAGTACACCCCGCGTTTCGTGAACTCGACACGGGACTCGGCCGGCAGCGCGGTCTCGCTGAACACCGTGTCGCCGCGCGCCGCCGTGCTCCCGGGAACCGGGTGGCCTCGCAACCACAGCAGGCGCCAGGTCCGTAAACCGTAGCGATACTGACGAACCGGCGTCTGCTGCTCGACCGTTACACCACTGTGCTGCAGGTACCGATCGAACTCCGCAATAATCGTCGCCACCAACGCGCTGCGTTCGTCGTCGCTCAGGCGGCGCGGGAAGTCAGGCGCCGACCGGATGACCTTGGCCGGAGAACCGACCGCGAGGCTTTTGGGTGGAATGTTTCCGGAGACCAGTGAGTTCGCACCGATCACGCTCCCATCGCCGATCGTGCTGCCCGGCATTACGAACACGCGCCACGGCAGCCACACGCTCGCTCCCAACGTGACGGGCTCATACGTGACGGGGTAGCCGTCCAGGGCGTTCGCCCACGCACCGTGCGTGAAGATCAGGCAATGCCCACCGATCCCGGTGTCGTCTCCGATCACGACCGGCTTCGTCGGATTGATGTTCGTGAGCTGCAGGATGATGGTGCGGCTGCCGAGCACGAACTTGGACTCGGGAAGTTGCGGCCCGCCGACGTACACCTGCTCGCGAATCTTTGCGTCTTCCCCGATCTCGATGACATTGCACGACAGGTAGCTGAACGTCCCGACGCTCGAATGCCGTCCGATCCGGATCGTCTCGCCCTGGACGACGGCGAGGAATCCGATCTCGACGTGATCGCCCAGCTCCACGTGCTTTCCGATGACGACGCCGCCGAAGCTGATGCGCACGCGCCGTCCAATGCGGTAACCCAGGAGCAGTCGATAGGCCAGCACCTTCAGCGGGCTCGGGAGCCAGCCGAAGAGAACGATGTGCCGCCACGGGATGCGCGTTTTCGGAAGGAGTGTTTCGGGCATCGGGGTGGTAATGTACGTTTCGACGCCCTGTGATCAAACTCCCCGAGGCCCGCGGCCTGTCATCGGCCGAGCAATTCGCGCTCGATCTGCTCGTCGATCTCTCCCGGCTGGTGCCCGCGTCTCCGCTGCTCGAGGTCACCCGCCTGGAAGTGAGCAACGGTCAGAACAGCCGCGACCTGCGAGGGTGGGAAGCGGCGGGGTGGGGGATCGAGGTGGCGGATGGCCTGGTGCGCGTGCCGCGTGCCATTCTTCGAGCCACCGTCGATGTTGCGGGAGCCGCAGTCGAACAGCGCGCGACCGAGCGCGACCGCTACCGCCGCGTCCCCTCAGCGGCAAACCCACTCGTGCGCGAAGGGCTCGAGCGCAGCCCGGTGATTCAGCGGGCCGGACTCGCACTCCAGGTCGCGGCGCGGAAAGCGGCCGGCCGGCGCGCGTTCCGCACGGTCGCGGCGTGGCCCGACGGGCGGCGTTGGGCGGCGGCGTTCACTCACGATCTCGACGTCGTGGCGTGGTGGCCCGCCTTCACGCTGCTTCGGATCGCCGAGCTCGCGCGCAAAGGCGCATTCGCGCGAATCGCAGCCGTCGCGGCGTCCGCGGTCAGCAGTGCAGGGTTCGATCCCGTGACCCAGGGCGTCGTCGGAGTGCTGAACTCCGAAGCAAACGCCCATATACGGTCCACCTGGTTCATCCTGAGCGGCACGCCGACGCTGCAGACGATGCGGGCCGGCGATCTGACGTACAGCCCCGAGTCGACCAAGGCTCGGGGGATCATTGCCCAGGTTCGCGCCATCGGCCACGAGATTGCCCTGCACGGCAGTTTCGCCACGCTTGACCACACCGAAGTCTTCGGCGAACAGCGGCAGCGGCTCGAAGCGATCGCCGGCTCGCCGGTGCGGGGGATTCGCCAGCATTACGTGCGGATTCAGCCCGGCGTCACCGAGCGAGCGATGGTGACCGCCGGGTTTCTCTATGACTCGACGTACGGCTTCCCGGACCGCAACGGTTTTCGGTTAGGTGTCGCCGACGTCGTGCCGCGTTGGGATGCTGAGGCCAACGCGCCGATCGCCATCGACGAAGCGCCGTTCACATGGATGGACCGAGCTCTGAGTAAGTATCGCGGCATCGAGCGTCCAGCTGCCTGGTCCGAGGATGCACTCGAGCTCGCGGCAACTGCTCGCAGCGTGGGCGGTCTGTGGGTCGGACTGTGGCATCCCAATCTCACGCCCGCGCTCGGTTTCCCCGATGCACCACCGGCCTACGTCGCGACGATTGCGGGTGTGTTGGCGGAGTCGCCCTTTGTGGCGCCCCTGGAGACGATCGTCGAGTGGCGGCGTGCTCGACGCACCGTACGCGTGGACGCGATCGCACCCAACGGCAGCGTCGAGGCATCCACTCGGGTCACGCCGCGGTTTCAGCTCCGCTTGGAGGATGCCGCCGGACGGCTCGCCGAGACGGCGGAATAGACGGCATCCCATTTTGCGGTGATCACGTCCCAGCTGAAGTGGGTGCGCAGCCGTTCGCGTCCCGCGTCGGCCAGACGCCTGGCGTAGGCGGGATCCCGAGCGAGCCGTTCGATCGCGGCCGCAAGCGCCTGCGGATCGGCCGGTGGCACGAGCAGACCCGACACACCGTTCTCGATGATGTCAGGAATCCCGCCCACACGGCTCGCGATTGCGGGGATGCCGTAGCTCATCGCGTCGAGTAGCGCGACACCCAACCCCTCCGTGTCCCCGCGCGCATCGATGATCGACGGCAAGACGAGGAGGTCGGACGTCACGAAAGCCTGATGCAGCTCGGCGTCCGGGACCTTGTGGCGGAAGTCGACCTCGACATTTCGCTCACGGGCCAGCGCCTCCAGTCGCTCCCGCTCCGGGCCGATCCCGATCGCCACGATGCGCACGGGAACTCGCCCATCCAGCCGGGCGGCGGCCTCGATGAGATACGCCAACCCTTTCAGCTCCACGAGCCGGCCGATGAACAGAATCGTCAACCGCTTGCCGGGGCCCGCCGCCAGCGCGCGCGGCGCCGAATGTCCAGCGAACGGCGTCGTGTAAGGAATCACGTCGATGGGAACGTCGACGAGCTCGCGGATCTCGCGTGCCGTTGCCGAGGAGATCGCCACGACGCGATCGGCCCAGCGACAGATCCAGCGCACGAACCCCTTGAGGAAGGGCAGGGAACGCTTCACCCAGCGCAGCTCGATCCCGTAGAACGTCAGCACCACGGGGGTGCTGCGGGCGCGTCGAGCGGCCCAGCCCCAGAGCGCCAGCGGCACCGGCCAGTGCACGTGAATGACGTCGTAGCGCTCGCGGCGACACAGCCGCCACACGGCGAACATCCCGGCGATCATGAACGGCGCGGGCATCAGCCGATAGAGCAGCGAACGCTGCATCCGGTCGGCGGCCGATTCGTCGTGGGTCAGCGCTTCCCAGCGCGCAAAGAAATAGCGGAACCGGTGCACCGGAATTCCCGCGAACCGATGGTCGCCGGCGCCATGGTAGGAGGAGGTGAAGACCTGCGCATCGTGACCGGCGGCGCGTTGCCGTTTCACCAGCTCGACCAGCCAGGGCGCGATGATGTCGCGCTCATCGCGCGGAAACGCGGTCACCAGGTGCAAGATTCGCATGGTCTCCAAAATAAGGCCTTCTCCCCCTAGATTTCCTTGACCCCACGTCGCACATAGGGAGCTTCCCGAGATGTCGAAACGCGTGGCCCCGTCCTCACCTGAGCTGGCCGCGTTCTACAGCGCGCGCGCCGGTTGGCGGAATTGGGGCGAGGAGCGGATCCGTTATCGCCTGGCACAGAGGCTCGCGCAGACCGAGCCGGGCCACGCCGTGCTCGATATCGGCGGCCGCGAGGGCGATATCCGCAAGTTCCTCCCGCAAGGCATCAAGTATCAGGGACTCGATATCGCACCCGAGTTCGCCGGCCCCGACGTCTTGATTCACGACATCACCAAGGGCCTACCGTTTCCCGACGCGTCCTTCGATCGCGTCTTCATGATCGAGGTGCTCGAGCATACGCCGACGGCATTTCAGACCGCGGGCGAGGTGTATCGCGTGCTCAAGCGTGGGGGCGTGTGGGTCGTGTCGGTGCCGAACCCCTATCACTTCAAAGAGATCATCTGGAATCTGTTGGGCGTGGCCGACAAATGGGGCCACGTCTACAGCTGGACCAAGCAGACGATGACCCGGCTGGGCGAGATGAACGGCTTCCGGCGTGCAGACTACGCCGGCACATACATCTATCCGCCGATTCCGGCGCCCTGGTGGCTGTTGGGACGGTCCATCGCCTACAAATTCGTGAAGGATTGAGCAAGGGCTGGCTGCGGGCGGGCAAGATCGCCGCTATGCTCCTGGTCCTGGCCCTGATCGCGCGATCGATCGCGCGCAACTGGGCCGCTTTTCAATCGGTACACGTGACGCTCGCCGCCAAAATCGGGTGGCTCGCGGCGTCCGTCGCGGTCGTTTTCCTCACGTACGCAATCCAAATCGAGTCGTGGCGCCGCATGCTGCGGGGATGGAACCAGCAAATTCCCTACACGAGGGCCGCGCGCGCCTGGACCGTCGCGAACCTCGGCCGCTACATCCCCGGCAAGGTGTGGAGCGTCGCCGGACTCGTGTTGCTGGCAGAGCGCGCCGGAGTGCGCCGCAGCGTCGCGGCCGTCTCGGCGTTTGCGATGCAGGCCGTGGTGCTGGGAACGGGCGTCGTCGTGGTAGCAGGAGCGACGCCCCATGCGGCGTCGCCCGTGCTGCTCGGCGGCGCCGTGCTGGCGGCCATCGGGCTGATCGGTGTGCTGGCGTGGCGCCGCACGGCGTTGTGGCTCGGCGCGCTCGCGGACTCGACAACGCCGCTGCCGCCGCTGCCGGTCTCCGCGATCCTGGCCGCGAGCGGCCTGATGCTCGTCAGCTGGACCACATTCGGCATCGCGTTCTGGATGCTTAGCCGCGGCCTGATTTCCACCGCGACGGTGCCGATCCCGGCGGCAATGGGTATGTTCGCCCTCGGATACGTCATGGGCATCATCGCGGTGTTCGCACCCGGTGGCATGGTGGTGCGGGATCTCGCGCTGGTGGGGTTTCTCACGCCGCTCGTCGGCAGCGGGGGAGCGCTGGCGTTGAGTCTGGCGTCCCGAGTGCAGCTCACGCTCACCGAAGCGAGCGCGGCCGGACTCGCGTTGCTGCTCAAGCCGGCCCCCAAGGAGGATCTATCTGACAGCACCCCAGCGTCCTAGCCAAACTCCGCCGCTTCTGCCGTACGAGCCGAGGCATCCCACGCTGTATGCCGCCGGGCTCATGGTGCTCTTCATCGCGGTGCTCGCGTTCCCGATGCTCCAGGGACGCTGGCTGGCGGCGCCGATGAGCGACCAGTACGCCAGTGCCTACGCGGTGCATGAGTGGCAAGCGGAGCAGTGGCGCGCGACGGGGCAGTTGCCGCTGTGGAATCCGATGATCATGGACGGGCTGCCGTATATCGCGCCCGTGACGCACGGCGACGTGCTCTATCCGACGTCGTTCCTGCGGTGGTTCCTGTCGGCCGACAAAGTGACCAACCTCGGCTTCGTCCTCCACTACATTCTCGCCGGCCTGTTCACGTTTCTGTTTTTGCGACGCCTCAAGGTGTCATGGGTCGGATCGGCCGTCGGAGGGCTCGCGTACCAGCTGTCCGGCATCGTGATTTCGTACGCGCGTCCCGGCCATGATGGGAAGCTGTTTGTGTCGACGATGTTGCCGCTCGCGTGTCTGGCACTGATTATTGCACTGCGCGATCGACGGACGTGGGGATATCCGCTCCTCGCCGTCGCTGTGGCGCTCTGTCTGCTGAGTCCGCACGTGCAGACGACGTACTATCTGCTCATCGCGACAGGCCTGTGGGCGCTGTATCTGACGTTCGGTGAACCGACGACCGAGCCGCTCCGCCCACGGCTGACACGCCTCGGGATCGTGCTCGCCGCGGTCATCGCCGGCTTCGGCATCGCCGCACCGCAGATCCTGCCGTTCCTTGAGTATATCCCGCATTCCCCACGTGCGGTCGCGTATTCAGGTGCGTTCGAGGGCGCGGCGACGTACGGTGTGCCTTGGGACCATGTGCCGGGATTCTTCCTCGCAGGATTTGTGGGCGAATCGGACACCTACTGGGGATCAAACCCGCTCAAGCTCCACTCGGAGTATCTCGGCCTGCCGGTGATCGCGCTCGCGATCCTCGGGCTCGGTGGAAATCCCGACCGGCGGCGCCTGATTTGGTGGCTGGGCGGGATTTGCATCCTGTTGCTCTTGATCGCCCTCGGGAACGCTACGCCGTTCTACAAGCTGTGGTGGAGCGTCATGCCATACGTACGCAAGACGCGCGCACCGGGCCAGGTCTTTTTTATCGTGGCGTTCTGCACGGCTGCGTTCGCGGCCTTGGGCGTTGCCCGACTGGAGCGGAAGGAAGGGGCGAGTCATGTGCGCGCGTGGCTCGTCACCGCCGGCATCATCGCGTTGCTCGGCCTCGCGGGCGTGTTTGGCCATCTCGCCGAGGCGGTCGCGTCGCCGGAGCGGCTGCCGCAGGCGCTGGCGTTGAGCTCCTCGATTCGCGTTTCGGCTTTCGTCGGAGCCATTGCCCTGTTCGCCGTCGCGCTGCTGGCGTTCGGCTACCTGCGCGGCAGTGTGCCGGCCCTGACGTTCGCGCTCGGGCTCCCGCTGCTCGTTGGCGCAGATCTCTGGCGCGATGGGCGCCGGTTCTGGCTCTACTCCGGTCCGCCGAACGAAACGCTGTACCGCCCCGATGCGATCGTGACGCGCCTGCGCGCGGAGCAAAAGCCTTTCCGGGTGTTCAGCCTCGATATCGACCCGCGCAACGTGCCTTACCCGGAAAACGTGCTCATGGCACACGGAATACCGCAGGCCCTCGGCTATCAGGGGAACGAATTGCGCTATTTCGATGAGCTGATCGGCGGCCGGGTCGGTACGCCCAATGGCGGTCGCTACCTCTTTACATCCACACGGCTCTGGGAACTGCTTGCCGTGCGCTTCGTCGTGCTCCCGGATACACTCCGGCTACCTGGCTATCACAGGGTCCTCGGACCTGTTGAGACCGCTGCGGGCGGTCGTGCTTACCTTTACCAAGCCGACACCGCGCCGCCGTATGCGCGCGTCGTTCCCGCGGCTGTGAAAGTCGGGGCTGATTCGCTGGTTCCTCCGACGCTCGCCGATCCCCGGATGCCCGGATATGACCGCGTTGTCCTGCTTCCGACTGCAGCTCCGATCAATCCGCCGCCGCTGAGCGGCTTGCCGCCCGCGTCCGCTTCGCACGCTCGGGTGACCGCGTGGGATGCAGGCAAAATGACCATCGAGCTGGAGCCACCGCCGCGCGACTCGAGCTATGTGCTCATCGCGGAGAACTGGTATCTCGACTGGCGAGTGAACGTCGATGGCCATCCGGGGCAGGTCCTGCGCGGCGACCACGCGCTCCTGACGATCCCCGTTGGACCGGGCGCGCGTAGGCTCGAGCTGAGCTATTACTCACGCTCATTCGCACGAGGGAAGACGATTGGTCTCGTCACATTGCTGCTCGTGATCGCCGGTTTCGTCGTGCCGCCGGCCTGGGAACGGAGACGCTCACGTGCCTGAACGGGCGCTGGTGATCATTCCGACTTACAACGAGTCGGTCAACCTTCCTCAGCTCGTGCCGCAAGTGTTGTCGCAGGATCCCCGACTGGAAGTGCTCGTCGTGGATGACGGGTCACCCGACGGCACGGGCAGGATCGCGGACGAGCTGGCGCGCACCAACAGCAGAGTCCACGCGCTCCACCGGGAAGGGAAGCTGGGGCTCGGCACGGCGTACATTACGGGCTTCAAGTGGGCGCTGGAGCAGGGGTACGATTACATCTTCGAGATGGATGCTGATTTCTCACACGACCCGGCACACCTCAAGGACTTTCTCACAGCCATTCAGGATGCGGACCTCGTTTTGGGCTCACGCTACCTGGACGGAAAGGTGACCATCGTCAATTGGCCGATTCGCCGTCTGATGCTATCGTACTTCGCCAACGTCTATGCCCGCTGGTTCACAGGCCTCAGGATCTGGGATCTGACAGGTGGGTTCAAGTGCTTTCGCAGGCGGGTGCTCGAAGCGATTGATCTTTCCGCAGTCGGTTCCAACGGATACGCCTTTCAAATCGAGATGAGCGTTCGCGCATGGCGAAAAGGGTTCAAGCTCCGAGAGATTCCGATCGTGTTCGTCGACCGGGCCGAGGGGCAGAGCAAGATGAATCGGGCCATCGTCCGCGAGGCGGTGTGGAAGGTGCCGAGCCTGCGGCTCATGGCCTGGTTCGGCCGCATCTGATCGGCCTGCCGGTCTACAAAATGACGGGATCGGGAAACGATTTCGTCATGCTGGACGCGCGTGTGTCCACGCCGACCGACTGGACGCCGGAAGACATGCAGGCCGTGTGCGCGCGGGGAACAGGCATCGGCGCCGACGGCATCGTCTTCGTCGGACCGGGCTCGCATGCCGGCGCGGCCCGGATGATCTACTACAATGCCGACGGATCGCACGCCGCCATGTGCGGCAATGCCGCCCTCTGCAGTACCACGCTCGCCGCGCATCTGCATGTCGGCGCGCCCGATGGCATGGATCTCGAGACCGATGCCGGCACTTACCAGAGCCGCGCCGCCCCAGGCGGGCGGGCGGAGCTGCATCTCGCGCCGGTCGAGCCGCCGGCGGCCGTTCCCAGGCTGGGACTCGTCGCCGGTGAACGCCAGGCCGTCCTCAGCCGAGTCGGTGTGCCGCATCTCATCGTCCTCGTCGACGATGTCGACGGGGTGGCGCTCATGGAGCGCGGGCGAGCGCTGCGGTTTGACCCGGCGCTCGCGCCCGAAGGCGCCAACATCAACTTCATCTCGGCGGATAAGAACGGCGTTTGGCAAATGCGGACGTATGAACGCGGCATCGAGGGTGAAACGTTGGCATGTGGCACAGGCGCCGTGGGCGCGGGGTGCGCGATTCAGGAGTGGGGTCTGGGGCAGCTACCGATCGATATCCAGAGCCGCAGCGGCCGGATCCTCGGCGTGCGTGCTATAAAGACCCAAAACGGCCGCTACGACGACGTGTGGCTGGCTGGAGAGGGGAGAATGGTGTTCAGAGGTGTGATTACTTGAGCAGCTTGTCCACATTCACACACATCTCAACTTAACATAACATCTATTATACGAACTAGACTGCTACGAAACTGTCCCTTTGGTGAGCTCACCGAGACGCACCTTTGCTTCGCTCGCCATCCCCTCTTTGACGAAGTCCCTCACGATCTTCCGATAGGCCGCAACGGCCCTGGTGGTGTCTCCAGCGGTCGTCCAGGCCCGCCCGGCATCAGACAGCAGCTGCGCCTTCAGGAAGTCCAGGCGGGCCGCTGCAGACCCGTTCTCGTAGGCTTCTCCGGCCTCACGCGAGCGGCCCATGTTTTCGTAGGCGGCCCCCAGGAGCCCATAGGCCTGCGCACGGTAGGCCCCCGGAGCCCCATCGGCGTAGTCCTTGAGGACTGCGACGGCCTGCTGCGGCTGGTTCTCCAGCAACCGCACGTTGGCCAGCAAAAGCCGGGCTTCCGCAGCCGCATTCGTCCCCGAGTAGTTCTCGACGACCTTCGCCAGCTCACTCGCGGCGAGTGGAAGATTCTGGTTCTCGAAGGCAAAGCGCGCGCCCTGCAGGTCGCGACTCGCGATTTCCTCAGTGCGCCGCCTGGTCGACATCGTCCACACGAACAGCACCGCGCCCACCACCACGATGGCGCCGAGCCAGGACGCGATCTGCCTGTGCGCTTTTACCCATCCGACGACTCGATCGGAGAACGCGGGCCGTTGAGCGCCGGGCGCTGCGGTCGCCGTCGTGGCGGTAGCGCCCGCACTCGCGGATTTTCCGGTGATGCCTGTTCGAGTTGCAGTTGCCATCGCCGCTCCTGCGGAATGATCAATGATCATTTGGACATTGATCATTGGACATTCGTAGTTCGCAGTGCCCCTGGGGTGACTCGAACACCCGGCCAACGGTTTAGGAAACCGCTGCTCTATCCACCTGAGCTACAGGGGCGTGTTCCGGGGGCGTAAACGACGAAATGTACGTGAGTTAGGCGTAGTGCAGCAAGGCCTCGACCTCGATCAGAAAACTGAATCCGGCCACTGCCGCCCCCGTCCCGCCGACGAGCTGCGCCGCCGCGTTCGCCGTGCCGCCGGAGGCGAGGACGTCGTCCACGACCAGCACGCGATCGCCTGGCTGGACCGCGTCGTGGTGCATCTCGAGGGCGTCGGTCCCGTACTCCAGGGCGTACTCCACGCGCTGGGTCGCGGCAGGCAGCTTCCCCGGCTTTCGGATGGGGACCAGCCCTGCCCCGAGCTCGAGCGCGATCGGGGCGCCGAACAAGAAGCCGCGTGACTCGATTGACACGACGCGCGTGATGCGCGCGCCGCGATACGGCTCTGCCATCCCCTTGACCGCCTGCCCGAACAACTCCGCGTCCAGCAGCACGGGCGTGACGTCCTTGAACACGATCCCGGGTTTGGGAAAGTTGTTGACGTCGCGGATCGTGCGCTTCAGCTCGTCGACCAGCCGCGATTTATCGGATGTCAAATGACCTCGGCACGTCGAGTTCAAGTGGAACTTGCAGACGTTCGACGTCGTCGACGCGCGCGTGCGATGGTCCGCGCCGCAGCTGACCCTCCAGCGCCTCAAGAGCCGCCTCAGGCCCCTGAGAAACTACTTCAACCGATCCATCAGGAAGGTTGCGTGCGAACCCGCCGAGCTTGAGGCGCTCCGCTTCGCGCATGACAAACCACCTGAACCCGACTCCCTGAACGCTCCCTCGGATAATCCAGCGGCGGAGGCTCACTTTGGACGTCGACGACGAAGGAGATAAATCCAAATGACAAGGAGGGTCAGCGGTATCAACAACAGCACCGCCCTGGTGGCGTAGCGATGGATCTCTTCGCTGCGCAGCGCGCCTTCATGCTGGCCCAGGAAGTAACCGATCCAGGTGAGGATCGCGCACCACACGGCGGCGCCGGCGGCCGTATACAGAATGAACTTCGGCAGCGGCATGCGATGCAGCCCAGCGGGGATCGATATGAGGTGGCGGATCACAGGGAACAGCCGCCCGATCAGGGTGCTGATCTCCCCGTGCTCAGCGAAAAACCGCTCGGAGCGCAGCAGGTTCTTTTCGCTCAGAAGAACGTACTTGCCGTAGCGCTGGATGAGCGGCCGCCCGATGAGCTGCGCGCCGTAATAATTGGCGAGCGCGCCGATCACGCTCCCCAGCACGCCACAGACCAGGGCGATTGCGAAGTTCATCTCCCCCTTCGCCGCCCAGTATCCCGCCGGCGGCATCACGAGCTCGCTCGGCACCGGCAGAATCGAGGACTCCATCGCCATCAGCGCGACGATGCCGGGGTAGCCGAGGGCGAGCAGCGTGTGCAGCAGCCAATCGATGAAGCGTTCAAGCATCGAAGCCGTGCTCGCCGACCAGCGGGACAAAGCGGGCCTCACCGATCGGGGTCGAGCGGATTTCTCCGCCTTCGGCCGCGCGACGCACCAGCGTCAGCGTTTGGCCGCCCCCCCCCTTGGCGCCCAGCGGAATGATCATCCGGCCGCCGGGCGCTAGCTGCTCGATGAGTGGCGGCGGGATCTCGGGCCCGCCAGCCGCGACCAGGATCGCATGGTAGGGCGCGTACGCGCTCCACCCCAGCGTGCCGTCGCCGACCAGCACGGAGACGTTGCTGACCCCGGCGGTGCGCAGCGCCGCCTGTGCCGCTTCGGCGAGCGGTCGCACCCGTTCGATCGTAAAGACCTGCTCGGCGAGCGCCGCGAGCAGGGCCGTCTGATACCCTGACCCGGTGCCGATCTCGAGCACGCGCTCTTTCCCCGTGAGGCCGAGGGTCTCGAGATAGCGGGCCTGCGTGAAGGGCTGCGAAATCGTCTGCCCGACACCGATGGGG